>Ga0268276_1000132_pt1 | contig 88707 bp, 74 predicted proteins | sample saktaG_4_FD_190145 | JGI IMG/M metagenome (GOLD analysis project Ga0268276, IMG submission 190145) | Saline water microbial communities from Sakinaw Lake, British Columbia, Canada - sak_2010_1_5_45m | ecosystem: Environmental > Aquatic > Non-marine Saline and Alkaline > Saline ... | reverse complement strand
TATGGGTTCGGTGAAACAGGTAAGATGCGGGCAATTTGAAAGTGAACCCATTCCCATTACCCGATTTATAGTTGATTTATTTCAGGTGGCTGATTATGAAGTAACATTATCATCTGATAGCCGATTGCTTTATATCGATGTTTATGATTACACTGAGTTTACGGCTCCCGAAGAACAGATCTTTACGGTTACTCCGGTGAAGAGTGAGGCAGTGAAAATCGAAAAGGAAGAAGAACCGAAGATTTCTATTTTAGATACTTATACTGATCTTATTAATCTAAATATCTTTGAAGAAGATGTGGTTAATGTAATTAGAGGATTATCTGAATTAACCGGAATAGATATAATGCTTGATGATTCGGTAACCGGGCAATTAACTCTAAACCTTAAAGATAAAACTTTTAGGGAAGCAATTGAATTAATTTTGATGAATAAGGGGTTAAGTTATACTGAGAGAAGTGATACTTTGATTATTGCTGCCAAAGATATAATAGAAGGATATAAGAGGCCTATTACCAGAGTATATGAGTTGAAGAATGCGAGTGCAGAAGCGGCAAAGGGAATAGTAGATGGTTATGTCAAAGGAGGAGCAATTAATATTGTTGCCGATGCAAGAATGAATACCCTTATTGTTACCGGGACAAATGAGGAGATTGAAAAGGTAGAGGGAATTATAAGCACCATAGATGAGGAACTGCTGACCAGAACCTTTAAAATAGATAATGCTATTTTTGAAGATGAGATTGAAGCAATAAGAAATATGTTAAGTATTGTCATTCCGGAAGAAGATAGAATAAGTATTGATAACAGACAGAATGAAATCATTGTAGAAGGTACAAGAGAAGAATTGGATAATGTAGCAACAATAGTTGCCGGGTTAGATAAACGTGCATCCCAAATAATGATAGAAGCAAAGGTTATTGAAGTTACTATTGATGGCGAAAAAGATTTAGGAATTAGATGGTCCAGTGGAACCGGAGATACAAAAGTAGAAGGTCAAATCACAATTGGAGAATTAACCTTGGGAGGTTCGTTTGAAAGAAGCGGTTTAATTGAAGCTACCTTAAAAGCTTTACAAACTGAAGGTAAGACTAATATTTTATCTAATCCTAAAGTTCTTACTTTAGACGGTAAAGAGGCAAAAATATTATCTGGTTCCAAGATTCCTATTCGAATCATTACCCCTGATGGTCTTGAAACTGTTGAATACAGAGATGTTGGATTAACTATGACTATTACACCACGATTAAGCAGTGATGGTCTTATTACTATGGATGTAAATCCTAAAATAGAATCTCTGGGTACGGAACTTATTCAGGGCTATCCTGTAATTAATTCTCGAGAAGAGAAGGTAATAATTCGAACTAATTTAGATGATACCGTTGTAATAGGTGGTTTAATTACTTCGGAAGATATAAAAAATATTACTAAAATACCATTTTTAGGAGATATTCCTATATTTGGTGAGTTATTTAAATTTACTCATAATAAAAATAAGAAAACAGAAATAATTATTCTGATTACTGCTCACTTATTAGATTATTAATAGGCGCATATATGGACAGAATATTGTTTTGAAAATCCTTGTAGGGGTTCGATTCATCGAACCCGCAATTAAAACGGGTCGGATAAATCGAACCCCTACTTTTGGAATTCCCGTGAAACTTGTCCTCGACCTGATCGTGGAACGGGAATCCAGAGCGGGAATATTGTTTTTATCTTTACTATATACTATATACTATATACTATATACTAACGACTATCGACTATTTAATAGGTAGATTAAATAAAAAGGGAGGACAAGACTTTGCAATATAAAAATAAAAAGAATTTATCCAAATTGTTATTTATCATAATATTATTGGGTTTGGTAATATCCTTAAGCGGTTGTGACTGGCTTGCTAATGGTCTTTTTGGAATTTTAGACCCCTGGGCTGCAATAAGGGTGAGTTATACAGAAATAAATCTTGAAGAAGGAACTATTAATCTCGAAATATATTCTATAAACGAGGTAGAATTTATCGGTACAGGCTTTGAATATGAATATTATGTGGGTACAACTAAAATAACTTCATTAACCAAAATGGTGGGTGCAACTTTTTATGTGGCTCCATCTACTTCACCGGGAACCCTTGGAGATATTACAACAATTGACTTACCTCTTTATTATCAAGAAGCTCAGGATTATATGACTTCAAATCCATTGGTTACCGAAATAACTTGCACTATTAGCTTAATAGGTACTGATGGGGCCGGACATAATATTTCAAAAGCGGTTACCGTTGACCTTCCGGCTCTTGAACCCGGAATAGATTTTGAACCACCATATGGAAGTTTCGTCGTATCACCTGGTATAACAGGAACAGTTCCCTTTACCGTAACTTTTGATGCCTCCGATATTATAGATGATGATAGCGGAATTGCCAGTTACAATTGGGACTTTGGTGATGGCTCATCTGCCACCGGAGTTATGCCATCAGCTCATACCTATACTACAGCGGGAACTTATATTGTAAGACTAACCGTTCTAGACTACTTCGGAAATGCGGGAATTTTTACAGAAACTATTACAGTAACTTCGGTCCCCAGTACAATAACCTTAGTGGCAAATCCTTCTACAGTTGCTGCTGCTGGCGCTACTTCCATAATTACTGCAACTGTAAAAGATGCAAGCGGAAGCGTGGTCACCGACGGAGCCACTGTAACATTTAGTACATCTCTTGGCACTCTTTCTGCATCTTCCGTAACAACTATAAACGGAATTGCAACAACCATCTTAACTACTGTTAAAGGAAGTGCTACTGTAACTGCAATTTGCGCTCCGGCAACTAACACTGTGGTCGTAACTTGCCCTTAAAATTAAATTAATATAACAATAAGGGACAGATGATTTAATATATAATTATCTGTCCCTTATTGTTTTTGCTTACTATTTTTATGGTTTTGTAGAGGCACAATGACGGGTTCGATGAATCGAACCCCTTAGATTAGAGAATTTCAAAAAAACACTATGGAAAAAGAAAAAATGAAAGAAAAAAAACAAAACAATATATTAGAATTATTTAGGCCTTATGTTCCTAAGGCTGTAACTTATAGGATATTAGAAGGGAAGAGAAGCTTGCCGAGTGAACGAAGTGAAGCGACCATAATATTTATCGATATAAGAGGTTTTACTAAGCTTGCTGATCAATTGGACCCGGAGAAAGCTACGGAAATAATAAATAATATATTTGCACCGATAGTCGGCATAATAGATAAATACGGTGGAAGCATCAATAAATTTTTAGGCGACGGATTAATGGCTATATTCGGAACACCTTTTAGCCATGAAGATGACCCCGAAAGAGCAGCAAGAGCAAGTATGGAGATAACGAAATCAATAGGAGAAAATGGAAATATAAAAATAGGTAACAAAGTAAAAAGTTTAAAGGCAAGAATCGGAATTAATACCGGATTATGCATATCCGGTGAGATTGGTTCAGCTTCAAGAAAAGAATTCACAGTTATTGGAGATACGGTAAATTTAGCCTCTCGTCTGCAAGCAAATGCAACTCCAGGGAAAATATTAATCGGTGAAAAAACTTTTCAGAGAATTAAAGGTAATTTTATAATTTATTCTCTCCGCAAGTTGAAGATAAAAGGCAAGAAAGACTTAGTTTCAGTTTATACCTTAAAAAGTGAAAAGAAAAAAATAAGTTTTCTTGAACAAAAGGAAAATAGCCATTCGCCTTTTATGGGGAGACAGAAAGAATTAAAAATTTTAAGAGAAGCTTTAAAAAAATCCTATCAGTCAGAAGGGCGATTAATTGAAATAAGCGGTGAATTGGGAACAGGGAAATCAAGATTAATTTTAGAGCTCACCAAAGAATCTTTAGCCAAAGAATTTAATATTTTATCCGGTAATTGTTCATCCTGGGAAAAATTAAAACCTTATGCTCCTTTGATGGAAATATTTGCTAAAATCTTCGGAACAAAATTTGATGATGATCTTAATAAAATTGAAAAGAAAATAGAAAATAAAATAAAAGAAATCGATTCTTCACTATTATTTGCCTCTTCATATTTTTCAGGACTGTTATCCTCAAAGATTAAACCCCTGGAAGAAATAATGGAGCAATCAAAAGAAGAAAGCAATTTGTTCATTAGGGTAATGAAAAAATTACTGTTCAGTTTTTCTTCTCAAAAACCCCTTCTTATAATTATTGAAGATGTTCAGTGGATCGATGATGCATCAGCTGAGTTTTTAATTCAATGTTCTAAGGAACTTAAAGAATATCCTATTCTGTTTATATACAGTTTTAGAGAATCAATTAAAATCAGAGAATTTATTGTTGAAGCGAAGAGAATAAAATTAGCGCCTTTAAGAAAAACTGAATCTGATAAGCTAATAGGATTCTTAATAAAAGAAGATGATATCTATAAATTAATGAGAGATAAAATAATTACTACTGCTAATGGAAATCCCTTGTTTATTGAGGAAATTGTTAGGGGAATTGAAGAAAAAAGGTTGTCTGCTGATAATAATAGATCAGGTAATTATCCAGAGATGTTTGCTGATTTTCAAATACCAGATACAGTTCATAGTATTGCACGAGCAAGAATTGATTTGCTTCCGGTTGGATTAAAAGAGATATTATATCAGGCATCAGTTTTAGGAAGATATATTGAACTAAAACTTTTACAAAAAATTACCAATCTGGAAGATAAAGTATTATTAGAAGCGATGAAGAAATTACAAAAACATGAATTTATAGAGGAGGTAAAACCTTCACTTGAGTCTCAACAATATTTTGCCTTTACTCATTCGCTTATCCAAGAAATAGCTTATAATAGTCTGCTTTTTAAAATCAGAAGAAGCCTGCATACTAAAATAGGGGCAGCTATGGAGGAGATGTATTTATCTAAAATCGATTCAAAAGTAGAAGAATTAGCCAATCATTTTAAAAACAGTGATGATAAAGTAAAAGCTGTTTTTTATTTAGACAAAGCTGGAGATAAAGCTCAATCCTTATATGCTTTTAAAAATGCTATAAATTATTATTGGGATAGTATTAAGATTTTAGAGTTAACGGAACTTGAAAAGGAACAACTGACTCAACTTTCAGAAATATATAATAAGTTAGCTTTCTCCCAATCGATTATTGGAGAGAGAAAAGAAGCGAAAATGAATTTAAATAAAGCTTTAGAATATTGTAGAAAAATAAGAGACAAAGATAATTAATCTTTGATATTAATGAGTATGGGAAATTTATATGGGGATATGGGGCAGTGGGATAAAGCAATTGAATATTTTAAGAATAATTTATTAATTACTGAACAATTAAATAATTTAAAAAAATAATATGTGAAAAAAATATTATAATTACGTTCGTGTAGATTTAGTGGGATTGTTAGATAAAAGGAGAATGCTACTTTAGATAAATTTAATATTAGACTAAAAATAACCCCAGATTAATTCCGGGGTTATTTTTGTGTTAGACTTTAATATTATTCCCAATGGAGTTTTCCCTTCTGTTATTCCCGATCCCCTTTCTGTCTTTCCCGTGAAACTTGTCCTCGACCTGATCGGGGAGCGGGAATCCAGGAGCGTTGGCTAATGGTTACTGTAAACTTTTTTTTCTATCTTTTCTTTCAATTTTTAACTCGATACTCAATACTATATACTCAATACTTTATTTGATTAATTGACGCTTCTCTGGCAGCTATGTTAAAATCAGTAAGGCAGTTATAATGATAGAGAGGTATGGGGAATTAATTATATGTCAGAAAATAAAGACCCTTATAGTAAATTAAAAAAGCAGTTATATTTAGCCAGAATAATATTTCATATACCTAATTTTATAAAATTATCCTTAAGATTACTTAAAGATAGGAGAGTTCCCTTTTATTTAAAATTACTGGTATATGGAGCAATTGCCTATATAATATCACCTTATGATTTAATACCTGATTTTTTGGTTCCATTTTTAGGATTTTTTGAAGACATTATTATCGGAATTTTATGTTTAGTTGCTTTAGTTAAGATGAGCCCGCCTGAAGTTGTAGAAGGACACGTAAAAGCAATCGATATGGAGAATAAACAGAGATATAGGTTTTTTCGTTAATAGAGAGGATAATTAGAAAATATGCAAATTGGAATTAAATCTTTAGGCTGTCCTAAAAACTTTGTTGATACTGAAGTAATTTGTGGGAAGTTAAGAGAAAAAGGATACCAAATAAGTGAGAAGATTGATCATTCAGATATAGTGATTGTAAATACCTGTAGTTTTATAAGAGAAGCCGTAGATGAATCCATTGAAGAAATTCTTTCTCTGGTAAAGTTAAAAAAAGAAGGAAAGATAAAACATATAATAGTAACCGGATGCCTTCCTCAGAGATATAAAGATGACAATCTTAATCAGGAATTTCCTGAAGTTGATGCCTTTTTAGGAGTAGGAGATTTATTAGAAATTGATAGTATAATAAAAAGTGTTTTGCAAAGTGAACAAATCTATAAAGTATGTCCTGAACCTAAATTTCTTTATAACCATAATACCCCTCGAACTATTTTAACCCCCCAGCATTATACCTACATTAAAATATCTGAAGGCTGTCAAAATAATTGTTCCTATTGCTTGATACCTCAAATCAGAGGAAGTCATCGCAGTAGAAAGATGGAAGATATAATCGAAGAAGTAAAAATGATTTCTGAAAAGCAAAATCTTTCCGAAATAATTTTAATTGGCCAAGATACAACTTTATATGGAATCGACCTCTATGGAGAATATAAATTAGCTGAATTGTTAAAAAAACTTTCTCTTCTCGAATTAAATAATTTAAAATGGATAAGACTTTTATACACCCATCCTGCTCATTATAATGATGAATTAATTGAAGTGATAGCAAATTATCCTAAGATATGTCCCTATTTGGATTTACCTTTACAGCATATAAGTGATAAAATACTAAAAAGAATGAATAGGCCGATAAAAAAAAGATATGTTATTTCGTTAATTAATAAATTAAGAGATAGAATTTCAAATTTAACTTTGCGCACTACTTTTATGGTGGGATTCCCGGGTGAAACCGATCAAGATTTTGAAGAATTATTGAATTTTGTGAAAAATTCCCGATTTGAAAGGTTGGGAACTTTTATTTTTTCCCGAGAGGAGGGAACTCCGGCTTATGACTTTTCCCAACAAATTCCTATGCGAATTAAGAAAGGGCGCTTGAAAAAATTAATGTTAGCTCAGCAGTCGATTTCAAAAGAAATAAATAGTTTTTATAAGGGAAAAGAAATAGAAGTACTGATTGATGAAATAAAATCGGGTAAGCCGAAGATTGCTATTGGACGAACCCAGGCAGATGCTCCGGAGATAGATGGAAAAGTAATCATAAAAACAGACAAGGCTCAAGTTGGGGATATTATAAAAGTGAGAATATTGGAAGCTTTAGAATATGATTTAGTAGGAGAGCTTAAAGAATAATGGAAAATATAGTATTAGTCGGGTTGGAAGGAACAAATAAAGTAGAAATAGGGAAATATTTGGCGCATAGACTGAAGATGAAGTTAATAGATACGGATGATATGATGATAAAAGAGAGTGGGTTAGACCTGCCGGAACTATTAAAAAAGACCGGAGAAAAACATTTTCATTCTTTGGAAAAATCAATAATAGAAAAAATATCAAATGTTTCTAACTACGTCATTGTAGTTGGCGGTGGAAGTATTCTGAATAGGGAAAATATAAAAGCCTTAAAACAGAATGGTTTAATAGTTAACCTGATTACCAGTAAGTTAAATTTTAAAAGAAATAAATTTGAAGATGAAAAATATCGGCTGCTCAATCAATGGAATCAAGTTTTCCAATCTGCAAAAGGTATCTTAAATTTGAAAACTCCAAGTTTTCCGGCAGCAGATTATATTATTGATGTGACTGATTTATCCATAGAAGAAATAACCCGGAAAATAATTGAAAAATGTGGAAGGGGGAGGGATTAATTTTGATTAAAGAGAGATTAAAAATATTTAGAGACAAGGTAGAAAAAGAAAATAAGGAAATTGAAGGATTTTTAGTTACTAACCTGAAAAATTTATATTATCTAAGTGGATTTGATGGAGAAGGATTCGCTTTGATTACTAATAGAAATAATTATTTATTTACTGATTCACGTTATACAGAGCAGGCTGAAAAAGAAAGTCCTGATTTTAAAATTGTGACTGATGAACCGAAGAAAAAAGATGCGCGTATATTAGCATTAAGAAAGATAATAGAGAAAAAAAAGATAAATAAAATAGCCTTTGAAAGTATTAATTTAAACTATGCTGATTTTAAAAATTATTCGGATAATTTTAAATCCATTGAATTTTTACCCACTGAAAACATGATAGAAAAGATAAGAATGGTAAAAGACAAAGAAGAAATTATTAAAATGAAAAAAGCTGCTCAGATAGCAACAGAAAGTTTAAAGGAAGTTTTTGAAACAATAGAACCGGGTATACGAGAGCTTGAAATTGCCTCTGAGTTAGCTTATACTATGAGAAAAAAAGGCGCCCAAAAAGAAGCTTTTGAAACAATTGTAGTCTCCGGAGAAAGATCATCCTTGCCCCACGGAAAACCTTCTGAAAAAAAGATTGACGAAGGAGAGCTTGTAACTATTGACATGGGAGCGAATTACCAAAATTATAATTCTGATATAACCCGCACTATCATTATTGGCAAAGAAAATCAAAAACAAAAAGAAATATTTTCAATTGTATTAGAAGCTCAAAAGGCAGCCCTTGAATTTTTAAAACCAGGCGTAAAGTGCAAAGAAGTAGATGGGGTAGCCAGAGATATAATTGAAAAAAAGGGTTATGGAAAATATTTCGGTCATGGTTTAGGTCATGGAGTCGGGTTAGATATTCATGAACTACCCAGAGTTTCATTTAATGATGATACAATTTTATTGCCCGGAATGGTAGTTACCATAGAACCCGGAATATATTTACCTGAAGTTGGCGGAGTTAGGATTGAAGATTCGGTTCTGATAACTGAAGCAGGTTATGAAATATTAACCTGGTTTCCAAAAATATTAAATCTTTAAGTCAGGACGGGTCGGATGAATCCGACCCCTACAAAGAACAAAGAAAATAAGTATGGATCGGGAAAATACCATTACTAAAAAAAAGATATAAATATTAATAATTAATTTGGAGGGAATGTATGAGTAATTTAAAGAAAGTAGATCCAGAAATATTTGAAGCTATAAAAAATGAAGAGAATCGTCAAAAATATACCATAGAATTAATTGCTTCAGAAAATTTTGTTTCCCCGGAAGTATTGGAAGCCCAGGGTTCAGTTTTGACCAATAAATATGCTGAGGGCTATCCAGGGAAGAAATACTATGGTGGATGCAAATACATTGATGTTATAGAAAATTTAGCTATCGAAAGGGCAAAAAAGATATTTAAGGCCGAACATGCTAATGTTCAACCTCATTCCGGTTCACAGGCAAATATGGCTGTTTATTTCAGTGTTTTAGAGGTGGGAGATACCATTTTAGCTATGAATCTTTCTCATGGCGGCCATCTTACTCATGGGAGCCCGGTAAATTTTTCTGGTAGATTCTTTAATATTGTTCCCTATGGAGTGGGGAAAGATACCGGACGAATAGATTATGATAACTTAAGAGATTTGGCTATAAAAAATAAACCAAAATTCATTATTGCCGGAGCGAGTGCCTATCCACGCGAGATAGATTTCTCAGCATTTAGGTCTATTGCCGATGAAGTCGGAGCCTATTTAATGGCTGACATTGCTCACATCGCCGGATTGATTGTAGCGGGTCTTCACCAAAGTGCTGTACCTTATTGCCATTTTGTAACCACAACTACCCACAAAACCTTAAGAGGACCGAGAGGTGGCTTAATTCTGTGTAAAGAAGAGTATGGTCGAGCAATTGACAAAACAATATTCCCGGGGATTCAAGGTGGCCCATTAATGCACGTTATAGCAGCTAAAGCGGTTTGTTTTAAGCAAGCAATGACGCCAGAATTTATAAACTATCAGAAACAAATCGTCAAAAATGCTAAAGCCTTAGCTAAAAAATTAGTAGAATTAGATTATAATTTAGTATCCGGCGGAACTGATAATCACTTGATGTTAGTAGATTTAAGAAATAAAGGGATTACTGGAAAGCAGGCAGAGAAAGCTTTGGAAGAAGCCGGGATTACCGTAAATAAAAATACTGTTCCTTTTGATCCTCAAAAGCCGATGATTACCAGCGGAATAAGAATCGGAACTCCCGCAGTGACTACACGGGGAATGAAAGAAAAAGATATGGGTGTAATAGCCGAAATGATGAACAGAGTCCTGAATGATACGGAAAATCAGAAAATAAAAGACGAAGTAAGAAAAGAAGTAGAATGTTTTTGCGAAAGATTTGTATAGAAAGAATGTTAATGAATAATTTAGAAGTAAAGATTCAAACGAAAGGGAGGTTTTATCTTGATTTCTACCAGCGATTTTAAAAAAGGTTTATCCATTGAATTAAAAGGTGAAATATATAGTATTGTGGATTTTCAACATGTAAAACCTGGTAAGGGTGGAGCTTTTGTAAGAACCAAGCTTAAAAATGTAAAAAGCGGGCTTGTTGTAGATAAAACCTTCAGAGCAGGAGAAAAAATGGAACAAGCTGTAATTGATAGAAAAACTATGCAATATCTATATAGTGATGGTAATGGCTATCATTTTATGAATAAGGAAAATTATGAGCAAATTTCTTTATCCAAAGAACAGATAAGCGAAATAACTGATTTATTAAAAGAAGGCAATGATGTAGATGTTATATTATGTAAAGGTGATATGATAGGCGTAGAACTACCAAATTTTATGAGTTTAAAAGTTATTAAAACCATGCCTGGTGTAAAGGGGAATACAGTGTATGGTGCCCTTAAACCGGCTACTTTAGAGACCGGATTGATAATTCAAGTTCCTTTGTTTATAAAAGAAGGGGAAATAATTAAAATAGACACCAGGGATAAAAGATACATAGAAAGAGAGTGAAAATAGTATATAGTATATTGTATATAGTATATAGTATATCGTATGTCGTGAAGGAAATAAAAGATAGAGATCAGTACCAGGATAAAATAGTATATAGTAAATAAAGCGAAAGAAAGAACGGTAGGAGTGTATTGTATACGCCTTAAAAGGTCTATGCGATATACGATATACGATATACGAACGACGATATACGATATACGATATACGATATTCGAGAGTGGGGTGGGATAACTAATGCAAACTATTAAAACTGATCTGGGAGAAATAAATGTTACCGGAGAAACAATCGGGAGTATTGTTAGTTTAAATTTGGCTGATGTTAAAGGTGTGGTCGGAAGCAGAAAGACAATTATAAAAGAAATAACCGATATGTTAAGGGGAGATACAAGCGAAAATGGAATAGAAGAAACTTCCCGTACTATAAAAGTAGAGATAAAAGATAATAAACCTTTGATAAATTTATATATTGTCATAAAGTATGGAGTAAGGATACCAGATATAGCCTGGGATATTCAGAGTAGGGTCAAAGAAGGTTTAAGGGAAAAATTAGGTACAGATATTAATGGAATAAATATTCATGTTCAAGGGATACAGTTTCCTAAGAAGACACAAAGCAGGAGAGATTTGGTTGCTTCCAATTTATTTATAAAAATTTTTTAAATTAACATTTATTTCAGGAGGAGTAATGGGAGGAAGAAGGTTATCCCGAGAAATGGCCTTAAAAGTATTGTTTCAAATTGATTTAGTTAGCACTAATATAGAAGAAGCACTGAAATACACTTTCGAAGATGGTGAATTTTCAGATGAAGTTAAAGAATTTTCTCTAATATTGGTTAATGGCGTGTTGAGTAATTTATCTGAAATAGATAAGTCAATTAGTAATTATACTAACAATTGGTCTTTAGAAAGAATTACTAATATTGATAGAAATATTCTTCGGATAGCGATTTACGAAATATTATATTTAAAAAATATACCCAAAAGCGTTTCCATTAACGAAGCAGTTGAATTAGCTAAAAAATACGGTACAAAAAGTTCTTTTAGTTTTGTAAACGGAGTTTTAGGGAAAATTGATAAGAATGATAAAGTATTAAAGAAAATAGATTAAACGATTATGATTAATTATACAGAATCAAAAATATATACAGTTTCCAAGCTTAATAAATATATAAAAAAGCTTTTTGAAAATGATTTTAATCTGCAGGATATATGGATATTGGGGGAGATATCCAATTTTAAGCTGCATTCTTCAGGACATATGTATTTTGTGCTCAAAGATAAGGAAAGCCAAATTAAATGTGTCATGTTTAGAGGAAACAATTGTAATTTACGATTTATGCCGGGAGATGGAATGAAAGTTAAGGTGCGAGGGGATGTTAGTGTTTATGAAAAAAGAGGAGAATATCAGCTGTATGTAAGGGAAATAATAGAAGCTGGGAAGGGTGAACTTTATTTAGCTTTTGAGAGATTGAAAGAAAAGCTAAAAAATGAAGGGCTTTTTTCAGAGGAAATTAAAAAGAAACTACCGCTCATTCCACAAAATATTGCAGTTATAACTTCTCCTACCGGCGCAGCAATTAGGGACGTTATAACTATCTCATTGAGAAGATTTCCCAATCTTTCAATCTTAGTTGTTCCTTCCCTGGTACAAGGGGTATTTGCCGCTAAGGAGATGGCTAAAAAGATAGATTTTTTAAATAAATATTTTAAGGATTTAGATTTTATTATAATTGGCCGAGGGGGAGGTTCATTGGAAGAATTATGGGCTTTTAATGAAGAAATTTTAGCTCGCAGTATCTATAACTCTAAAATTCCTATAGTTTCAGCAGTAGGTCATGAAACAGATTTTACTATTTCAGATTTTGTGGCTGACTTACGTTCTCCCACTCCCTCTGCCGCAGCTGAAATGACTATACCGGATAAAAATAATCTGATAAATAATCTAAGTTTATTAAAAAGCAAAATGATCAGGGCAGTTAAAAGAAACCTTGAGTTAAAAACGGAAAATTTAAATTCCATAAGTAGTAGCCTGAAATATCAGGGACCGGAAAACAAAATTAATCAATATTACCAATATATCGATGAATTTAGTGCTCGTTTAAATTCAAGGATTAAACACCGGGTAGAATTATATGAAGAAAGAATAAAAAAGAATTCCCAAAGACTGGACTCTTTAAATCCTTGGGCGATAATCGAAAGAGGATATAGCATCTGTAGAAAAATACCTGGCAAGGAGATTATTAAAAGGTTGGAACAAATAGAAGTTGGTGCAAAAATGGAAGTTATCATAAGTAATGGTAAGATATTGAGTAAAGTAGAAAAAAAGGAGGTTGTTTCAAATTGAAAAACAAGAAAAAAATAGAAGATATTCCTTTTGAAGAATATTTAAGAAAGTTAGAAAAAATTGTTCAAAGATTAGAGGAAGGCGAATTAACCTTAGATGAGTCAGTAATGATCTATGAAGAAGGAATGAATATATCGAAAATATGTTTGGAAAAACTGAATAAAACTAAAAAGAAGATAGAACAATTGGTAATTGAGAGTGAAGAAAAATATTCTACCAAACCTTTTTCTGAAAAAGAAGGAGAAGATATCATTAATGAATTTTAAAAAATATCTGGAAAATAGAAAAAATATCATAGATAAGGCTTTAGATGAATATTTGCCACCGGAAGAAAAATCACCTTCAATTATTCACAAAGCAATGCGCTATAGTGTTTTTAGCGGAGGGAAGAGAATTAGGCCAATTTTAACTTTTGCAGTAGCTGAATTGTTTGGAAAAGATACTGAAAATGTAATAAAGGCAGCTTGTGGAATTGAATTAATTCATACTTTTTCATTAATCCATGATGATCTCCCTTGTATAGATAATGATGACTTTAGACGGGGGAAACCAAGCAATCACAAAGTATTTGGAGAGGCCATAGCTTTATTAGCAGGGGATGCCCTTTTAGTTTCCGGATTTGACTTAATAATTAAAAACTCTGAAGTTAAAGAAATAAAAAAACAATCGATTCTAAAATTGATAAAAGAAATATCTTTTTACATTGGAACCGAAAATATGTTAGGAGGACAAGTAGAAGACATAAACTTAAAAAACGAAGATATCAAAAAAGAAGATCTATATAATCTATATATGAAAAAAACTGCGGCCTTAATTTGTCTTTCTATTAGGGCAGGGGCAATATTATCCGGGGCAAACCAAAAACAACTTGAAGCTTTAACCAAATATGGTGAAAATATAGGATTAGCTTTTCAAATTATTGACGATATGCTCGATATCATGCAAGATCAAAGGGATATAGGAAAACCTAATTATGCTAATAAATATGGGATAAAAGAATCTAAGAGTGAATCTGAAAAATTGATTAAGGAAGCAAAAGATTCTTTAAAAATTTTTAATCATAAAACTGAAACATTGAGAAGTTTAGCTGATTATTTGCTGACGAGAAAAAAATGAAAGAAGTATGTCGTATATCGTATATCGTTAAGAAGATAGAAACCAGGAACCGGATTAGTATATAACATGATTAGTATATGACATGTAACATATAGCAAGATAGCAGTTGCAATAAGGGATTAGATAATTTGGAGATTTAAATATTTGTATCTTGTTTTTCTGGCGAAATACGATATACGATATACGAAATACGATATACGAAAAAATCAAGGAGGGGAAATGTTTAGATCGAACAATCGAAAATATAATGAAATACGACCAATGAGGATTACCAGAAATTACATAAAATATGCAGAAGGATCTACACTTATGGAAATGGGGAGTACTAAAATAATATGTACCGCTTCGGTTGAAGACAAAGTTCCTTTATTTTTAAGAGGAAAAAAGAGTGGTTGGATTTCAGCTGAATACTCTATGATTCCCCGAGCAAATCAAATTAGAAATATCAGGGATTCAGTTAAAGGTAAAATAAGTGGAAGGTCTTCTGAAATTCAAAGATTGATAGGGAGATCTTTAAGATCGGTAGTAGATGTAATGGAATTAGGAGAGAGAACTATTTGGATAGACTGTGATGTAGTTCAAGCCGATGGTGGAACCAGAACCTCAGCTATTATTGGTTCTTTTATTGCTCTATTTGATGCTTTAAATTATCTGAAGGCTGAAGGGCACTTAGATGTTATTCCCATAAAAGATTACATAGGGGCAATTAGCGCGGGAATAGTTGACGGAGAAATGTTATTAGATTTAAATTTTGAAGAAGATTCTCATGCTCAAGTCGATCTAAACATGGTAATGACTGAAAAAGGAGAGATAATAGAAATTCAAGGAACGGCTGAAGGCAAGCCTTTTTCTAAAAGAAATTTACAGGAATTGATTAAATTGGCAGAGACAGGAATAAAACAGATAATTGAAGAAGAAAAAAACATATTGGGAGAAATATGTTAGAGATACTTATTGCAACCAATAATTTAGGCAAAGTCAAGGAAATAAAAGATATTTTAAACAGTCCTGAAATAAAAGTATTAACTATGAAAGATTTCCCCCATCTTCCAAAAATAGTGGAAGATGGCAAAACATATCAAGAAAATGCTTTTAAAAAAGCCAGGAAGATTTCAGAGCATACTGGTAAAATATGTTTAGCAGATGATTCAGGATTAGAAATTGATTATTTAAAAGGAAAGCCGGGAATATATTCTTCAAGGTGGGGAAATAGTGATGAAGAACGCGTAAACAAAGTACTTAAATTGTTGGAAAATGTTCCAATAAATAAAAGAAAAGCAAAATTTGTTTGTGTCGCAATGCTCGTTTTTCCGGATGGGAAAATATATACGGTTAGGGAAGAATGTAAGGGGAGTATTGAGTTTAAGCCAAAGGGTGAGCATGGATTTGGTTATGACCCTATTTTTTTAGTTCCGGAATATGACAAAACTTTTGCAGAATTAGGAGATAAGATTAAGAACCAGATAAGCCACAGGGGTCAAGCTATGAGAAAAATGGTTAATATAATCAATGAATTAGCCGTTAAGGAAAATAGTCGTTAGTATTTAGTATATAGTATATAGTAAAGAAGCAATAACGTGGAGCGTAAGTGGTTCAGTATCCAGTATCCAGTATCGAGTATCAAGCAAAGAGAGAAGAAAAAAGAAAGAAAAGACTGTCTTTAGTATCTTGAATTTTTCTTTTCTTTTTCTTTCTTGACTCGATACTTGATACTATATACTCGATACTGTTATTTTATAATTGACTTATATAAATATTTCTTATATAATAACTTTTATTTCGGGGTGTAGCGCAGTTTGGCAGCGCACCTGCTTTGGGAGCAGGGGGTCGGAGGTTCAAATCCTCTCGCCCCGACCTTGCGGGAATAGCTCAGTTGGTAGAGCACTAGCCTTCCAAGCTGGTTGTCGCGGGTTCGAGACCCGTTTCCCGCTCCAATGTAATATCTCGCGCCTGTGGCTCAATAGGATAGAGCAACGGACTTCTAATCCGTAGGTTGGGGGTTCGATTCCCTCCAGGCGCGCCATTTAAAATAAAATATGGTGGGCGTAGCTCAGACTGGTTAGAGCCCTGGATTGTGGCTCCAGAGGTCGGGGGTTCAAATCCCCTCGCTCACCCCAGTTTACCAAGTTGCGCTCGTAGCCCAATTGGATAGAGCTGCGGACTTCGGATCCGATGGTTGGGGGTTCGAGTCCCTCCGAGCGCGCCAAATGTCATAGTGGCATTTTAATAAAAAATATAGTATTATGTATAAGCATTTAATATTTTTTAATTTGTGGGCCGTTAGCTCAGTTGGTAGAGCACCTGACTTTTAATCCGGGTGTCACAGGTCCGAGTCCTGTACGGCCCACCAAAAAAAATAAAAATGCGAGGGTGGTGGAATCGGTAGACACGCTGGATTTAGGATCCAGTGGGTAACTCCATGCGGGTTCGACTCCCGCCCTTCGCACCATAAAATACGGTAAGATAATATTAATATTCTAATTTATGAAATTTTTAAAATTTAGTTAAAGTAGATAAAAGCAGCCGCAAAATTATTTGCGGCTTTGTTGCAATTATAGAATAAGACTAACGTAGAGCGTTTAGCGTAGTGCGTATAGTTAGGAAAGAAGTAGTCAGATTTTTCTTTCTGCACGCGATACGCGATACTCGATACTCGATACTCGATACGAATAAAATATTCAATCGGAAAATTGTTATAATAGCGGAGGTTTTAAGGTAATGGTAAAAGTAGAAATTGAGAAGCAAAAAGAAAATGAAGTGAAACTTAAGATTGAAACGGACAAGTTAGAAGTAAATAGCAATTTAGATAAAATATACAATGACGTGTCTTATCAAATAAAAATACCAGGATTCCGAAAGGGTAGAGTACCTAAAAATATTTTGAACCTGCATTTAGGGAAGGAATATTTTTATGATAAAACTGCCGAAAAATTAATTCAGGAATGTTATCTCGAAGCTATAAATAAAAATAATATCCAACCAATAGATCAACCGGAAATTAAGGTAATACAAATAGAAGAAGATAAACCATTAATTTTTGAGGCGACCGTTCAGGTAAGGCCGGAAGTAAAACTGGGTTCTTTTGATAAAATTAGTATCCAAAAAGAAGATGTAAAAGTAACGAATACTGATGTAAACAATGAAATAAAAAGAATTCAAGAAAATTTAGCTAAATTAAAAATAGTTAAAGGCCGCCAAGCAAAAGAAGGCGATTTTCTGGTAGTTGATTCCATAGGATACATTGAGGGAAAAGTAGTAGATGGAAGTAAAGTTGAAAAACAGATTATTCAATTAGGAAAAAATACTCCACCTGAATTTAATAAGAAACTTATTGGCTGTTCGGCAGGAGATGAAAAAGAGATAAAGATTTTAATTCCCAAGGATATTAAGGATAAAAAAATAGCAGGCAAAGAAATTACCTATAAAGTTAAAATTATTGAAGTAAAAGAAAAAGAGCTGCCGGAATTAAATGTAGATTTTGTCAAAACAGTGGGTAATTATAAAAATTTAGATGATTTTAGAGAAGATATTAAGGATAAATTAGAGAAACAACTCGAAACGTTGAATGAAAATAATTATGAAAGTAAATTATTAGAAAAAGTAACAGATATTTGTGAAGTAAAAGTACCAAAAATATTAATTGAAAGAGAAGTAGAATATATGATGAAATCTTTGGAAGATGATTTAAAATCTAAAGATTTATCTTTACAGGATTATTATAAGAGTATTAAAACTGATGAAGAGAAAGTCAAAAAAGAATACGAAATTGTTGCTGAAAAAAGAATAAAGCAAGAATTAGTGTTAGATAAAATTAGTCAAGTAGAGAATATTCAGGTTACTGAAAAAGAGGTTAAGGATAAAATTGAAACAATTGCTAAAAAGCTGAAACAAGATCCTTTGAAAGTGGAGGCAACTTTTAAAAAAAATAATAATCTAGACGGTTTGAAAGAAAGTATAAAAAGAGAAAAAATAATTGATTTTTTAAATGAAAAAGTAAGTTTGAAAAAGGAGGTAACATCCAAATGACTTTAGTTCCTATTGTAGTTGAGCAAACTCCTCGAGGGGAGAGATCTTACGATATTTATTCTCGGTTACTAAAAGATAGAATAATATTTTTAGGAACAGAAATAGATGATTCGGTAGCCAATATTGTAATTGCTCAATTATTATTTTTGGAAGCAGCCGATCCTGACAAAGATATTTATATTTATATTAATAGCCCTGGTGGTTCTGTAAGTTCTACTATTGCTATATATGATACCATCCAATATATAAGATCTGATGTTTCGACCATTTGTATAGGTATGGCTGCAAGTGGCGCCGCTTTAATTTTAACGTCAGGTGCAAAAGGGAAGAGATTTGCCTTACCTAATTCAAGGATTATGGTACATCAGCCTTTAGGAGGGGTGCAGGGACAGGTTACAGATATCGAGATACAGGCTCGAGAGCTTAAAAGAATTAAAGATACTATAAATAAAATATTGACTCACCATACCGGACAAAAACTTGAAAAAGTTGAGAAAGATACTGATAGAGATTTCTATATGACTGCTCAAGAATCTAAAGAATATGGATTGGTTGATGAAGTAATTAAAAGTCGAGAAGAAGTAATGAAATAGTATATAGTATATCGTATATCGTATTAAGATGAGGACAAAATTAAAAGAATAAATAGTATATTGTATGTCAAATTGGAGAAAAATGGAAGAAAAGATTAATAGTTTTAAAGATTTAAGAATTTGGCAAATTGGTAAAATGATTTCAAGTTTAATCAAGAAACTTTAGCATGATACGATATACGATATACGAGAAGGGAGTTGAAAAATAGTGAATTGTTCGTTTTGCGGCAAAACCCAAGATGAAGTATATAAAATAGTTGCTGGCCCAGGTGTTTGTATATGTGATGAATGTATTAAAGTTTGCAATGATATTATATTAGATAGAAGAAAGAGGGAAGACAGGCCATTTGATTTAAGGAATATCCCCTCTCCTAAAGAAATTAAAAGTTTTTTAGATGAATATATAATAGAGCAAGAAAAGGCAAAAAAAATACTATCAGTTGCTGTCTACAACCACTACAAAAGAATCGAAAGTAATACTAATGATAGATTAGATAAAGAAGATAAAAAAATAGATAAGACAAAGGAAGAGATAGAATTAGAAAAGAGCAATATTCTGTTAATGGGTCCTACTGGATGTGGAAAGACCTTGTTAGCTAAGACTTTAGCTAAAAAACTAAATGTTCCATTTGTTATTGCTGATGCTACAACTTTAACTGAAGCGGGATATGTGGGTGATGATGTAGAAAATATTCTATTAAATTTACTGAGAGTTGCCAATAATGATATAAATCTAGCTCAAAAAGGAATAATCTATATAGATGAGATTGACAAAATTGCACGTAAATCAGAAAACCCATCTATAACCAGAGATGTGTCAGGAGAAGGAGTTCAGCAGGCTCTTTTAAAAATTATAGAAGGTACGGTTGCAAGCGTACCACCTTACGGAGGGAGAAAGCACCCGCAAGAAAAGAATATTCAGATAGATACCAAGGAAATATTGTTTATTTGTGGGGGAACTTTTGAGGGATTAGAAAGTATAATAAATTACCGAATGGGCAAAAATAATATTGGATTTAAAGCAGATATAAAAAGTAAACATAATACAGAAAGAAATTATAAATTAATGGAAAATGTTTTACCGGAAGATTTGATAAAGTATGGCTTAATTCCCGAATTAGTTGGGAGATTGCATATACTATCTACCTTAGAAGCTTTAAATAAAGATGCATTAATAAAAATATTAACCCAGCCGAAAAATGCCATAGTAAAACAGTATAAAAAGATATTTGAATTAGAAGGTGTGGAACTTAATCTTACCCCCGGAGCTTTAGAGGCTATCGTGGAAGAAAGTATAAAAAGAAAAATAGGGGCAAGGGGTTTGCGTTCAATTATGGAAGATTCAATATTAGATATAATGTACCAGATACCTTCGGAGAAAAATATTGAAAAATGCACTATTACCGAAGAAGTTGTGAAAAAGAAACAGATGCCTGAAATAGAAAGATATGGAAAGGGTTTAAGAAAAGAAACCGCATGAATAATAAAAATATAAGAAGCTTAGACAAAAACATATTACCTTTATTACCACTAAGAGAATTAGTTGTTTTTCCCAATATGATTATTCCTCTTTTTGTTGGGAGAGAACAATCTATTAATGCTTTAGAAGAAGCAATAAATTTAAAAAGCTTGATATTTATTGCAACTCAGATAGACCCAGAGGTAGAAAAACCAAAAGTAGAAGATATATATTCTATCGGAACAATTGCCAAGATAATACAAATTTATAAACTACCCGATGATACTATAAAAATATTAGTAGAAGGACTCGGTAGAGCAAAAATTAAAAACACAGAAGGATTTAATAATTTTCTTAAGGTAGAAGTAGAAAAAATAAAAGTTAAAAACGGTAAAAACCTAAAAATAGAAGCCTTGATGAGATTGGCAATCAATAGATTCGAACAATATCTAAAATTAAACAATAAATTACCTTCTGAAATGATGCTATCCATAAAGAATATTGAAAAACCAGATAAATTGGCCGATATAATTGCTTCAAATTTAGTTTTAAAGATAAAACAAAAACAAAATTTATTGGAAATGGTTAACCCTTTGGAAAGACTGGAGAAATTAATTGTTATATTAAAAAAAGAGATAAGTATTTTAGAATTAGAAAAAAAGATACAAGAAAGAGTAGAAGTAAATTTGGAAAATTACCAAAAAGATTATTATCTAAAAGAGCAATTAAAAGAAATACAAAAAGAATTAGGAGATAATGAAGAAAACATTTCAGAAGCTGATGAATTCAAAGAGAAAATATTTTCTCTAAAACTTAATCAAGAAGTGGAAGAGAAGTGCATCAAAGAAACAAATCGTTTAGAAAAAATACCATTTTTATCTGCTGAGAGCGGGGTAATAATAAATTACTTAGAATGGATCATATCCCTTCCCTGGAACGAAGCTACTACAGATAAATTAGATATAAAATTAGTAAAAAAAGTTTTAGATGAAGACCATTATGGTTTATTAGATATTAAAGAAAGAATCTTAGAGTACTTAGCAGTGAAAAAAATGAGCAATAAACAGTTAGGGACAATTTTGTGTTTAATAGGGCCTCCGGGAGTAGGCAAGACATCATTGGCGAAATCAATAGCCCGGGCAATGGGTAGAAAATTTATAAGAGCTTCCCTGGGAGGCGTACGGGATGAAGCAGATATACGCGGACACAGAAAAACTTATATAGGTTCTATGCCGGGAAGAATTGTTCAAGGAATAGTTAACGTAAAATCTAAGAATCCTATTTTCTTGTTGGATGAAATTGATAAAATGAGTGTGGATTTTAGAGGAGACCCGGCTTCTGCTCTTCTAGAAGTATTAGATCCTGAGCAAAACAATACTTTTAGAGACCATTATTTAGAAGTTCCCTTTGATCTTTCTGAAGTAATGTTTATCACCACAGCTAACAATGAAGAGGAAATACCTTATTCCTTAAGAGACAGGATGGAAATAATTAATATTCCTGGTTATACTGAATACGAAAAATTACAAATTGCCCAGTTATTTTTATTTCCTAAACGATTGAATAATCATGGCTTCAAAAAAGATGATATAGAAATATCAGAAAAGGCTATGAAAAAAATAATCCAGGAATATACTCATGAAGCGGGGGTAAGGGGCTTAGAAAAAGAAATATCATCTATATGTAGAAAGGTTGCTTTAAAACTAGTTTATTTTAAAAAGAATAAGAATAAAAGAGTTAGAATCACATTAAAAAACTTAGAAAATTATTTGGGGATACCTAAATATAAAATTGATAAAATTGGACAAGAAGATACCGTTGGTTTGGCAACAGGTTTAGCCTGGACTGAAATCGGCGGAGAAGTATTATCAGTGGAAACTATAATAATGCCCGGAAAAGGTAAATTAACCCTAACCGGACAACTGGGAGATGTTATGCAAGAATCAGGGAAAGCTGCCTTAACCTACGCTCGTTCTCGAGCAACAAAATTTAAGATAGATAGTAAGTTTTATGAAAATTGTGATATTCATGTTCATATTCCAGAAGGAGCGGTCCCTAAGGATGGTCCATCTGCCGGTATAACAATGGCTACTTCTTTAATTTCTTCACTTACCGATATCCCGATTCGAAAAGATGTAGCTATGACCGGTGAAATTACCCTACGAGGCAAAGTTTTACCAGTTGGAGGTTTAAAGGAAAAAATACTTGCCGCTTATCAATCTGGTATAAAAACTATTATAATTCCTAAAGATAATTTTAAGAATTTAGAAGATCTACCTAATGATATTAAAAAAAGATTAAAATTTATTATGGTAAATAATATAGATGAAGTTTTAAAAAACGCTCTTACCAGAAGTCCTTTTTAAAATGACAGTATCGAGTATATAGTATATAGTGAAGAGAGAAGAATATGCACATTTTAACTGAGATCTGATTACTGGTTGCCTACCGTGGCATTTAAAACTAACGACTATTCACTAACGACTAATTTAATTTTTTGACAAACAATCTTTACTTATAGTAATATATGTAATATAAAAATGATAGAAACTAAGAAGGGAAGAGTAGAATAAAGTTGGATATAATTTTATTCGAAAGTCATCCCAAAGCTGTTAATCTGAATAACAAGAGTAGGATTAACCGATAGTTACGTTATAACTTAAACATTGAGAGCCTGTTTAATATAGATATCATAGAAATGTTTTAGACAGGAATTAAGGTGGTACCGCGAATAAACTCCTTTCGTCCTTTTGAGAAACGAAAGGAGTTTTTTGTTTTTAAGTTTAAGGAGGAAAAGAAAATGAGAAAAATAGATGATGAAATACCTTCGGTATACAATCCTAAAAAAGTTGAAGAAAAATGGTATAAATTCTGGTTAGAAAAAGATTATTTTAAAGCAAAGCATAATCACAATAAAGAAAATAACTTTTCTATCGTGATACCCCCACCCAATGTTACAGGATCATTGCATATCGGGCATGCTTTAAATAATACTTTACAAGATATTTTAATTAGATGGAAAAGGATGGAAGGCTACAATACTCTTTGGCTGCCAGGGACTGATCATGCCGGAATTGCCACTCAAAATGTAGTGGAAAAGGAAATTGCCAAAGAAGGGAAAAGTAGGTACGATTTAGGAAGAGAACAATTTGTAGAAAGAGTATGGGAATGGAAAGAAAAATACGGAAATAATATAATAAATCAATTAAAAAAATTAGGATTTTCCTGTGACTGGTCACGATTAAGATTTACTTTAGATGAAGGTCTTTCCAAGGCGGTTAGAAAGGTATTTGTACAATTATATAAAGAAGGCCTGATCTACCGGGAAAATTATGTAATAAATTGGTGCCCGAGATGTCAGACTGCTTTGGCTGATATTGAGGTAGAATCAATTGAAGAAGATGCAGAACTGTATTATATAAATTATCCCATAAAAGATTCTAAAGGAGAGATTATAACTGTCGCTACCACCCGTCCCGAAACTATGCTCGGTGATACTGCGGTAGCAGTTCATCCCGATGACAAAAGATATCAAAAGTTTATCGGTAAAACTGCCATATTACCTTTAATGGAGAGAGAAATACCGATAATAGCTGATAGTTATGTTGATCCTGAATTTGGGACCGGAGCAGTAAAGATAACCCCCGCTCATGATTTAAACGATTTCGAATTGGGAAAACGTCAAAAACTTCAAGTAATTAATTTATTAAATAATGATGGTACTATGAATGAACAGGCTGGAAAGTTTAAAAATTTACCCGTGTTTAAATGTCGAGAAAAAGTTTTGAATGAATTAAGAAAAAAGGGATTCTTAAATAAGATCGAAGATTATAAACATTCTATCGGGCATTGTTACAGATGTGGGACTATTATTGAACCATATCTTTCGAAACAATGGTTCGTTAAAATGAAAGAAATTGCTGAACCTGCAATACTAGCTGTGGAAGAAGGCAGAATTGAATTTAGTCCTTCTCGCTGGGACAAAGTTTATTATGACTGGATGAGAAATATTAAAGATTGGTGTATCTCACGTCAGTTGTGGTGGGGACATCGAATCCCGGTCTGGTATTGTCAAGATTGCGGAGAAATAATCGTAGAATTAGAAGATCCTACAATATGTAAAAAATGTGGCAGTCATAATCTGCTGCAAGACCCGGACGTTTTAGATACCTGGTTTAGCTCTGCCTTGTGGCCTTTTTCTACCTTAGGTTGGCCGGAAGAAACAGAAGATTTAAAATGTTTCTATCCGACATCAGTATTAGTTACCGGTTTTGATATTATTTTCTTTTGGGTGGCTCGAATGATAATGATGGGATTAAAGTTTCGTGGTGAAGTACCATTTAAAAAAGTTTATATAAATCCCTTAATTAAAGCTGCGGAAGGTAAAAAGATGAGTAAATCCAGTGGAAACGTTATTGATCCTTTAACGGTGATTGATGAATATGGCGCTGATACTCTACGTGTTACTCTTGCCTCTTTAACTATACAGGGAAATTATATCTGCCTCTCAGAAGAGAGAATTAAAGGATTTAGAAATTTTACTAATAAAATATGGAATGTGTCAAGATTTTCTGTAATGAATCTCAAAGATTTTGATATTGACAAAATAGAAAAAGGAAAATTAAAAATGACCTTAGTTGATAAGTGGATAATCAGTAAGTTAAATGAAACAATAAAAAAATCCACCGAGTGCCTTAATGAATATAAATACGGAGAAGCCGCCAAAATTATTTATGAATTTACCTGGAACGAGTTTTGTGATTGGTACATAGAGTTTAGTAAACCAAAATTATATCAAGAGAAGGATACAATAGAAAAGCGGACATCTCAATATTTCCTGTGGTTTGTTTTAGAAAATACCTTAAAGCTTTTACACCCTTTTATGCCTTTTATAACTGAGGAAATATGGCAAAGTCTGCCTCATAAAGGGGAAAGTATCATGGTTTCACCCTGGCCAAAATATAAAGGAAAATATATGAATAAAGATGCAGAAAATAAGATGGAAAAAATAATGAGCATCATTAAAACTATACGTAATATTAAGTCAGATATGAATATTCCGTATAGCCAGGAGATTGATTTATATTTAAATGTTAACGAAAAATATAAACTAAAGTTAATAAAAGAAAATATTAATTATATCGAAACCATGATTAAAACAAAATCGTTAGAGGTAGGAACAGGGATTAAAAAACCAGAGCATTCAGCTGCAGGTGTTTTAGAAGGAGTAGAAATATTTATTCCCCTAAAAGATATAATAAACATTTCAGAGGAAATAGCTCGATTAGAGAAAAAATTAAATAAAATAAATAGTGAGCTTAATCTAATTTTTAAAAAAATAAATAATAAGGATTTTTTATCCAGAGCCCCGGAAGATATTGTAAAAAAGGAAAGAGATAAAGCAAATGATTTAAGAAATATTAAAGAAAGATTAGAAAATAACCTGAAAAGTTTTAAGAGGTAAATGTGATAACTTATTCCGAAGCATTAGATTATATTTATGATTTAACTAAATATGGTATAAAATTAGGGTTGAAAAATATAAACTATTTACTTTATCTTTTAGGCGAGCCTCATAAAAAATTAAAAATAATTCATGTTGCCGGGACAAATGGAAAGGGATCAACCTGTTCCTCAATTAGTTCAATTCTTCAATCTGATGGTTATAAAGTTGGTCTCTATACTTCTCCTCACTTAGTTGATTTTACAGAGAGAATTAAAATTGATCATAAACCAATAAACAGGAAAAAAGTAAGTGAGCTATTAGAAAGAATCAAACCTTACATAGAAAAGGTTGCCAATACACCTTCCTATAATCACCCTACCTTCTTTGAAGTTATAACTTCAATGGCTTTTCTCTATTTTTTTGAAGAGCAGGTAGACTTTTTGGTTTTAGAAGTCGGATTAGGTGGGAGGTTAGATGCTACTAATGTTTGCGAACCTTTAATTTCTGTCATTACTCATATCGATTATGACCATATGGATAAATTAGGGAATAGTTTAAAAGAAATTGCCAGAGAAAAGGGAGGAATTATTAAACCGGAGGGGATTGTAATATCTTCTGATCAATATGAAGAGGCATATAATGAGATCAAGAAGATAACCGAAGAGAAAAATTCCCTTATTTACAGCGTGGGAAGAGAAATAATTTACAAAATAGTTAAATCTGATATTAAGGGTGTAATATTCGATTTAAAAGGAATTTATCATGAGTATAAAAATCTTCATACTCCCTTATTAGGCAGACATCAAGCAGACAATTCTGCTACTGCTATTACAGCCATAGAAGCACTCAAAATTAGAGGGGTAAACATTACTGAAAAAGCGATAAGGGTCGGCTTGGAAAAAGTTAAATGGATAGGGAGATTGGAAATCATTCAGAATAACCCTACATTAGTATTAGATGGGGCACACAATCCCAATGGAATAAAGGTAGTGCGAGATGCCCTGAAAGAGATATTTTCCTACCACCGGCTTATTTTAGTATTAGCTATTTTTGCTGACAAAGATTACAAAAAGATGATACAAATAATAGTGCCTAACGCAGATTTAATTATTACTACTAAAACAGAAAACTCTCGGGCAACTTCTCCTCGGATAATCGCTAAAGAAGCGGCACAATATATAGATCAGCATAAAATAATTGTTACCGAAAATATTCCTCAGGCCATAAACTGTGCTTTATCGAATTCCAAAGAGGATGATTTAATATGTATAACCGGATCGCTATATACTGTAGGCGAAGCAAAGAGATATTTTAGCAAAAATCCTAAAAAATTTTTAGCCGATAACTGAAAATTGATTTTTCTTACGCAATACGCAATACGAATAAAGTAAGGAGAAAATAATTATGTTTAACCTTTCAAATCAAGAAAAAATTACCATAATATTGTTATTAGTATTGATAATAACTGGTGTAGGAATAGTTTTGAATAAAAATATTAATAGAGAAGATAATTTTATTGTAAATCGTGCTTCAGATATTTCAGAAAATAACCCTGCAATGCAAATAGAAATTCCACCGGTAATTATTCATATCGCTGGTGCAGTTAAAAATCCCGGAGTGTATCAATTAAAGCCAACCGATAGGATTGTTGATGCAGTAAAAATTGCAGGAGGAGCAACCGAAGAGGCAAACCTGGATTTGATTAACCTTGCTGCTCTTCTGGGGGATGGCCAAAAAATAATTGTTCCTTATAAAACTTATAGCGAAACCGGTGAAGAAATTAATGCAAATACATATAGCCATGTAGCAAGTGCGTATTCATCTTCTCCGGTTTCTAACTCTGCGAAAATTAATATTAATACCGCTAATGCGACAATGTTACAAACTTTATCCGGAATTGGACCGGTTCTTTCAGAAAGGATAATAGAATATAGAAATCAGAATGGATTGTTCGGAGTGATTGATGATATAAAGGATGTTTCTGGAATTGGAGAAAAAAAATTTGAAGGAATTAAAGATTTAATTTGTGTCCAATAAAAAATATATCTTCAGATAGTAAATACCATGTTATTAGACCCTTACCTATAATTTTAACTCTATATATAATAGGAGTAATCTATGGTAAATTCATTCATATTAATCTGATATTTTTATTTTCGATTATAACATTGTTAATGTTAATTTCTATTATAAGTTTTGTAAAGCAGTGGAATACAACCACTGCTTTATTATTTTTAATACTATTTTTAATCGGCATATTTAATTATAACCTTAATTCTAATCCTGTTGGAGTTAACCATATAGCAAATTTGGTAGAAGATAAGAAGTTAACCATTGTTTGTACGGTTTTAGACAAAGAATATTATCCCAATCAAGAGAAAATATCTTTTAAGGTAAAAGCAAACCAAATAGAAAGAGGAGATGACAGTATTAGAACACAGGGCCTAATATTAGTGAATACCTATTTGGGTGATTGTCCCTATGAATATGGAGATGTGCTTAAAATTAAAGGAAAATTAGAAAAACCTGAAGGACCGAAGAATTTTGGTGAGTTTGATTATGAACTATATTTAGCTCGAGAAAAGATCTTTACTTACCTCAATATCTGGCAGGAAAAAGATATTGGAAAAATAGGAGAAAATGATTCTAATTTTTTAGTATCTTTTTCATTATCAGCAAGAGATAAAATAAACGAGATTACAAAAAAGACTTTACCGCCGCCCTATAATTACCTTCTTGTTGGTATGTTATTAGGGGAAAAGGGGTTTATTCCTCCTCATTTGAAAGAACTATTTTCCGAAGCAGGAATTATGCATATATTAGCAGTTTCAGGTTTACATGTAGGAATAATTGCTATGACTTTACTTGCTTTTTTAAGTATATTGCGGTTACCGAAGAATTTCAAACTGCTTATATTGGTATTCATTCTAATAATGTATGCATCTATCACTGGTTTTCGTCCTTCGGTATTAAGAGCGACCATTATGTTTATTCTATTAATAGGTGGGAAATTAATCAATAGAAGTAGAAATCTCAATATTTCTCTATTTTTTGCAGCTTTTTTAATCTTGTTATCAAATCCTTTGATATTATATGATGCTGGTTTTCTCTTATCCTTTATGGTAACTTTTTCTATTATTAATTTATCACCAATCTTGCAAGGATTATTTTCTAAAATAGTAGTCTGGATTAAAAATCCTTTAGCAGTTTCAACAGCTGCCTGGATAGGAATTTTTCCGCTTTCTGCCTATTTTTTCACTAAAGTATCGATCATCTCCATTGTTTCCAATATATTTATTATTCCTTTAACCGGGATAGCGGTAATATTAGGATTTATAACCTTTTTTATCGGACTGGTAAGTATCTTTCTGGCCGGTATAATTGCTAATATAAATTACCTGGTATTGAATCTGATAACCTTAATGGCTAAATCATTTTCTTCACTTCCTTTTGCCTTTATTTATGTTGCTCAACCTTCAATTATGGTAATTATTTTGTATTATCTAATGGTATTTTTTATTATTAAAATGTTCTATAAAAAAACACTATCACAGAAGATAAAGAAAAAAGCTACCTTAATTGTATTAGCGAGTATATTGCTAATAATCATTGTTCAAGTATTTTATCCGGCAGAAAACCTCAAAGTAAATTTTATAAATGTTGGGGAGGGAGATTGCATCCTGATTGAAGCCCCCAATAAGATAAATATCTTAATCGATGGGGGAGGAACTCCTCAAAGTGATTTTGATGTAGGAAGTAAAATCGTTGTACCTTATTTGAGAAGAAAAGGGATAAATGAGGTTGATTTGCTAATCTTAACTCATCCTGATTTAGATCATTTAGAAGGATTATTGCCGGTACTAATGGAATTTAAAGTAGATATGGTTTTAGATAGTGGATTACTCTGTGATTCATCAGAATATCAAGAATTTATTTCCCTGATATTAAAGAAGGGTATACCCTATCATAAAGCTAAAGCCGGAGATAATTTTGTTTTTAGTAACCATTTAGAAATGTTTTTGCTTAATCCTTTATATGATTCTGATTTCTATAAAGAGTCCGATTTTAATAATGCGTCAATTGTGGTAAAATTATTCTATAAAAATGCCGATTTTCTTTTTACCGGAGATATAGAAGAAACTGCTGAAAAAAGATTGTTGATCTGGCAGAATATTTTACAGAGCGATATATTAAAAGTTGGTCATCATGGAAGTGCAACTTCTACTAATTTAGAATTTTTAGATAAGGTTAACCCAAGTATTGCGGTTATTACTGTGGGCAAAAATCATTATGGGCATCCTTCGCAAAAAATTATAGAAAGATTAGAAGATAAGAATATTAAAATATATCGAACAGATGAAGATGGAACGATAATTATAAGAACAAACGGCCAGGAATATTGGATAAGAACACTGGGTGGAAACAATTAAAATAAACCAAGGAAGATATATGAATTACGAAAATATGTTAAATCTTATAAAACAAGAGAAAATATACCCTGTTTATCTGTTTTACGGAAAAGAAAATTATTTAAAAGAAGACATTTCAAAAAAACTTAGAAACAGATTAATTGACTCTGCTTATAGTGAGTTAAATTATAATGTTTTTTATGGTGAAAAATTATCTATAAATGAGGTAATAAATGATTTAGACACTCTGCCTCTGATGTCAAAACATAAATTATCAGTAATAAAAGAAGCAGAAAAAATTAACAAAAATGATGAAACAAAATTAATAAATTATTTTAACCGGCTAAGTTTAAAAAGCAATTTTTCAACTCTAATAATTATTTACAAAGAGAGCAGCCCAAACAAAGAACTAATTACAGCAATTAAAAGGATAGGGATAGTAGCCAATTTTAGCATAACAGATAAAGCGAAATTAGCCTTATGGATAAAATCTAAATTCAGTCAGAGTAATAAAAAAATTACTCAGGAAGCTCTATTTTATTTACAATCTATAGTTGGTTCTGATTTAGGCCGCCTTTTTAATGAAATAGAAAAAATAGATATTTATACGGAAGACCAAAAAATAATTGAAAAAGAAGATGTTATGATAACGATAGGTGGTTCAGAGGCAGTTAATATTTTTAAAGTATTAGATTCTGTTGGAGATAAAGATATAAAAAATGCAATAGATGGCTTGGTAAAGTTAAATCAAGGCAACCTTCATCATTTATCCATATTTGCTATGATATACAGGCAAATAAAACTTATACTTCAAACAAAATTATTACTTGCAAACGGATTTAATTTTAAAGAAGTAGAGAAGAAATTAAAACTTCCTTACTTTGTTGTTGAAAAAATGATAAAACAGTCTAAAAAATATACTTTTAAGGAAATTGATAAATCTTATGAATTATTGAATATTGCAGACTTAGAGTTAAAAGATAGCCAGAAAGAACCCAAGATTATTTTAGAAGAATTGGTTATGAGTATTATTAATCAAGGGAAATAGTATATCGTATATCGCATTTCGTATATAGTTAGGAAGGTAGAAGCCAGAAGCCTAATTCGTATCTCGTATCTCGTTAAGAGAATAGAAGTCCGAAGACAGAATTCAGAAGACAAAATAAAAAAAAGCAGAAATGTCATTGCGAGGAATAAAGTGACGAAGCAATCTCGATAAATATTTAAAAAATATAAGGGTCGAATAAATTCGACCCTTATATTAAAAACCTTTTTTACTTTTTAATTATTATTTTGCTTTTTTAGTTTCAGTTTTTTTAGCAGCTTTTGTTGCTTTTTTAACCACTGGTTTTTCTTTAGCTTTAACTGTTTTTTTAGTATCTGTTTTTTTCTTGGAAACCACTGGCTTCTTAGTTACTGGTTTCTCTTGAGTCTCTAATACTTTTTTAGGGGCAGCAGGCGCAGACTCCTTGATTTGTTCTTGTTTTATTAAAGTATTTAGTTTTTTAGTTAAGTTTGATTTTTGGCGAGAAGCAGTATTTTTAGGCAAGATGCCTTTGTTAACAGATTTGTCTAAAATTGAAACAGTATCTTTAAAATATTTAATCGATTCTTCTTGATTGTTTTCTGATAAGGCAAGATTAAACTTTTTAATGCTGCTTTTTATTTTTGATTTACAAGATATATTTCTTAAGTGACTTTTTTCAGAGGTTTTAACTCTTTTTATTGCTGATTTTATTTGGGGCATAATCATTTCCTTTCGATAATATTAATTTTACTTGGTAATTTTAACATTATTTTAATTTAAAATCAAGCCTAATCAGTATATAGTATATTGTATATCGTATATCGTGAAGAAAAGAGAAGACAATAAGCACTATTCGTATATCGTATATAGTGTATAGTAAATAAAAGAGAGAAAGAAGTAGGGGCTCGATGAATCGAGCCCGCTTAAAAAGTTACTAAAGCAATACAGATTGAATAAATTTAACCAGTACATTAAAACTTTACGCTAAAAGCTATACGCTATACTACATACGACATACTATATACTATATACGATATACGACATACGATATACGAGAAGGGAGATTGATGGAAACAAAACATAAAATTGCTAGATATGTAGGAATAGTAATCATTGCCACTATATTCTGTAGGATATTAGGTTTGGGCAGAGAAATAGTGATTTCAAATAGATTCGGAGCAGGGGTTGAAACCGATGCCTTTTTTATCGCCTTCATGATTCCTAATTTATTGAGGAGTTTTTTGGGAGAGGGTGCTTTAAATTCAGCTTTCATACCTATTTTTGCAGATCATTTAACCAATCATGATAGGAAAAAAGCAGAGTATTTTGCCAGCAATGTTTTAAATATTTTAATTATAATCTTAATAATTGTAGTAGTTTTAGGTATTTGGGGAGCTCCTTTGTTAATTGATATAATCGCTATTGGTTTTAAAAATAATATATATAAATATCAATTAGCTATAAATCTTACCAGAATTATGTTCCCTTATATAGGTTTTGTGGCAGTTGCTGCTTTATTTATGGGTATATTGAATTCTTATAATCATTTTTTAGTACCTGCCTTATCGCCGGCTATGTTAAATATTTCTGTTATTGTTTTTGCTCTTACTTTAAGTTATAAATATGGAATATTTAGCATAGCTTGGGGAGTAATTTTGGGAGGGCTTGGTCAGGCATTAATACAAGCCCCGGTATTGATAAGAAAAAAAATAAAATATAGCTTCGTAGTGGATTTTAATGATCCGGGAACAAAAAAATTATTAAAACTATTAATACCTGCCATGATAGGCCTGGCTATTACTGAGATTAATGTCGTAGTGGATAGGACAATTGCTTCTACTTTAATTGATGGAAGTATTTCGGCTTTGTATTATTCCAACAGGTTAGTACAATTTCCCTTGGGGGTATTTGGAATTGCTATTTCTATTGCCATTTTTCCTACACTTGCTAAACACATTGCAAAAAATAATATTCCTGAATTTAAAAAATCATTATTATTTGGCCTAAGAATGTTATTGTTTACCACCATTCCGTCAGCTGTAGGATTAATAGTATTAAAGGATTCAATGATTCGTTTAATATACGAACACGGTACATTCAATAGAGTTGCAAGCAATATGACTGCAAGTGCCTTATTGTATTATTCTATAGGTCTGTTTGCCTATGCTTGTGTTCGATTGATAACCATGTCTTTTTATGCTTTGAAGGATACCAAAACTCCGGTAAAGATCGGAATCTATATAGTATTTATAAATATTGCTTTAGATTTAATTTTAGTTAGATATTTAGCTCATTCCGGCTTAGCGTTAGCTACATCAGTAGCAGCTATAATAAATCTGATTATATTATTAAAAGTTTTACAGGATAAAATCGGGAATCTTGAATTAAAATCTCAAACATCATTTTTGATAAAAATTATTATATCTTCAATATTTTTAGCAATAATCTGCGTTTTGATTAGTAATTATTTTGGTAGCGTATTAGATTTAAATAATAAATATAATCAGATAATTCAAGTAATTGTCTCTATTTTTAGCGGAGGTATGGTATATTTGATTAGTAGTTATATATTAGGTGTGAAAGAAGTTAGAAGTTTAAAGCATAACATAAAAAAAATCTTAAGGAACAGAAATTAATAATGTCAAAAAATTATCATTGCAACATTGAAAATATCAGAAATTTTTCTATAATCGCTCATATTGATCACGGAAAATCAACCATAGCTGATCGATTATTAGAATATACCGGAACAATTTCAGAAAGAGAGAAAAGAGATCAGATATTGGACGATATGGATTTAGAAAGAGAAAAGGGGATAACTATTAAATCAAAAGCAGTAAGATTATATTATCACTCCAAAGATGGGAATGAATACATTTTAAATTTAATTGATACCCCCGGACATGTTGATTTTTCATATGAAGTATCTCGTAGTCTTGCGGCATGTGAGGGTGCTTTGTTGATCGTCGATGCATCCCAGGGCGTTCAAGCACAAACCATAGCAAATATTAATTTAGCACTAAAAAGTAGTTTAAAAATTATTCCGATAATTAATAAAATTGATCTTGCTACAGCAAACCCAGATAGAGTTACTAAGGAATTACAAAATATTTCAGAAATAAAAGAAGAGGAAATAGTTTTAGCAAGTGCCAAAGAAGGAATCGGAACTTCTGATATTTTAGAAGCAATAGTCAATAAAATTCCACCACCAAAAGGGAGTTCGAATCTGCCCTTAAGGGCACTTATATTCGACTCGGTTTATAATTCGTATAAAGGAACAATTGTCTATGTTAGGGTGGTAGATGGTGTAATAAAACCGGGTATGATTATTCAAACTATGTCTAATAACATAAAATATGAAGTGATGGACATAGGAATATTTCGTCCTAAAATGCAGCCCATAAAAGAACTTACTGCCGGTGAAGTGGGCTATATAATAGCCGGATTTAAAAATATTAAAGATACTCACGTAGGTGATACAATTACCGATGCTTCTAACCCATCCCGAGAGAGCCTTCCCGGATATAAAAAGGTTACACCTTTGGTTTTTTGTAGTATCTATCCGATTGATAATAAGGAATACGAAAATCTAAAGATTGCTCTGGAGAAGCTTAAATTGAATGATTCATCTCTTTTTAGTGAAGACGAAACATCAGAAGCCTTAGGTTTTGGCTTTAGGTGTGGGTTTTTAGGATTGCTGCATATGGAGATTATCCAGGAAAGATTAGAAAGGGAGTATAACATAAATTTAATTGCCACTACCCCGAGTGTAATGTATCAACTAACTAAAAAAAATGGGGAAATGTTAAAAATAAGTAATCCTTCCTCTTTTCCTTCAAGAAATGATATTGAAAAGATTGAAGAACCATATGTAAAAGTAAATATCATTACTCCCAGCAAATGTATTGGCGCAATTATGGATTTAGTTCAGGAAAGAAGGGGAATCTTTAAAAATATGGAATATATTGACGAAAAGATATTAAAATTGGATTATCATTTGCCCTTAAATGAAATTATTATAGATTTTTATGATAAATTAAAATCGATAAGCAGCGGATATGCTTCGCTTGATTACGAAATAATAGGATATCAGTCCTCCGATTTGGCAAAAGTCGATATATTGGTTAATCATCAATTAGTGGATGCCCTATCTTTTATCATATATAAAGATAAAGCGTATACACGGGCAAGAAAGATAGTAGAAAAACTAAAAGAAATTATCCCTCGCCAAATGTATGAAGTTCCACTGCAAGCGACCATTGAAGGAAAAATTATTGCTCGAGAAACCATAAAAGCTCTAAAAAAAGATGTATTAGCTAAATGTTATGGAGGAGACATTACCCGCAAAAGAAAGCTGTTGGAAAAACAAAAAGCCGGGAAAAAAAGAATGAAAAAAATTGGAAAGGTGGAAATTCCACAAGAGGCCTTTTTAGGAATATTAAAAATTTGATTAGGTGATAATTAATGGAATTAGGATTGTATCTACATTTCCCTTTTTGTATATCAAAATGTCCTTATTGTGATTTTAACTCTTACCAATTGAAAGATGATAATCAAATTTCTTCCTATATTTCCGCTTTCTATCAGGAGGTAACCGCTTATTCTCAAAAATTAAAAAAGAGTAATATAAAGACTATTTATTTGGGTGGCGGTACTCCCACTATTCTATCAAGTGTTCAAATTTATAATATATTAGAATTTTGTAAAGGTAAATTTACTATTGATAAAAGTGCAGAGATAACTATAGAAGCAAATCCGGGGACATTAGATGGTGAAAAAATAAAGTTACTCATTGAATCGGGAATAAACAGATTAAGTTTAGGAGCCCAGAGTTTCAATGATTTATTTTTAAAAAAATTAGGTAGAATACATAATACACAAGATATTATCGATTCGTATTTTTTAGCTCGAGAGATAGGATTTAGTAATATCAATATAGATATCATGTTCGCTTTGCCAGGTCAAACAACAGAAGATTTTCAAGCTACATTGAAAAAGGCTGTTTCCTTGAAGCCAGATCACTTATCCCTGTATAATCTGACCATAAAACCAGGGACAGAATATTATGAAAATTACAAAAGCAATACCTTAAAGCTTCCCTCGGAAGATGAAGAATTTGATATGTATCACTGGGCAATAAATTTTCTCAAAGAAAATAATTTTGAGCACTACGAGATAGCGAATTTTGCACGCCCTCATAAGAGATCGTTGCATAACCAAATTTATTGGCAAAATCAACCGTATTTAGGTATAGGCGCAGGAGCATATTCTTTTATAAGAGGGTATCGATATATGAATTTTAAAGATCCGGCAAAATATATCAAAGAGGTAATGAATGATAAATTACCTATAGACCATGGGGAAAAATTATCCTTAAGAAAAAGAATGATAGAAACTATAATTTTAGGCTTGAGGACCAAGGATGGTGTAAGTTATAAAAAATACAAGACAAGATTTGGGATTAACCTTAATGATATTTTTTTTAAACAGATTGATAAATTAGTCAATTTAGGACTGTTAAAAAAAGACGATTGTAAAATAAAATTAACCAATAAGGGTATTTTTCTGGCTAATACTGTTTTTAGGGAATTTGTTGATTGAATTTTTCAAAACATCTTGACAAATAGATTCTATGGTGATATCTTATTTAAGGTAATTAGCACTCTCACTATGAGAGTGCTAATAGGGGTGTATAATGGAATTAAACGAAAGAATGAAAACTATATTAGCAGCCGTAGTGCATAGTTATTTTACTACTGCGGAACCGGTTAGTTCATCTATTATTGCTCAAAAATATCATTTAAACTCAAGTACCGCCACCATAAGGCACGAAATGTATCTATTAGAAAAAAATGATTACTTATGGCAGCCACATACCTCATCGGGGAGAATTCCAACTGATAAAGGCTATAGATTTTATGTAGATAATTTGATGGTAAAAAACTATTTACAGGAAAAAGAAAAGAGAGAGATTATCCAGATTTATAAAAAAAGCAAAGAGTTTGAAGAAGCGATGAAGATAACTTCTCAATTATTATCCAAGTTAACTGACAATATAGGGGTTGTATTAGCACCGGTTATTTATAATAATATAGTAAAGGAGATTCAGTTTGTACCGGTAGGAAATAATCGTATTTTGACAGTTATCGTTACCGATGCGGGATTAGTCTGCCAAAAAATAGTTAACGTTTCCGGAGAAATAAATAAAGATAGATTAAACTATCTATCTAATTTTATCAATAGCAAATTAGCAGAAAAAGATATAGATATAACAAATTTAAATAATATTTTATTAGATGAATTAGAAAAAATTATATCACTTCAGGAAAGATTTAATTATGTTTATAATTTTTTAGAAGAATGTTTTAATATTAGATATTCTGAAAATAAAGTTTATTTAGATGGTAGAATTAACCTAATGAAACATCCTGAGTTTAAAGAAACAGATAAACTAAATTATATTTTATCACTTATCGAAGAAGAAAATATATTAGCCACCACAATAAGAGGATATTTAGGTTTTAGAAAGACGAAAATAATTATCGGCAAAGAAAGTAAACTAAAAGAAATGCAAAATTGCAGCCTGGTAACCAGTGAATATAGCATAAAAGGTAAGTCAGCTGGGGCAATAGGAATTTTAGGACCAACCAGAATGGATTATCCCAGAATGATTTCTATTACTGAATACATCTCGGATAAATTAAGTGAAATATTATCCGAATTTTAAGATTCTTTCATAATGCTTACTCTTGGAGGATTAATAATGTGTAACAAAAAAGATGAAAAGGAATTGCAGGAAAAAGCAAAATTAACAGAAAGTAAAAAATATAAATCAATGAATAAAGAAGAAATAATTCGAAAAATAATAGAAAAAGAGGAAGCATTAAAAAATATAGAAGAGGAATTGTCAGAAACCAAGAAATTGGTTCAAGAAAAAGATAATTTATCCAAAGAATATCTGAAGCATTTGGAAAGATTACAAGCTGATTTTGATAATTACAAAAAACGGCAGGAAAAAAAACAGAAGGAATTTATTGAATTTGCTAACGAGGAGCTTATAAATAATTTATTATCTGTATTAGATAACTTAGAAAGAGCTTTAGATGCTACTGAAAATGAAAAAGATACCAAGGCTATAAAAGAAGGTATTAATAATACCTTAAAAGAATTTCGTAATATTTTAAACAAAGAAGGGGTTAAACCTATGCAGTCAATTGGTCATAGATTTGATCCTTATAAACATGAAGCGGTAATGAGAATAAACACAGATAAATATTCTGAAGATACGATTACAGAAGAATTCCGAAAAGGTTACTATATAAAGTCAAAAGTATTAAGACCAGCAATGGTAAAAGTTGCGGTTTCAACTAAAGAGAAAAAAGATACCGACAAAAAATAATTTAAATTAAAGGATATTAAGAAAAGGAGAAATGATATTATGGGAAAAATAATTGGAATCGATTTAGGAACAACTAATTCTGTTGTCGCAGTTATAGAAGGCGGAAAACCTGTTATCATAGAAAACGCAGAAGGTGGCAGAACGACTCCTTCTATAGTTGCATTTACAAAAAAAGGTGAAAGGTTGGTGGGTTTGTTAGCCAAGAGACAAGCAGTTACCAATCCTGAGAATACCATATTTTCGGTTAAAAGACTTATTGGTAGAAGATATAATGATGTGGAAGTGCAAAGAGCAAAAAAAATCTTACCTTTTAAATTAATACCCGGAGAACATACTGACATTAAAATAGAAGCTAACGGTAAAGCTTATAGTCCACAGGAAATTTCAGCTATGGTGTTGCAAAAACTTAAAAAATCTGCCGAAGATCACATTGGCGAAAAAATAAGTGACGCAGTTATTACTGTACCGGCCTATTTTAATGATAACCAAAGAGAAGCAACTAAAAGCGCGGGAAAAATCGCTGGTTTGAATGTCTTAAGGATTATAAATGAACCTACAGCAGCTGCCTTTGCTTACGGATTTGATAAGAAGAAAAACGAAAAAGTAGCAGTTTATGATCTTGGAGGTGGAACTTTTGACATTTCCATTTTAGACATCGGTGAAGAGGGAGTCTACGAAGTAAAATCTACTAACGGTAATACTTTCTTGGGTGGTGACGATTTTGACCAAAGAATAATAAATTGGTTAGTAGATACTTTTAAAAAGGAAAATGGAATAGATTTAAAAAATGATCAAATGGCCTTGCAAAGATTAAAGGAAGCAGCAGAAAAAGCAAAATGTGAATTATCTTCATCATTGGAAACTGAAATAAATTTACCTTTCATTACTGCTGACGCCAGTGGGCCAAAACATTTAAGCGTTACCCTAACTAGAGCAAAATTAGAGCAGCTTACCAATGATCTTATTGAAAGTACCATTGAACCATGTAATAAAGCGCTGGAAGATGCTAAATTTAAACCGGAGGACCTTGATGAAGTAATATTAGTTGGTGGACAAACCAGAATGCCCAAAGTACAGGAAATTGTAAAGAAAATATTTGGAAAAGAAGCAAATAAAGGAGTTAATCCTGATGAAGTGGTAGCAGTGGGAGCCGCAATTCAAGCTGGAATTTTAGGAGGAGATGTAAAGAAGGACATTCTATTACTGGATGTTACGCCACTATCTTTAGGAATAGAAACTTTAGGTGCGGTATCCACTAGATTAATTGATAGAAATACTACCATTCCTACGTCCAAGAGCCAGATATTTTCAACTGCTGCTGACAATCAGTCAGCTGTTGATATAAACATATTACAGGGTGAAAGGCCTATGGCTAAAGATAATACCAGTTTAGGGAGATTTCAATTGATTGGTATACCTCCGGCTCCAAGAGGGATTCCTCAAATCGAAGTTACTTTTGATATCGATAGAAATGGTATTCTCAATGTTAAAGCAAAAGATTTAGGGACTCAAAAAGAACAAAAAATAACTATTACTGCATCAAGTGGATTAAGTAAAGAAGAGATAAATAAAAAAGTAAAAGAAGCAGAGCAATTCGCTGAAGAAGACAAGAAATTAAAAGAAAAGATAGAGTTTCGAAATCAAGCAGATACTTTAATTTATAGTGTAGAAAAAACTCTAAAGGAGTCCGGAGATAAAGTTAGCGAAGACCAAAAAAATAGGATAAATGAAGATATCAAAGATCTAAAGGAAGCTTTAGAAGAAGATGATGTAGAAAAAATTAAATCGAATATCGATAAATTGACTACTTCATCACATAAGCTTGCTGAGGAAATTTATAAAAAGGCATCAGCACAAACACAACAACAGGAAACAGCTAAAGAAGGTGAAAAGAGTAGCCAACCTGAAACCGAAGAAAAGAAAGATGAAGAGAAGGTAGTTGATGCTGATTATGAAGTCGAGAAGGATGAAGACAAAAAAGATTAAACTAGTCGTTAGTGAATAGTATAATTAGTATATAGTATATCGTATATCGTTAAGAAAAGAGAAGACAATAAGCACTATTAGTATATCGTGTATTGTATTGCGTATTTCGGTCGTATTTAAATGATAAAAATAGAGGAAACCCGTAATCCAAAATATATATATCTCGTTACTTATTGGAGCACACATATTATTCATCACTGTATCCTATACGATATACGATATACGATATACGAGGAGAGAGGGAAACATTAATTGACAAAAAGAGACTACTATGAAATTTTAGGAGTAAAAAAAGACGCTACTCCTGAGGAAATAAAAAAAGCATACAGACAGCTTGCCCTTAAATACCATCCTGATAGAAATTCATCTGATGGTGATACTGAAAAGAAATTTAAAGAAATCAATGAAGCCTACCAAGTACTTAGTAACCCGGAAAAGAAGGCAAGGTATGATCAATTTGGTTCAGCGGAAGGCATGGGAGGGTTTGATTTTCAGGGAAGAGGTTTTTCTGATTCCAGTGACATCGGAGATTTTAGTGATATTTTTGATTCTTTTTTTGGAACAAGAACTCGAAAAAGTGAAGGAAGAGCTCGTCCTCAAAGAGGAGCTAATTTAAGATATAATTTAGAAATAAGTTTCGAAGATGCTGCCTTTGGCAAGGAAACTAAAATAGAAGTCCCAAGCTGGGAAACTTGTCCAGCGTGCAAAGGAAGCGGAGCAAAACCCGGGACTTCTCCACAGACTTGTCCTGATTGCCACGGTACGGGTGAGATTAAAAGCACTCAAAGTACAATGTTTGGCCAATTTGTTAATATAAATACCTGCCCTCGGTGCGCGGGTGAAGGTAAGATAATAAAGGATTTATGTATTAATTGTAAGGGTACTGGGAAAGTAAAGAAAAATAGAGTAGTAAAAGTAAAAATACCTGCTGGTGTTGATACCGGACATAGGTTACGAATATCTGGAATGGGAGAACCGGGAGAAAGAGGTGGTCCTTCTGGCGATTTATACATCGTTTTACACGTAAAACCTCATAAGATATTTAAACGTACAGGAATAGATATAAGTTGTACCCATTCAATTAGTTTTGTAAAAGCCGCATTAGGTGGAACAACCACTGTCCCCACCCTGGAAGAAAAAGTAAGTCTAAAAATACCCGCTGGCACCCAGCCAAATAGTATCTTTAGACTTAGAGGAACAGGAATATTTAAAATTGGAACTCAGCAGCGAGGAAATCAATATGTTAAAATCATATTGGAAATACCTAAAAAGATGAATGATCAGCAAAGGAATTTATTATTAGAATATGCTAAATTAAGTGGCGAAGATTTAGAGAAATTAGGAGAGAAAGGTATTTTTTCGAAAATAAAAAATGCTTTTGGGTAAAACGATAATTAGTATATCGTATGTCGTATATAGTATATAGTATATACTATACCGCATAAGATAAATCCATAAAGCGAAAAACCATAATTCAAAATTCAAAAACTTTTTTCATATTGCTTATTATGGATGGATTTTACTTCTTGTCATTGCGAGGGAGTATAACGACCGAAGCAATCCCAATGAGATTGCCACGCTCCCTATGGTCGCTCGCAATGACATTTCTGTTTTTTCATTCTAATTTCTGCAATCTTAACGATATACCATATACGATATACGACATACGAAAAAAAAGGAGAAGTATTTATTATTAAAGTTGCCCTCAAAACACTCGGATGTAAAATAAATCAATACGAGACAGAAAGCATTATCGATTTTTTTAAAGATGAAGGCTTCCAAATAGTAGATTTTCACCAAAATGCTGATGTATACATAATAAATACTTGTACTGTTACTCAAGAAGCAGATCGAAAATCTAAACAGATGATTAGAAAAGCTATCCGTCAAAACAGAAAAGCAAAAATAATTGTCACCGGCTGCTATGCACAATCTGATTATGAAGATCTACAAAAAATAGAAGGGATCAGTCTGATAGTAGGGAATGGGGAAAAAAATGATATTTTACAACAATTAGAAAAAATAGATTTGCATGATACGGTTATTAGAGTAAAGCCTGTAAAATATTTGAAAAAATATGACAATATTCTTAAAAACAAATCAAGTAGCTTGCATACCCGCTCCTGGCTAAAAATACAAGATGGCTGCAATAGATTCTGTGCTTATTGTAAAGTTCCATATGTTAGAGGTCCTGCTCGAAGTAGATCTGTAGAAGATGTAATGGAAGAAGTGTCTAATTTAAGCAGTAATGGAGTGAAAGAAGTAGTCCTCGCAGGAATTAATTTGGGTACATACGGTAGGGATATAGATAAAGGAAAAACAAATTTAGCAAAATTAATTTTTTTGATTAGCAATTTTAAGGGAATAAAAAGAATTCGTTTAAGTTCAATAGAATTAATAGACATCGATGCAGAATTATTAAATATTTTTAAGAACTGTTCTAAGTTTTGTCATCACCTACATATTCCTCTGCAAAGTGGTGATAATAAAATTCTTAATTTTATGAATCGTCCTTATGATACCTCGATTTATTACCAAAAGATCTCCCAGATAAAAGAAACAATGCCTGATATAGCCATAACTACTGATATTATGGTGGGTTTCCCTAATGAAGATAATAATAGTTTTAGTAAAACCTTTAATTTTGCTCGAAAAAATTGCTTTGCAAAAATACACGTTTTTCAATATTCTGATCGTAAAGAGTGCTTAGCAACTTTGTTGCCCAATAAAGTCGATAATAGAACCAAAAAAGAAAGAAGTAAAAAATTACAAGAATTATCTAAAGAATTATTTTATGATTTTCAAAAAAAATTCCTCAATTCAATTGCTGAAATTTTGGTTGAGGACGAGATAAAAGACCAAGAAGGAAGAATCTATTCCCGCGGTATCACCTCTAATTATATTAAAATAATAATTCCTGATTTTATCGGTAAAAAAGGTGAAATAGTTAGTGTTAAATTAAATAAAATCTCTTCTAATTATATCGTTTCGTCAGTTCAAATTAGTCATTAGTGAATAATTAGCGTGGAGCGTAGAGTAAATCAGTATCAAGTATCCAGTATCGAGTATATAGTATATAGTAAAAACAGTATCAAGAAAAAATAGTAACAAGTAACTAACTAATTCTACCCGCTCTACGCTATCCGCTAATTTGCACGTGATACGAGATACGAATTTATTACGGGTAACCGGTAAACTGACTAACTGGCTAACTATCTTTACTATATACTCGATACTGGATACTATATACTGTTTTATATACTCGATACTCGATACTGATTTTTATATTGCTAAAATAATAGTTTTATGTTATAATTATTTGTGCTTAAGTAAAAAGGTTGTTCTCCTCAAAAGAGTGGTATTGAAAACCACTCTTTTGTTATATATTAAGCAATTAATTCACTTGAAACATTTTAATAGGAAGGAGGATAAAGTATATTGTCTATGAATATAAATTTAGCAAAAGTATTAGATGAAATAGAAAAAGAAAAAGGAATATCTAAAGATATATTAATAGAGGCGATTGAATCAGCGATAGCTTCAGCATATAGAAAAAATTATTCAAGTAATATAGATGATATAAAAATAGATATTTCTAAAGACAGTGGAGAGATTAAAGTATACGCCAAGAAAACCATTGTACAGAAAGTTTCAAAACCTTTAAAAGAAGTTAGTATAGATGACTTGCCAACATCAAATAAGGGAAAGTATAATATTGAGGATACTATTTTAATAGAAACTACGCCTAAAGAATTTGGAAGAATAGCTGCTCAAACAGCAAAACAAGTAATAGTCCAAAAGATTAGAGAAGCAGAAAGAAATGTAATTTATGAAAAATACATTGATAAAGAGAGAGATATTGTTACCGGAGTTGTGCAGAGGATAGAACATAGAAACGTTATTATAGATTTAGGAAGAACGGAAGCCCTACTTTTACCGAACGAACAAATAAGAAATGAAGAATACTACAAGGGAAAAAGAATTAAAATTTATATCCTTGAAGTAACAAAAACATCTAAAGGGCCCAAGATACTTGCATCCAGAACCCATCCTGAATTATTAAAACGTTTGTTTGAATTGGAAGTCCCTGAGATTCATGAGGGACTGGTTGAGATTAAAAATATTGCTCGTGAAGCAGGCAAGCGATCAAAAGTTGCAGTTTATTCTAAGGATGAAAGGGTAGACCCGATAGGAGCATGTATAGGTGATAGGGGTTCACGAATAAAATTAATTATGCAGGAATTAAAAGATGAAAAAATTGATGTTATAAAATGGAGTGGTGATGAAAAAACATTGATTGCTAATTCTTTAAGTCCAGCTAAAGTTTTACTGGTAAATCTTTTTGAAAAGGAAAAGACTGCTACGGTAATTGTACCAGACCAGCAGCTTTCTTTAGCAATTGGAAAAGAAGGACAAAATGCAAGGCTTGCTGCAAAATTAACCGGATGGAAAATAGATATAAAAAGTGAATCAGAGCATAAAGAGGAGAATGATCCGGATTCAAAAAATAATTTAGAGAAAAAATAACATTAATCTTAAAAAGGTATTTACAAATGATAAAAAATCTAAAGATACCTGTAAGAACTTGTATTGGTTGTAAATGTAAAAAACCAAAAAAAGAGATGATTAGAATAATAAGAACACCTAATGGAAAAATTGAAATTGATAAGACAGGTAAAAAATCAGGAAGAGGGGCTTATCTTTGTGGTAATGTTAAATGTTTGGATATTGCCTTTGGGGAAAATAATTTAAATAAATCCTTAAAGCAAGATATTCCGCTGCCAACGCTTGATGAATTAAGAAAGACTTTTTTAAAAAATATAAGCGAAAATACTGATTGAATTAGTTAGTTGGTTAGTTAGTAAATTGGTTAATCGGTAAATGGGAGAATTGACTAACTGGTAAAATAAATCCAATCGGTCAATTGGCCAATTGGTAAATTGACCAATTGACCGATATAATATGATAGTTAATATAACAAAGGTTATAAAACTTATTGTGGAGGCGATATACAATGAAAATGAGAGTCTATCAATTAGCTGAAGAGTTAAAAATACCGGCTAAAGAACTGATAGGGTTTTTAAATAGAGAAGGGGTTAAAGTTAAAAATCATATGAGTACTTTAGATAATGATACTATCGAATTAATTAAGGAAGTTATTGATGCTGAAAAGGAAAAAAAGGTAAAAGAAAAGAAGAAACAACTTAAAGTGATAGAGATTAGTAAACTTCCCAATTTAAAAGAACTTTCTTCACAGCTAAAAATTTCTTTATCAGAGATAATACAAAAAATTATACAATTTGAAACAATAAGTTCGATTGACAAGGAAGTTCCTATAAATATTTTAAAAAATATCGCTAAGGAATACGGGTATGAGATAGAATTATCTGATAAATTAAAAAGTAAAAGCAATCTCCAAAAAAAAGATAAAACTATAAATTTAATTGCAAAACCTCCTGTCGTTACTGTAATAGGGCATGTTGATCATGGTAAAACTACTCTTCTTGATACTATTCGAAAGACAGATGTCACCAAAGGAGAAGTGGGTGGAATTACCCAACGAATTGGGGCATACCAAATTAATATAGATCATAAAAAAATTGTGTTCATTGATACTCCGGGGCATGAAGCTTTCACCACAATGAGGGCCCGAGGAGTAAAAGCTACAGACGTTGCAGTTTTGGTTGTGGCAGCAGATGATGGAGTAATGCCTCAAACCGTCGAAGCAATTAATCATGCAAAAGCGGCAAATGTTCCTATTATCGTAGCAATAAATAAAATCGACAAAGCTAATGCCAATGTCGAAAAAGTAAAAAAAGGATTAACAAAATACGACTTAGTTCCTGAAGAATGGGGGGGAGAAACTCTAATGGTGGAGGTTTCTGCCCTTCAGAATAAAGGCATTGAAAAATTATTGGAAACTATTTCATTACAAGCAGAGATGTTAGATTTAAAGGCAAATCCTGACATTCCGGCAAAAGGTCTAATAATAGAAACGAAATTAGACAAGAAAAGAGGGATTATTGCTTCAGTATTAATTCAAGATGGTGCACTAAAGATTGGTGATTATTTTATTGCAGGATTATCCTATGGTAAAATTAGAAACCTTCTTGACGACAAAGGGAAAAACATTAAAAAAGCAGGACCTTCAACTCCGGTTGAGATTATAGGTTTTTGTAAAATGCCTCAGGCGGGTGATTACTTCCAAATAGTACCCGATGATAAACTGGTTAAAATTATAATTAGCGAAAGAGAGGATGAGGGAAGAAGTAAAATTATAGTAAAATCATCACTCTCTTTGGACAATTTATTTTTAGAGATGAAAGAAGGAAAGATAGATAAATTAAATATAATTTTAAAGACGGATACGCAAGGTTCCTTAGATGCTTTGCAAGAGTCTATAAAAAAGATAAAAATTGAAAATGAAGAAGCAAAAATTGACATTATTCATGCAGGTGTCGGAAACATTACCGAAACAGATGTTATGTTGGCTTCTGCTTCCAAGGCAATAATAATTGGTTTTAATATTCGCCCTGATACAAGTGTTCAAAAAATAGCTAAGTCCGAGAAGGTAGACATCAGATTATATAAAATTATATATGACCTAATAGATGAAATTAAATCTGCCTTAGAAGGTTATTTAAAACCAAAAATCGAAGAATACATCTGCGGACAAGCAGAAGTTAGGGAAGTATTTAAAATACCTAAGATCGGTACTATTGCAGGAAGCTATATATTAAATGGTAAAATATCAAATAATAATAATATACGAGTAATAAGAGATGGTAAATTAGTATATGAAGGGAAAATTTCTTCACTAAAAAGATTTAAAGAAGATATAAAAGAAGTTAATACTGGTTTTGAATGCGGAATTGGTATAGAAAAATTTAATGATATTAAATTGAAAGATATACTTGAATTTTATACTTTTAGAGAAATCAAAGATAAAAAAATTAATTAGTCGTTATTGAATTTGGTTAGTTATTTACCTGGTTAACTGGTTAAACAGTGAACTAGTGTAATTAGTAAATCGGTCAATTGGTAAATTGGGGAATTAGTAATATGTCATTGTTTAAAAGAAGCGAACAGTTAGAAAAGTCTCTTATAAGAGAAATTAACAATATAATTTATCGGAAAATAAACGATCCGCGAATAAAATTTGTTACGATAACAAGGATAAAAGTTTCATCTGACCTGAAATATGCTGACATTTTTGTGACTATTTTTAATGATAAGGATCAACAAAAAAAAGCTTTAAAAGGACTTAAAAGTGCGACAAAATTTATAAGAGGTGAATTGGGAAAAGATTTAAAACTGAGATATGTACCAAATATAAAATTCATAATCGATGAGGACTTAGAGCATCAGTACAAATTATTAAAAATTATTACTGAAGTTAATGACCAACAATCGAATTTGAAGAAAGATAAAAATAATGAATAATTTTAATGAAATTACCAAATTGCTGCAGCAAAACAATAATTTTTTAATTACTTCCCATGTAAATTTAGATGGAGATGGAATTGGTTCTGAGCTTGCCCTTTATTTTATTTTAAAAAAACTAAAGAAGAAACCCATTATATTAAATCAGGATAGATTGCCAAAAATATATGATTTTTTACCCGGCAGTAATGAAGTACATTACTTAGAGGATAATTGTATCGACACAAAAAGTATAGATGTGGGTATAGTGCTTGATTGTAGTAATATCGAAAGAATTGGAAAGACATACGAAATATTTAAAGATATAAAAACCATAATAAACATCGACCATCATACGAGCAACGAAAACTTTGGGGGTTCAAATTATGTAGATAGTTCTGCTTCTTCTGTCGGAGAAATTATCTATGATTTGATTAAATCTATAAATATAGAGTTACTAGATGAAAAGATTTCTACCTGTTTATTTGCCGCTATAATAACTGATACCGGTTCGTTTAGATATTCAAATGTAAGCTCAAAGACATTTAAAGTAGCTTCCGATTTAACTTCTAAAGGAATAAAGCCATATTTAATTGCCAATAATATTTATAATAGAAACACCTATTCCGGATTAAAATTATTAGGAGAAGCCCTTTCCACCTTAGAGACGGATGAATCTAATTATATTTCATGGCTAACCATTACCCAGAAGATGTTAAATGATGCCAAAGCAAAGGATGAGGAGATAGAAGGAATAATTGATGTCGCTACAACCCTAAATAACATTGAAATATCAATTTTATTTAGAGAAGCTAAAGATAATAAAGTAAAGGTTAGTTTTCGCTCCAAAGGAAGTTTTGACGTAAATAAGTTTGCTGGTAAATTTAAAGGCGGCGGCCATCCAAATGCTGCTGGTTGTTTATGTTCTGGGAAGTTGGACGAAATGAAAGGAAAAATTCTTTCCGAGTTATTTAGCGACATTAAACATCTTGGATATGAAAATAAGTAAAAATATTTTAATAACAGAAAAGATAATTATTAATATTGATGAACGGTATTTTAAACATATTTAAACCAAAAGGAATTACCTCATATCAGGCTGTAAAAGAGGTTAGGAATATTTTGGGTATTCCTAAAGCAGGACATACGGGAACATTAGATCCTTCTGCTTCCGGTGTTCTATTAGTATGTATCGGTCAAGCTACAAAAATTGCCGAATTTTTAGTAGGTATGGAAAAACACTATCAGGGTGAAATGATTTTGGGTATAAGCACTGATTCCCAAGATTCAGAAGGGAAAATTGTTCAAAGAAGAGAAGTTAAAACTGATATTGGTGAAAAAAGGATTATAGATATATTTCAAAAATATGAAGGCATAATTAGTCAGATGCCCCCGATGTTTTCAGCTGTTCATTACAAGGGAGAAAGATTATATCGTCTTGCCAGGAAAGGCATAGAAGTAAAAAGAAGTCCTAAGGAAATCAAAATACATAAGTTAAATTTGATGAATTTTAACCAAAAGACGGCCATCGTTAAATTTGAAGTTATCTGTTCAAAAGGTACATATATTAGAACATTATGTAACGATATAGGTGATGAATTGGGTTGTGGTGCACATTTATTAAATTTAGTAAGAAAAAAAGTTGGTAATTTTAGCATTGAAGATTCTTTAAATTTGGAAGAATTAAAGAAAGAAAAAGCTTTGGGGAAGAGATATCTTATTAGCATTGATTCCGCTCTTGAAGAATTAGATAAAATAACTGTTAAAAGTGAAGCAATCAAAACTGTTTTAAATGGCGGGATTATATCAAGTGAGCAAATTGTTGAGATTCCGAAAGGACTAAAAACAAGAAAAAACAATTTTTTTAAAATATTTGACGTAAAAGGCAATTTTTTATCCATAGGTACTTCAATTAAAAAAAACGGAAAAAATATTTTTTTTAAACCAGTTAAAGTTTTTAGGAATAATTAAATTTGCTAATTCGATTCTAAATAATCAATTATGGAAATTTTCAGTTACTCAAAAAATATAATATTGCCTAAAAAGAAACGATATATTGCTTTGGGTGTCTTTGATGGCGTACACTTAGGACATCAAAAATTAATTAAACTAACTTCTGATAAAGCTAAAAAGAATGATGGAATAAGTATTGTTGCTACTTTTGACCCTCATCCTGATAAAATAATTAATCCGGAAAGCAACGTTTTTCTATTAACTACTTTGGAAGAACGAGTAAACCTAATTAGAGACTTAGATATTGATGTTTTTCTTGTTATTAGATTTAATAAAATGATGAGTAAAATGTCACCTAAGGATTTTATTAGTGAAATTTTAGTTAATAGCTTGGGAGTAAAAGAACTTTTTGTAGGTTTTAATTATAAATTTGGCTTTCAGGGAAAAGGGAATACGGATATTTTAAGAAAATACGGCAAGTCGTATAAATTTAAAACTAATATATTAAAACCAATAGCTGCAAATAACACTATAATCAGCAGTACTATAATAAAAGATTATATTAAGTTAGGAGATATCGGAAAAGCAAAAAAACTATTGGGGCATGATATCACGATTTCAGGAAGAGTAATTTCTGGAAAGGGCAGAGGAAGAAAATTACTAAATTTTGCTACAGCCAATATCGAGACACCGTCAGATAAAATTCTTCCGGTTAACGGAGTATATTTAGTGGAAATTAAAATTGATAATAAAAAATATTATGGTTTAATGAATATAGGAGTTAAACCAACTTTTAGAGAAACAGAACGCACTATAGAAGTTCACATTATAAACTTCAATAAAAAAATATATAATAAAAAAGTAGTCGTTAATATATTACAAAAAATAAGAGAAGAAAAATACTTTAACCATCCAGATTTATTAAAGAAACAGATAGAAGATGACATTTTAATAGCCCATAAAATAATAGCAAAAAATAATTAATTAACAATGGTATCTTTCTTTTTATTTCTTTACGATATACGAAATACGATATGCGATATACGAACAAATAGGTTGAAGGTCTTAACCGTTTATGATAAAATATTTAAGATATAATGTTACAATTAAATTATAAATAAAAAATTAAAGGAGATAACAATATGGTTTTTGCTAAAGTCGATAAGGAAAAGGTAATAACAAAATATCAGCATCATACTACTGATACTGGATCACCGGAAGTTCAAATTGCTTTATTAACTGAAAGACTAAACGATCTAACCGAACATCTAAATAAAAATAAGAAAGATTTTCATTCAAAGCAGGGTCTATTAAAAATGGTGGGCAAAAGAAGAAGATTATTAAATTATCTCAAAGATAAAGATATTAATAAATATCGAAAAGTTATTGAGTCACTAAATTTACGAAAATAATAAATTAGTCGTTAGTGAATAGTGAATAGTCGTTAGTTTCAAATACAAAATGCAAGATGTACAATTACAATCAAGATAAAATATTTACATAAAATAAAATAATTTTTCAAATAATAGGGAGGAAAATAAATATTTAATGTCAGAATATAGAGAAATTAAAATTAATTTAAACGGTAAAATAATAAATATAGAAACCGGCAAAATTGCCAAGCAGGCGGCTGGTTCGATAGTAGTTAGTTGTGAGGGAACCGTTGTACTGGTAACAGCAGTCTTTTCCAAAGAATCACGTGAAGGGATAGACTTTTTCCCTTTAATGGTGGATTATGAGGAAAAATTTTATGCTGCCGGTAAAATACCAGGTGGTTTTTTCAAAAGAGAGGGCAGGCCAAGCAAGAATGCGATATTAACTTCACGACTTATTGATCGTCCATTGCGGCCTTTATTCCCTACAGAATACAGAAATGATGTTCAGGTTATTGCTACCGTTTTGTCATATGATCAAAAAAATTTACCGGATATACTAGCTATAATCGGAGCTTCTGCGGCTTTGTGGATATCGGATATTCCTTTTCAAGCTCCTATAGGTGCTGTAAGGATTGGATTAATAGAAAACGAATTTATAGTTAATCCCGGTCCTCAGGAATTAGAAAATACCGAATTGAACTTAATTATAGCTGGCACAAAAGATTCAATTATAATGATGGAAGGTGAAGCAAAAGAAGTATCCGAAGAAATTATATTAAAAGCAATTGGTATTGCTCAAGAAGCAATTAAAATAATCATAGAAGGCCAGGAAAGATTGGCAGATATTTTGGGAAAATCTAAGATAAAAGAAGAAAAGGAGTATTCAGAAACAGCAGAGTTAGCAGATAATTATCGTAAAGAAATTAAAAATCTCTACGAGAAAGAAATAAAAAAAGCTATCTGTATAAATGAAAAAAAGGAAAGAGAAGATTCATTAGAAGATATTTTTCATCGTATTATTGAAAAATTATCTACTGAGGGAGATAATTTATCTCTTTTGAAAAATGCCTATGATGAAACTTGCAAAGAAGCTGTTCGCAATTTAATAATTAAAGAGAAAATAAGAGTAGATGGGAGAAAATTAGATGAGATACGCCCAATTAGTTGTGAAACTGGAGTGCTGCCCCGAGTTCATGGGAGTGCTTTATTTACCAGAGGGCAAACACAAGCCTTAGTTGTTACCACTTTAGGAACAGTAAAAGATAGGCAATTTATTGATACCCTGGAAGAAGAATCTTCGGAAAGGTTTTATTTGCATTACAATTTTCCTCCTTTTAGTGTTGGCGAAGTAAGGCCCAGAAGAGGACAATCAAGAAGAGAGATTGGCCATGGTTCATTAGCAGAAATGGCTTTAAAAGCGTTAATTCCCTCAGAAGAAGAATTTCCTTACACTATTCGTATAGTTGCTGAAATTTTAGAGTCAAATGGCTCTTCTTCTATGGCTACCGTTTGCGGAGGGAGTCTATCCTTATTTGACGCAGGAGTTCCTCTAAAAAGACCTATAGCTGGCATCGCTATGGGATTAGTAAAAGAAGATGAAAACGTCGAAATATTAACAGATATTTTAGGTTTAGAAGATCATTATGGAGATATGGACTTTAAAGCTGCCGGAAGCAGCCTGGGGATTACTGCTATTCAGATGGATTTAAAAATTGCCGGTATTCCAAACAATACATTGAGCGATATTTTAAAGAGATCAAAAGAAGCAAGATTATATATTCTTGAAAAAATGAATAAAGTGCTATCAAAATCTCGAGAAAGTTTATCTGACTATGCACCAAAAATTTCAGTAATAAATGTTGACCCTGCTAAGATTGGCATGGTAATCGGTCCCAGTGGAAAAAATATCAAGAAAATTATAGAAGTAACCGGTGCCTCTATCGATATTAAAGATGATGGAGAAATATTTATTGCTTCAACAGATGGAAAATCTCTGAACCGAGCAAAAAAAATGATTGAAGATATGGTGAGAGAGGCTAAAGTCGGGGAAACATATGAAGGGAAAGTAACCAGGACAACTAATTTTGGAGCTTTTGTAGAAATATTTCCTGGTAAAGAAGGATTGGTTCACATTTCTAAATTATCGCGAAAACGTATAGGAAGAGTTGAAGATGTAGTCAGAGTTAATGATAATATATTAGTTAAATGTATTGGAATTGATAATCAAGGCAGAGTTGACCTAAGAAAACTAGATAACGATGAAAATATTTTGGTAGAAGATGATATTGATAAAAAAAATGAAAATTACGATTAATATTTATAGTTGTAATATAAAAAATAAATAGATAAAAAAATGGATTTGGTTGTGGAGAATAATAAAATAGAAATAAAAATAGAAAAAGTTAGAGGATGCGAGGATTTACCTTTACCTGTTTCCATAAGTGAATTCTCCTCTGGAGTTGATTTGTTATCCGCAGAAGCTTCAGATACTGTATTAAAACCGGGTAAGATAAAATTGATTTCCACCGGAATTAAAATTATGATCCCTAAAGGTTATGAAGGGCAAATAAGACCTCGAAGTGGCTTAGCCCTTAAGTTTGGAATTACTGTTTTAAATACTCCCGGTACTATTGATTCAGATTATAGGGGTATAGTAAAGGTAATATTAATTAATTTAGGTGAGGAAGATTTTAATATACAAAGAGGAGATAGAATAGCTCAATTAGTAATCCAAAAAATATTTTTCCCTAATTTTAAACTTGTAGAGACCATAGATAAAACCAAAAGAGGAGAAGGTGGCTTCGGGCATAGCGGCGTATAATACAGTAATAAGTAATGAGTAATAAGATTTTATTTTAGAAATTATAAGAACAGGTTACTCATTACTGTATTTTATAATAGTGAGCTCCTATACGTTTACGTTAAACGCTGTACGCAATAATATTTACTCATTACTTATCACTCATTACTTATCACTTTTCCTAAGCGGAGGTATTCAATGACCACTGAACTAATCTTTGGCATTATAGGAGGTCTGGGATTATTTTTATACGGAATGCAACTGCTTAGTGATGGCTTGCAAAAAATTACCGGCGATAGAATACAGAAAATTATAGAATTCTTAACCAATAAACCAGTAATGGGTGTTGCAACCGGGGCATTAATAACTTCCATTATTCAAAGCAGTAGTGCAACAAGTGTTATAACTATCGGATTAGTTAACGCAGGATTACTAAGTTTAAAACAAGCTGTAAGTGTAATAATAGGAGCAAACATAGGTACCACCGTAACCGCCCAGATTGTATCTTTTCGTTTAGAGAAATATGCTCTTCCGGCAATTGGAATTGGTTTTATATTTAATTTTTTAGCCAAAAAAAGAAGCTATAAATATTTTGGCCAAATATTACTCGGTTTTGGTATATTATTCTTAGGCTTATACACTATGTCTCAAGCAGTAGGACCATTAAGAAATTATGCTTCATTTCTAAATTTATTAACCAATATTTCTCTCAATCCTTTATTGGGTATCGCGGTTGCTGCAATCTTTACCGCTATAATTCAAAGCAGTAGTGCTACTACTGCAATTATAATCGCAATGTCAATTCAAGGTATAATTAATATAGAATCAGCAATTCCATTAATATTGGGTAGTAACATCGGAACTTGTTTTACTGCTATAATTGCCAGCATAGGAAGTTCAATAACCGGGAAAAGAGTTGCTCTTTCCCATCTATTTTTTAATATTGGTGGAGTTGTCTTATTTCTATTCTTTTTAAATAAATTTTCATTCCTGGTAACTTTAACTTCATCGAGTATTCCCAGACAAATTGCTAATGCTCATACTTTATTTAATGTAATTAATGCAATAATACTACTTCCTTTTCTTTCATTATTTGTAAAATTTATTGTTAAACTTCTACCAGGCGAAGAAATTGTTATTAAAAAAGGTCCTATCTATCTAAATAAAGATTTGATAAATACTTCATCTTTAGCCTTGGGTCAGGCAACCAAAGAATTGGTAAGAATGGGTGAAATGGTTGAAAGCATGTTAAATGATGTAATAATGTCTTTTATTCAAAACGACCTAAATATCTTAAAAAGTGTATATTTAAAAGAAGAGGTGGTGAATACTTTAGAAAAGGAAATTACCAAATATTTAGTATTGATTGCTCAGCAATCTCTTAGTGTCAATCAATCAAAAAGACTAACAGATTTAATGAATATAGTTAATGACATAGAAAGAGTAGGTGATCATGCTGAAAATTTAGCTGAACTTGCTGAAGAAAAAATAAATGAAAAATTACCCTTTAGTGAAAAAGCTTTAGATGAACTAAAATTTATGTTTTCTAAAGTTCAATTTTCGTTAAATAAATCGATATCTGCATTAAAAAATAGAGATATAGAATTAGCACGGGAAGTAGCTCTAAAAGAAGATGAAATTGATAAAATAGAAAAAGAGCTTCGTGCTAATCATATAAATAGGCTAAATCAAGGCATTTGTTATCCCGAATCAGGTGTTATCTTTTTAGATTTAATAAGTAACTTAGAAAGAGTTGGAGACCATGCTAATAACATTAGTTTAATGGTAATTGACGAATTATCCAAAAGTTAGAGGAATATATGTCATTAATATTATTAGGGATAGTGCAGGGATTAACTGAATTCTTCCCGGTAAGCAGTTCAGGACATTTAGTTATCGCCAAGTATTTCTTAAAACTACATTTACCGGGCGCGGCATTTGAAGCATTTTTACATTTTGGAACAGTTGTGGCTGTAATAGTGCTCTTTAGAAAAGAAATTAAAGAATTGGTAATTTCTTTTTTTGACAGTATTTATAAACTATCTCATGGAGAAAATATATCAAATATTTTTAAAAATAATTCATCATCAAAATTCGCCTGGTTTTTGGTAATTAGTACCATGCCGGCAGCAATTATTGGATATACCTTTAGTTCTTATTTTGAAATACTTTTTGGTAAACCCATAATAGCTTCCTTTATGTTAACTATTACAGGAGCCTTACTTTGGCTGGGTAATAAATATTACACAGGGGGTAATAAAAATATTTCAGAAATTACTTATAAAGATGCTATTTTTATAGGAGTAGCTCAAGCTGTTGCTATTATCCCGGGGATATCGAGGTCCGGTTTAACTATTATTGCCGGATTGTCAAGAAATTTAGATCGGGAATTTGCAGCAAGATATTCTTTTATACTATCTGTACCGATCATTTTAGGTGCTTCAATGTTTAAAATGAGGGAATTATCTTTCTTAAATATAGATTTATCTATTCTGATATTATCCGGGTTAGTGGCGGCAATATCAAGCTATGGTGCTATGAAAATATTTATAGGATTATTAAAAAATCGAAAAATATACTTTTTTTCATACTATCTTTGGATTATATCTGGTTTAACAATTTGGATATCTTTATCGAAAGGACTTTAATCATTTGAAAATAAAGAAAAAAAATACTAAAAATGAAACCATAAGTATAGTAATTATTGCATTTTCTTTATTATATATTTTCGCCTTTATCTTCACTGACAAAATGGGAATCGTTGGAAAAATTATTTTTCAAATAGCAACTCGCAATATTGGTCTTGGTGCCTATATTTTCCCCATCTTGTTATTATTTTTGGGAATTGTAATTCTTTTTAATTATAAACCACCCAATCTTTATCGTAAACTCTTCGGTATTAGTTTTTTATTTATTATATTTCTTATCTTTATCCATATTAGATTACTTTTGCTCGGCAATTCATATTCATTGGCAATGAAAGGGGCTGGCGGAGGTTTGCTAGGTTATTATTTTGCCAATTCCTTATTCCTTTACTTTGGAACAAAAGGCGCTTATCTTGTTCTAATATCTCTCAGCTTAATATCTGCCTTATTCATAACTGAAGTTTCCTATTTTTATATATTTAGGAACCTGGGGAATAAAACAAAGATGATATTGAATAATATTTACAATATTTCAAAAAATATCTGGACAAAAATTTCTAAAATTTCAAAACGCAAAGAAGTACCCGACTATCAAGAATACGGAACAGATGAAATACCCAAAAAATTATTTAAAATAAAAAAAACCAGGAAAAAAGAAAAAAAATTAGAAGAGCAACAAGGAGAAGAAGCAACTTTTGACAGAGATTACCAGATATCTAAACAGGAACCTAAAATAGACAGTTATCAGGTTCCACCCCTATCTCTACTATCTGACTCACACGCTGAAGAGAAAGCAGATACTAAATTAAACATTGAAGAAAATGTAAAAATACTCGAAAATACCTTCACTAATTTTGGAATTGATGCAAAAGTCGTTGGGGTTATCCAGGGACCAACTGTTACCCGATATGAAATTCATCCTGCACCCGGTGTTAAAATATCTAAAATAACTAATTTAAGTAATGATATTGCTTTGTCCTTTGCAGTAGCCTCAGTCAGGATAGAAGCACCAATACCCGGTAAAAACGCTGTAGGAATCGAAGTCCCTAATCGTAAAAGAATAAATGTGTATTTAAAAGAAATATTGCAAAGTAGTGAATTTCAAAATGGAAAATATAAATTACCCATAGCTTTAGGAATAGATATTGGAGGCAAGCCCATAATCGCAGATTTAACCGAACTTCCTCATTTATTAATTGCCGGGGCAACCGGATCAGGGAAAAGTGTATGTATTAATAATATAATATTAAGTATTCTTTATAAACTAAGTCCGGAAACAGTGAAATTTCTAATGATCGACCCAAAGAGAGTAGAGCTAAATATTTACAACGGCATTCCACATTTATTGATACCTATTGTAACCGATACAAATCAAGCCATTAAAGTATTAAATTGGGCGATTTCCGAAATGGAAAAAAGATTTAAAATATTTGCGGAAGTAGGAGTCAGGAATGTAGACGGTTATAACGAATATGTTAGAAATATTAATAATGATACTGAACCCTTACCCTATATTATAATAGTAATCGATGAATTAGCTGATTTGATGTTAATCTCTCCGGTAAAAGCAGAGGAATCATTATGCAGATTAGCTCAGATGACCAGGGCAACGGGAATACATTTAATAATAGCTACTCAACGTCCTTCTGTAGATATTATTACCGGTTCAATAAAGGTAAATTTCCCTTCCAGAATTGCCTTTGCGGTTTCTACTCAGGTTGATTCAAGAACTATATTAGATGTTAATGGTGCCGAAAAATTATTAGGGAATGGAGATATGTTATTTTCTCCGGTTGGTGCCTCCAAACCAATTAGGGCTCAAGGAGCTTTTGTAGTAGAAAAAGAAATTAGAAATGTGGTATCCTATTTAATGAGGTATTCCCCCTCTCTCGAATATGAACAAGAAGTGTTAGAATATAAAAAGAGTAAAGATTTACTGCGAGAAACAGAAGAAGATGAAGAAGATGAATTATTTAATGAAGCTGTTTCTATTATTATTAATAGTAAACAAGCTTCAATATCAATATTGCAACGAAAGCTTCGAATTGGTTATACCCGAGCAGCTCGATTGATAGATGTTATGGAGAAAAGGGGAATTGTAGGACCATACGATGGTCGAAACCCAAGAAAGATATTAATTTCTAACGATGAATATTTAAACAAATACGATAAATAAATTAGTCGTTAGCGTACTAGTCGTTAGTGAATAATGAATAGTCGTTAGTTTTAATGCAAGATGCAAGTTTTCAGGTTACGGTACTTAGTTTTTAGTATGGTTATTTTCACGCTAAACGCGATACGTGATATATGGATTTATAGTTTCTTATTTCTATCTTCTTATCTCTTTGCTATATACTATATACTCGATACTGTTTTTAACGAATTTGGTTTTTATTGAAAAATAATAGATTTTTTTTTATTTTTAAGCAGGAAAAAGATAATCGGTGTCGTATTATTATATTAAGGAACATAAAATAACTAACTATTTTAACACTTATAGAAGAAATCTATTCTTAAGGAGGTGATAGATGAACTATTTTTCTGACCGAATAAACCCTATTAAATAAGAGCATTTAACAGGGGAAAAGTAAAGTTGGGATTTTAAGTATTTTTAATAATGAAAGGAGATTTCAAAAATGAAAAAGAATCTATTAGGAGTAGTCGTATTAGTAATAATATTAAGTTTATGTCTTTCTTCGACAGTTTTTTCTGCAGAACCACTTAAAGTTGGATTGGTGTTTGATATTGGTGGAAAAGGAGATAAATCATTTAATGATTCAGCATCCCGCGGTTTGTCATGGGCAGCAGCTGATTTTGGCATTAAACGTATCGAATTAGAGCCAGGGGTAGATGCAGATAGGGAAGTAAATCTTAGAAACTTAGCAATGATAGGTTATGATGTAATAATCGGAGTAGGATTTTTATTTACTGATGCCATAATTACCGTGGCTGATGAGTTCCCTGATACTAAATTTGCCATTGTAGATGGATTTATCCCTGATAAGCCTAATGTAATGTCTCTGATGTTTCCGGAACCTCACGGTTCTTTCCTGGTGGGTATGATTGCTGGTATGAAAGCAAAGGAAGATGGAAAAGATACAGTTGGATTTGTAGGTGGAATGGATATAGCGCTTATTAATGGATTTGAAGCAGGTTATATAGCTGGTGTTCATTATGTCTACCCTGAATGTAAGATTCTTTCTGCTTATGCTGGTGATACTCCCGTCGCTTTTGCTGACCCGGTAAAAGGGAAAGAATTAGCTTTGTCCCAATACGATAACGGAGCATGGGTTGTCTATCATGCTTCTGGTCTAACGGGAGCCGGAGTATTTGAAGCAGCTAAAGAAAGAAAAAGATTTGTAATCGGAGTAGACTCCAATCAGAACTATATGGGATATATCGAGGAAACCGGAGAAAGTTTTGGTTTAACCAGTATGTTAAAGCAAGTTGACGTTTCGGTATATCTTGCCATAAAAGCAGTGGTTGAAGGAACTTTTAAAGGCGGTATTGAAGTATTTGGTTTAGATAGAACCGCTACCATTGGAGGTATAACATACTCCGGAGTTGGTTATGCTCTCGATAAGTACAATAAAGATCTTATAACTCCAGAAATGATTACCAAGGTCGAAGAAGCAAAAGCTAAAATCATAAGCGGAGAAATTGTTGTTCCCACCGAAGTAACTAAATAACATATTTCTAGATTTATATTGGAGGTATTCATGCAATAATGAATACCTCCAATATATTAAAATTAAGTGTCAATTACTGAAGGAGGATTTATCAATTGCCTGAGATTGCTTTAGAGATGAAAAATATCACCAAACGATTCCCTCTTGTAGTGGCCAACGATAAAGTTAGTTTTACAGTCTATAAAGGAGAAATACATGCTTTAGTTGGCGAAAATGGAGCCGGTAAATCAACTCTGATGAGTATTTTGTATGGATTGTATCAGGCTGATTCCGGTCAAATTTTTATAAATGGAAAGAAAATTAATATTGCCAATCCGAATGTTGCTATCAATTTAAAGATTGGTATGGTTCATCAGCATTTTATGTTAGTACCGCCTTTAACTGTTGCGGAAAATATTATCCTGGGTATGGAACCCAAAAAAAATAATATTTTCATAGATATGGAAAAAGCAATAAAAAGAGTTGAAGAATTATCTGAAAGCATGGGTTTTAAAATTGATCCCAAAGCAAAAATCGAAAATATTTCTGTGGGGATTCAGCAAAGAGTAGAAATTATTAAAGTCCTTTACCGAGGAGCAGAGATATTAGTGATGGATGAACCCACTGCGGTATTAACTCCCCAGGAAGTTGAAGAGCTATTCGGAATACTTAGATCGCTAAAAAAACAGGGTAAAACTATTATTTTTATTACTCATAAATTAAATGAAGTAAAGGACGTCTCTGACCGGGTAACTGTAATGAGAAGAGGGAAGGTGGTAGGAGTAAAAAATACCAAAGATACCAATCAAGAGGAAATCGCCAGTATGATGGTAGGCAGAAAGGTTATTTTTGAAATTGAAAAAAAACCTCTTAACCTTGGGAAAACAGCTTTAAAAGTAGAGAAATTAGAAGCGCTTAACAACAAAGGATTACCAGCTGTAAAAAATATCTCTTTTGAAATAAAGGAAGGAGAGATATTGGGATTTGCTGGCGTAGAAGGAAATGGACAGACTGAGTTAGTAGAAGTTATTACCGGACTTCGTCCAGCATCAAGCGGTAAAATATTTTTATATGACAAGGATATTACTAATTATTCTCCCCGAAGTATTAGAGAAGATAAAATAGCTCACATTCCTGAAGATAGGAGACAACGCGGAATTATTTCAAATTATACGGTTGCCGAAAATTTAATTTTAGGAAGCCATTATCGTTCACCTTTTAATAAAGGTTTAACCTTAAACTTTACCGCAATTAATAACCATGCCAATAATTTAATTAAAGATTTTGATATACGACCTTCTGATAAAGATAATTTATTAAAATCTTTATCCGGAGGCAACCAACAGAAGGTTATTGTCGCCCGTGAATTATACGGAGAACCAAAGCTTTTAATCGCCGCTCAACCAACTCGAGGATTAGATGTAGGCTCTATTGAGTTTGTACACCAACAAATATTAAATGAAAGAGATAAAGGAAAAGCAATCTTACTAATTTCGGCTGATTTAGAAGAGATTTTATCTTTATCTGATCGCATTGCTGTTATATATGAAGGCAAAATAGTAGATGTTTTAGATCCGAAGAAAACAGACGAAAAGGAAATAGGTTTATTAATGACTGGCTCTACTACAAATAAAAAATTATCAAAGGTCAAGTAGTTTATGGAGGAAGATAAATTTGAAAAGTATTAAAAAATTTGACTATTATATTCTTTTAGAAAAAATTACTCCTTTAATTGCGGTAATATTTGCTCTATTAGTAGGTGCAATTGTTATTATGTTAATTGGTGAAAATCCAGTTTTTGTTTATAAAACATTATTTAGTAACGCTATTGGCAATAGAGATGGCTGGGGTAATGTATTATTCAGAGCAACTCCCTTAATATTTACCGGGCTGACAGTCGCTTTCGCTTTCCGCTGTGGTTTATTTAACATAGGTGGAGAAGGACAAATGTATATAGGAACTTTTCTTGCTACTTGGGTTGGATTTACTTTTACTAATTTGCCTGCTTTCATACTTATACCACTATGCATATTAGCAGCAGCTGCTGGTGGCGCTTTATGGGCAGCTGTTCCCGGAATATTAAAAGCTAAAACAGGGGTACATGAAGTTATCGTTACTATTATGATGAACTGGATAGCTGCTTCCTTAACTTTCTTTCTTGTTTTAAAATTTAAAGCACCACCAACTGCAGCAATGGTAGCAGCCGGCGTAAAACAGATGATTCCACATACCAGTGAAATTGCTGAAGCTGCCCGTCTTCCTCGACTTTATACTATTTTTAAGTTTTTAAATATAAATTTCCCCTCTTATAATCAAGTAAATGTATCTTTTCTAATTGCTGTAGGAGTAGCAATATTGGCTTACTATATTTTATGGAAAACAAATTTAGGCTACGAAATAAGAGCAGTGGGCTATAGCCCTTTAGCTGCTGAATATGGCGGCATAAGTGTGGCAAAAAATATTATATTAGCTATGGTTATAAGTGGTGCTTTTGCCGGTTTAGTAGGAACTAATGAGGTAATGGGTTTTAAATATCGCTGGAGACAAGAACTTTTCACCGGATTAGGATTTAACGGAATTGCTGTGGCACTTTTAGGTAAGAATCACCCTCTGGGGGTAGTTTTGGCTGCTATTTTATTCGGTATTTTAAATTACGGAGGAGCTATAGTCAATATTTTTACTGAAGGAAGAATACCTCGGGAACTTATTATGGTATTACAAGCTGTTATAGTAATATTTGTGGTAATCAGTGATGAAGTAGTGAAGAGATTAATTCGCCAAAGGAGGAAAACACTATAATGTTTGGTGATATTTTTAACGCCCAGTTTGTTGCCTCATCTATCAGAGTAGCTATACCTTTAGCTTTAGCTGGATTAGGAGGAGTATTTTCAGAAAGGTCAGGAGTAATTAATATTGGGTTAGAGGGGATGATATTAACTGGCGCTTTCACAGCAATAGCAGTAACTAATTTTGCTCAAAATCCCTGGGTGGGAGTTTTAGCAGCAATCTTTGTCGGAATTATCCTCGGGCTAATACATGCTATTACATGTATTACTTTTAAAGCAAATCAGATAGTAAGTGGTGTAGCTATTAATTTATTCGCCAGTGGAATTACTATATTTTTATGCTGGCTTTTATTTGGTGAAACCCAAATTATGGTTAAAAGCAGCTTGCCAATTTGGGGATTGTCTATCCCAAACATAGGAGAAAGCTCAACATTTGTGAGAAGTATGATAACTATATTTGCTCATCATTCCCCTTTAGTATATCTAACGATAATAATTTTTGCATTGTCACATATCATTTTATTTAAAACTCCTTTTGGGTTAAGATTAAGATCAGTTGGCGAATATCCTCAAGCCGCTGATACTATGGGAGTAAATATTGTTAAAATGCGATATATGGCAGTAATAATCTCCGGGGCTCTTGCTGGATTAGCAGGTTCTTTTTTATCTTTAGAACAAGCCCATTTTTTTGTCAAAGAAATGAGTGGGGGTAGAGGATTTATCGCTTTAGCAGCGATGATTTTTGGAAAATGGACTCCCCTGGGCACAGCAGGAGCTGCACTTTTATTTGGTTTTGGAGAGGCTCTGGCTATCAGATTACAGGGTGTCACTGCTGTTCCAGTACAATTTATCAATATGGTTCCTTACTTATTGGCAATTTTTGTATTAGTAAGCGCCATCGGAAGAGCTACCCCTCCCGCAGCAGATGGAATTCCTTACGAAAAAGAAATAGGGTAAAGAGTAAAAAAAATTAAGAATAACTCGACCATAGAATGTTTTAGGTATATAATATAAAAAATAATACAATTTCCAAAAAAGGAGTAGAATTTAATCAAATGAAAGATATTGGAAATTTCTTAAAAGAGAGAAGGGAAGCAAGGGGAATTTCTTTAATTGAAGTAGAGAAGGATTTAAAGATACGTAAAAAATATTTGCAAGCCCTTGAAGAAGGCAATGTAGATGCAATTCCCGGTAAAACTTATCTTATTGGATATTTGAGAAATTATAGCAAATATCTGGGTGTAAATGAAGAAAATATTAATCAGATAATTCAAACTTATCATAATTTAGAAAAAAAGGAGTCTGGTTTAAAAAAAACTAAAGAAGAAAATATCTACCTTAAAACGAAAGATAGATCTATCTTTGAGAAAAAAAGGTTTTTCTTTCCTATTAAGTATGTTTATTTAACCAGCTTTGTTCTTATAATCTTTGTTGGATTATTATTATTAAGCCGTTCTCTTAAAGAAGCCCAGAATTTTCCGGTTCCTTCGCCTGAAATCGGAAACGAAACTGGTATAAATATCGAGAAAAAAGCGAACGATATAAGCGCTTTAACTGAAGAACTTATTAAATCGGAAGCAGAGGCTATTAATGCAGAAGATTCTACGCAGGATAGTATTTTAGCTAAAAAATTACCTATTCTAAAATTAATCGCAAGTGATAAAGTCTGGGTAAAAATTCTTTCCGAAGATAAAACAATATTTGAGGGAATATTATTTAAAGACGAAGAATTTTTTTGGGAAACCGACCAAGTTTTAGAAATTATAACTGAATATCCTACTAAAATTAGAACATATTATGATGATGAGCCAATTGAGATCGGCAAAGGAATTATTGATGATTACCTTCTAAAATATAATTTTAATCCTACACAAAATATTTAAATTTTTTTAGGTTTGCCTCGCTAAGGGAGTAACTGCTAAGCAGGGCAAAGAAACTTAACATAAAAGTAGAAAAGTTAGGAATATAAAAAACTGTGGGAAAGATATCTTTACCAAAACCAGCCAAACTTATAATAAGTATGTTCGCTTCGGATGAAAAATTATTCAGTCTATACAAAGAGGCATTAATTAAAAGATTTGGAGAAGTTGATACCGAGAGCAATACTCAGCCTTTTAATTATACAGATTATTATGAAGAAGAATTTGGTAAAAAATTAATGCAAAAATTATTTTCCTTTTTTACTCTGATTAGACAAGATGAGCTTGCAGAAATTAAAATAATCACCAATGGTTTGGAAAATAATAATATAGACAAAAATATCAAAACAAATATAACCCATCATAAACGAAAAATAAATCTTGATCCAGGGTATATTACCCTAAATAAATATATTCTTGCCAGCACTAAAGATGGACCATCCAGAATTTACCTTAATCAAGGGATATATGCTGAAATTACTCTTAGATTTATAAATAAATCCTTTGTTCCTTGTGAATATACCTATACTAACTACAAAAGTAATGAATATATATATTTTTTAACTTCAGTTAGGCAAAAATATAAATTACAACTAAAAGAGAACTCAAATAAAATATAAATAGAATGAGAGGGAGTTAGCTTTATAAATTTAGAAAAAGTAAGATCATTTATTGCCGTAAATTTAAATCCAGAGATAAAAGAATATTTAATTTCTCTTCAAGCTAACCTATATATTCCTGAAACCAAAATAAAATGGGTTGAAAAAAACAACTTACACCTCACTATGAAATTTTTGGGGTACGTATCGTTAGAACAAAGGGAATTAATAAAATCAATATTAAAAGAAATTACCAGTCGATATAGTCCGTTCATTATAAAATTGTCTTCTGATATGGGAATGTTTCCAACTTACAAGATGCCTCGAATAATATGGGTAGGGATGAAAGAAGGTATAAGCGAATTAAAAGGGTTATATAATTACCTGGAAAATAATTTATCCAATAAAGGCTTCCCCCGGGAAGATAAAGTTTTTTCTGGCCACATAACCATCGGAAGGGTGAAATTTATTGGAGATAAGACTAACTTCATTCAAATAGTAAAAAGAATTAGCGTAAGTAACTTATCACAAGAGGTTGGCAGTATTGACCTCATGGAAAGCAAATTAACCCCAAATGGACCCATATATAACATAACTGCCAAATTCCCTTTATTAAAACAATAGAAAATCAAAAATATTACTAAAATATTTATAAAAAAAGAAATATAAAGGAGTAAACTAAAAAATGACTGACAAAGTGCAACAAAACAAACCGGAAAGAGAAAAAGCATTAAATGTAGCCATGCAAAGTATTGAACAAAGATTCGGAAAAGGTTCTATAATGAAATTAGGGGATCGCCCCAAGATCTCTGGAAGTAACACTATCTCAACCGGTTCACTGAGCTTAGATATCGCTCTTGGAATAGGTGGAGTCCCAAGGGGAAGAGTAATAGAGATTTTTGGTCCTGAATCTTCCGGGAAGACTACACTCGCTTTACATATTATAGCTGAAGCTCAAAAAAATGATGGTATAGCTGCTTTTATTGATGCTGAACATGCTTTAGACCCAAATTATGCTAAAAACATTGGTGTTAATATAGATGAATTAATTATATCTCAGCCCGATACCGGTGAACAAGCTTTAGAAATAGCTGAATCTTTAGTTAGAAGTAACGCGGTTGATGTTATTGTGATAGATTCAGTTGCTGCCTTAGTACCTAAAGCAGAAATAGAAGGCGATATGGGAGATTCTTTTATGGGATTGCAAGCAAGATTAATGTCTCAAGCCCTCAGGAAGCTCACAGCTATTATTAGTAAGTCAAGAACTACAACTGTATTTGTAAATCAAATTAGAGAAAAGATTGGTATCTTTTTTGGCAATCCTGAAACTACTCCCGGCGGTAGAGCACTCAAGTTTTATTCTACCATTAGAATGGATATCAGAAGAAAGGCAACCATTAAAAAAGATGAAGATGATGTTGGAATAACTGTTAAGGTGAAAGTAGTAAAAAATAAATTGGCCCCTCCCTTTAAAGAAACAATGTTCGATATAATTTTTGGTAAAGGAATATCCAAAGAAGGGGATATTATAGATCTTGGTATTAAATATAATATATTACAAAAATCAGGAGTTTGGATATCTTATAATGATATAAAATTTGGTCAGGGACGTGAAAACTGTAAAACATATCTGCAAGAACACCCGGAAATCGCAAAAGAGATAGAAAACAAAATATTTACAACTGCTGGGATTGATAAAAAAATAAGTAAAGAGGATCCAAAAAAATAAATAAAATTACTTCTATAAATTATGATAAAAAAGATGTCAGTCAAGTAGTTATTTGTGTAGGTAATAAGACCAGATACAAAATAAATGAAAATATAGTTAAATCATTAGATATTTACGTTGGCAAAGAATTATCTGATCAAGAAATAGAAAAAATCATTTCAGAAGATAAAACCATAAGGGGTAAAGAATATCTTTTAAGGCTTTTATCCCGGAGAATTTATAGTAGATTTGAAATATCTAGAAAATTAAATAGCAAAGGATATCCTGAAAACATTATCGCTAATCTTATTTTTTGGTTAGAGAATAATAATTATATCAACGATGAACTCTTTGCCGAGATGTGGGCGCAATTTCGATTACAAAATAAACCTATAGGAAGGTATAAATTAAATCAAGAATTAAGAATAAAAGGAATTAAACAGGATATCATCCAAAAAGCGATAGACAAAACATACAAAGAAATGGATGAATTAACCTTAGCCCGAAATCTTATAAAAGAAAAGATTGTATCATCCGAAATAAAAAATATTAGGATAAATCCAAAAAAAATATATAATTTTTTATTAAGAAGAGGATTTTCAATAGAAATTTCGAAAAATATTTACAATGAGCTAAATAATTTTCTTTAGTTCTTTTTCTTAACTCGATACTCGATACTATATACGCAATACGAATTTAATCTGATTCTCGATTTCTATTATCTTAACGATATACGAACTTATTAGTGTAAACATTTTCTATCTTTTCTTTCACTTTCTTAACTCGATACTTGATACTGTATACTCGATACTATATTTGGTTATTTGACTTTTCAAACTATACAGGTTAAAATATTTCAAGTAAATATTTCAAATTTTTACAATCTCTTATCTAATTAGTACGGTTTCTAATTCTATGTAAATACATATTTAATTATGTTAAAATGTGATTTTAATTAAAGTATATCTTATGTACCTTGTAAATTGAATATTAGGAGGTGAAGTAATATCAAAATTTACTATATTATTACACTAAGCGTTTTTATTGGTTTAATAATAGGTTATTTCCTCGCTAAGTATATTGCCAAGGCAAAAATATCATCAGCAGAAATAAGCGCTAAGAATATTATAGAAAATGCCGAAAGAGAAGCGAATTCTCTCAAGAAAGAAACAGAGTTACAAGCGAAAGAAGAGGCTTACAATGTTAAGAAGGATGTTGAGATAGAAATCAGACAAAAACGAGTTGAAATGCAAAGGCTTGAGAGCAGCTTAATTAACCGAAGCAATAGCTTAGTTCAAAAAATAGAATCACTTGAAAAAAGAGAAAAATTATTAAATTATAAAGAAAAAGAACTCGAAAATAATATCCAAAAAACCAATGATTTATACCAAGAACAGAAAAACGAATTGATAAAGATTTCAAATATGAGTGTAGAAGAAGCAAAGAAAGAACTTTTTAGCAATTTAGAAAAAGAACTTACTCATGAAACCGGTAAGATGATTAAAGAGATTGAAGATCAAGCAAAAGTTGAAGCAGACAAAAAATCCAGACAAATAATATCACTAGCGATTCAAAGATATTCTGCTGACCACACGGTGGAAACAACGACATCTTTTGTGCCTTTACCCAATGAAGACATGAAAGGAAGAATCATCGGAAGAGAAGGTAGGAATATCAGAACATTTGAAATGTTAACCGGAGTTGATTTAATTGTAGATGATACCCCAGAAGCAGTAATTATTTCGGGGTTTGATCCTATACGAAGAGAAATAGCTCGACTGTCTTTAGAAAAGCTGATTACTGATGGCCGCATACAACCAGCAAGAATTGAAGAAATAATAGAAAAAACTAAAGTAATAGTTAATAACAAGATTCAAGAAGAAGGAGAACAGGTAGTATTTGATACGAATGTAAAAAATATAAATCCCAAACTAATTAATTTATTGGGGAAATTAAAATATCGCACAAGCTATGGACAGAATGTTCTGCAGCATTCAATAGAAGTTGCATATCTTTCTGAAATTATGGCTTCAGAAATTGGCGTAAATTCGCAATTGGCAAAAAGAGCAGGACTCCTTCATGATATCGGTAAAGCTGTTGACCATGAAATAGAAGGAGCTCACGCAATCATTGGTTCTGAAATTGCCAAAAAAAATGGTGAAAGTCTTGAAGTAGTTAATGCTATTGCTGCTCATCATTCGGATGTGGAACCTAAAACAATTGAAGCAGTTTTAGTCCAGGCTGCCGATGCCATATCTGCTTCTCGTCCCGGTGCTCGACGTGAGATGCTGGAAACTTATATAAAAAGACTTGAAAAATTGGAAGAAATTGCTAATTCATTTGAAGGGGTGGAAAGAGCATTTGCTATACAAGCGGGTAGAGAAATAAGGATAATCGTAAACCCGGAAGAAATAGATGAATATACAGCAAAAAAGATATCAAGAGATATTTCAAAAAAAGTTGAAAAGAATATAGATTATCCCGGTCAAATTAAAGTAATGGTTATTAGAGAGACCCGCTCAGTTGAATATGCAAAATAAATAAACTTGTACTCGTGAAAACGAGTAGCGAAATTTAAATTTAAGGAGGTAGTTTTTAACCAAAAAATTACCTCCTTAAATATTTATTATGCTTTTATTTTGATTCTTATTGCTGCATGGTTTTTAGAGTCAGTCCTTTCAGAGATAATGGTGACTTTTTCTATACGCACAAGGCTGCTATTTTTAAAAAGCGTGCCAGGTAAATGGTTATTAATAATATCGCTATTTACATCGTTAACTGTGGTAACATTTATAAATACGACGTTTGGAAATAGATTTTTCGCCTTTGTGAAACTGCCTTTAGCGGTAGTAATTTTGATTTCTGTGATTCTCACTGCTTATTTTATAACTATTGAAATCACCAAGAAATATCTTTTTAAAAGATTTGATATTTAATAGGTGCAGTACCATTAGACTGGGTTCCATGGCGGATTTTTGAGATATCTGATAAAATATAGTTAATTAGTTAAAGTAAAACATAAAAAAGGAGGTAAAAAAATGGGAGCTAAAAAGCACTTTAATGCAAACGAAGCAAAGGTGATTGGCGAAAAGTTAGGGATAACCTGGGATAAGTTTGATCTAGAACAGTTTAGAATGGGAATGGATGTAGAATTAGAACATGGCTTGCATGATCCAGCAACAAATGTTACGAATGATGACCCCTTAACGACAGGAAAAATTGCTTTAGCCCATCTTACTGAATTTCCTGATTATTATACCAGGCTCGCGAATATGGAAAAAGAAGCAGAGGATTTTTGGAATAAAGATTAAATATATTGCTTAAAAAACAAATGAGATTTAATATGGAAGTAAAAAAAGTAGATGAAAAATACTGCTATAATATTTATGGGAATGAAGTTGTGGTTACTAAAGTTGGCGGGGGCGAACTTGTCTGTTGTGGACAGTCTATGGAAAAAATAGAATGAAGCATTCAACTCAAAGCCAGCCGAAAGTCTTTGTTAAGACTTTCGGCTGCCAGATGAACGTCAATGATTCAGAATATATCATTGGCCAATTAGTAAAATTAGGTTATTCGACTACAGAAGATATATTTAAATCTAACTTAATTTTATTAAATACTTGCTGTGTTAGAGCAAAAGTTGAGCAGAAAATATACAGCTTAATTGGGAAGATAAAAGAAATAAAAGAATCTAACCCGGATGTGATTTTAGGTATATGTGGATGTATGGCTCAAAAGGCAAAAGAAAATATATTCAAAAGAGCTCCTTATGTTGATTTTATATTCAGTCCTTCTCAAATTAATAATATGGAAAAAATTGTTAATACTATAAAATACGGTAGTAAAAAATATATTTCTTGCGAAAATACTCCCGAATTTAGCTTGGATCACCTTCCTATTAAAAGAGGAAGTAAAATATCTGCCTGGATTCAAATAATGAGAGGCTGTAATAATTATTGCTCTTACTGCGTTGTCCCATACACCAGGGGTCCTGAGCAGAGCAGGGGAGTTTCCGAAATATTATCAGAAGTAAATAATTTAGCTCAAAATAAGTATAAAGAAGTATTTTTATTAGGCCAAAATGTCAATTCCTACGGTAATGACCTTTCTCAGTCTGTAACTTTTTCTAAATTATTAGAATTATTAAATGATATTAACGGTATAGAAAGAATAAGATTCACCACTTCTCATCCCAAAGATTTTTCTTTCGATTTGATAGAAACAATAAAAAACTGCAATAAAGTCTGCAACCATATCCATTTACCTATTCAATCCGCTTCAAGCAAAATACTTAAAATGATGAATAGAAAATATGATATCAGTTATTATAAGAATATCATTAAAGAAATTCGAAATAATATAGACAATATTGCAATTACCACAGATGTAATGGTAGGGTTCCCCGGAGAAACTGAAGACGACTTTCTGGATACTTTACGTGCCTTTAAAGAAATAGAATTTGACGAAGCATATACTTTTATATATTCTAATAGAGAAAATGCTATTGCTTCACTATTACCCGACCAGGTTCCTCTAAAGCTCAAAAAAGAAAGGTTATGGAAACTTATCGATTTACAAAAGAAAATATCAGCTAAAATTAATAAAAAACTTGAAGGAAAAACATTTGAAGTCCTGGTGGATAAGAAGTCAAAAAAGAATATTGAAAATCAATTTTCCGGAAGAACAGGGACCAATAAAACCGTAGTATTCACCAGCAAACAAAATCTGTTAGGGCAATTAGTTGATGTTAAAATTATAAAGTCAAGTGCCTGGACTTTATATGGAGAACTAATTGAATGATTAATAATAAAGACAATAATTTACTTATTTTATTAGGTCCCACCGGAGTAGGTAAAACAGATATTTCGATTAGATTAGCTCAAAAAATCCCCGCTGTAGAAATAATTTCTGCCGATTCTATGCAAATATATAAATATATGGATATTGGGACTGCTAAACCTGATAAAAGCATATTAAACACCATAAAACACCATATGATAGATATTGTTGATCCTGCAGAGAATTTTGACGTAATACAATACAGCAAGTTAGCTACTAATATAATATTAGAGGTTTTCAAAAGAGGTAAAATACCCATATTAGCAGGTGGTTCCGGACTATATATTTCTTCAATAATTAATCCTCTTTTTGCGGGGCCTGCTAAGAATATTGAGTACAGAGAAACCCTGGAAGAAGAGGAAAAAATACACGGTAAAAAGTACTTATATGATAGATTATCCAAAATAGATCCGATTTCTGCTTCAAAAATTTCACCTAACGATTTAAGAAGAATAATCAGAGCTTTAGAAGTTTATAAATCTACCGGTAAAACCATCTCTTATTTACAGAAAAAATCTTCTAATAATAATGCAAAAATTAATTATCAAATTATAGGGTTTAAAAGAAATAGAGAGAATTTATATCAAAGAATTAATTTAAGAGTTGACAAGATGATTAAAGATGGATTAATAGAAGAAGTAAAAATGTTAAGAGTAAGAGGATATAATGAAAACCTAAATTCAATGCAGGGATTAGGTTATAAACAGATAAATAAACATCTAAATGGCGTATACGGTAAAGAAGAGGCTATTGATTTAATAAAGATAGAGACCCGGCATTATGCCAAAAGACAAATGACCTGGTTTACTAATAAAATAAAAAATATCGAATGGATAAATTTAGATAAGGCTAGCGGAAACGAAGCAATTTCAAAAATATGGAGTTGTAGGACAGACGTCTCGCCTGTCATCATCAAATAAAATAAATAAAGTTCCAATATTAAATTTGAAAATTTTCTAAAAATCTTTTAGAAAGGAAATTAAAGAAAAATATTTTAAAAAAAGCTATTTCTAAATTTAAATTCCCTTTTAATATGAAAAAAATTGGGATAGATATTGGTTCTGATAATTTAAAAGCAGTTGTGATAGATGGGAAAGATATCACCACTTATCTAAAAAAGATCAATGGAAAACCAATATATGCTTTAAAAGAAACATTAGATGAAATTATCACAAAACACAGTAATGAGGTTTATCTTGGTGTAACCGGTGTTAATTCAATTTCTTTATCAGATGTTCTAAATGAAAAACAAATAATAAATGAATCAATTGCGACTAAAGGGGGCATTGCATCTCTTGATCTAGACATTAAGGAAAATGAAAAGCTTGCAGTCATTGATGTTGGCGCCTCAAACCAGAGATGTTATGAATTTGGAAAAGATAAAAATAGTGGAAAATTAATTTTAGAACATAATTATTTACAGAATAAATGTGGTTCCGGTTCAGGTATGTTACTTGAGCATATGGCAAAAAGATTTGAATATGGTTCAATAAGGGAGCTCTCTAATGTAGCTAATCAAACTGAAAAAACCATAAAGCTTTCTGCAAAATGTGGCGTTTTCCGTGAATCTGATGTTGTGCACCAGCAACAAAAGGGAACACCAAAAGAGGTATTGGCTTCTTCACTTTATAGAGCCTCTGCTGATAGTTTTAAAACCATTCTCTCCAATGGAATGATGCCTGAAGGTAGGATTATTCTTATTGGTGGTCTCTCACTTAGTAAGGCTTTTGTTAAGCATCTAATGGATGTTTGCAAAATCTCTTCTGAAAGAGTGATTATTCCAAAACAAAGATTACATATAGGTGCAATTGGTGCAGCAATCTATGGTCAAAAGGTTTATTTAAATAATATAATAATAAAATTAGAGAAAAAATTAACCAAACCCTTTAACTATGAATCACAGGGTCCATTAATCCTCAAAAAATCTAAAATTATGAAGCCAAAAGAAGATTGGCCTTATGGTGCAGATATTCCTTTAGCTGGCTTAGGAATTGATATAGGCTCTGTTAGTACAAAGGCTGCATTAATAGCGAGAATTAATGGTAAGTTCAGATTGCTTGCTTATCACTACAGGAGAACAGAGATAGACCCTGTTGGGGCTGCAATAGATGTTATAAACAAAGTATATAATCAGGTTATAGAAAGGGGCTATAAAATTGAGAAACTTGTTGCAGGAACAACTGGAAGCGGAAGGCAGCTTACTGGTTTTATCGTTGGGGCTTCTAAAGATCATATTGTTGATGAAATCACTGCACAGGCTGCAGGTATAATAACAGTATATCCTCAAAAAGAGTTTAGTATTATTGAGTTTGGTGGACAGGATTCGAAATTTATTAATATTGACCAGGGTGTGGTTGTTGATTTTGCAATGAATAATGCATGTGCTGCTGGGACCGGAGCATTACTTGAAAAATATGCTATGCGCAGAGGCATTAAAATGGAAGATTTTGGAGATATTGCATTAAGAGCAAAGAATCCCCCTGATATTGATAGCACTTGTGCGGTTTTATCAGAGCAATCAATAATAAAATATGAGCAAAACAATGTATCTTTAGAGGATTTATGTGCTGCCCTTACATTAGCAACCGCAAGAAACTATTTAGCAAAGGTAGTTAGCGGCCTTGAAATAAAAGAAAAGATTGTTTTTCAGGGTGCAACTGCCTTTAATCTTGGACAGGTTGCTGCTCTTGAAACTGTTCTTGGAAAAGGAATAGTTGTACCTCCCTGGCCGCATATAACCGGAGCAATAGGTGCAGCAAAATATACATATGATACCTCTAATTTAGGTGGTTTTAGGGGATTTAAAAAAATATCAAATCTAAAATACAATGTAGGACCTTATGAATGTATCAACAAAGATTGTGGAAATGACTGTAACATAACCAGGGCTGAAATTAAAGGTAAAGAAAAGATATTTTATTTTATAGGTGACAGATGCCAGAGATACAGTGCAAAAAGGGATGAGAAACAAATAAAGCCGCCTAACTTATTTAAAGAAAGACAGAAAATAATGGAGGATGCATGCAAATGAGAGTAGGAATTCCAAGGGGTTTGTTATTTAATGATTTCTCACCTTTTTTTATTCCTTTTTTTAGTTATTTAGGCATAAAAACCATTGTTTCAGATGAAACGAATAGGAAGATAATTAATCGTGGTTTGGAGATAGTGCCAGCGGAATATTGTTTCCCAGTTAAGGTAGCCTATGGTCATGTTGATAATCTTCTAAAAAAAAGTGTTGATTTTATTTTTATTCCCCATATTGCAAATACAGGAGAACCAACTCGTGGCTATAAGTATTGTGTCACGTGTCTATGGACACAGTCTACACCAGATCTCATGAAATCTGCACCAAAGCTTATTAAAGAAGGTCTCAATCTAAAAAACTTACTTTCTCCTTCACTATTTTTTGACTGGGGGTTAAATCATATTGAGGATCAGATGAAGAAAACTGTAGTAAAGATGGGTTATAGCACAAAAAATGTTCGGGCTGCACTTCAAGAGGGATTAGCAAACAAAAAAAAGTTTGATAAGAAAATTGAGGAAAAAACAAAAGAAGTCTTTGATTCTATTCAAGAGAAATGTAAAAAAAACGAACCCACTTTTTTAGTTATGGCAAGACCATACACAGCTTATGATGCAAATGTTAATAATGATATTGTAAATAAAATTTTAGATGCCGGTTATCTTGCAATACCCCTTGAATTTGCTCCGATAGGATCAATAGATATTTCTAAACAAATGCCAAAAATGTACTGGATTCAGGGCCAAAAGAAACTGGCTGCCATTGAATTATTAAATGCCAATAAAAACCTGTTTGGAATTGATATAACCTATTTTGCCTGTGGTCCTGATGCTCAAATAAACCAGCAAATGAGATGCAGAACACGAAAACCATTTTTAACAGTTGAAATGGATGAGCATACCGGAGATGCTGGAATTGATACCAGGTTACAGGCGTTTTTCAATACAGTTAAATCTTACCTGGGAATAGAAGCAAAGCAAAACAGCAAAGTGTTTAGTGTCAAACTAAAAGGTCTTAATAAGATTAAAGGCAAAAAAATTCTTTTTATCCCTCCAATGTCAAAACATAATGATGCATTATCTGCTGTTTTTAATGCCTATGGAATTCAGTCAAGGGTTTTAGAAGTAAGCCCTGATGAAACCATGGAAAGAGCGAGAAGCTGTACCTGCGGCTTAGTATGCACCCCTTATCTACATACGACAGAGGCTATGCTTAATTTTATACAAAAACCAGGGTTTGACCAGGAAAAGTTTGCCTTTTTTCAGGCAACAACCGATTGTGGCCCATGTAGGCTAGGGCAGTATGCAAGCCTGGAATCTCTTTTATTCCAGAAAAAGGGAATAGATGTTGATATAATTACAGGGGGCGAACTGGATAGTGAATTTAATCTTGGCTTGTCTTTATTAGTCAAGGTATGGTCTGGTATAACTGCAGTTGACCAGCTGGAAAAAATGAGAATGCACACCAGACCCTATGAGTTTAATAAAGGAACCTCAGATCAGATTTATGAGAAATATCTGAAAAGTCTTCTTGATTATTTAGCAGATTCAAAAACTAATCTTGGAAAAATGAAAACCCTTTTAAATATTGGGAAGGCATTTTTTTATAATTCATTTGATGGAAAATCATCCCCTATTGAAGAAATCCTAAGAAAAGCTCAAGGTGAATTTTCTAAGGTTAAAAGAACGAATGAAGAAAAACCAAAGATAGGCATAGCTGGTGAGTTCTTTGTAAGGCTTCATGAGCAAGCCAATCAATACATTATAAGAAAGCTTGAAGGAAAGGGAATGGAGACCTGGCTAGCTCCAGCAACAGAATATCTTATTTATTCTTATTATATTACTTCTGTTCTTGCAAAAGAAAAATTCAGCTTAAACAGAAAAAAGGAATATTTGAGGGAATGGATTTTAAAATCAACAATATATAAAATTTTGATTGGGTATGAGCACATGTTGTTTAAAGCAACCTTACCATATATGCACGGCTTTGATGATATAACTGCACAAGAAATAGTATCAAATGGTGAGAAATACACTAAACATTATATTGTCGGAGAGGCCATAGTAAGCATGGGAAAGGCAGTAGATTATGCAAAAAGGGGGTTGGATGGCATTATTAGTGTTATTCCATTTAACTGCATGCCAGGATTGATTGTAGATGGTTTTGTCCCAAAATTCAGAAAAGATAATAATAACATTCCCTTTGTGTCTATAGAGTATGATGGTTTTCAGGATAGTACAAGAGAAATGAGAATTGATACCTTTATTGCACAAGTAAAAGAGAGATATGAGAATAAAAAATATAGAAAATCTCATTAAATACAAACAAGATGAAATAATATTAAAAATAAAAAGTTGCCAAAAGGTGCCAGGCACCTTTTGGCAACTTTCTCTTACGAAACAAAATTTTATTCAAAAAAAGAAGGATTTTTTAAACCCGCGTTGTATATATATAATAGTTGCATTATATCTAATAAAAAAGAATACCAATTTTTTCCGTTAAATTAAAAATATAAATAATGATAATATGGAGGCAAGATGAGTATCTTATTAATAAAAAATGGAGACGTTTATGCACCTGAACCTAAAGGGGAAAAAGATATACTGGTTATTAATGAAAAAATCTTTTTTATTGGTCAAAATATTTTAACATCAACATTAAATGCAATGGATAAAAATATAAAAATCATTGATGCTTCAAAGTGTATTGTCATTCCCGGCTATATTGACCAACATGTCCATATTAATGGCGCCGGTGGCGAGGGGGGACCTCAATATCGAACGCCACCCATCCAATTCAGTGAATTTGTGAAAGCTGGTATAACTTCAGTGGTAGGCTTGTTGGGCACCGATGGATTTGCCAGGTCATTAAAAGCTCTTTTAATGAAGGCCAGAGCATTGGAACAAGAAGGAATAAGTACCTGGATATATACCGGGGCCTACGAGTATCCTTCGCCAACCATCACCGAAAGTATTTTATCTGACCTCATTTTAATTGATAAGGTCATTGGTCTAAAAATAGCCTTGTCCGATCATCGGGCTTCCCATCCTACCTTAGATGAATTTAGAAGAGCCACCTCTGAGGCAAGAGCCGGTGGAGTACTTGCAGGAAAAGCAGGGGTGGTTCATATACATATGGGAGGTGAAAAAATTGGTTTAAGCTACTTGTTTGACATCATTAGAAACACCGAAATACCGGTGGAACAGTTTGCGCCGACTCATTTAAATAAAAAAGACGAAGAGCTTTTTCGACAGGTTGTGGCATTTGGCAAAATAGGTGGATATATCGATTTAACTGCCGGCGTTTCAGGGGAAGAAAAATCAAGTCATAGCATAAAACCTGGCGAGGCCATTAAAAAACTGCTGAAAAATGGTGTTTCAATAGAAAAAATTACCATTAGTTCCGATGGGAATGGTAGTCTCCCAAAATTTAATGAAAAGAAAGAATTTGTGGGCATGAGTATTGCATCTGTCTCGTCTCTGCATCAGGAATTTATTAATATGTTAAAAGAAGAAAAATTTTCTATAGAAGAGGCGATTCAAGTCACTTCTACCAATATTGCCAAACATTTAAAATTGGATAAAAAGGGAGAAATTAGAGCGGGAAAAGATGCAGATATGATTGCTTTGGATAAAAAGTCGCTTAAAATAAAACATGTTATTGCCAGGGGTAAAACACTAATGGAAGATGAAGAAATCGTAAAATTTGGAACTTTTGAAAAAAAATAAAGTCGTGAGATGATTAATTTTAATCTAAATTGAGGATTTAGATAATGATAAAAAAAGTAATGCAGCCTCCTGTATGTGCTCCGAAAGTCGAAGGTTTTATGTTAAAACCGGAATACTGGATAGAAAAAATCGAGGATGCAGAAAAACTAATTTTAAATTACCAAGAGATAATAGAATTCAATAAAAAATCTTTTATAAAAATGAAATCCAAAGGATTTGAGGAATGGTTATATGATCTGGAAATATATCCTGAAACAATAACTAGAGGGGAATTATTACATACCATGAAAACCTATTCCTCTGAAGACGTATTTCCCAATAAATCTTGTTATGATATCCATGCTAATAAAATACCAAAAACATTTAAGAAAGAAGTCCTCCATCAAGCCAATTTTGAGGCTATACCTGATGAAATTCGAGTAGAATGGGGGATGTTAATAAAGAGAGAAGATGTAAAGGCTTTTCCAACGGACACCATATTCGCCGAAGAACCGAAAGGTATCGATTTTGATCTTTTTCAGCTGACCACCCTGCCGGTGGGGAGTCCGGTAGCCATTTTGCATCAAAGCAAAAATGGAAAGTGGTATTATATCCAAAGTATGATCTATAAAGGATGGGTTAAAAGAGAACATATCGCTCTGGCAAAAAACAAAAAAGAAGTATTTGATTATGCAAATTCAGACAAATTTTTAATAGTAGCAGAGAGCAGAATCGAGACAGAGCCCAATCCATTCATCAAGGAAATATCCAATATTTTATTTCAAATGGGAGATAGGATTCCTTTAGTCGAATTTGATGAAATTCCGGAATCGATTCCTATTAATAATTTACACGCTCAATCTCCCCAGGGTTGTTATGTGGTAAAAATTCCGGTTAAAGATGAAGAAGGATACCTTGAATTCAGATTAGCCTTAATTGCTCGCTCCAATGATGTCTGTGAAGGTTATCTTCCTTATACCAGGGGAAATATCATTCAGCAGGCATTCAAATTGTTAGGAGAAAGATATGGATGGAACGGTATGTTTAAAAGAAGAGACTGTTCCCAGTTTATTATGAATGTTTACCAAACCATGAATATTATTATCCCCGGTTTCACCCGGATGCAAGAAGAAGGCACAGCCGGAGAATCAATCGAATTTAGTGGTTCCACTCAAAGAAGAGAGAGCCTATTAAATAAATTACAGCCCGGTAATCCCATTCATTTAAAAGGACATGTAGTCATGTATTTGGGTAAGGTTGGAGAAAATCATTATATTATTCACTCAGGTTCCGGATATGGGATAAAAAGTAAAGATGGAAGAGTAAAACCGGTAACCGTTCACGGGATTTTTATTTCGGAAGTACACCAATTGCTTATGAGCGGAGAGAAAAGCTATTTGGAGGCATTCACAGCTGCCCAAAATTTTCTGTAATTATTCATTTTATTTTTTTTATGAGGAGGTGGTAACACAAAAAAAGATTAAATAGAAAATGATTAAAATTCAAAAGAGGCGATGCCAAAGAAAAAATTATTAATTTTTTGTGAAAAAGCAAATAATTTTTAAAGGAGTGTTTATTATGTTAAAGAAAATATATTTATGGACAATACTAATTGTATTGTTTCTTTCATTGACCTGCATGACCAATGCTGCTACTCCGAAGGATGCTTTGGTTATCGGAGCCAATACAGAAATATTTATTACCAACGATCCCGGAGTATCTTTTGAAGTTCTACCTAATGCTATTGTACAGAATATATATGCAAAACTGGTAAATGTTTTAGTTAAGGATAATCAATTTATAACAGTACCCGGTCTTGCTGAGAGTTGGGAAGTTGCTCCGGATGGCAAAACCTGGACATTTCATCTTCGCAAAGGATTAGTCTTTGCCGATGGTGATCCTTTAAAAGCAGATGCGGTTGTTTATTCTTTCCAAAGAGTCTTAAAGCTTCAAAAATCTCCTTGTTGGTTATTTTCTGACGTATTGGGATTGACCGAGGAAAGCATTACCGCTCCTGATGATTATACTGTAAAGGTAGTCACCAATGGTGCCCCTTCAAATGTTGTTCTCACCATGATGGGTAATACACTTAGTGGTGTTTTAAATCCGAGGATTGTAAAAGAACATGAAGTCGAAGGTGATATGGGACAGGCATGGCTTACCGACCATAGTGCAGGTGCGGGTCCATATAACCTTGATGTATGGGACCGAAAGATAAAGGTAGTGCTTAAAGCCAATGAAAATTATTGGAAAGGAGCACCCCAGATTAAGACTGTCATTCTCCAGGATATTCCGGAACCTACCGACCAACTTTTACTTCTGAAAAAAGGAGATATCGACGTAGCATGGGACTTAACTGCTGAACAGGCCAATTCCTTGAAGGGTGGTCCTGATGTTTCCATTGTTACTACTCCTGGTCAAAGTGATGAGTATGTTGGTATGAATGCTGGTTGGGGACCTTTTAAGGATGTAAGAGTAAGGCAAGCAGTGAAATATGCCATAGATTATAATGCAATAATCGATAAAGTAATGACTGGTTTTGCCATAAACAATCAGCAATTTCTTCCCGTAGGATACTTTGGTTATGTTGAGAATAATCCTTATTACCAGGATATAGAAAAAGCAAAAACACTTATGGCTGAAGCAGGATATGCCGATGGTTTTGATGTGGAATTAGTGACAAATACCACAGAACGTCGAGAAACTGAAGCTGTAGTCGTTCAGGAAAATCTTGCCAAGATAGGGATAAGAGCTACGATAAATATGATGCAGGCATCGCAAATGTATGCAAAATTTAGGGAACAAGGACTACAAATGATTGTCGCTGGTTGGGGAGTTGATTATCCGGATGCAGATGCCCTTTCTCATCCTTTTGCTAATTATCGGGTAAAGCAACTTGCCTGGAGATGTGTCTGGTATGATGATTATGCTGCTAATCTCGCCGAAGCTGCGGGCAAAGAAATCAATGAAGACAAGCGATTCCAAATGTACCAGGATCTTACCAATTACTGGCATATATATGGCCCCTTTGCCATGATGTATCAACCGATTCAATTCTGGGGAGTAAGAAATGAAGTAAAGAATTATGATAAAGCTGCCGAAGGTTATTCCGTACACTATGACCTTACGGAAGTTTATAAATAACAATGGTTAAAAAGTGAAGTTTTAGAAGAAAGGATTGTAGTTCATCTGTGAATAGCGGTTTTAGGATTGATGTTCCGATATTTTTAAGATGATTTTCTATCCTAAAACCGCTATTATTTTAGAAAAATAATTGATTTATAAAGATTTAGAGAAATGAAAGAAGATATTTAATGAAACTGGGAACTTATATTCTAAAAAGAATTTTTTTAATGGTCATTGTTATGTTTGGCGTAGCAACCATCGTTTTTTTTATCACTCGTGTTATTCCTGCGGATCCGGTTGGTGCCATATTAGGTGGAAATGCCCCCATGGAACGCATTGATGAAATGAGACATCAACTTGGTTTGGATAAACCGATAACCTTACAGTTCATTGATTATATAAAGGGTATAATACATGCAGATTTTGGAATATCCCTCAAATCAAATCGACCTGTCTTAAAAGATATCATAAATTATTTCCCGGCTACTATTGAATTAGCCATTGCTTCTATGATTTTTGCTGTATTGGTTGGTGTAGTTCTCGGTGTATTTTCTGCCATTTATCGAAATAAGTCCATTGACCATTTTTCAAGAGTTTTCTCCATATTAGGCGTTTCAATGCCGGTTTTTTGGCTCGGTTTATTGCTATTATTATTGTTTTATTATCATTTAGATTTGCTTCCCGGTGGAGGGAGAAACAGTCTATTTATCTTTCCCCCGCGTATCACAGGGCTCTTACTTTTAGACTCCATTATTGCCGGAGATTGGACTGCTTTTTGGGACGGGCTTAGCCACATTATACTTCCTGCCTTTGTTCTCGGTTATGCTTCAGCGGCATCCATAGCAAGAATAATGAGAGCAAGCATGCTGGATATTTTAAGACAAGATTTTATAAGGACCGCCAAATCCAAGGGGCTGCCCAAAAGGGTAGTCATCTATCGTCATGCCCTTAAGAATGCCTTGATACCTGTTGTGACCATTATAGGACTTTCTTTTGGGAGTCTTTTAAGTGGAGCTGTGCTTACGGAAACTATTTTTAGCTGGCCTGGCCTGGGTAGATATATCGTTAATGCTTTGCTGGTATTGGATTATCCGGCAGTAACCGGAGGGACGCTGTTTATTGCATTTGTCTATTCTCTTGCCAATTTGGTGGTTGATATTTCTTATGCCGTTCTCGACCCAAGGATGAGAGTATAAAGAAAGGAATAAGGAAAATTGTTAAATACGGTAAAAAATATAAGGCAAAAAGGAAAAATAAAATTGTTTCTTGAGCAAAGGAAGCCTATTATTGAAGATTGGAAACATACTTATTATCTATGGAAGAGTACCCCTCTTGCCATGATTGGAACCGTCATTATTTTTATATTTTTAACTATAGCCATTTTTGCTCCCTTATTGACATCCTATAGTCCGACTGAACAATTTATGGAAGAAAGGTTACTCCCTCCGAGTTCCCAGCATCTTTTCGGTACAGACCAATATGGCCGGGATATATTTAGCCGTGTAGTTTACGGTGCAAGGATTGAGGTGTGGATTATTTTTATCGTGTCAATCATCAGTGTGATGATTGGCATCATTGTTGGTATTACCGCCGGTTATTTCGGGGGCGTTGTTGATGAAATTCTCATGAGAATGACCGATATGTTTTTAGCCTTTCCAAGATTAATTTTGGCAATGGTGCTGACTGCAGTACTGGGACCAAATCTGACCAATACCATGATAGCCATATCGCTGGTGGATTGGACAGTATATGCGAGACTTGGAAGGGCAGAAGCAATGAAAGTAAAATCCCAACCCTATATTGAGGCAATAAGAGCAGTAGGGGCGAAGGATTTAAGGATTATTGTTTTTCATGTTTTACCCATGTCTATATCTCCGGTAATCGTTCAATTGACTTTAAGAATGGGAACTATTATTCTTACCGCGGCAGGTCTTGGATTTCTTGGTCTTGGGGCACAACCTCCAACGCCGGAATGGGGAGCCATTGTCAGCGATGGACGAAGCTATCTTGTAGACCAGTGGTGGATAAGTACTTTTCCGGGTATCGCCATAGCTTTTGTCGTTTTGGGTTTTAATCTTTTAGGTGATGGTATTAGAGACATATTAGACCCAAGGCTCAGGAGGTAATGGATGCAAAAGGTGAGAGGGGATCTCTTAAATATAAGTAAACTTAAAGTGGTTTTTTATACTTATCGCGGAATCATTAAAGCATTAAATGGCGTAGAACTATGGATGAATAAAGGTGAAAGGCTTGGCATCGTTGGGGAAACGGGATGCGGTAAATCCGTAACCGCATTATCCATCATGGGCTTAATAGAACAACCCGGTGAAATCATTGAAGGAGATATCCTATTTGAAGATAAACTCTTAACTTCTATGGAAGAAAATTCTTTGATTAATATTCGGGGAAAAGAGATATCCATGATCTTTCAGGAACCGAATGCTGCCCTGAATCCTGTGATGAAAGTAGGATTTCAGATAGCGGAAAGCATTGGTAAGGTAAAGAAAAAAAAGATAGGGAAGGAAGTATATGCAGAGGTTAGAAGAATGTTGGAAATTGCCGGCCTTGATTGGGAAAGAACCATCAATCTTTATCCTCATGAATTAAGCGGGGGCATGGCGCAAAGAGTCATGATAGCCATGGCTTTGTCTTCTAACCCCAAACTGCTTATAGCAGATGAACCGACTTCTGCCCTTGATGTAACCATACAAGCGCAAATTCTGGAGCTTCTTGATGAATTGGTGAAGAAGCTTGGTAATGCGGTGATATTAATCACCCATGATATGGGAGTTGCAGCGGAATTCTGTGATAAAATGGCAGTCATGTATGCAGGGAACATGGTTGAATATGCCAGGACGACAAATATTTTTGAAAATCCTCATCACCCTTATACCAGGGGGCTTCTAAAGGCAGTTCCGAAAATTGGCAGGACAGATGAACTTCAGAGTATACAAGGAATTGTACCGGATTTAGTCAATCCACCTTCCGGTTGTCGTTTTCACCCAAGATGCGAGCACGCTATGAAAATTTGCCGAAAAGATTTTCCGCCTCTGGTAGAAATTAAATCCGGTCATTATATAGCTTGTTATTTATATGGGAAGGAAGATATACAAAATGCCGACACTTAAAGTGAAAGAAGAAGCAAAAAATTTAATATCGATTGAGCATCTTAAAAAATACTTTGCGGTTAAACAGGGTTTATTCTCTTCAGCCAAGTATGTGAAAGCGGTAGATGATATTTCTTTTAATATTCCTAAAAATAGTGTTTTTGGCATTGTCGGTGAATCCGGTTCCGGAAAAACCACCATAGGGCGAACTATCCTTCGGTTAATAGAACCGATATCGGGTGTTATTCGATATCTTTCGACAGATATTACCTCTCTTAACGCCAGGGAACTTCGTATCTTTCGTCGGAAAATGCAGATTATTTCTCAAGACCCCTATAATTCTCTTCATCCCAGAAAACTGATAAAAAATATTATAGGGGAATGTTTACAGATTCATTTTAAACTTTCATCGGAAGAAATCTATCAAAGGGTAAAAGATATTCTTAAACAGGTTGGTTTGCGGGAAGAGCATATGTTCCGGTATGCTCACGAATTTAGCGGTGGCCAACGCCAACGTATTGCCGTAGCCAGAGCCCTTGTTTTAAAACCGGAATTCCTGGTATTGGATGAACCCACATCTTCCCTTGACGTTTCGGTGCAGGCAGTTATCTTGAAAATGTTAAAGAGTCTAAAGCGGGATTTTTCCTTAACCTATCTTTTTATTACTCATGATTTAGCTGTTATCGATTATATGGCAGATTATATGGCAGTGATGTATCTTGGTCAGATTATGGAGATCGGGTCAAAAAATGATATATTTTTATCTCCCAGGCATCCTTATACACTACTTCTTCTGAATTCAATTCCCAATCCTGATCCGAGAAAGAAAAAGAAAAGAGTCCTCCCCAAAGGTGAAATTCCGAGTCCAATAGACCCGCCTCAGGGCTGCAGGTTTCACACCAGATGTCCTTATATAAAAGATAAATGTGTCAAGGAAGAACCTGAAATTAGAGAGTTAAGCAAGGGACATTTAGTGAAGTGTCATTTCCCATTAGGTTAATTGGAACCTAAAAGGCAAAAGAATTATTTTTTTCACTCCTTGTAGCTTGCCACAGGGTAGATTCTGAAGTATTATGATTATATGGGTAAGGGAGAAGTTCAAAAAGGATATCATTTGGTTGAATCTAAATGATATTTGGAGGCCATTATGAAAGATAAGATAGTTCTGATAAGCGGAGCAAATAGCAGTATTGGCAAAGAAACAACCAGGGCTTTGGCCAAAAAAGGCGCTACCATAGTTATAGCCTGTCGTAATCTCGAAAAAGCAGAGCCTGTATGTGAAATGATTCAAACAGAAAGTAAGAGGGGGAAAGATCTTGATTTGGATGACCTTCGTTTTAAAAGGAGAAAATACAGCGGGTTTAAAGCTTACGGTTCATCAAGGCTGGCAACGGTATTTTTCATCCAGGAATTAGCAGAACGCCTAAAAGAAAAAGACATAACGGTTAATTAATTACATTCAGGCCATGTGGATACTAACATGTGGGACCTCTGGGGAGCACAAAGAAGATGGTATCATTCATTATTAACCGGCATGATGAAACTATTTTTGATTTCAGCAGAAGAAGGTACGCAAACCAGTATCTATTTAGCCAGTTCTTGCGAAGTAAAGGGAAGAACCGCTAAGTATTTTGCCAAGAAAAGAATTAAAGCGGCATCGAAAAAATGTTCTGATATCAAATTATAAAAGGAATTATGGCAAATAAGCGAGCGGTTAACTGGGATAAATAAATATACAAGATACTGTGTTAAAAGTCAACCCGCAAACTCTCCTTTAGACACTCTATTTTATTGTAAATATTTTAAAGAATCTAAGTAGTAACATATTCTGTCTTGTCTCTATACATTGCATGAGCTATTAAAAGTATTTTTCTCATGGAAGCAATAACGGCCAATTTCTTTATCTTATGATGGGCTAATAATCTTTGATAAAATAATCGTATTTTCTGATTATGAACCGTGGCACAAATGGTAGGCAAATAGAGTATCTTACGGTATATTCCCTTACCATTTTTACTGATCTTGACTTTACCCTTTACCGAGGTTCCAGACTCTCTTCTTACCGGATCAAGTCCGGCAAGAGCGGTTATCTGTGCCCGGTTTGTACCTTGATAAGTTTTAAATAGAGTCAGTAGGGCGATAGCCGTTTTATCTCCTACACCGGAGATAGTAGAAAGCCTTTGGTAGTCTTCTTTTAAGTTCTGGTTTTTACTAACATATTCTAAAATATCATTAAAAATTTTATCTTCTAACTTTTTGGCCCTTTTCAGATCTTTTTTGATAAGGGCAATCAAGCTTTTATCCCGTAGGCTCTCTAAGTGATTGGATAAAGAGACTCTCTGCTTTAGGGCAAACTCATAGCTTACCAGATAGGAGGCTAAAGCCTTAGCCTGTTGGTCTATCTTAGGTATCTTGATATCCTTTAAATCAATGAGCTTATAGAATTGATAGAGAATTCGAGCATCAATCTTATCGGTCTTTGAACGTTTCCCTAAGGCCCGGGTAAAATTATGGCTTTTCTTGGGATTTACTATATGAGCCTTTATATTATTTTCAGCACAGAATTCTTTTTTAGTATAGTGAGTATACGCCAGTCGGTTCAAAGATGAGGACAAAATCTGAAAAGTTAACTTTCTTTTTCAGGTATTTTTTAAAAGATTTTAATCCTTCTTTGTTTATAAATTTCAAATCTTTTTTACCATCAAATACCGATAGGTCTTTCTTTGATACATCAATTCCGATATAATACATGATGAAACCTCCTAATGATTTTTTAGGAGAGTTTGCCTGGTCGCCCTTCTATAACTTTACCTTGTATCAATGCAAGCTGAAATATTTTCATATTTCGCTTCTGATACTGTCCAAGATTGTAGAAGGGCGGCTCATCTATAATAACGAGCTAATCATCAAAATGATGATTGCTCCAGGGAAGGTACGGCCTAACCAACTACAAACTCATTCAGTATCATATTAACATCTTTTCTGGATCAATAATAAGTTACTAGTAATATACAAGAGATATGGTTAAAAAAATTAAAGTAGAACTTGGAGAGGTACAGAAAACTCTTTTATTGCCCCTATGGGGTAGAGCTGTTGAATCACAAAAAAAAGACCCCAGATTGGTTGATAAGATGGCTGTTGAAATAATAAATAAAATAGACTATGATTTCACAACCATAACAAAAAACATTCATTGGC
>Ga0268276_1000131_pt1 | contig 88877 bp, 91 predicted proteins | sample saktaG_4_FD_190145 | JGI IMG/M metagenome (GOLD analysis project Ga0268276, IMG submission 190145) | Saline water microbial communities from Sakinaw Lake, British Columbia, Canada - sak_2010_1_5_45m | ecosystem: Environmental > Aquatic > Non-marine Saline and Alkaline > Saline ... | reverse complement strand
CTTTCATTTTTTTCAACAACAACCTTCATTTTTCCTGGAACCTTTGAATCACATCTATCAAGTATTGCTACAACTGTAGGAACATTAACTTCATCAACTAAAACACTTAATATTTTTTGATTAACTCTAACTCTTGATGCTACACCAATAACCTTACCAAAAGGGCATTGACTCATTCCCATTTGTATTCTATCCGCATGTGCTCCCTGTGCTTGCTTATTTTCACGTAGGAAGAACTGTGGATATACTCTTAGCTTCATATAATAGTTAGCAACAGTTAATCTTTTTGTTAATTGTCTAGTAATAGTTACTCTAATTGATTCTAGAGCATTATCTCTAATCTGAACTTTTTCATTAGTTACGTAATGTACTACATGTGTATAATTTCTATCTCCAGTACCCATGTGAAACTGACGTATCTTAAGTCCTGGAATTCCTCCAATGAAGTTCTTTCTATGTACTTTTTTTGCAACTCTAGTAAATGCTCTTTGCTTAACATTTTTACTGTAACAATGTCCTGGTCTTAAACCCATAATAACTCACCTAAACTTAATAATATACTTTTTTTTCTAATTTTAATTAAAAATTAGTCTATTTTAATATATATTATATATACAGTAAAGTATATAAATGAAATTATTCTATTTAAGTAAAATGAAAAAAGAGAAAGTTATCTCCTCTTTATTGTTTCTGTATTCTTAATTGGTTAACTCCTTTTTCTGAATCACTCTTATTATACAATAAAATTTTCCCAATAACTTGTCTCATATTCGGATATAAGAAAACTAATTAATGGGTTATAATCATCTTTTTTATCAGCAACTGAAAGAGCATCAAGATACTTATCTCTATTTTTCTTTGTAATTACTATTGGGGGATAATTAAATTTTAATAACATAAAATTAAACAATATTCTCCCTGTTCTTCCATTCCCATCAGCAAATGGATGTATTCTTTCAAATCTATGATGGAAAATTACTGCCTTTACAAACGGATGCTCCTTTGATTTATTATACCAATCAAATAATTCATCCATTTCTTTATATATTCTAAAATAAGGAGTTGAATCAAAATGAGATTTAGTTACCCTAATATCAAAATTTCTAAATTCTGTTCTTTCATCAATATCTTTCATTAATTGCTTATGTACATCAGTTATTAATTCTAGGTTAAACTCAGTTTTATTAAGTATTGAGAAAAATGTATTTTTAGTATTTCTAAGATCATATATTTCTCTTAATGTTTTATTTTTTAATGTTGCATTATCTTCATTGAGTATTTTTCTAACCCCACTTAATGGAATTGTGTTTCCTTCAATTGAAGTAGTATTATAGGTAAATGAAACAATAAAATGATTATATATGTCTCTTTGAGTTTGTAAATCTAATGTTTTAAATCTAGAATCAAAATGTAATTTAATTGCTTCAAGCTTAATCTGTTCATCAGTAGTTAAATAGTTGTCTTTCTTTAACTTCAATGATTCTGCTTTTTGAACATAATAATTTGAATTTAAGAACTTAGTAATTGTTCTATAACTCTTTCTAATTTCTTTATGGTATACTTTATTATCTAATAGATTGTTAATATTTATCTTTGATAAATCATTACCAAGATAAGCTATATCCTTAACAACTTTCTTTCCATTTATTCTTTTATCTATTCTTAGGTAATAATACTTTTCTGACCCGTTCTTTTTTATATATACATAAACCATATAAATATAATGAATAGATGGGTTTATATAGTTTACCCTGGACAACTCACTTTTTTGTTTGTCCAGGGTAACTGTGTTACTCAATATTCTTTAAATAGAGCCTATTTAAGAAGAAAATTGATTTAAAATAAAATTAGTTTTAAGTCCTTGTTTCTTTTTTTAAATATAAAGGAAGAAGAAAAATCCAGGGATCTGCAATATTTAAGAATCACAGTGTGTTTTTTCTTCCTTCCTCTTTTCTGCCTTTTTTTCTTTTGTGAAACAAGGTAATAGATTTACCGTATATACTAATGGATAAAATCATTTTAATAAAGAACTAGTTTTGATTTCAAACTTCTTTAGTTGGTTTGTTTGAAAATCAAAATACTTATTGTGATTAGGTTATTTTTCACTATTAATTATGATTTATGAACAACCATCCACATCTAAAGTACAGTCTGCATGGCAATCTAGATCTCCTGAACTATATCCAAGGTCAGAACATGCTTTATTAGTGTACTTACCCATATCTGATCCATCACATTTCTCTGTTCCTTCAGCATTATTGTTACCACATACATAGGAACTTGCATTGTTTGTGTCCTGGACCCAATTATTAATGTCTGTAGTAGTATCATCAATTGCACTTGCTTGGGATGTTTTCTTATTTATGCTTGATAAATAAAATGTTCCAATAACAATTCCAGCAATAATTACGATTCCAATGATTATAAGCATTTCAATTGAAATTTGTCCTTTATTTTTTTTAGTAAAAAACATAAATATTTCCTAAATTATAAATAATAATCCTATAATATTATAAACTATTAATTTATAAAGATAACTAAAAAGAAAAAGAAAGATAGATAGAAAAATAAATAAAATTAATTAAGATAACGAACAATTACAATTCCTGAGCCACCATTACAACTAATTCCAGGATTCTTCCCTTTACTTCCACCACCACCGCCTGTATTCGGTGTTCCAACAGTGCAAGTTGTTTGCCCCCCATTTCCTCCACCACCTAAACCTCCGATTCCATTAGTACCACCTGCATATGATCCAGCACCACCACCACCAGCATAATATGTTGGTGTTCCTGAAATTGAATATTGTAAACCAATTCCTCCATTACCACTTGAAGTTGAAGTTCCATTTGCACCAGCGGCACCTGCTCCTCCACCTCCTCCAGCACCATAATTTGGAGCAGTATATACTCCGTACCCTCCATTATTTCCTTGTCCTATAGTTGCAGTTCCTCCAACACATGGACTTACGGCTGGAGAGTTTCCCCCTCCACCACCAGATCCACCATTTACACCAATTAATCCTTGCCCAGTTCCTCCACCACCACCACCTATTGCAGTTAAAGTTCCAAATATAGAATTACCTCCATTACCACCAACAGTAGTATAATCAGCCCCTATACCACCAGTACCAACAGTTATTGGATAAGCTTGTGGAGTAACAGCATAGGATGAATTATAAATTAGTCCTCCAGCACCTCCAGCGCCACCTCTATCTGTAGCACCCCCGCCTCCACCAGCAACAACTAATACTTCAACATTAGCACTACGATTTGATGTGAAAGTTCCTGAACTTGTAAATGTATGGATACAATATCCACCAACTTCTGTTATTGTTCCACCTGTAGCAACACAACTAGGAACATTAATTGGAGTGCTTCCATCAGTTGTATAATAAATGGTTGTTCCTGAATCAGCTGATAAGCTTACACTTTGAGCAGAAGTAAATGAACCAGCAAATGGTGAAGCTGTTGGAGTTGCAAGTGGAGCATTAATAATATATGTACCTGAATAAACATCACTATCTCCATAACCACTTTTAACAGAAAATGCTTTGATTGTCGTAGTTGCACCTTGTGATATATTTATTGGGCTTGAATAAACATTACTTCCAGTGCTTGGTGTACTCCCATCAGTTGTGTAATAAATAGTTGAACCAGCTTCTGCGGATAAAGTTATATTTTAGGAAGTTGCATAGGTATCAGCAACAGGAGAAGCAGTGGGAGTGGATAAAATGTGTGTGATATCATAGGTAGCAGTGAAAACTTCACTATCACCATATTCGTCTTTTGCAGAAAAGGCTTTCAAAGTGGTTGTTGCATCAAGAGGAATTGTTATTGCTCCTGAATATAATGTACTTCCGGAAGTGGGTTCACTACCATCAAGAGTATAATAAATAAATGAACCTTCTTCTGCTGATAAACTTACACTTTGAACAGAAGTATAGGAACCTGAAGGAACTGAAGCTGTTGGGGTTGAAAGAACATGGGTAACAACATAGGTTGCAGAATAGACTTGACTGGCTTCGTAACCATTACCCTTATAGGTAAATGCAGTTATGGTTGTGGTTGTGTCTTCTCCTAGAATTATTGGACTAGAATAAACTAAACTAGATGTAGTTGGAATACTACCATCAAGAGTATAATAAATTATAGCACCTTCTTCTGCGGATAAATTCACATCTTGAGAATCATAATAATTACCGCCCTGAATTAAAAAAATGGGAGAAGATAAAGAAATATTACACCAGGATAAATCTAAAGTTGCAGAAGGACAAGTTTTATTAGTTAAAGTAATACTATCTATATTACTTGTATCCAAACTAGATAAGGGATGATTTTCTTTAATAACATTAAAATTATCTTGAGAAACGGATAGGCGTTTTGATTCGCCTTTCCTAATTACATCACTGAAGGAACCAACATAGGTTAGAGGTTGATCATCAATTGTACTTCCGGTTACAGAAAGAGTGAAGTTTGCAAAATCCAGTGGAGTATTATTTGTTAAGGATAAATCAATTTGTTTAGTAATTGCATTGATGGTACAGGATTCAACTTCTAAATAACTATTGGAACATTCAAGAGTACTAGCTTGTCGAATCACTTGACTAGTGCTATCAAGTTTAGTTTTTGCAGAATCCTTACTGAAAGTAAGTAAACTACCAACAAGAATAGTAGCCACAAGAATAACTAGGATAATAGATATTATTTCTGAGATACCCCTCCTACTTCTAAACAATTTAGTTACACTCATTCCTATCCAACAAAATAGTATATTTTTCCCCTATATTATATGGTAATATAAAATATAGAACTATTTAAAAATATTATGATGGAGATAAAAAGCTTGCACGAATTAATAATTGAAAAATATTTGATTTATTCTTAAAAACACAACATCAAAAGTGTTCGATACTAACGAAAGCTTTTGACCAAAAGTGTTCGATACTAACGAAAGCTTTAAATATTAAAATTATTTAGCTTAAAGCTCCTCTGAAGTGGATTATAATCTTCTCAATACAATAGTTAATTTAAGATGTTTTTTAACAAGCTATTGAGAGAAATATTTATTTTTCTAGCTAACTTAATCTATAGCTATATACTAAATATTTGAAAAGAGCTTAATAATTAAATAGGTCTTACTTTTTGGTGTAAAAGATATCAAAAAGGATACTTTTTTAAACCTTTTTTAACATAAGTGGTGTATGAAAGCAATTAAATTATTAGAAATATTAAAGTCCTATCCAACTTTCAAATTAATAGATATACAGAGAATCTTAAACTCCAATAGAAACTATGCAAGAACTGTGATAAACAGATTACTTAAACAAAAATATATTTGGAAGGTTTGTCCAGGTATATATACATCTAACACAATAATAGAAGAAATATCCTCAAATATAGTATATCCTTCATACATTAGTGGATGGTATGCATCTTATCACAAAGGATATACTGATCAAATAGTGAATAAGATAAATATATTTACTACAATTAAAAAACACCAAATTAAATTTAATAAGTATACAATAAAATTTATTAAAACCCGATATCTGTTTGGGTATGAAAAAATAAATAATACTTTTATTGCAGATGATAATAAGTTACTCATAGATGCATTACTTCATCCTAAGGAATTTGGTAATTTTGATGAAATAATTAATTTAGTTTCAAAAGGAGACTTTAACAAAAATAAAATTATATCTTATCTTAAGATAATTAAGAAACAATCAATTATCAAAAAAGTAGGGTATTTATTGGAAAAATATAAACAAATAGATATTAGTTCGGGTTTTAAACTCAATAGTAATTATGTGATTTTAAATTCATTTTTAAAAAAATATAATAATACAAACACCAAATGGAGACTTAAATTATGATTACTAAAGAAGAACTAAAAGAATATTATAATCATTCCCTCTTTAATATTGGACAAGCAGAAAAAGATTATATGCAAAATATTGTGTTGTTCTGCATATATAGAATATATGCAAATGAGCTTATTTTCAAAGGTGGAACTGCTTTATCAAAATGTTATGGATTAGATAGATTTTCAGAAGACCTTGATTTTACTTCTAAAGTTCATTTTAACACAAATAAGTTAAAATCTAAGCTAAAAGCCTTTCAAATAGAGTTTGAACTTGAAGAAAAGGAATTTCAAGAAAAAACAACTAAAATCACATTACGAATTTATGGTCCATTATATAATGGGACCAGAAATAGCTTATGCAAAATAATACTAGATATAAGCTATAGGGATAATTTACTTGTATCTCCTGAAATTGTAAAGATAATTTCTCAAAGAGAGATACCTTCATTTGATGTTTATGTAATGAACAAAGAAGAAATACTTACTGAGAAATTAAGAGCAATAATTATGAGAGATAAAGCAAGAGATGTTTATGATTTATGGTATTTGTTGAAAGCAAAGACAAATATTAATACTAATCTTGTTACAAATAAGTTCTTGTTTTTCAAAGAGAAGTTTGATATAAAAATATTTAAAAATAGATTATTGGATAAGCAATCAATTTGGGATTCTGAATTATCTGGATTAATATCCAATGTACCAAATTTCAAAAAGGTTTATAATGAGATTATTGAACAGTTTAAATAAATTATTAAAAGTAGGAACTCAAAGTGTTCGATACTAACGAAAGCTTTTGACCAAAAGTGTTCGATACTAACGAAAGCTTTAAATATTAATCTAATCATTATATTTATGATAATATATGATAACAAAGGAAGAATTAAAGAAAATAATTCAAGATCAAAAGGAAAGTTTTAATAATAACCAGACATACATAACTAGAAATATATCACTTGATGAATATATAAAGACAGATCCAATTATAATTATAAGTGGAGTTAGAAGGTGTGGTAAATCTACACTTCTAAAAATTATAAAAGAAAAAATAATTAAAAATAATAAAAATATTAATTACTTATATTGCGATTTCTCTGATGAAAGACTTAGCAGTTTAACAGTTTCAAATTTACAAACAATCTACGAAATATTTTTAGAAAAATATGAACCAGGAAAAAAATATTTCTTTTTTGATGAAATCCAGTATGTAACTGGTTGGGAAAAATTCGTAAATAGATTATATGAAAAAGAAAACGCAAAAATATTCATTACTGGATCAAATGGATCTTTACTTAGTTCAGAAATCTCTACCGTTTTAACCGGAAGAAACAAAGTAATAGAACTTTATCCTTTCTCATTTAAAGAATATATAACCACAAAAAAAGAAGTAATAGACATAAAAAACTTATCAACTAAAGAAACCATTAAATTAAATAAATATTTTGATAATTATTTCAAGATAGGTGGATTCCCATATGTAGTAAACACTGGTGACACTCAAATATTAAAAGAATATTATACAAATATAATTTATAAAGATATAATTAACAGAAAGAAAATAAGACAAGTAAAAGAAATAAAGGAAATAATTTCATTTCTATCAAATAATATAGGGCAAACTGTATCATATAATAAAATAATAGATAACTCAAAAATTAAAAGTACAAGTACAATTAAAAACTATATAGATTATCTTAATGAAGCGTACATTTTATTCACTTTACCTAAATATGATAAATCAATTAGAAAACAAATACAAAATCCAAAAAAAGTATATTTTATTGATATAGGAATGGTAAGACAAATAAGTGTTAATTTTTCAGAAAATAATGGATGGTACCTTGAAAATATAGTATTTTTAGAATTATTAAGAAGAAATAAAGAAATATATTATCATAAAAATGGAAAAGAATGTGATTTTATAATGAAAGAAGGTACAAAGATTAAAGAAGCTATACAAGTATCCTATGAAATAAATAGAAAAAATGAAGACAGAGAAATTGAAGGATTAATTAGTGCATTAAAAACACATTGTCTTAAAGAAGGGACAATTATAACAAAAGAGCAAGAAGAAATAAGAACAATAGGCAAATATAAAATTAAAATAATTCCAATAACCAAGTGGTTATTAGAATAATATTCATTGTTTTAACTTAAAGGTTAAGTCACCCCTGGCAGAAGGTTATTTCTTCAATGTAATTAAGAAATGCACCTACTTTTTAACATTGGAATTGACAAAAATATTTTTAAACACAACCAATATATTGGTTATATAAAATACTTATAAACTTAACCAACACATATAATTATTTATATACCTAAAATGATTGTTATTACTTCAGAAATCCCCTATTATTTTTAAATAATTTAGTTATACTCATTCATATCCAGTAAAGTAGTTATATATTCCCCTATATTATATGTTAATATAAAACATAGAACTATTAAAAATATTATGATAGGGGAAATTAAAAATAAAATTTATTAACACACTATATTTAGAAAATAAGAGATTGAATAGATGTTTTTAAAAAGATCTAACACATCTTATCCGCATGTTTTCAATTTTATTATAAAAATTAATTTCATCAGCATAAAAAACCCAATTATAATGATACAGATTGCTATATTCTGAAGATGTTGCATAATATCCAAGATTAGTAAACCCACCAATGGCAGCTCTATTTAAATAAAATTGGCGGAATTCATATAAACTTGGTAAATACCAATCAGTATATCCATTTAAACTCAGATTATCACAAGTTCTTGCAGCAATTCCAGCAGTAGCACAACCATTTAAAATATCTGTTGTATTTTGTTGCCCGGTTCCAATTGCTGTTCCATCTGCACCACTTAAAGCTGTTCCGCTACAACCCCATGGAGATTGAGTTTGATCGCTTGTTGGAGCTATTAAACCATGTTGTACTCCTGCATTATAACCAGCATCACCGGATTGTAAAATATAGGCAATAATTCCACCCTGGTAACTCATACCAATGGAAAGAGGAGTTATAGTATATGTTCCAGTGTATACAGAACTATTCGTATATCCACTCTTTGTAGCTATTGCTTTCAATGTTGTTGTTGAACCAATACTTATTGGAGAGGAATAAACTGAACTTCCTGTTGTTGGTGTACTTCCATCTGTTGTATAATAAATTGTTGAACCAGAAGTTGTTGAACTTAAGGTTACACTTTGAGCAGTTGTAAATGCACCTGCTTCGAGTGAAGCAACAGGAGTTGATAATTGATGTGTAACAACATAGGTTGCAGTATATACAGGACTTGGTGCATAACCAGGCTTAACTGCAATTGTTTTAATAGTTGTTGTTGAGTCTTCTGGAAGAGAGATTAAATCTCCAGAATACACACTACTTTCAGTGGTTGGTGTTGAGCCATCGGTTGTGTAATAAATGGTTGCACCATCTGGTGAAGATAAAACAAGATCTTGAGATTCATAATAATTATCTTCTGTTAAAGAAAAAATAGGATAGGAAACAACAGGAACTTCTCCTGAACAACCAGATAAGCTTATTGCTTGATTAGGACAAGTTTTATTTGTTAAAATCATACTTTCTATTTGATCAAAATCTAAAGATGCAACAACATAATTTTCCTTAATAACATCAAATGAATCAAGAGTTGTATTTAATTCTTTAAACTCTCCTCTCTTAACCACATCATCAAAATAACCAACATAGGTAATATCTTCTCCAGTAAATGTTTTTGATTTAACAGATAAAGTAAATCCACCATAATCTAAAGAAGTGCTATTAATTAGATTTATTGAAAATTCTTTAGTACCAGTATTAATTGAACAGGATTCAACCTTAAGATTACTGTTTGCACAATCAAGCTCACTTCCCTTTGTAAAAGCACGACTTGCATTAGAAGAAGTATCTAAACTCTTTTTAGTTATGTTTTTTCCATAGGCTAAAAAAGTTGCGATTAGAATAACACTAATAAGTATGACTAGGATGATTGTAATAACTTCCGAGATCCCCCTCTTACTCTTAACTAGTTTTTTTAGATTCATTCATTATTCATTAGTATTTTATATTTATTATAAAATATATATTATCTATTAAAATAAAACATAGAAGTATTTAAAAATATTTGGATGAATTAAAATTTTAAAAAAATAATATAATCTATGGATTAATCAATTTTATTCATAAACAATCGTTTAAATAAATAGACACTAAATTTAAAAACTAAAAAAAATTAATTAAGATAATCTAAAATGGGTTTTATGATTATCCTGTGCTAGGTGGTACAACAGTTATAGATTGTAATTCCAAGACACCAGAACCAGAACCATAGAAATAAGGACTAACTCCACCATATGATCCAGCCCATTGATTAACCCAAGTTACATTTCCACTTGCATATGGGAATGGTGGACGACTACCATAACCATCAGCTAAACAATGAAATGATGCACCTCCATTATCTACACCCACACAATAGGTTGTATTCGGACTAAGCACATAATTAATATTCACTTCTGTTGTATTGGTAATTGGAGCAGATGCTAAATTTGGACCAGTACAAGAACCAGCACGTAGGAATCCATGAGTAGGCGATGTTCCCCATTGATTACTTGCAATCTTAATCTGAGTTATCTTTAATGTTTCACTACTTGTAGTAAAAGTGTCACCACATTCTTGGACCCCCAGTGCACCTCCATTAACACTTGGCCAATATGGATTTGTTCCTCTCATTTCTTGTACAACCGGTGTTCCCCAGTCCTGCTGAACACAATATAATGCACATGAAAAACCACATACTCCTCCAGCCATATTCCATAACCAACCACCTTCTTTGTGATCTAAACAATCTAGTGAACCTAATATACCAGATGTACTTGATGTCCAACTATTACAATTAAATCCAGAATATGATCCGCCAGTTAGATTATCACCTGTACAAACATATCCTGTTTGAGTAGTTCCTGTTTCAGTAATACTAAAGTTTGCTTTTAGATTTCCATAGGTGTGCCCTGTCCAGAAATCAGCCCAATTATCAGCAATGGTAACTCCATCTAATCTTTTATATGGCACTGATGAATGTGAAAATCTAGAGGTTACTGAAGTTGATTCACTGCTCAACCATGCCTTATATGCACCAGGTAATCCAGCAGCCGTTGCTGCTGCTTGACACTTTGCATCAGCTCCAGCCAATCCACCAAGGGTTGCACCAGTCCATTTGGATGCAGTAACAAACACATATTTAGAGCTTGCAGTATCTGTAAATAAAGGATACTTAATTATTACTATACCTGAACCACCATTAGCTCCTCCTGTTCCACCATATCTACTACCACCAGCACCACCACCACCAGTGTTTGCTACACCAGCATAGGCAGTCAAAGTTACTGAATCATGATTACCTCCACCACCAGTACCACCTGGATAAACAGCAGATCCATAATAATAAGATCCTGCACCACCACCAGCAAACCAACCTGCTGGAGACCCACCTACACTTGAAAATTGAGAATATTGTAATCCATCTCCACCAGTAAATGGTCCATCAGTCATACCAGCTTCTGAAGCACCACCACCACCACCGCCATAAACACCGCTACCATATGAACCAGCATATCCTTGTCCAGATACTCCACTTCCACCAGAACTTTGTGCAGAGCTTCCATCAGCTGCTCCTCCACCTCCACCAGAACCACCAGCACTACCAGGCATATAACTCCCACCTCCACCAGCACCACCACCAATTGCAGTTAAAGTTCCGAAAATACTATTACCACCATTTGTTCCAGGACCAGCAGTATAATATGGAGTAGACCCAATACCACCAGCACCAACAGTAACTGGATAGGCCTGAGCACTTACAGCAACGTAATCATACAATAATCCTCCGGCTCCTCCACCACCACCTCTGTGTCCTGATCCTCCGCCTCCACCACCAGCAACAACTAATGCCTCAACAGCACCAGAGAAGGTTGGGGTGAATGTTCCATTTGATGTAAATGTACTAATACAATAATTTCCACTTACTGTTATTGTTCCTCCAGTAGCAGGACAAACTTTATAGGTTCCTGAATAAACACCACTATTTGCATACCCACTTTTAACAGCTATTGCTTTCAAGGTTGTAGTTGCATTTAATGTGATTGCTCCAGAATATAATGTACTCCCTGTTGTTGGAGTATCTCCATTAGTAGTATAATAAATTGTTGAACCTGCTTCTCCTGATAGAGTTATGTTTTGTGGAGTTGAATAATCACCAGCAACTGGTGAAGTTGTTGGTGTTGATAAAGTGTGTGTGACTGTAAAGGTACCTGAATAAACTTCACTATCTGCATATCCATTCTTTACAGAATATGCTTTTATTGTTGTTGTTGTATCAAGTGGAACAGAGATTGCTCCTGAATATAATGTACTTCCTGTGGTTGGTGTACTTCCATTAGTAGTATAATAAATTGTTGAACCTACTTCTCCAGATAAAGTCACACTTTGAGCAGAAGTGAATGAGCCAGCGGAAGGTGATGCAACAGGAGTTGATAACTGATGTGTGGTTGTGTAAACTCCACCAGAATATACTGCACTATCTCCATAACCTTCTTTAACTGAGAATGCTTTAAGTGTTATTGTTGTGTCTCCAGGAACAGAAATTCCTGTTGAATAAACAGAACTTCCAGTAGTTGGATCAGAACCATCAGTTGTATAATATGTTGTTGAACCTTCTTCAGTTGATAATGTAATTGTTTGAGCTGAAGTGAAATTTCCTGCAGCAGGAGAAGCACTTGGAGTTGCAAGAGTGTGAGTGATTGTAAATGTTCCTGAATATATAGGACTATCCCCATAACCACTCTTAACTGCTAATGCTTTAATATTCATGATTGTATCAATAGGAACATTAATTGCACTTGAATAAACTGAACTTTCTGTGGTTGGATCTGAACCATCAGTAGTGTAATAAATTGTTGAACCTGCTTCTCCAGATAAGGTTACATCTTGAGCAGCATAAACAAAAGTACCAGCAACAGGAGATGCAACAGGAGTTGCAAGTATATGGGTTGTAGTAAAGTCACCAGAATAGATAGCACTATCTCCATAACCACTCTTAACTGAAAGAGCTTTAATTGTCATACTTGAATCTATTGGAATTGAAATTGGGTCAGAATAAACATCATCAGTTATTGTTGGATCTATCCCATTAGTAGTATAATAAATTGTTGAACCCTCTTCTCCAGATAAAGTTACATTTTGAGCAGATGTGTGTGCCCCAGCAACAGGAGATGCTGTTGGGGTTGCAAGAGTGTGGGTGATTGTGTAAACTCCTGAATAAACAGAACTATCTCCATACCCACTCTTTACTAGGATTGCTTTTATTGTCATTACTGTATCTATTGGGATATTAATTGGATCAGAATAAATATTATCAGCAGTTGTTGGATCTGAACCATTAGTAGTATAATAAATTGTTGAGCCTTCTTCTCCAGATAAAGTTATATTCTGTGTTGTTGTAAATTAACCTGGTTCTGGTGATGCAGTAATTGTTGATAATTGGTGAGTAATTGTATATGTTCCACTAAACACTTCACTATCTGCATATCCATCTTTAACGGAGAACGCATTTATGGTTGTAGTTGTATCTGTAGAAAGAGTAATAGGATCTAAATAAACAGAGCTTGCGATTGTAGGAGTTGAACCATTAGTAGTATAATAAATTGTTGAACCACTCTCTGATGATAAACTAATACTTTGAGAGGAACTATAGGATCCAGGAGCAGGAATTGATTCTGGAGTAGTTAACTGATGAGTGACCACATAGGTTTCACTAACCACTGGACTTGGTGCAAATCCTGGTTTAACTGCAATTGTTTTTACAACAGTTGTTGAATCTTCTGGAAGAATAAATGATCCTGAATAAACCAGACTATCAATGGTTGGATCTGTTCCATCAATTGTATAATAAATCACTGCATCTGGATCAGCAGAAATAACAACATCCTGAGAAGCAGAATAGGTATCTCCAGGAAGTGAGAAAAGAGGTTCTGGAGTGTAATCAACAGTAAATGTACAAAAAGATAAATCAACAACAGAATTTGGACAGGTTGCACTTACTAGGTTTAGAGAATAGGATTCATCTAAATCTAAAACACCTAACTCTGCATCCTGTCTAACAATACTAAAAAAATCAGAATCCATTGACAATAATTTAGAACTACCGCTATTAACATTTGTTTTAAATAAACCAATTACAGACATGTTCTGTCCATAAATATCTTTACCAAGTACAGATAATGTAAAATTAGCAAAATCTTCTGTTGAATTATTTGTAATTAAAAAATTCACTTTTTTTGTGATTGTATTAATTGTACAAAATTCAATTTTATATTTTGCATTCTTACATTCTAATTCAGATAATACTTTTAGATTTTCAGTAGTATCATCTAATTGTGTTCTCATTGAATTTTTTGACCAAGCAAGAATAGCACTTACTAAAATTGTTGCAATTAATATAACTAAGACTATTACTATGATTGAAGAAACTGCTTTCTTCTTATTCGCTGCCCTAATTGTCTTATTGTGCTTATGCTTCATTATTAATAATCTCTTTGTAACTTAACCCATAATTGAATATACATTTCAATTACAAATATTAATATCTATTACTTCAAATGATAACAATTTTGTTTAATTCCCCTAAAATTATATATTATTAATTATACTATACCCATTTAAACCTATCGTTAATTTTAACAAAATTAGACTTTACCTTGATAGGCATCTCAAGTATGTATTTCGCTGGTCTTTTTGAGAGATAAAACCAAAAAGGAATTGCTTTTTTTTTGATATCAACAACTTTTTTGTTCTTGTCAAGAAAAATAACTTTAATTGGATAGAACACAAACATCATGTGTATTGATGAACCAATTATTGATTCTGTTGGTCTTTCAAAAATCAAACAATAATCAAAATATTTTCTTCTTGAGAACATGAGTCCAAGGGCTTGTTTAAATTCAGTATCTGCAATCTTAACTTTCTTAATAATCATTTTTTTCTTAGTTACATTGTACAGCAAATCAGATCACCTAATCTTTTAATTAAAAACAAACTTAATTTTTAATTTAAAAGTATATTTATTCAATATATTATATATAGAAAGATCATGAAAATAATTAATCACAATTCAACAACCACATAATAATAAATTATATATCTTGCTCCATCTTTAACAATATTAAAATTATAAAAGGTTGCATCATTTACAAGAATAGTGTATTTTGCACAATTAAGTTTACACTCCCTATCATCTCCCGCAATAAAGTAAACCTCTTCAATTCCAACCCCATCACTTATGTACTTAGAACTAATTGACTCAAGAGATATTATCCTATCAAGAGTTATGTTTTCTGCACCAGTTAATTCCATGTGATTAATACTTTCAACTAGAACATCAGCAGCCGTTGGTTTTGGAATGAACACCTGAAATAAAATAATAACAATAATAAAAAAGATACCAATGTATTTCAAGAATTCAATACTCTTTCCACCTTTTATGGAATGCATAACAAAGGCAGTAAAGAAAGATAATAGCAAACCAATATACAATAGAAAGTTATCAATAAACAACCTAGTTACTAAATCAGTATTTGAATACCATAAAAAGTTTCTACCAATCAATACATCAAAGTAAACCAAAACAAACAAAAAGATAATAAAAAAAACAATTGCTAAATAGTAGAGATTCTTAAAATATTTTTTTTTAAGATTCTCTTCCTTATAAATAGAAATGTCCTTGGAAATGTTTAATAGAACCCTGTTTAGAGGAACATCACTTGTTTTAAATGTGTCCAGCAAAACAAGAGTGTGATTAATTATTGGGCTCTTAATTTCTTGATTAATGGATAATAGAGCATTATAAAGATCATCACCCCAGGATAGCCTGGTTGCCATTCTTCTTACTTCAGAATCTATTGAACCATAGATATTATTGTTAGAGAGGTTCGTTAATGCAATTGCAAGGTTCTTTGTTGCCTTTTGCTCTCTTGAAAGATCCTGAAGAAAATACCCAAATTCTGCTTCAATTGATTTTCGTTTAGTGTATTTAATAACATATTCCAAAAGAAACCCAAGTGAACAAACAACAACACCAAATATTAATAATAGATAATAGATTGAACTAAGAAAGAAAAATCTATTTGTTATAAAAATAATTAATAATCCAGAAAGAATACCAGCAATTTCAAGTATATCATATTCATGACTATAAAAGAATAGCATGAACTTATCTTCTAGCTTGTTTGCTTTTAATTTGTTTTCAACCATAAATTATCTTCACTTAACTTAAATTTCATTACTTGAATAATATTACCACTAGAACAAACTCCACAATAGGGAATATTATTGCAATAAACATTAATAAACTTCTTATTGTTTCCATATCTAGAGGAATTAAAAATATACTTGATAAAAGAATAATCACGAAAAAGAATAAAAATATGTTAACTTCAAACAAAAGATTTATGCTTGATTTCTTTTGCTCGCTAGCTTCTTTTCTTAATTGCTCAAGACTTGTTAAAAACTCACTAACCACCTTTCCTATCTGGTCCCTATTATCAATAACATCAATTAATCTTCTAAAAAAATTCTTTTCAAGCTCAGAATAGGTTTCCCTAATAACCTGACGAAGAGTATCCTTAAGATTCAAATTAAGATTTGAAACTGTTATTATTTTTTTTGCTTCTTCACTTAGTAACTTATTGTTCTCTAATTTTTGTAATATGTTTAATATGTCCTTTATGGTAAGTGCCTTATCCTCTAGAACAGATAGGTGCCTTATTGTGTTTTCAAGTTCGAAATCTATTTCTTTCTTCTTGGACTCAAGTATATAGTAGGGAAATTTACAGAGTAATATGAAAACTAGGCTTGCAAAGGTAAAGGATAATAAAAGAGTTATAAAAAAGGAAAACATATTAAATAAAATATTTAGTTTGACCATAACTAGAATAATTCCAAATTCAATTAATAAAAAGAGCAAGAAAGAAGTTAATAAAACATTTGAAAGGTATGTAATTGCATCTTCATTTATGTTTGCATAGGTAAGCACTTTTGTGAAATTCTTGAATCTATTTTCAAATGTTGAAACTAATTCCCCAAAAAGGTATGTGGATAGTTTCGTAAATATTTTTCCAAACATATTTGTTTACACTTCTTTATTATTTTTTGGTTTATGCAAGTAAATCTATTCCTAGTCTTTTTACAACCTTATCTTCATCTATTAAAAACTCTGTAATTATACTATTAAAATCACGATAGTCTGCTATATTTGTATCACTCAACCATCTCATGTATTTCTTTCTTTTATTGAAATTAACAATATCAATTGTGGATGATAATAGGTTTAAATGATAGGCCCTATCCTTAGTTGAAAGCTCAACAGTAATAAAATCATTCCTATCTACAATTTCTTCAATTTTAACTATTTGAGTGGTTTCATTAAACCCAAGTTTTAATTTTTTGAGTTCAATTATAATTGCTTTTTGACCCATATTTTTCATATTTTCTCTTAGCTGTGGAATCTGACTATAGTTCACATAGCAGAGATTAATTGAATACCAAGGAATATCAAATATATCACTTCCAAACTCATCCACAAATATATAATCTGGTCTCTCTGATATTGTGTGTTGGATAATTGTTTTTTTATCAATATCCTCTGATCCAGTAACCACTCTTTTTATCCATTGTTTTTGTGGAAGTTTAATTCTATCATAGGACTGAATAGATATTATTTTTTTATCAGGATATAATAAGCCCACTGAATTCAAGAAAATAAAAGAAGTATCATCTCCTGTTAATATTACTTTATAATCTTCACTTATTGCACTCCAAATGTATGCAAAAACATCAATAGTTCCAACTCCTGATTTAATTAATGTAACTGGGGTTAATGGTGCTTCAAGATATTTCTTAATAACAAATGAAGAGCCCTTGCTACTTAGATCTCCTGCTGAGAATAATCCTTCAACCTTGTAGCCGTTTGGAAGATAACCTTCAATTATTGGGTGTGCAGAATTAACATACATGCCCATGTTCTTTGTTAGAAGAAGAACAAATTGGTTTAGTTTATTTATGTTATCAAAATTTATATTTGTTTCTAGAGTACCATAATCTAGATGATAAACAATCACACTTGTTTTCTCTCCTGCACAGGAAACCTCAAGCACTTTCTTATCTGACAATAGTGCAGTCAATATTCCTAGTCCTGAAAACTCTCTCTGTATGAACTTATAAAATAATTTCTTATCAAGTGAATTTACCTGGTAGGCTAGCTTTGATATTGCAATATCAAATATTTTTTTTGTGTATTGCTCAAGAGTATATTTATCTCCACTAAATGTATAATAATTTTGATCAATGGAATTAAAGAATATTTTCTTAATCTCATAGAAGACCTTATTCTGTTCAGGAGTTAGATCAAGTTGCACCATGTTATAGAATAATCCCTTATCTTTGACATAGGAGATTGTAACATAGGTGAACTCATCAAGAGCATACTTTTCAAAAACCTTTGTAACATCCAAATCAATTACATTCATTGGTATTGAATAAACCAGAGATTGAATTTTGTCTTTTTCAAAATTAAAGGCACGAGGGGTTGAGTATACTCCTTCTTGTCCAACAAATCCTGCATTCTTAAAAGAATCAGCTCTTGCATCCTTTGGAAGAATATAGGACATTCTTTTATCCTTTGGGCTAGGAGCAACATCTTTATTAAGATAAACCTCACTTTCTGCTTTTGGCTCAATCTTTGGGAGTTGGGTTTGTAAATCAACTACCTTTACTTCAGTTGGCCTATTCCTCTCTTGATTCATAAATATATTTAATTTTGCTTTTTCTTCTTCCAACTCTTTTTCAAGAACAGATATTCTAGGATCTGGTTTTGAAGGCACCTGCTCAGGAGATGCTTCTTTTTTGCTTTCAACAAAAATATTTATATTTTGCTTTTTTGAAGGATCTTGTTTTTTATAATCTTTTTCTTTTTTTAATTTATTTTCATTTAATCTTTGTAGATTATCTTCTACCTTTTTATTCAGTTCTGGTCCTGATTTGGTATCCACGAAGGTTGGTATATGCATGTCCTCCTGGCGAAGTTCCATTGATTCACTAAACTTATTATTAACTAAGCTATCAATGTCTGCGATATTATCTTTAATGGGAATAATTTCTGGAATAGTTAATTCTTCAATAATTGCATCTGTGTTTAGTTCCTGTTCTAGTTTCTTTCTTGAGCTTAATATTTGTTTTTTATCTAAGCTTTTTTCTTTTTCTTCCTGAGTTGCAATTAATTTTGCTTTTGCAAGTTTTGAAAGATCATCAATCTTTGAATAAAGATTTTGAACATTATAGGTTTTATAGGATATCTTACTTACCTTAGGGAGTTCACCAGTGAAGCTATACAACTCAAGCATAGCATCATCAGAAATTAATGTTTTGGTTCTTCTATCAAGTTCAGATAATAATTCATTTATATCTTCAACAACAATTATTTTCATTTTTGGTTTTTTATGAATTTGTTTATTAATTTTATCAATATTTTTTTTATCCTCAACAACAACAGTAACATCTTCTAAATCTGCCTTGGTATATCTTTTATTTAGAGTTTCTTCTATTTCTTTTTGTATGCTTTCCTGGAGATTCCTTTGCTGTCTTTCATGGAATTGTTTTTCTAATGTTTCTGGGAGTTTATCCAGAGGAATAGACATTGGAAGTTCATGCAATTCATCAGGTTTGAAATCATAAATTTCTGATGGTAACTCCTGAGGAATAACAATTGGAAGCTCCTGGGGAATAACAATTGGAAGTTCCTGAGGGATAACAATTGGTAACTCCTGAGGAATAACTTCTGGAAGTTCCTGAGGGATAACAACTGGTAGTTCCTGAGGAACAATTACTGGTAGCTCCTGGGGAACAATCATTGGTTCCTCTACACTAGTCAAATCTGGTTCTTCTCTCAATAGTTTAGGTTCTGGTTTATCTAAAGAAGGAGAAATAATTGGTTTATCTAGTTCATCAAATATATCTTTGGGAACTGCAGTTACTGGAATTATTGGTTTTTCTTCTGGATAATTTTTCTTGACCTTTGAGACAATCTTTTCTGATTCTAATTCTTTTGGGATTGGCTTTTCCAGAGGAGGAGAAGCTAATTTATTTTCATCAACATCATCTAATTTAATTTTTTTAATCTCAATAACTGGTTCTGGCTCCTTTATTTGCTCACCTTTATGCAAGGATTTAAAATCAAATAATTTAATTCCAGGAGCTTTGACCTCATTGAAATCAATTTTATCTTCTTTTGAATCATTTACATCATCTTCAGTAACCGTTATTTTCCTTCTAGCGGTTCTACTTTTCAATGGAGTAAAATGAGTAATATTTTCATGATGTTCATCCTCAGCAACAGAAATAGAAGAAGATATTTTTGAGGTAATTTCACTAGTTAAATCAATCTTTTCAGAAACAGGTTCATTATCTGGCACACCTATGGTTGAATTAATCTTTTTTAAAGTGATACCTGTATCACTGTTCTTGTCTCTTTCATTCGTTGACTTTTTATATTTTTTCATAGGTAACTTTTCATAAACAACTATAGGTCATATAGTTATATACTATAAGTATAACAGATAAGTATATTTAAAAATATATCTTAGTTTTAGAAACCTAGAGGAATGCAGAAAAGTATTGAAATATAAATGGAAACCTAAAAACAAATAGAATAATAACTGTAAAAATATAGGACAATAGGATAAGCAAAATAAATGGAAGAAGTGGTGAAACCCAAACATATTTGATATGGTGTTGCTTTGAAAACTTTTTAAGCCTATTGATTTCCAAGAGTGGATTAAAGTTAGGAATAAATTTAGTTTCTCTTACAATCCTACCATTCCTATAGCTTATTTTTTCAAGAGGAGTATTAAACTCATTTAAGCTTGATATTTTCTTAGGAGTTCCAAGAAACATGAGACAAATGGATTTAAACAAGGGATAACTTGGATAGTAGCCTCTAAATTTGTTATAGAAAAATAATAAAATAGGAATTCCAAGCATAAATAACAAAGCAAACAAGAAAACAACTATAACAAATAAATATGAATACATGCTTGTGAATGCAAGTGCAACAATTGTATAGAGATCGCCTTCACCAAGATATGCAAGCTTGGTTAGTCTCCCAATCAAATAAATTATTAATACAAAACCAAAAACAATTGCAATTTGAATAAAGTAACTCTTCCACAAACCAAAATTAAATTGAAACACAAATATTCCTAAATAAAAAAGTGACAGAATAGCCAATAGAATAAGATAAGTAATATTTATTTCTCTGGATTTAATATCCTGGTAGGAAACATATCCAAGTAACAAAATTGTTAAAATAATTATTGGAAGGTAAACTAAACTCATCTAACATCACTAAAAATATTTATTTTTTTTGTTTAATTGAATTCTTTGTTAAATACATCAGATCATTATAGGCTTTAATTTTGGTTTTCCTTGCAGTGGATCTAATGAATAACCCCTCAGTGTACTTGCCAGGAGGTCCAACAGCAACAATCTTTTTTGATTTAATTCTATCAAGCAGGAAAGAAATTTGTTTATTAGTATCCATTTCTTCAAAAAATGTTTTTGGATTAGGAATATCAATGGTAAGTACTCCATTTCCAATTCTATCCACATAATAACCTCCAGAACCAGCAGTAACATACTTTGCTTTTTGTCCAAGCTTAATTGCTGCAGAAAACTTAAAAACCACATCATAGCTCTTTTGATCTATTTTTTTAGTAACTTTTTCAGATATCTTGGAAACACCAATTGCTTCAAAAAAGTTATGAATTTCAAAAAAATCAAGTAGTTTTTTTAAGGTTTTCAAGAAAAAAGAATCATACATATAATAAGATAAATAACCAAGAATTCCTGTATAGGCTTCAACACCAATGTTTTTTTCAGAAATTAATTTTTCAAGTTTTGGAAGACCCATGATATAGGTTGCTGAGTTTTTAATTGATCCAAAGGGATGTGCAATAGAAATTAGATAATTTTTTTTAACACAAAAATCAATTAATCTTTTCAAAGAAACATTTGATTCATAGAGAATAGAATAATTATAAATATCATCATCATAGGCAAAAACAAGAACTTCTCCACAATCACTCATTATCTTCATTCCAGGAATTAAAATTTTATCCTTTGGTTTGATTGAAAGCAGATCAAAGTAAGCCTTCTTGGGATTACAATTATTGTATTCAGTTATTGCGGTTCCAAGAAGATTATTTTCAACAACCTGTGCCCAATATCTTTTAGGAGATTCTCTTGCTTTTCTTAAATGAGTATGTAAATCTAGATTATATAACATAATTATTCCTATTTATTACTTGCATAATATTTTTTCAAGTAAGTTTTTGTATCCTTTAGAAATTTATTTTTAAATTCTGCTTTCACAAGTCCAGCAGCAGCAAAGGGATGTCCTCCAAATTTACAATAGTTATCATAAATTGATTTTAGGTGTTTAATCACATTAAATTTAGTTGTATTTGTTCTAAAGGATATTGCATATTCATTTTTTATTTTCACTAGGATCAATGTATTATATCCACTAAATGCAAATTCTAATTGATTTTGAATAAGCCTTCTAGCCCCATTTTCTTTTTCATTAAGATTAAATAAAATTAATTTCTCTTTTTCATATTTTTTATATTTTTTTAAACATTTGAGTAGAAGTTTATCCCTGGTTTTGTTTATTTCTTTTTTTAAGTTTCGCAAATAAACTAAATCCTTTGAATCAGAAAAGAGATAATAAAAAATATTTCCTGAATCAATGCATTCTTTGAATGGAAGATAAATGTCCTCTATCTCAAGTGAATTATTAAAAAAGGAATTAATAAACTCAACAAAATTGATTATCTCTGGTCTTGGAAGCCCCATAAAATAGTTTACTTCTTTTTCTTCATCAGTTAAAGGAATAAAAAATTCATTTGCTTCATAGATTGCATCAGTTATTCTTGCAACCAAGGAAAACCAACTTGGAAATTGTATGCTTGCTTTTGTTTTCACATACCCATAGGAATAGGCACCCATTGATGGAACAACCTCTGTATTAAAATAATTAGCTATGTTTATCATATTCTCAGTTGTAAACTGATTCTTAGAACCTGCATGATGATCAATAATAAAATAATTCAGTCCTTCAAATTTAGTGATAAACAATGGATCGAATTTATCTAATATAAGTATTGTTTTATTTTCAAAATTAAGCTTGCTACAATAGGAATCAAAATTGTGCACATCCTCATAGGATATTGAATGAGTAATTACAACAAACCCAAGTGACCTGAAATATTTCTCAAAGCAATAGGCGGAAACCAATCCATCTAAATCATCATGGGTTATTATTAAAATATTCTTATTATTAATTAATTTAATTTTATTAACTATATTATCTATCTTACTGTACATCTCTTCTTTTGGAATAAGATTACCAGGATTCATAATAATACCCTTGCATCAACAACAAATAATCCATTCTCATTAATAATTACAGGATTCAAATCAAGCTCTTTAATGTCCTTCTTGATTGCAAGAGATGAAATCTTAACAAGCAATTGAACCAGGTCCTTCGTAGGATACTTAACTCCTCTTGCTCCTGCTAAGATCTTTCCAATCTTGGATACTGTTATCATTTTTTCTGCATCTGCTTCTGTTATTGGAAGAATCTTGAATGTTACGTCTTTGATTATTTCAGTGTATATTCCACCAATTCCAAACATAATCACTTTTCCAAAAATTGGATCTTCCTTAATTCCTATAATTAGTTCTTGACCATAAACTTGCTTTTGAAGAACAACGTTTCCTCTGATCTTTTCTTTAGTCATTAGCTTATTTAATGAATTAAAAGAAGATAATAAATCCTTTTGATGCATTAGGTTAAGATAAATTCCTTTCTTTTCCGTCTTATGTAGGAAGGATGAACTTAGCTTCAGCACATAGGGATAGTCATTTATGCTTAAATCCAAGAGATCCTTGTCCTTGTTTATTTTATTAATTCCAAGAACAAAAGGTACTTTGTTTTCTTCAAGAAATTCAATAGACTCAATAAAAGTTAGTGGTTTCATATATCTTTCACTAATATATTATATACAATAGTTATAAAATAATATTGGTTTAATAATATATAGTATATATACAGAAAAATGAAGGAATAATTCTTGATTAATATTTTATTTATAAAATTAAAATCCAATATATCTATTTTTAGATTTAAAGAATTACCTTTTAAAAACAAAAAAACTAGTGAAATATAACAGGAAGTGAATAATAAATGACACTAAAATTAAAATGCCTCGGAGCAGGATACGAAGTTGGAAGAAGTGGCTTTCTTTTAACAGGAACAAACAAGATATTGTTTGACTATGGACTTAAGCTAAGTCCCAAGTTCGAAGGAGCAGAAGAAATAATAAACGAAGATGGAGAAGCAACAATGTCATCGGAGGATGTGGAGCAACCAATTGCTATTAAAGAGTATGTTGATGCAGTCATTCTATCCCATGCTCATCTTGATCATTCAGGAGCAATCCCATCTTTATTTAAAACTGAATCACCAAACCTATTCCTAATGGAAGCAACCCTTGATTTGTCTAACCTATTGTGGGCAGACACACTAAAAATTGCAAAGTTTGATAAAAAAGATCCTCCATTCCAGGAGCAACACATATTAGAAGCAAATAAATCTGCATTCTATCTAGACTATAGAAATACAGTTGATATTACAGACAATACAAAACTAACATTCTATGATGCAGGACATATTATTGGTTCAGCAATCAGTGTGGTTGAAATGGATGGTAAAAAAATAATGTACACTGGAGACTATAGATATTCAGAATCACAATTGTTTGCTGGATGTGATAAGAAGCTACCAAAGGTGGATATACTTATTACTGAATCAACCTATGGTTCTGAAAAGCACGGTCCAAGAAAGAAGGTTGAAACAGATATTATTAAAGACGTTCAGGATACCCTGAAGAGAGGAGGAACAGCAATCATTGCATCCTTTGCTATTGAAAGAGCACAGGAACTAATCGCTCTTCTCTATAATTACAAGATTAAAGCACCAGTCTATGTTGATGGAATGGGTGTTAAAGCAACAAAAATATTCTTAGACTATAAAGATTATTTTAAGGATTATAGTAACTTTAGAAAAGCAACTGATGCAGTTAAGTTTGTTACAAAGAAAGACAGAAAACAAATTGTTGATGGTGGAAAACCAAGCGTAATCATAACAACAGCTGGTATGCTAGAGGGTGGACCAATCATGCACTACATTAAGGAACTTGGAGATAATCCAAAGAATTCAATTATTCTCTCTGGATATCAGGTGGAAGGAACCAATGGAGATAGATTAGTTAAAACTGGGAAATTGTATATAGATGGAGAAATTTATCAACCAAGAGCACCAATTAAGAAGCATTCTCTTTCTGGACACCCAGGAGAAGATGAACTTATTGCAATCGTAAAAATGGTAAGCCCAAAAAAGATTGTATGTGTTCATGGAGATCCAATAAACATAAACAATTTTCAAAAGAAATTAAAAGAGCTTGGATATTCAACTGTTGCACCTAAGGTTGGAGAAACCATTTCTCTTGATGTTTGAATTTCAAGGATAACCTAATATGAATAGACAATGCCCAAAATGTGGAGAAGAGATAACAGATGATAACGAGGTTTATAACTTCTGTATTGATTGCTATCTCAAGGATCATGAAATAATTGTTCTCCCAAAAATAGATCTTGTTTATTGTGTTAAATGTTCAAAGGTTAAGTATGCAGGTAAATTCTTTGATACTCTTGAAGAGGTTGAAAAAGCAATTGAAAAGCACACAAAAATTAAAGAACTGGATACAGGTAAGCTCTCTATAAAATTAAATTTAGATTTTGAAAAAGGAGACTATTCAGTTAATGTTGTGCTTAAGGCATTGGTTGGACAAAAAGTAATAAGTGTAGAAAAAAAGGAAAGAGTTACAATTAAGAAGGAAGTATGCCAGGTTTGTTCAAGGGTTGCTGGAAACTATTTTACAACCATTCTACAGGTTAGATTTCTTGATAAAAAAATTAAAGAACAGATTGGAAACCAAATTTACAACCAGATATATGACATGGTTGATTCAATTAATCAAAGTGGAACTAATAATCCAGATTCAACAATACACATTGTTAAGGAAGAAGTACAAAAAACTGGTGTTGATTTCTATTTAGATAACGTAAAGCAAACACACTTCATAATGAGCTCTCTTCTAAAGAACAAATATGCAATGGATCATAAAATATCAAACACTCTTTTTGGATTAAGTAAAGAAGGACAGAGAGTGTATAGGCATACCTTTTGTATACATTTTGGAGAAAAAGAATTAGCACCTAAAGAAAGAGCAAAGCTAGAGGAAAAAGAACTTGAGGAATAGGTTATGCAACCTAAGCTTGTTTCAAAAATAATTAAAAGATTAAAACCAAAAAGCATAGAAGAAAGATTAATAAACATAAGAAAACTTGAAAAAAATATAGGTTATAAGAAAAAACCTAAATCTCCTATTTATAGTAAAGAAGTTCCAAAAGAAGCAATAGACCATTTTTTTGAAAAGCTTGAGAACGGAACACTAAACAAATTCTATGAAGATAGAGCAAAGGATCCAAAAAAGAGTAAAAACATAAAAGAATGGATCAATAAAGGAAAAATCATTCCAGAGGTGCCAAGAATAGTTTTCCCAATAACACCTTCAGTTCTAGGAACAGTGAGAATACTTAGTAAAGGATACTTAACTGCTTATTTAAAATCAGCAACTGCATTCTATAGAACTGTTGGAGAATACAAAAATAAGTTTAATAGTTTTGAGATTCAACCAATTAATATTTTAGGAATACAAAAATTAAAAACAGGGAAATATGCTCTCCTAGAGAAAGTATATCCAGCAATGTCTATTGCAGATCATCTTTTTTTTAGCAAAGAAGAATTAAATAGATATTATAAATCAACTATTAGATTCTTTGGAAATGAAAATTCAAAACTCACTGCAGAACATAAAGACAAACTAAGAATTGCATACAATGAGTACAAGCACAAATTTTATAAGACCGCAGACATCGCAGAAGGAAACGTGTTGGTTCTTGATTACAACCCAGGAACAAAAAAGTTCTTGTTTGGACCAATAGATTTTGTTGGACAATCTCCATCGCAATTATAATATAGGAAGATGAAAACATGCCAATTAGAGTTAAAGAAAGATTAACCAAGATTTTTAAAAGAAAACCAAAAATGGCAATGAAAAAAATCACAACCGGTCATCACTATGAGTTCTGGATACATGATTATAAAATGAAGAGCATAGGAGATGCAAGTAAATTTCTAAAAGAGACTGATAATCAAATAAGAAAGCTATACAAGAAGGATAATCAAGCAATTATTAAAATGGCAGGTTGGATTTTCGCAGCTCACCCAGCGTTTGCAAAAAGATACAATATCCAATTTGATGCAAAAGAACAGATGGCCTGGAGAAAAGAATTTAAGAAACACATATCTCAGGTAATTTCATTTAAGCATGAACCAAAAGGAGATATCTTTACTGTTAGATTAAAAACAGGAGAAATAAAAGAGATACAATTCAAAGATATTCCTTCTCTTTATTTGTACTTTTCAGATCCAAAAACAATAGAAACTCTAAAGGAAAATAAAATCATTTCTTGAGTTGTAACCCAAGATCATCTAATTTTTGTTTATCAATCTCTGATGGAGAATTTTCCATTAAACCTTCTGCGGCCTTACTTTTGGGGAATGCAATTACTTCCCTAATTGAATCTTCTCCGCACAAAAGCATTACAAGTCTATCAAGCCCAAGTGCAAGCCCACCATGTGGTGGAACCCCTTTATTAAAAGCATCAAGAAGAAAACCAAAGTTAGTAATTATTTGTTCTTCATTAAGTCCTAATAAAGTAAATATCTTTCTCTGCATATCCCTATCATGTATTCTAATACTTCCACCACCAAGCTCAGTTCCATTTAGAACAATATCATAGCCTCTACTCTTCATTTTTGCTTCTTGATCATTTATGTTCTTTGGTTGGGTGAATGGATGGTGCATTGCCATAAATCTTTTTTCTGTTTCTGAGTATTCAAACATTGGAAAATCAACAACCCACAAAAATTTATCTTCTCCCTTATTTAATCCAAGAATCTTTGCAATATCGCTTCTTACGGTACCTAGATCAATATATGGTTTGTAAATATATTCCTCTTTTGGTTTATTTACGGAAATAATCATTTTATTTTCTTCAATCTTATACTCAATAGATTTTTTATCAGAAAGATAACTAATTATTTCTGATTTATTTTCGGTCTCAAAATAAACTATTCCATTTTTTTCTTGGAATTCTAACCCACAACGAAGATCAGGTTTATCTGAACCATATTTATGGATTACTTCATCATAGGGAATTTTCATAAAAGGTTCTTTATATTCAATTCCTTTAACTTCTTTCCATATTGTTTTAAGTAATCCTTCAATAACTTCTTGAATATCCTCTTCTTCAATAAAACTCATCTCTAGGTCTATTTGTGTGAACTCTGGTTGTCTATCGGATCGTAAATCTTCATCTCTAAAGCATTTTGGGATTTGAAAATACCTATTGTATCCTGCAACCATTAATAGTTGCTTATATAACTGAGGACTTTGTGGGAGGGCATAAAACTTACCTTGATTTATTCTTGATGGCACAAGATAATCTCTTGCTCCTTCAGGGGTACTTTTACCGAGAATAGGAGTTTCTATTTCATTAAAATCAAGATTAAATAAATAATCTCTAACTATTTTTGTTATCTTTGATCTTAGGATCATATTCTTTTGGACCTTATCAGTTCTTAAGTATAAAACTCTATTTTTCAAGATTGTTTCTTCAGTTGGATTAATTTCATTTACGTTTGTATTGTTGAATGGAACCTCTCTTGCAATGGAGTGAACAATTACTTCTGATGCAAGTAATTCTAAATCCTTTTCAGATCCTTGTTTTTTTTGTAAAACACCAATAACAGAAATACATGATTCTGGAGTTAAATCTTTTAATCTTGAAACAATTTCTTTATCTGTTACAACTATTTGGATCTTACCAGATAAATCACGCAATTCAATGAATGCAATTTTGCCTAAATTTCTAAAAACATTTACCCAACCATTAAGCTTAACCTTTTGATTTAGGTCTTTTGTTCTTTCAATAATTTCTTTAATTGTATAATTCATACTTAATCACTAAATAATATAGATACAATATATTTATATATTATTTTAAAATTGTTATTTCTTCAACCCAAAAAACTTCACAAGCACCAGGTCCATCATCAGTTCTTGTAAGTGAGGAATTAATTAGCCATCCAGAATCTGATTGGACGTTTACTAAATAACCTTTTATATTTACAATATCATTCTTATTTACTTTTCTTAATTGCCTTTGAATGGATTTATCATCTGTTAACAGGTGCACATTTGCACTACTTTCTGTTGCTTCTTTTACAGTAATTAATTGATAATTATTTTTAAAATGCCATAAATAGAATCTAGTGTATTGTATAACGGATATATCTTTTACAATATTATAATCAGACATTTTATTCCAACCAAGCGCAAAATCAAATTTAGATAATTTTGACATTTTATCATTATATTTTTTAGTACTTAAAACTCTTGCAGTAATATCATATTCTGCAACTTTTGTGATTGTATATGCTCCTGTTTTAAAAGAATCTAAAGCATCTAAGTTCTTTTGATAAGGATCTAGGTTTACAACTACATCTTGATTTTTATTAAAAGAAGGATAAATAAACAAAAAAATTAAAACTAAAATAATTATTATAATTAATAGGTTTAGAAATTTCATTTTAAAAAACACTCAAAATATATTAATATTTTAAATTAATCTTAAATAAAGCAGACCGGGTGGGATTCGAACCCACGATCTCAAGCTTAGGAGGCTTGCATACTATCCAGGCTGTACTACCGGTCTAAAACATTTCTCTTATTGATTTTAAATCTACAACTATTACTCCTTTACATGGTTCTTTCTTGTTTTCTTTTAATTTCTTCACAAATTCATAGTACTTACCAGCGGTATAATATTTTGCTATCCCACTAAAATATAGCCCTTTCCATTTCTTATTGTAGAGAGCAAAAGAAACATTCTTATTATTTTTTATGTTCTTTATGGTCTTAACCATGTAATTGTTTGTGATTATTAGCTTATTGTCCATTACCTTCACATAGGCAATAAGTATAACATGAGGATTTGATTTTTCATCCATGGTTGCAAAAGAAATTGGATTTTCTTCTATCATTAGGACTTGTTCTTTTAATAACTTAACTTTACTCATAATTCATCCTCTTTTCTGGATTTTAAAGAAAGACAATGTTTTTAAATATTATAGCTATTACTAATATATAGCTTATATATAATATTAGTGTATACAAATATTTAATAAATGTCTTTTGATGATTATGAAGGGTATTAAAAAAATCTTATTTATTTTAGGACCAGCAGGTTCTGGCAAGAGCACACAGGCTGAACTTATAGCTGAAAAACTAGGGTACAAACATATTGTTGAAAGTGATCTTCTTAAAAAAGAGGTTGCAAAGAAAACAAAGCTTGGTAAAGAACTTGATAAGCAAATGAGAAAAGGAATACTTGTTCCATTTGAAATTACCTGTGATATTTTATTTAATGAAATTAATAAAAGCAAAGCAAACAAAATAATCGTTGATGGATTCCCAAGAGAGCTTGATCAGGCAATCACATTAGATTATTATATTTATAAACAAAAGTATATTATTCAAGCTTTGATCTATGTTGATACATCAAAGGAAGAATGTATTAAAAGATTATTGAAAAGAAAAAGAGAAGACGATACAAGAGAAGCAATTAAAAAAAGACTTGACATATACTTTAATCAAACAATGCATGTTATTAAAAGATTTGAAAAGAAGAGCCTATTAATTAAAGTTAATGGTAACAAAACAATCAATGAAGTAAATAAAGAACTTCAAACAAAACTAAAAAAATACAAATAAGAGTGCTATCCTATGATTGCAGATGATAGAGTTGTTGAAAATATTAAAAAACTACAGGAACTAGGAATGTCTCATGATGAGATTATTGAAAACCTAGTTAGAATGGGCTTATCCAATACTGAAAGTGAAGAACTTATTAAAAAAGCAGAAGAAGACATAAATAAAGAAACACAAACAAAGAACCAAGCAAAAAAAGAAAATAAAGAAACAACTAAAAAAGAAAAAACCCCAACAACCAAAGAAATACCAGATAACTTTTTTGAAAATGATGAAATACCAGCTTCTGTTGTGGAAGTTCCTGAAACAGACTTGTTTTCAGAAGAACTAAACAATATTTCTAAAGGGCTTGAAATGAATACTCTTGAAGACGTGTCCAAGGGAGAACCAAACTCAGGAACCATAGACACCAACAGCATGGATGTAAGTTCATTGAATCAAGATTACATTCCAGAAACTAGTTTTAAAGATCCAAAATCAGAAAACATAGACATTTGGCAAAAGGGAATAATCACAACCATTAACATGAAATTAACTGAGCTGGAAAACAAACAAAAAACAGCTGAAGAATTTTTAAAAACAAAAATGGATGAAAATACAATTAAACTTCAAAAAACAATAACAGATGAATTAAGTAAGCTAAGCAGTGTTCAGGTTTCATCAAGACAATTGCTTTTAGCAAAAATAACAAATGATGTTAAAACAGAAACCGATAGATCAAATGCAAAGGTTCTAGTTGAATTAACTAAGTTTAAGATTCTTGAAGCAAAAATGGGAAATGAACTTGCAAAGCTAGAATCAGAAAAGAACACAATAAGCGCACTATCAAGCAATCTCGAGGAAAGAAATAAAGAAATAAAAGAAGTGTCTGAATTAACTTCAAAGCAAAATGAATTATTAACTCAAAAAACACAAGAAAGCATAAACAAAATCATAACCACACTTACAACCAAGCTTAATGCAAAAATAAAAGAAATAAATAATACTCTCGCACTACAATCTAGAATTACTGAGGGACTAGTAAAGAATACACAAAACTCAATAGATGGAGAAATTAAAAGATTAATTGAATTTGAAGAAGGAATTAAAAAACAAATTAATCCTAAACAGATTTATGATAAATTAGCAGAACTGGATATATTTAAAACACAATTAGCAAGCAGATATGATGAGAGATTTGAAAAAGTTAAGATTGAATTCCTTGCTAAAGCAAGAGAAGCAATGAAGAATGAAGTATCCGATGAGCTTAGGGAACTAAAGCACGTAAGAGATACAATTGCTCAAAAAACAGACCCAGAAATTATTAACAAAAAGCTTGAAGAATTAAGAATATTTGAAGAACATCTTCTTGTTTCTGTTGATGAAAAGATAAATCAATCATTAAAGATTTATGAATCATCATTAACCTCTGAGTTTAAAGAAAAACTAAAGGATATTGAAAGACTTGAAAAGGGTATAGAAAAAGATCTTGATTCAGTAAACATAATCAAAGACAAGATTGAAGAATTAAATAAGTTCAAAGAACAATTCATTGCTGTCATTGATAAGAACATAGAAGTAATGAATGCAAACATGAATTCATTAAATGAAAAAATAAAACAAATAAATTTCTATTCTAAATAAAATATAAAAAGGGAATAAATAAATTATTCCCTAAAAACATTATTTACTCTTTCTTCTTTGGCCTTTATGATAATAGTCATTCATGTTAAATGCACCTAGTGCAAATAATAGAACTATTAAAACAATTAAACCAACGAAACCTAAAAAAAGTGATCTCTTAAGAGTAAAGAAACCAGTCATTCCACTTGGAGCAATTTCGTCAGGGGTTTCGGAAAGATTTTCATCACCAACTATTTTTATTTTAAGCGGGGTTGATAGAACACCACCCTTTTCAGAATAGATTACAAGGGATGCATTAATCTCCTGTGGCCCAATCTCACCTGTAATGATTGTTCCTGAGATTGTGGTTGATTGCTTTGATGGAACTAGAACATTGTTTGGAAGAGTTGCTCTTATTTCCTGAGGAACACCAACCAATTGTATGCTTGATAGCTTTATGTCTTCATCACTCCAATTATAAACCTCAAATGAGAAGTTCTTTTGAGAGTTTGAGTCAACAGTAATTTCCTTTGGATAGGATAGAAAATTTAACTTTACTGAATCAGTACCTCTAAATGCAATTACATCAATAACCATTGTTTTTTGATAGTTACTTGTTTCTCCAATTGCTTCAATAACAATTTGACTTGTCATTTCCTTTGTGTTTGATCCAGCACCAACTGATAGGGTTAGTGGTCTTGTGGAGTGTGCAAGCACATCAATTCTATCTGTTTGATTGTGTATTCTTAAATCATTTGATAAAGTATAATTAAATCTAAAGGATTCATCAATATCCCCTTTGTTTTCAAGAATTATTAATAAATCCGTTGATTTACCAATATTTACTGCTAATGAATTTTGTTCAGTTCTAACATCTAGGTTAAATACTGGATCCACAAGGAAATGAAGATTCTTTGTGATTACTGATTTTTCATCAAAAAATTGTAAATTAAGTGGATAGGATCCTGAATCAGTTTCTTTTGTAGCATATGCTGTTAATGTTATTTTTTGTGATTGACCAGGATTTAATCTTAATTGTCTAGTTGATAAAGTATAAGTAATATCTGAATTATTATCATAGGAAACAAAAAAGTCCTTTGCTTTTGAAGAAATGTTTTTAATTGTATAATCTATAGATAATAGATTTTCTTTCTTTAAAACAAAGTTAGATGTGTTTGGTCCTGTTACTTGGAAATCATTGCTTACTATTTCACAGTTCTTTGTATAAAAGTTAATTTGTTTATTTACTATAATATTATCATTTTCTATTCTTAAAACTGCATTGATTGATGAACTTGTTGCAACTCTATCATCAATTTCAACATTAAAGTGTATTTCCTTTTCATTTCTTGATAAATATATTGGATTATCAAATGAAGGACTTGCTGATAATCTATTTCCTGTTAAAGTAATTTCGTACAAACCAGAAACAAAATTATTATTTATTGTAAAATAAACTTGATTTTCTTGATTTATACAAAGCCCAGAATTATCTATATCAACTTCGAACTTACCATCATCTATTCCATCATCTGAATAGATATTAACGTTATAGCTTCTAGTGTCATCTGTTTTTGTATCAAGAACATATAAAGTTAATGTGGAATGACCATCATCTGTTGGGGTTACCATAAATGAGCTTGTTTCACTTGTTGTTTGGTTTAATGTAAATGATTTTGAATAATTACAAGATAACTCATCATCATCACAATCAGTGTAAACTCTTAGATATGCAGTCTCTGGATTATTATTTTCTAAAGTAAATCCAACCCTGATGGGTGCATAATCTGTGGTTGAATAGATTTGCTTATCAAAGTTTATATTAACATTATCAATAACCCCTGCAAAAGCAACCCCTGAAATAATAAACAGGAATAATAGAGTTAAACTAAATACAATTAATAATTTTTTTCTTATGTCTGTCATATATATCACATTTAAGTTAATATTTATTTTACATTCTCCTTCTTAGATTATGAAGATGAATTAATCTTATGTATCTTGATGCAAAAGTTATTGCAAGTAAGATAATAATAATTATTAGAATTATTTGAAAAGTTAATGAATTAATTATGTTTTTCATGTTCACATTAAAATTTGTAAAAGTGAAAAATCCTGATAGACCATTTGTTTCACTGTCATCATTTATAACAGGCTTACTAGGGAAATCTACCTTCTTTGTTTGAAATATACTATTACAAACATAGGATATTTCTAGGCTTGATTTATTTGTGTCTATGTAATAATTAACGTGCTTTGTTTCATTAGAAAATAAACCCACATTAATTTCATTAAATTGATCAGAATTAAGATCTTCAAATTTATTAAGATTAATTGTTTGATAGGTATTTGCATTATTTGTTAAGCTTAAATTAAGATGATACCTATTTGAATCAACAAGATAATCTATAGTATAATTAACTTCAACCTCACAGATCTTATTTGTTAGTTGAACAATATTTATTGAATAGAAATGAATAATTTGATTTTCAGATATTTCAAGAGTTGATGTATATTCTTGATTGGTTGTGTTTTCAATTGGATAGATTGTTAACTTAACTTGCTTTTCTTCTCCAATATCTAATCTTATTGCTTGAGGATCAATTCTTGAGGTGAATGGAGAAGTATATAATTTAAAGTTATATAAGTTACTTGCGTTACTTGTGTTTTTAATTGAAAAGAAAACATCCACTGGTTCGTTGTATAATGTTATTCTATTAGGAATGTTTGTTTCGAACTCAAGAGCATGTGCCTTAGCAGAATATAGGAATAATGATAAAAAGATTGCAGCTATAAATAGAAATACTATTCTCTTATAATTAAATCTCTTTTGAGACTGCATTTGATATTGAGTAATTTTATTTTGAATCATCTTTCCTTAACTCCTTTAAATCGCTTTGTTTTAATTAAGAGTAAGATAACCTATTATTTACATAATTTACAAGAACCTTAAAATAAAAACTAATGAATTAACTGGTTAACTTGTCTAGGTTACTTATGATAATTAGGGAGAAAAAGGTTTTTAAAGGTAGTGATTTAGGTAAAATAAGCTTATTATCTCTTAATTTTAAAATTTTCTTCAAATCCAGTTAATGGATAGGATCTAAAGACCACTTGATAAGCATCACTTGGAGAAAAGAACTTCAAATCCTTACTTGATCCAAAGTTTGCTCTTTTAACCACATACCCTTTATCTAAAATATATTTTTGTAGTAGTTCAATAACATTAAATGAGATATCATGACCAGCAACTTTGTTTGTTAAATGAGCAAAAGGGATAATAACAACTGTTTTTGTATTAAATCTTTTACAAAGAAAACGTAAATCTAATTCAATTTCAGAAAAATAATCAATATCTTTTTTAGACTCAACAGTAATCCATACCATAATAGATTCTTTTACATCAATATCCTCAAGAGCAACATCTTTTATTTTAACCTTTGGAGAATGAATAATATTTCCAATATAAAGTTCTTTGCAAAACCAAAATAATGTTTTCATGTTAAATCAGATTATTATTTTTTAGGAATAGAAACAACAAACTTGCTTCCTTCTCCTTCTTTTGAATCAATCTCTATTGTTCCATTATGATAATCAACACATCTTCTAACAGATAACACTCCAAGACCATGAAGTCTTGCTTGATTTTTTGAAGAAGTTGTTCTTATTCCATCTCTTAATTTTTGAAGTTGTTCTTTGGTCATACCTGCTCCATTATCAGAAACGGATAGAACAAGATTATCTCCCTTTATAGAGAGATTAACATTTATTTTTCCAAATTTATCAAGTTCTCCAAATTTTTTATCTATTGAGCTATATGCATTACTAATTAAGTTTTCAAGAGTTCTATAAAAATATACAACATCTATATTTGCAACTTTTTTTGAATGATTCAATAAATTAGATTTAAACACAACCAATTTATCTGCTTCTGCAGCAATTTTCATAAACTTATGTAATCTTGAAAGATATATATTTTGTTTTTTGAAAAAAATATTTTGTTTAAACCTAGAAAGCATTTCTTCAACAATAAACTTTGTTATACTTTGTACTCTATAATTTTTAATTAAATGATTTTGGAATCGCTTTGATAGCTTATAATATTCAGATAGATCAAGATTATCACTAAATTGATATCTCTGATACAGTATTTTTCTTATATCGTGATTTAGGTATTCATCATAATTAGGAGACGTATCCATGACCGTAGCTATTTTATTCTTAAGCGTTTTTGTTTGCGATTCAACTTGTTTTTGTTTTTTCTTACTTAATGTCTTGTTTAATGGTTCTTTAATCTTTTCAGGGACATTATAGAATCTTTTTGGCATATATCATCCTTCATATACTATTTTATCCAAGGTTAAGACCAATAACACTTGTGTGATCCTTGAGAGTTACTCCAATTACCTGGTTTGCTCCAGATACGCTTGTTGAGTTGTGTGAAATAGAGATAATGGTTGTATTCTTTGATAGATCCTTAACAAAGCTTAATAGATTAAGTGTATTATAGTCATCAAGAGCAGCATCCACCTCATCAAGGATGTAGAATGGTGCTTTCTTGTAGGCATGAAGAGCGAAAATGAATGCTAAAGCAGTTACTGTCTTTTCTCCACCAGACATAATATCAATGTCCTTTGTTTTACCTTGCTTTGTTAAATTAATTGATAACTTAGATGTAAGAGGCTCAGTTCCGTCAAGAGCAAGATAACCAGATAGGGTTGCAGACATTTTTTTAATTATATCTTTAAACTCTTTATTTATTTTTTCAAAACAATCAATGAACACAGCTTCCTTCTTCATGGTAATCTCAGAAAGCATAGATTTTACTTGTTCCTTTTCTTTAACTAGAATATCACATTTTCTAATTATTTCATCATACTCTGCTGCAAGCTTCTCATAGGACTCAATTGCATTAAAGTTAATGTTTCCAAGAGCATTCTTATCTCTTCTTATTCTTCTTATGTTTGAATTAAGTTCTTCAATTGAAAGATCTATTTCCTTTAGACCTTCAATATTTATATCCATGAGCTTAAAGTTCTGTTCAACAGTGTTAATCTTGTTCTCCGTGGTTGAGATATTTATATTTGAATTATTTATTAATAGATTAAGCTCAGAGATGTCCTGATCATAGGCATGTAAACGATTAGATAGATCTGTTATCTTGCTTGTAATCTCTGATTTTTCAGAGAAAAGGTGTACCTTTTTAGAGTCCTCTCCCTCAAGTGATTTCTTAAGTTCATTAATCTTATTTTCAAATTCTGTTTTTTGATCAAGAAGACCTTTAAGCCTTTCATTTATAACTTTAATCTTGTCTTCATTAACCTCAATGTAATCCATTCTGTTATCTATCTTTTCCTTTAGTATCTTCTTTTCAGAGTTTTTCTCAATCAAACTTTGCTCAAGAGTTGTTAATTCACTAACAACATCATCAAACTCATCTCTTAGAATATTGTTTGCGGAGATTGAATATTTTTTTAGTTTTTCTTCAAGAGCGCTCTTCTTTTTTGTGAACTCTTGGATTTCGTTCTCAAGGGTTGGAATTTCTTTTTGAATGTGTCCAAGATTTTCTGTGACTTTAGTATAAACTGTTTTATCAAGAGTGTCTTTCCCTTCAAGACTTATATTTTCAACAACATCCTTATACAGTTCCTTTTGGGTGTTTAACCAAATCTGTTGACTTGATGCTTCCCTAGTGTCTGCACTTCTTTGTGCATCTATTCTTTCAAGTTCCTTTTGAATTCTATGAAGTTCCTTGTTTAAAGAAGAAATTTCGTTTTCACAGTTGGTTGCATCAGCTTCTATCTTACTTGAGTCCTTATGGGCTATCTTCTTATAGGAAAACCCATCAAAGTAAAAATTATCAATAGCAACATCTGATTTTGATTTTAAAGCAACCTGCTTATTAAAATAATCAGAAAGCCCTTCTTTTTTAATCCCAAGAACAGAAAGAATAACAAATGAAAGATTGTATTCGCTTGTGTTCTTTATTATTCCTTTAATTTCAGAATCATCCTCTAGAACAATATAGGAAGAATAATATGTTTTTTGATCCTTGCTTAGGGAGATTAGTTCTTCAAGGAATCCAAGACAACTTTTGTGCTTTGCAAGAACAGGCTTAATTCCTTCCTTCTTTTTAAGCTCACCAGAATAAAAAGATAGATCTTTATTTATGGACATCAAACTTATTTTCTTTTCTTGGATCTCGTTAATTATTTTTTGTTCTTCTTCTTTCTTTATTTCAAATTCTTTAGTAATATCTTCAAGCTTTTTTGTGGATTTTAGAATGTTCTTTTCAAGATCATTCATTTCTTTTTCTATTTCTTGCTTCTTTGTGTTAAGAGATTTAACTTTATCAATTATCTCTTTATCTTTTTTTTCAATAATTTCTTTTTGCATAGCAAATGCATTAAGCTTGTTCTTCTTATCGTAAAGCATATCCTGTCTGGAAGTGAGATCCTTGTTATAGGCATTTAGGGTAGTATAGAGTTCATCCTGCATTGTTTTAATTTTTTCAAATTCTTTTTTGTCCTCTGACAACTTAATTTTCAATGAATCTCTTACTCTTGCTTTTTCATCAACCTTTTGGGTTATGTTTTTAATAACCCCATCAACCTCTGATTCCTGTTTCTTAAGAACAGATAGAACCTCAACTGCTTCTTTATTTTCTTTCTCAAGATAATTTAGGTTCTCCTGATTAATGTTTATATTATTAATTACAATTTCCTTATTAGCTTGGGTTTCAGAATATCTTTTCCCAACAGTTGATTGAACCTTTTCAGAATGGCTAATAAGTTCATTATTGATTCTTTCTAGTTTGTCTTCGTTTTCTTTTACTTCTTGGGTTATCTTTGCTTTATCTTTAATTAATAAAGATAGTTTTTCCTTATCCTCTTGAATATCTTTTTGTTCCTTTTCAATTTCCTTTGTAAAAAAATCAATTTGTTTTTTATAAAGATTATAATTATAAAGATTTTCTTCAACTTCAATATCTTTATATTTAATTGCAGCATCCTTTTCAGATCTCAATTGCTCAACATAGGGTTTTCTTTCAGAAAGTGCAATGTTTACTTTAGATAGCTTTTCATCAACCTTCTTTAGATTGTCCTCTGCTTCTTTTTTTCTTTCATCAAACAAGGATATTCCAGAAACATCATCAATTATGCTTCTTCTCTCTTCCGGATTAAGATTAATTATTCTATTAACATCGCCCTGTTGAACAGTATTATGTCCATCAGTATCTAATCCAATCTCCTTTAGGAAACTAATTATCTCATGAAGTGCTTTTCTTTTCTCATTAAGCATAAAAACAGATTTACCAGATTCATCAATCTCACGAACAATTTCTATGTCTTCGTTATTGTGTTCAATAACCACTCTTACTCTAGCTGTTTTTGCTCTTGTGTTATGATTAATAAGCTCAGATAACCTATCAACCCTTAATCTTTTAAGAGAAGTAGATCCAAAAACAAATAGAAGAGCATCAACTATATTACTTTTACCAGAACCATTAGGCCCAACAACAATATGTAATCCCTTTGAGAATGGTATTTTAGCAAACTCAAATGATTTAAAGTTTTTAATTACAAGTTCTTTTATTTGCATAGTAAATCAATGATTCTTTATTTTTATGTAAATTAGAGTAATATAACTATAAAATAGTATACCAAAATATATTTAAATATGGGTTGTTAAAGAAAATGTTGAAATTATTTATCAATAACTTCAGAATCAACTATGAATTTTGTGTTTTTACCTAGGCTTTGATTATATGATTCTTTTATACTTGTTATAGTAACTTCTTTAAATTCCTTATATAATGGGTTTTTAGAAGTAAGACCATAATTGTTACTCCATTCAAACATGTGAACAGTATTTGTGTTTTTATCATATCCCCATTTAAAACTGATTGCAGTTGGATTTGAGGTTTGATTAGATTTGGACTTAGGATTTAGAGATGCGCTCATATGGTGTGGATATTTACTAGAAATGTATTGTGATAGCTCATGAATGCTTCCAAATCCAAACAGGGTCATTAATTTTTTGGATCTAATCTGGATATTTTTATCATGCACTTGCCAAATTCTTTTTTTCATTACAACATGATACTCATTTTCTTCTGGAGTTAAACGTCTCATGCGCTCATTTGGGTTAGTTAGTTTTTTTTCTATATTCTTAAATTTAGAGATTTCTTTAATGTCCATTCCAATCTTACTTCTACGTGCAACAGGAACACTTGTTCTTTCTCTGCTTCTAATAAATACTTTTGGCTTAATTATTGGCTTTGGCATAATCTAATCACATTTAAATTAATTTAAGTTTATAACTAAAGTATAGAAAGAATAAGTTTATAAATTGTGTTTAAAAAAAGAAAAAAAGGAAATTAGAAGATATTATTCTTCTTAATTTCTGTTTTACCATACATGTAGGGAACAAGAACTTCTGGAATCTTTACTGTTCCTTCCTTTGTTTGATAGTTCTCAAGGATAGCAACAAGTGCTCTTGAGTTTGCAATCGCTGTGTTGTTTAAGGTATGAACAAAGTATTTCTCACCTGTCTTTGTTTTTGCTTTAATATTAAGTCTTGTTGCCTGTGCTCCAGTTAGGTTTGAACAGGATCCAACCTCAATAAACTCATTTCTTCTCGGAGACCATGCTTCAACATCAGCAGATCTGTACTTAAGATCGCCAAGATCACCAGTACAAATTTCTAGGATTCTTGTTGGTAGACCCAATGATTTAAAAATCTCAAATGAGTTCTCTAGGATTTCATCATACATTTTTTCTGAATCTTCTGGTTTGCAAAGAACAACCTGCTCAACCTTATCAAACTGATGTAATCTGAATAAACCTCTTTCATCAAGCCCATGGGAACCAATCTCCTTCCTAAAGCAGGTTGAATAGGAATACATCTTTATTGGTAACTTGTCCTCATCAACAACCTTATCAACAAACATAGAGATAACTGGATGCTCAGAGGTTGCTATCATATACAGATCTTCATCTTCTATCTTGTATATCATTTCCTTAAAGAAACTCATGTCTACAGCACCATCTGTTGCTCTTTTGTTTATCATTAATGGTGGAAGAACTAAAGTATATCCCTTCTTAGCTAAGAAATCTTGAGAATATCTCATGAGTGCATTACTTAATAATGCAAGGTCACCTTTTAGATAATAGAAGCCTTTTCCTGAGTTGTCTCTTGCTGCATCTAAATCTATTATATTCAAAAATTCAGCGAGCTCACCATGACTCTTGAGTGGGAAATCAAACTTAGGTATCTCACCTACTCTTTTGATTTCTACATTCTCTGTCTGATCCTTGCCTATTGGTGTTTTATCAGAGATAATGTTTGGAATAGTTTTTTGAATTTCAAGAACCTTATCTCTTAATTCCTTTTGTGCTTTGTCAAGAACATCAATCTTGCTCGGTAGTTCCTTTGCTTCTTTTAGAAGATCATCAATTCCTTCATTCTTTGATTTTCTTTGAGATATCTCATCAGTAATTTGGTTTCTTCTTTGTTTTAATACATTTACTTCCTTTATGTTATCTCTAAGTTTCTCATCAAGCAAAAGAAGCTCATCAACGGAAGAAGACTTATGTTCCTGGAATTTTTTCTTTAGGTTTTCTTTAACTATATCTACATTTTCTCTTATGTATTTTATATCTAACATATGTACTTCCTCCTTTTTTATTTATAGTAGCTTTTGTTAGTTATTGCTATCTTCTAGCAATATATAATAAATAGGACAAAGAGTATATAAATAATATAGAAAAAGAAAAAAATAAAATAAAAAGATGTTTAGAAGTTAGTGCTTATGTTCGCACTCTTCATCTTCACAATCGCAGGCATCGTCATCTTCACAATTTTCACATTCCTTATCTCCACATGAACATCCCTGATGTGTGTGAGCTTGGGATTTAGACATTTCTTTAAGTTGCTTTTGCATTGCAATCATTTCTTCTTCCACAACCTTTACTTCAGCTTCATCAAGAACCTTAACAAGCTTGATCTTGAAGTTTAAATTCTTACCTGCCATTGGGTGGTTTAAGATTACTGAGACTTTATCATCTTCTATCTTTACAACCTCAATAACCATTGGACCCATGTTTGTCATCATGTTAAGCTCTTTTCCTTCCTCAAGAACAGAAAGATCTTGGAAAGAGGCTTTTGGAAGTTGTACAAGCTCTTTGCTTTTATCTCCATAGCCATCCTTAGGCTCAATCTTAATATCCTTTTCGTCACCAGGATTCATTCCAATAACAGCTTTTTCAAATCCAGGAATAACCATCCCTCCACCAATCTGGAACTTTAATGGTTCTCTTCCCTCAGATTTATCAAAAACAGTTCCATCATCAAATGCACCTGTATATTCAATCATTACCCAATCTTTTTCATTAACAGTCATAAATAATTTCTCCTAAAAATAGTAATTCAATATATATTTATGAACAAAAAGTATTATAATGGTTTTGGGTTAAAAGTGTCCAACAAATATAACACTCTATCATTTAAATCTAAAAAAATACACTTAAAAAACTAATCCCCACATATATCCATATTAAAATAACTTGATGTCTATGACAGAAGAAACCCAAAATAAAGATATTTACTCAAAATATCTAAACACAGGTCTTTGTGATAAGGGGCTTTGTGAACTAAGTAAGAAAGACACAGCCATACTTCTATTCCATGGATATGCACAGACCTCAAAAATATATAGACCATATCTAGATGTATTAAAAGAGTATGGAGATGTTTTTGCTCCTACGCTTACAGGGCACTATGAATCAAGAATTGTTGATATTAAGGATTATAAGGACCTTATTCAATCAAATCTAGAAATATATAAACTCGTAAGAGAACAATACAAGAAAGTAATAATTATTGGATATTCTCTAGGAGGAATTATTTCAATCAATCTTGCAAGCAAGATTAAACCAGATAAGCTAATACTTATATCAACTCCAATTAATTATGATTATGAAGCATTTAAGATAAGTGTATTATCTCTTATTAATGAATTTAGAAAAATTAAAAAAAATAAACAAGAATTTAAAATAAGCACCTATGTTGAAATGTTCAAACTTGCATCTCTTGCAAGAAAACAATTAAAAAAAATTGATTGTGATACCCTCATACTTCATGGAGAAAAAGATGATTTAGATCCAATTGAACAATCATATTATATTCTAAGTAACATAAATTCTCAAAGCAGAGAATTTTATAGGATTAAGAATGTTAATCATTATGTTCTAGAGCATTATGATCTTGTTCTTCCGAAGATAATTGAATATATAACTAGAAAATAAAAAATTATTTAATTTCTTTTTTGAAATACAATCTATCTTCATTATGACTATTCTTACCAGAACCCATTAATAAATAATTATTTTTAATTAGATTATTATAACTATAAACGTTTTTAGGATGAGCAGCAGAAACACCCCATTTAAACCTAATTTTCTTCAAATATTTTTCTCTTAACTCAAGTAAATAACTTTGAATACCATACCCTCTAAACTCTGGAATAACACCAGCACCTGCCAATTCAGCAACCTTTGCTTTATCCACCCTACTTATTTTACAATTATTTAACCAATAGGATATATTTTTATTATTAGGAACATACACAAGAGAATAGGCAATTGGCTTTTCGTTATAGTAAACCATATGCACTACTGACTTACCTTGGATATCTTTCTTTAAAAGAACAAAGTTATAGCCAGATGAAAATTCTTTTTCTATTCCCTTTAGATTATCTAATATACTTTGATAAAAAGTCTTAAAGAAAGGAATATTTAATGATTCTAGCTTATATATCTTAAATATCTTATTTTTTAATTTAATTTTAGTTATATATTTCATATATACTCGAAAGTATAGAGAATAAATAATTATTTAAACCTTACACTCTTCTTTATATCTATACTTACACTAAAGGAGAGAATGATTATGGTACATGAAGAACTTATTAAAACTTTAAACCCACATCAAGCAGCCTATGTTAATTTTAATATCCCAGATGTAAAAAACGGAGAATACATGTTAGGTGTTTTCCATCTTCTTCCTGGTGGAAATTTAAATATCCTACAAGCAGCCTGTGAGGTTGCTGCTGAATCATCAACGGGAACTAATTTTAAAGTAAACACAGAAACACCTTTCTCAAGAGAAATGAATGGGCTTGTGTATCAACTGGATCTTGAAAAGAGTTTGGTTTGGATTGCCTATCCATGGAGATTATTTGATAGAAGAGGAAATATTCAAAATATACTTACCTATGTTGTTGGAAACGTTCTTGGAATGAAAGAAGTATCTGCTCTTAAATTAATAGATGTTTGGTTTCCCACATCAATGCTTGATCAATTTGATGGACCAAGTTTTACTCTTGATGACATGAGAAAGTATCTAGGAGTTTATGATAGACCAATACTTGGAACAATAGTTAAACCAAAAATGGGACTAACTTCATCAGAATATGCAGAAGTTTGCTATGACTTCTGGGTTGGTGGAGGAGACTTTGTTAAGAATGATGAACCTCAGGCAGATCAAGATTTCTGTCCCTATGATAAAATGGTTAAACATGTTAAAGAAGCAATGGATAAAGCTGTTAAAGAAACAGGACATAAAAAAGTTCATTCATTTAATGTTTCTGCATCTGATTTCGATACAATGATTAAAAGATGTGAGATGATTATAGAAGCAGGATTTGAAAAAGGATCCTATGCATTCCTAATAGATGGAATAACTGCTGGATGGATGGCTGTTCAAACACTAAGAAGAAGATATCCAGATGTATTTATACACTTCCATAGAGCAGCACATGGAGCATTTACAAGACCAGAAAATCCATTTGGTTTCTCAGTACTTGTTTTATCTAAGTTTGCAAGACTTGCAGGAGCAAGTGGAATACACACAGGAACTGCTGGCGTAGGTAAAATGGCAGGAACTCCAACAGAGGACATAACTGCTGCAGAAGGAATTCTTGATTTATCAGCTAAAGGGCACATATTTACACAAAGCTGGGCAGAGATTTCCGAAACTGATGAAGATATATTAAAACTAATTAGAGAAGATCATGCACATCATATTATTTTAGAAGATGATAGCTGGAGAGGTATGAAAAAATGCGCACCAATCATTTCTGGGGGGCTTAATCCAACTCTTCTAAAACCATTCATTGATGTTATGGGTGGAATTGATTTCATAACAACCATGGGTGCCGGGTGTCATGCTCATCCAAAGGGAACTAAATCAGGAGCAAAAGCACTTGTTCAGGCATGTGAAGCATATCAAAAGAAAATAGACATACATGAATATGCACAAACACATCAGGAACTTGCAGAGGCAATAGATTTCTTTGAAAAAAAGAAAAAAGAATTGATCTGATCCATTCCATAGAGAAAAACTAAGTTTTTCTCTTTTTTCTATTTTTTAATAAATTTATTTTACTCTCTTCTATTATTAATATATAGATTATCATTTCTTGAACTAATCCAATAAACATTAATAATAGAACAAAAGGAGAACTATAATCACCTATTATGATGCAAGCAATTATTCCAAACAAGAAGAATGGTAGTCTAAACAACCAAATTTCAAGTAGTTCTTTTAAATTTAATTTATTCTTTTCTCTTATTCTATTTTTTATAAATAAAACAATTGCAAATAATACAAATAAGAGATAAAGTATTGCAAGTACAATGTAGGGATTTATATTTTTAATTATTGGAATAAAAGATAATCCTATATGTATTATTCCAATCAATAGATATAAGGGTAATGCAATAATTAGAGAATTGATTGGTTTTTTTTCATAGAAATAAATAAATAAGAATGAAACCAATAACCAACCAATAAAATTAAATGGATTAATATTTGCAAAAAGAATATTTGAAAAATTGGTCCATTTCCAAAGCCCGAGAGCAACTGATGGAGCTTCAAAAATAAAATCCACAGAAATAACAGACAATGCACAGATTAGTGCTTTAGTAAATCTATGTTTTGTTATTTTGGAAACCAATGTATAGGATGTAACAATAATAATACTCCATGAAAGAATAATAAATAAAGGAACATTAAATATAGAATATAGAAAATTTTGATTATAGCTATATCCTCTAGATATTACTCCCAATAATTCAAAGATTGCAGAAAATATTAATGAATAGGCAAGCATCTTTCTTTTATCTTTGAAAAAGATAAAGAACAAAACAAATAGTATAATTATTGCGATCTCAATTAATGTATATATCATACAAATAAACGAGTGGATAAATATTTAAAGTATTTTATTTAAGGTCAGTAATCATCTTATGCTTTTGTATCCACCTGACAATCCATTTTTTGATAAAACTGCTTTTATGAACTTGAATATCAAAATACCTTGTTCCATTTATTTTAATACCTGCAAGATCAAGAATATTTTGAACAGTAGGCCTATAATATTCTTCTCCCATAAAAAGAATAATAATTAAAAGTGTTTAAAAATATTAGTAATCTAAATACGTTTATCTAATAACCCTTTTTTAATCATATCATCTAAAATTATAACATTTGGAGCAAGTTTATATTTTGAAAATGCAGATAACTGAATGTATTTCCAATCAGAAAATCCTTTTTCAAGCTTTGGAACTTTATTAGAGAATGCAACAAAATTGTATGATCTTCTTTTCTTCCCCTCTGAACTTATAAAATCAATAAAAAAAGGTTTCAGATTAGATAATTTATTTTTACAATTAATGTTTGTCTCTTCTTTAGTTTCTCTAATTGCTGCATTTTTTAATGTATCAAATTTTGAATGGTTTAGTTTATCCCTAAGGTCAACCTTACCTCCTGGGAGTTCCCAATGTTTATGATCTTTTCTTTTTAATAATAGGATAGATGATTTTTCATTTTGTTTATTAATAATTATAATTCCTGAATTTACAACTCTTTTATTCTCAACGAATTTACATTTAACAGTATTATATTTCATAATTATAGCTTAGAAGAAAATATTTATATAACCTATTAAAAATAAATTAAGAATCCAACTAAAAAGAGGCTTAAACCAAAGAATTAAAATTACAAGATTTATAGTTATTACAATCTAATCTTTTTGATAAGCTACTTTTTCTTTTGATTATTCTTCTTTAATAAAATAAGATTTAGAATTAAACCAAAAACTGCAACTCCAGTTATTATATAGTTATAATTTAAAACTTTATTTTGGACAACATGATTAATATTTAAAATCAGATTTATCAAACTGTAAACAGCAGCACCCGTCCAAAAACCAATACCAAATCTAAATGTATTCTTTGTTCTATTCATTTAATTACCTCTAAATCTCTTGAAAAGCTCCAGAGGAGCTTCTACCCTAAAGTGAAAAAGCTCCAGATTATTGACTTATTTGTTCATAGATTTCAAAAATTCTTGGATATCTTTAAGATATTGCTTGTATGCAAACTCCATTAAATAAGTTGGATCATCTTTTTCTACAGAATTAACTAATGCATCAAAATATTGGTTTTTCTTGTCTGATATGTTAATTAATGGAAAACCGTTATCCAATAATGCCTTATTGAATAATAATCTACACACCCTTTTATTTCCATCTAAAAATGGATGTATCTTATAGACTTCAAAATGAATAATTACTGCTTTTTCTAAAGGATTTATTCCAGTGTAATTATACCAATCTATTACTTTTTTTAATTTATCTACAATCAACCCATATCCTGGTGGTCTATACTTTATTTCAGAGTTTAAGATATCTTTTGTGTGTTTTAAATAAATATAAACTGGCCTATCTCTGAAAAGTCCAGGTGTTTTTGTTTCAAAATCAGCCATTGCGGTTCTGTGAATGTTTCTAATATAATCTAAATTTAATCCTTGCTTGTTTTTTATATATTCTAAAGCAGAAAGCATATTTTTACATATCTGCTCTCTTAAGTTCAAATCTTTTTCTTTTTTATTTACTGCCCCTAAGACATCTTTCATATCTACATCTACTTCTTCTGTAGTAAGTGTTGTCAAAGTGAATAAAACCGTTTTATCAATATCATATTTGTTTCTTTTTGTTGGAGATAAAGAATTATATTTTTTAAAATAGATTTCATTAAATAAAATAATTTGGATTAATTGTTTTTTTGTTAAATACTTGGTTTCAAATTTATTTGATAAATACTTCCTTATAATTTCATCACAAAAACTATCTTCAATAATATTTAATTCTGCAAGAGTTGGTTTCTTAGAACCAATATATTTACGAAAATTCTTGGTTTTATCTAAAATACGAAAGCTTAAGCTAAAATAATAATATTCTTTATCTTTAACTCTTTTCTTAATTATAGGCATACATATTTGGGGTAACAAACAGTTTATAAAATGTTACCCCAACTGTTGGGGTAACAAAATTAGTTTGAAGTGTAACCCCAACTTTTAGTTTAAAATCAGCTCCAGAGGGGATTTGAACCCCCGACCTCGTCCTTACCAAGGACGCGCTCTACCACTGAGCTACAGAAGCACTTTTTTAAAAATCAGGCCCAATAATTTATCTTCTTACCTTCTTTTCTTAAAAATCCAGAAACTATCTTTGGTTTAATTTTTGCATGCTTAATTATATCCTTTGGTCTAATGTATATCCAATTGTCCAAATCATCCAATCTTTCTTTATCTGGTCTGTCCTCTTCAAGAGCAGAATAAACAATTCCATCTACTCCTGCCCAGATTGCTGCACTAGCACACATTGGACAACATTCAAGAGATGAATATAACCAACAACCAGTAAGCTGTTCTGATTTTAATTTTTCACATGCACTTTCAATTGCATTAACCTCTGCATGCCCTGTTGGAATAAATGGATAACCATTCTTTTTATCCTCATAGTAACTACAAACACTTTTTGAGATTATTTTATCTCCTTTTACAATAAAAGCAGTAACAGAATGCTTTTTCTTTGCAAGCTCAAGAACTTGCATCATAATCTCTTTGTTTGGATGTTTCATAAAAATCAATATTATTTTTTTCTTTCTTTTTTAAATAAAAGATAAGGGTCCGAACCGGGATTTGAACCCGGGTCCTGGGATCCACAGTCCCAGATGCTAACCGCTACACAATTCGGACCATTAGTTTACCTAGATAAACACAAGGCACTATAATATATATAGTATTAAATATATTTATAAAGATTTACAAGAACTATATAATTAGCTTTATTACTTAAATTGGACTAAAGATGTATAAATTAAATAAAAAAGGAGAAGCAGAAACAATTGGTTACATTTCTGTAATATTCATTATTGTGATTATAGTTGGAATACTTGCAATAGCAACAACAACAGTAGTAGCTGAACAGAACTCAGTAACCAGGTTTGAAAATTCTAAAAACTATATTTCTGACATAGAATCAATTATTAATCAGGTCATGCTATCTCCAACAGGAGCTGGAGCAAAAACAAGCCTAGACCTAACAAATCTTTATCTAAATATTAGTGCAGACACAAACAAGATTGAAATATACCACCTAATAAATGGAAATTACTATGAAAATTACAAACTCATTTATCAGGGACAAAAATACACCTACAGAGATAAGCAAAAGTTATATGCTGGGATTCAATATACAGATGTAAATATTACAGATACAATTTTTGCACAAAACAAAGCAGTTATCCTATATTTCAAAAAGCTAGGAACTAATCAATTAAGAATTACAACAGAAGCAAACACAGATGAATAATTAACACCTATATTGAGAATAAAAATGAATAAAAAAGCACAGGCAAACATAATCTCATACATATTGTTTATTTTAATAGCAATAATTATATTCACAATGGTTGCAACAGAATCAATTAACATTGTAAGAAAGCATCAGGAAACCTATAAGTTTAATTTAATGATTGATTCAATATCCTATTTAAATAATAACATAATTCTAGTATCTCACGAAAGATTTTCAAAAAAAGAAATAATTATTAATAATCCAGAAGAAATTACCATTGACTGTGAAAACAATAGAATAACAGGAAGCTTATCCTATTCTTTAGAATTTAGAACTGATCAAAACACAGAAATAAATGGAATCACAGTATACAATAAAATCAATAACCTATATTTTGATAAAAACATATCAGATAATGAATTAATTTATTTGGATTGCACAACATTCACTCTAAATAAAGGTAAAAACCTAATAGACATCTATTATATAACCTATGAAGATGATAAAGTACACTTAGATATAAATAGACCCACCCCAAATATAACAGGATGATTAGACACATGAATAGAAAAGGAATTGCACCAATGTTTTCAGGGATATTCATTATATTCATTGGAGTACTTTTTATGGGAATTATAATCATGTTTGCAATTGATTATTTTAATATACTAGAAGATCAACAGAGTTACTATAATAATCAAACAACACTAACCCAAATTAATGATACACTATTATACCTAAAAACAACAAGCATAGGAACAAATTATATTACAACCATACAAAATAATAATGAAATCATATTTAATTCTACGCAAAACTCAGTAACCATAGAACAGGATATTAAAAATCCTGGAGCCTATACTAAAAGCAAAGTAGATAGGGATTATGGAAACCTAAACATTAGAAAAACATCCAGTCAATTCATTTACACACTGGATTTAAACGGAATAGTGGATCTAAATAATGATGTGGTAGTTAATTTAGGAAATCACACCATTGATTTAAATGTTGTTGGTGAAGAAAATAATATTCCTATTATTGAAATAAGATACAAGAACTAAATTCTGTGAATAAATATGCTACCAACAAAAGAACAAGCTAGGCTTATCATAAAAAAATATCTTAAAGAAGATCCAAATATAGAACATTGCCTGCTTGTAGGTGGGGGAATGGGAGGAGTTGCAAGACTACTTGGAAAAACAGAAGACGAAATAAATAAATGGTATATAATTGGCGTTCTTCATGATGTTGATGTTGAAAGATATAATGGAGATATCTACAAGCACTGTGTTATTGCAGAAGAAATTTTGAAACAGGAAGGAATAGACCAGGAAATCATTGATATTATTAAAACACATAATGAAGTACTTGGGTTTGAAAGAAAAGAAGAAGTAGAACATGCACTCTATTCCGTTGATGGGTTATCAGGAATAATTAGAGCCTATGTGCTCATGAGACCAGACAAAGATATACAAGTGATTGAAACAAAATCCATTCTTAAAAAATATAAGGATAAGTTCTTTGCAGCAGCAGTTTCTAGAGAACAAATAATATTATGTGAAAGCACATTAAATATTCCACTAGATAAATTCATAGAAGCAGTAATTACTGGAATTAAAGAAGAAAAGATATATCTAAACCCAAAATTGGAGGAATAAAATTTAACTCCACATGGTCATATCTTTACCCTTTTTCTTAAATAATTTCGGTTTTGGTTTACTAAGGGCAGTTACCTTTTCCTTTTTACTTTTAGGATTAGATGGTTTTGGTTTTTTCTTTTCAATTCCTAATAACTTCTCTAGAAAGTTATCATTATATCCAAGAGATGACTTCTTAATCTTTGTATCTCCAGTTCTTATTGAATATTCATTTAGTTTTGAAAGACTATTCTTATCAACTAGAGCTTCATTTAAATAATCCATTTTCTTCTTTTTTAATAGACTCATAATAATCTACCTTTTTATTTATATTTTTTATTAAAACAATTAGGATAATATTATAATAGATAGAAAGGTATAAAAATAGAATTCTTGCTTTAGAAGATACCAAAGAATATGTTCTTTAAAATATCAAATATGTATACTTCAGCTAGAGCACCTGCTAAAAAGAAGAAAAAACCACATAGCAAAAGTATTAAACAATACCTTATTATTGTAAACATCCTATCTGAATCATTTCTTTCTTTCTTAATCCCAACCGCAAGTAGATTACCACTAATGCTTGCAAAAAAGTAGGCAGCAGCTTCCAAAATTACATGAAGAGCAACGCTTAATAACAATGGCAAAATAATTAAAATGAAGGCAACATTGTAATGAGAACTATAGAAGAGAGCATACTGGGTGAAAACAACACCCCAATAGATTGCATTCCACACAATTAGAAGTATCGCACCTAGCGGGAACACAAGAGCAATTATAAAGCATACAATTAATACAGAAAGGTTGTTTGTGAATATACTCCAAAAAATAGAATTTTTATCCTGACCCTCAAAACCTATATTCTTTGTAGGCAAGAGCTTATCATCCCATCCCTGTTCCCCAAATAGATGTGCAGATGTGTTTCTTGGAATAACAGCAATTAGAAGTATAATAACTAGGATTATGCCTAGGAAAAAATAAAAATATGTTGAGACTATTGCTTTGTGATCATTATAGAAACCCATAAATGAAAACTTATCAGATCTTAAATTAAATTTAAATAAACTTATTCCCTTTTGCTTAACCTGCTCGGTTCTTCCAACAAGTAATTCATTAAGCTTAATTTGTTTTTGAATAAATGGAGCAAGGAACAATGTTGTTAAAAATATTGCAAAAAAACCAGGCTTATCAGGAAACAAAAGAATTGCAAAACCAAACCCAATCATGGTCCCTAAAACAGAATAGAATAAAGACTGTAGATTTGGTGGAAATCCGTTCTTGAACTTAGAAGGTAATTCTTTAAAATAATTAAATATGCTTAATGGAATTTCCTTTATAGGATTAGTTGGTTTTCTTTGCTCTGGCTTAGGTTCATTTATTGGTTGTCCTTTTTTATCTGCTTCCTTTGAGATGGACATTGAAGAAACAAAACCAATCTCTTTTTTATCCTTGATGACAGGCTTTTCTTTTGAGTTTGGGCTTAATTTTGTTTTTGAATCAATAAAGGTTGGATCTGATGATTGAGAAGATGTATTTGTTTTATTAATAACCTTTCTTTGATTAATAGTATTCTTGTTTCCCATATATACCATAGATATAACATAGAAAAATATATAAAGAAATTGATTAAACCTTTTATCTCTTGGTTACTTTTTATTCACATAGAATCTATGTATCTTTTCAAAGGTAAGAAGTTGATTTAGTTTATCCATAAAATCCTTAGAAAACACTCCAGCTTTGTAATGAGAAAGAACAGAAAAATAGGAAATATCAGACATTTCTTCCCACATTCCTGTTGATTTAATTAATTTTTCAAGTTCTTCTCTTTCTTTGCTTCCCTTTTCAGGCATTTTTATAGAATCATATTCCTTTACTAGAAGAGAAGAATTTGTTCCAACTAATCTTTCAAGATTATTTCCCTTGGAATAAATTATAATTGCTTCCTTGATTTTTTCAAGGTCTCTATCAATAACATTAATAAATTCATCCTTCCTAAGCTTAAGTTCATTGTATTTATTTACAAGAGTAACTCCATCATCTTTTAAAAATTCATTTGCAGGAAGTGATCTTAGTTTAATATCATGAGCCATTGCTGGACAAATACTTCTGAACTCACACCATTCACATAGAGCACTTGTTTTTGTTGGGAATTCATCTTTCTTTTTTGCAATTTCTATATTTTTAATAATTTTAATAACTTCAGTTCTTAGATTATCTAAATCCAGATCAGTTCTCTGGGACCTAAGTTCAATTCCAACTGATAAAAAATGCCAAACTAAATCAATTCTTTTAACAAAAGGAAATGATTGCTTTATTGCTATTGAATATAGAGCAAGTTGTTTGTCCTCATCAACCTGTTCCTGTGTTTTTGGAATCATGTTTGTTTTATAATCATGTATTTCTATAACTTCATCAGACAAAAGAGTTAGTCTATCAATGAATCCAATTAGATCATAATTGTTTTGAGTATCAGGATCAAAAACCTTAATTGTAACCTGCTGTTCAAGACCTAATGTTTTACCTTGATTAAATGGTTTGTAGGTTTCATAGTAGAAAAATAAATAATCATTTCCTAGTTTTTTATAGTTATCAGGAGTGAAATCCTTTCTTATGATTTCTGTGGTTTCTGAAGAATATTTTTTAATCCACAGATCATTATAATAAACAAGAACATCTTCTAAAGAATTGAGTTTACTAAACTTAACATCATTATATAGTTTTTCAAGGGTTTCATGAACCATTGTCCCCATGAATGCTTCAATTGATTGCTTTCTTATAATATCTGGTTTTTCAATATAATTAAATTTGAATTTTCTAGGACAGGTTTTGAATGTTTCCATGGATGAATGTGAATATCTCATAAATTATCTTCTCTATCTTTAATTTCTTTTTATAAATAGAAGAAAGAGGAAAGAGTTTATAATTGTTTTGGAGGTTCCTGTCCAATGATAATAATTTGCTTGGACAGCCACCCTCCCGAAAAGGATATACACTAGAAAAATGTAATATAATATATGACCAAGTTAAAAAAACTAACTGAAAATGAAGATCTATTTGAAAATATTAAAAAAATCATTAATGATTCTAAATCAAAGATATATACTACGATTAATACAACAATAATCAACACATATTGGAATATAGGAAAAAAGATTGTAGAGGAAGAACAAAAAGGGAAAAAAAGAGCAGGATATGGGGGATATCTAATAAAAAAACTAGCAATAAGATTAACAACAGAGATTGGGAAAGGATTTAGTGAGCGAAATTTATGGAATATGATTCAATTATATAAAATATATCCAATTGTGCAGGCACTGCCTGCAGAATTAACCTGGACTCATTTTGTTAGATTATTCCAAATAGAAGATGAACAAGTAAGAAAATTTTATGAAATTGAATGCTCAAAAACAAGATGGTCAACAAGAGAACTCGATAGACAAGTAAGCTCTATGCTTTATGAAAGACTTTGCCTATCGAGAAATAAAAAGAAGATTATTGAACTATCAAAAAATGGTCAAATAATTGGTGAACCGAAGGATATTATTAAGGAATATTATGTACTTGAATTTCTGGGACTAAAAGAAGATAATAGATATCTTGAGAAGGATTTAGAAAAGAGAATTATCAATAATATAAAATACTTTTTAATGGAATTTGGGAAAGGTTATGCTTTCATTGGTAGACAAAAGAGAATAACAATCGGTTCTGAAAGTTATTATATTGATTTGGTATTTTATAATACAATCTTAAAATGCTTTGTTATTGTAGATCTTAAAACAAATAAATTAACTCCACAAGATATAGGGCAAATGGATTTATATATAAGATACTTTGAAAAAGAAGTTAAAACAAAAAGTGATAATCCTACAATTGGTCTTATTCTTTGTTCAGAGAAAGATAAAACAATGATTAAATATACTCTTCTTCCAGGAAATGAACAATTGTTTGCTTCAAAATATAAATTATATTTACCAACAGAAGAACAACTAAAAAAAGAAATTGAGAATACTAAACAACAATTATTAATGGATGGATACGAGATAAGATATGAAGATTAAAGATTTCACTCCTGAAAATAGACCTATGGAAAGAATGATTGAAAAGGGAGGAGATAACCTATCGGATGCAGAATTACTTGCAATTATTCTAAAGACTGGAACAAAGAACCAGAATGTTCTTGAATTATCAAATCTTGTTCTTTCAAGGTTTCCAATGAACTCAATTGATAATCTAGAGATTAATGAATTAACTGAGATTAATGGGATTGGAAAGGTTAAAGCAAGTCAAATAAAAGCGATTTATGAACTTCATAAAAGATTAAGTGGCAAACAACATTTATTAAAGGAGGAACTAAAAGTTTATGCACCTTCTCAGGTTTATTCATATCTTAAAGAAGAGATTGGAAATAAATTTCAAGAAAATCTTGTTGCTCTTTTTCTTCGAGGAAATAATATAATTTCAAAAAAGATAATAACAATTGGAACTGACAATCAAACTCTTATTTCCCATAAGAGTATAATCTCCTATGCGCTAAGAGAAAGAGCGCAGGCTTTAATCATTGCACACAATCATCCAAGTGGGGAAGCCTATCCATCCAGAGAAGATATTACTGAAACACAGAAGCTAGCAAAGATCTCAAAGGAACTAGACATTTGTTTTCTTGATCATCTAATTGTTACAAGAGATGGTTATTTCTCATTTAAAGAGAAAGGAATGATGTAAAGGTGATAAATATGTTAACTAAACCATTAAACAATATTTTTAAAAGGCATTTGATAGATAATATATTTAATCTATCAACTTCTAAAGGGATTAATATGAAATTTAGAATAATTATTGAACAAGATGAAGATAATATATTTGTTGCAGAATGTCCTAATCTTCCTGGTGTTGTTTCACAGGGGAGGACAAGAGATGAAGCAATAAAAAATGTAACTGATGCTATCAAAGGTTATCTTGCAAGTCTTAAAAAGCATAATGAACCAATCCCTACTCCAATAACAGAAGAAGTGGTAGTAGATGTATATGCATGAACTACCAACTATTTCTGGAATCGAGCTTATTAAAATATTTTCAAAGATTGGTTATGAAGTTGATCACCAAACAGGGAGTCATTTTATATTAAGACAACCAAAAGAACCATATAGAAGATTAACAATTCCTAATCACAAAATAATTGCAAAAGGAACATTAAGGGCTATAATTAGAGAATCTGGATTAACTAAAAATGAATTTTTAGAGCTCTTTTAATAGTTAGTTCCATTTCCTTAGGAATTCTTTTTCAAATTCTTTATATTTACCTTTCTTGATTGCATCTCTTGCATCCTCAACTAGTCTTTGCATGAATCTTATATTATGTATTGATGCAAGTATCTTATAGTTTGGTTCATCAAGCCTATAAAGATGATGAAGATATGCTAAAGTATGAGTCTTGCAAACATAGCAATCACATTCTTTATCTGGAACTTCAAAGTTATGCTTAAATGAGCCTTTCGTGATGTTTAGTTGACCAGACCTTGTAAAAAGAACCCCATGACGAGCCATCTTGGTTGGATAAATAGAATCAAAACAATCTACGCCTTTACCAATGCACCTAACAACATCCTCTGGTGAACCAACTCCCATCAAATATTTTATTTTATTTTCTGAAAGATGTGCAAGAGAATAATCAATTGCTTTGTACATTTTATCTTTGGATTCCCCAAGAGCAAGCCCACCAATAGCAACCCCATCAAAAGGAAGAGAATTAATTGCTTTTGCACACTTTTCTCTTAGGTCTTTATATGTTCCACCCTGAACAATTCCAAACAATAATTGCTTTTTGTTTTTATGAGCAAGAACAGCTCTCTTTGCCCAATCAATAGTAATATCAACTGCTTCCTTGTATTCTTTCTTTGGTTTGTTTGCATCAATCATATCATCTAAGATCATTGCAATATCCGATCCAATCTTGTTTTGAATTTCAATTAACTTCTCTGGAGACATGAAAACCTTTTCCTTTGAAAAAGGATTCTTAAACCACACTCCTTTTTTATCAAGAGAAATAAAGAACTGAGGATCCTTAAGTTGGAAACCACCACTATCTGTAAAGATTGGTTTATTCCAATTAATGAACCTATGGTATCCACCTATTTTTTCAAGAGTTTCAATTCCTGGCTTAAGAGATAGAATATATCCATTTGAAATAAACACTTGAGTATTAAGATCATTAAGATCTTTAAAGGTTAGATATTTTCCTGCTCCCTTTGTTACAACAGGCATGAAGAAAGGAGTAGCAAGTGTTCCATGAGCAGTTCTAAGCTCACCAGATCTTGCTTTTGTTTTTTTATCCCTGTGTTTGATTGTAAATCCCATTATATCTCCTCAAAAGAAAATGAATTTACCAAACAAAAGAACAATAACTAGTCCAAGGAAAATGTATGGTCCAAACCTTGGAAGAAAATCATATATTGGAATTGATTTAATTCCTTTCATCTTTTTTATATGTTTAATGTCTGATTCTTCAAGTATGCTTTTTCCTTTTAGCTTGAGCTTAGTTAGAAGAGCTTTCTTAATAAAATCAAGAGCAAGAACATCCCCATCCTCAAGCTCAGATATTTTTTTATTTTTTAAATAAATATACTTTCTTACTTCAGGTTCAAAAACCATTAATTTTAATCCTAGCAAGATTGGAATTAATATTAAAAAATACAACCAGGATTCATGGAACTTTGAAACAAACAAATAAACAAAGACAAAGAAGATAATAAAGATAACTAGAGACTTTAAAACAACCATTTTTCTTTTTAACCAAATCTTTAGCATCCCTTTAAACTTTAATTTTTGTTTTAATCTATATAAATAAGAAACTGAAACAAAAAGAACAGATAATAATGATGCAATTATTAGTAACCAGAGAATAACTACTTGTCCAAGGTAATAGGGAATAACTAAGTGTATTCCTATGAAAAGCTTAATGTCTCCTCCTCCAAGCTTACCATGTTTGTACATGAAATAACCAATTACGTATATTAAGATTCCAATAAAGATAACAGTTAACAGATAGCTTAAACCTAGGTGAATAGGAGAAAGAAAAGCTTCATAAACAAGAATAAGCAAACCAATAACAACAAGAGGATAGGTTAACCAATTCTGAATTAATCCTGTTTTATAATCTGTGTAGGCAGCAATACCGCAGGCAATAACAACAAGAACAATCTTTAAAATCAATATATCAAACATTATTTATCTTCCTTTCATGGTCTTTGCCATTTCTTCTAATTGCTTTGGATCCATGTTCTCAAGCTTGGACATATCAAACTTTCCACCCATCATCTTCTTCATCATTCCCTGCATGTCCTTTCCACCAGGCCCACCCATCTGCTTGAACATTTTTTTCATTTTCTTAACATGAGTTATTAAGTCCTTAACATCCTCAAAGGGTTTACCTGAGCCCTTTGCAATTCTTTCTATTCTTGATCTTGTTAAAAAAGAAGTGTCTGAATTAAGTTCCTCTCTTGTAAATGAACTAAGTATGATTCTATAGGCATCCATTTTCTTTTGACCAAGATTCATTTGATCATTTGAAACCTTTCCTCCAACTCCTAGAAGATTCATAACCTTAGAAAAAGGACCCAGCTTTCTAGCAGCTGCAAGTTGTTTCTTAAAAAGAGCAAAAGTAAACTCACCCTTCATCATTGCCTCAGGATCCATATCCTCTAATTCTTCTTCCTTTGATAGCTCTGTTATTTTTTCAACTAATGTTTCAAGATCACCAAAACCAAGTATTCTTGATAAATATCTATTTGCATCAAACACTTCAAAGTCATCAGGTTTTTCTCCTGTTCCAATAAAATAGATAGGTGAGTGGGTTATGTAACAAGCAGTTAATGCTCCACCACCCTTTGCTGAACCATCAAGCTTAGTAATTATAACACCCTGAACCCCAACAGCCTTATTAAAGTGCTCTGCCTGGTCCTTTGCAGCCTGACCAATGTCTGCAGAAATAACCAAAAAAGAATGCTTTGGTTTGAAAACAGAATAAATTTCTTTAAGTTCTGTAACTAGTTCATCATCAAGCGCACTTCTTCCTGCTGAATCAACAATTACAAGAGCAACTCCATTTTTTTTCATGAAAGCTAGTCCTTCCTCAGTTACTTTCTTTGCTGAGGTTTCATTCTTGTTACCATAGAAAGGAACATCCACCTGCTTTGAAAGTTGAAGAAGTTGTTCATAGGCAGCTGGTCTATAGGTGTCTGCACAAATAACTCCAACCTTGATTCCTCTTTTCTTATAAAACTTAGCAAGCTTTGAGGCACTGGTTGTTTTACCTGAACCAAACAACCCACATAAAAGAATGGATTCTGGGTTTTCAGGAAGTTCTTTCTTTTCTTCCTCTCCACCCATGTACTTTAATATAACATTATAGCAGGTCTTAATTAGGTGTTCTTTTCTTGAAACACCTTCAGGTACGTTTTCAAAAGCTTCAGTTTCTATTTCTTTTGATATTTTTAGAACAAGTTGCACATTAACATCTGAAGAGATTAATGCTCTTTGTATTTCTTTAATAACTTCTTTAATTAATTCCTTATCCACATGAACAGAATTCTTAATTCTATCAAGTGCATCACGAATTTTGTCTGAGAAACCCATACTTGTTTACACCCTTATACTAATATATTATATATAAGGGAAATAAATATAAATGGAACATTAGTATATAAAGAAGTAAATATTATAGGAACTTTAAGATGCTTTATAAATCTAATTATAGGTAATATATTTATTAAGTTAAAAGCTAAACTTAAAAGGAGATAAAGATTATGGGATATACATCTTTACTTGGAGAGCTTAAGAGAACTAATACAGGTAAAAGTTTGAGTTCAAGAAGAAGAGAACCAAAAGAAGATAGTGATAAGGAAACAAAAGACAGACTTCAAAATGAAAGATTAGCGTTACTTAAAAAATATTATAAAAAATAATCAAAAGAGGGATCAGAATGGCTGGAGATTTAGATATTTTAGTTGAGGGTAAATTATTATCATTAAGACTTAGAGAACTTGAGCATAGAATAAAAGCTAAAGAAGCTACTAATAAAGATGTTATTGAATACAAATTGAAACTGAAAAGAAAAAATGAGCTAGAAGGAAGAATACAAGAAGAAATGAAGAGAAGAATGAAGAAGAAAGTTGTGAATGCAACCAAGAAAGAAATTAAAAAGCTTGGGGAACAAAGAATGAAAACATTAAAAGAACACTTCAAGCCAAGAAGACCATTATAAATAATTAAAAGGAATGTGAAAATAAATTATGGATAATTCATCATCTATATTACAAAAATACAAATCAACCTATAAGAAAAAGGAAGAGCCTAAGGAAGAAATAATCACTGATCCTGAAAAAAGAAGATTAGAAAAACTAGCAAAGGAAAGAGATTCCCTTCTAAGAAAATATTATAAAAAGTGAATACATGCCTACTAAACCAAAACCAACAATAAAAATCAAGAATCCAGAGCTAATTAATCTGCTTGCTAGGAAAGAAGTTAATCATCATCATGAGATAACATATGTGCAAAAAAAGATAATTAAAAATCTTCCACAGAACTTCTTTAAGAAAAATAAATTATAGAACCTTTAGTTTTCTTGGTTTAACTTTTTTAACTAAACTAGTTTTTGGAAATTTAATGGATTTTGTTTTTCTAGCAAGATTACAATTATTTAAAATAGATGTTACTCTTTCTTTTTTGAAGTTAAGAACTCCTTCTTTTGTAAAGTATCTATCCCTTATTGGATTATATAGATCTAATTCTTTTCTTAGATGATCTTTTGAATATGCATATTTCTTTTCTGGATGATTAATAATAGTAGCATACATTTCTTTTAAGAATGGAATTTTTTCACAAGTAAAAGAACAGCCCTTCTTTAGAAGAGGAATAGAAGAAAAGATTAGTGCTTCTAAGAGTATGTTTCTATTTTCCTTTGTTTTAATCAGGCTAGTTCCAACTCTTTGAATATATTGGACATCTATTCTCTTATCTGCAACCCCAAACTTGATTACTTCCTGTGGTTCGTTTTTGTGGTTTAATGTGATTATTGCTTCATTGAGTTTTGCAGAGTCCTTAAATCCATCAAAATTAAAAGTAAATTCTCTATGTGCTTGTATTTTAAAATCAGAAGGTAAATTTATTTTTGAAAGACTACCAAGTATGGTTTTCATGTTTTGTTTAATAATAGTTGTTCTTTGCATAATTATTACAATTAAATTTTTATACTATTCTTTCAATTATATACTCAGGAGAGAACTTTTCAATATCATTATACTCCTGACCAGTTCCTATATAGAAAATTGGTTTCTTGAGCTCGTTTAATATGGATATTGCAACACCACCCTTTGGATCTGTGTCTATTTTAGTTAGAATAACTCCAGTTACTCCAATGTCCTTATCAAACTTCCTAACCTGATCAACAATTGCTTGGCCAGACTGGGATTCTCCAATATAAATGGTTAGCTGTGGCTTAACAACTCTTTTTATTTTTTGTAGTTCCTGCATAAGATTAATATTTGTTTCCTGTCTTCCAGCAGTATCAATTAGAACCACATCCGCCTTGTTTGCTTTTGCAGAAGTGACAGCATCAAATGCAACAGCAGCAGGATCAGAACCATAGTTTTGCTTAATAACCTTAATTCCAAGTCTGGATGCATGAACTTCAAGTTGATCGATGGCACCTGCTCTGAAGGTATCAGAGGATGCAAGGAACACAAGCTTACCTTGTTTTTTATAGAGGTTTGCAAACTTAGAAATGGTTGTTGTTTTTCCTGCTCCATTAGGACCAATAAACATAATCACTAGTGGTTCATTATCTTCTTTTTTAATATAATTATTAATCTCACAATCAATATTCAATTGTTCACTAAGACTAACCTTTATTTCTTTTTTAATATCCTCAAGAAGATTAGATTTTGTGAACTTTGCATTTGAAAGCTTAAGCTTAAGATCTTCGACAATTGCATGACTTGCATCAAGTGAAACATCTGCCTCCAGAAGGGATATTTCAAAATCATCTAAAAAATCTTTAATTTCCTTTTCTGATAAAGAAACCTTAGAAACGAATAATCCTTTAATGGTTGTAAAAACTCCAGTTTTTACTTTCTCTGGTTTTCTATCCTTAAGTTCTTCATATCTTTCAGAATAAATAGGTTCTTCAATTTTTATTGTTTTTAGTTCTTCATCTTCAACTTCTTCTTTGATTTTTTCAATCTCTTTTTCTATTTCTTTTTTTATTGGAAGAGATTCTATCTTTGGAGAAATTGGTTTAATGGGTTCAGTTATAATTGGTTTTGGTTCTATTTTTTCCTGTTTGAAAACCTCAACAGGTTCTATTGAAGGTTCTGGTTTGTTTTCCTTGAATTGTTCAAGCTCTTTTGCAAGATCCCTATCAAAGGCATCTAATTCTTCTTCCTTTGAAGTACTAGATGGAATTTTTGGAATTGATTGTCCAAGTTTATCTGCAACCACTTCTTTCGGAATGTCTGCAACTACTGGAACATCTGGAACTTCTTCTTTTGCAACAGGTTTTTCTTGTTCCTGAACAGGTGTTTGAATTGGAGGTACTTGTTCTTGGATCTTTGATTCTTCATCTTTGGTTTCTTCAACCTTTTCTTGACCCTTACCAAAAATCTTACTTGTAAATTCTTTAAATTTATTTTTTAATAATCCAAACATAAAAGAAAACCTCTATAAAAATAAAAATAGGAAAAAAAGATATTAAATCTAATTAATATCTGTTTCTGCAACTGCTGATTTTGACTTTGCTTCTTGCTTAGCAAGCTCATTTAATGCATAGGAGAAGGTATTAAGTGTTTTTAGTGTTTGATTATAATTAAGCATGAACTCACTTCTTAATTTGTTTAATTCATTTTCCCTATTTCCAATGTCCTTGATAATAACATCAAGATTCTTATCAATCATTATATTTCCTGGAAGAGTAATCTTTGCATGAGTCTTGTTTGCCACATTGCACTCTACAAGTATTCCTGCTCCAATGTTTATTAGGATACTGTCGTTTGATTTACTATTTTTAATTTCATCAAGAGTAGATTTTGCTCTAATTATTTCTGTAAGTAAAGTTTCAACTTCTTTAATCTTAGAAGTTACTTTATTTAGTTCCTGTTCTTTATTTTTATACAAAGAAATAGTTTGATTCTTATTTAATTTAACAGTTCTTGAACCAGTTACCTTTGCATTATGTTCTTTTTTTTCCATAAACATCACCTATAAATTATAAAACAAATTCGCCTTCAAACCCAAGTGCAATCTCATCAACCTTCATAAGCTCTATGTTACTGGTTAGTGAACCAACAACAATTGCATTCTTGTTTGAAATTAAATCATTACCAACAAATGAATCACCATAGTTAAGAGTGGTTGCAATACCTATGACTCCAAACTTAGTTTTTAATTCACCAAACTCTGTTTTTTTAATACTTGGATTAACTAGAAAAAAATTATCATTAACATAGAGAGATGATCCAGGAAGATCAAGACCAACACAGGTCTTTGCTTCAACAGGAACATTAAAGAATTTAGATATTTCTTTAACACTCTCCTTTGAAAGAAGTGGACTTGCAATCCCATATTTTGAGTTTATTGCAAGGAGATTTCCAAGCGCATTATAATCTTTAATTAGCTTAACTTTAATCCCTTCTTTTTCAAGAATCTCAAGTTCCTTTGGATAAATTGAATCTTCTCCAACAACAATTTTGTTTTTTACACACTTTAGATAAACACCTATAAGTGGAGATTGATTAATTTCTAGCTTAATTATCTTTGTATTAAGAACATTAGATATAATCTTTTCTTCCTTAGGAAGAATATTATGGGGAACTAGGCAGAAATCATCTGTACAAATAGAATTCACTCCCAAATAGGGAGAACTACATATAAACGATTTTATTAATCTCATTTTGTTTCTGCTTTTTGTTTTTTATGATCTTCCATTGGTCTTAGTTTTCCTGTTTTCTTTTCTGGTTTAGGCTTTACAGCTTCTTCAGTTGGATTTGCTTTTGATGTTTGGTCTACTGCTTTTACTTCATCCTTTGGAATTTCTTTTGCTTTTTCTTCTTTCTTTGGTTTTACTTCCTTTTCTTTCCCCTTGTTCTTGAATTCTTTAAATTCTTTTGAATCCTTTAGAAAAACATAAACCTTGTTGTTGTCTTGTTTAATACTAATTGCAACACTTCTTGGAGGCTTGGTTATGCTTCTTGCCCAAATATATGCATTAACCTCTCCAGAGATAACAACATCTTTTCTATCTTTTCTAGTATGTTTTAATAAAAAATTATAAAGAGAAGTAATAGAATACTTCGCTCTCTTTGTTCTTGGTTTATCATAGGCGCTTCTTAATGAAACGTTATAGCTTTCTGATGGCATATTATATCACATTTAATTATTTATTTCTTTTTAGGTTTTACTTTTTTAGAAACATTTGTGTTTCTATTCATTAATCTATTCTTTTTATTAAATTTAGTTGATTTTCCTCTTTTACCGCTTTTTGCACCTGATTTTAATTTTTCTTTTTCAAGGTCAAGCTGAAGAGATCTATACCTACTTCCAAATTCAGTTTCTCTCCAATTTCTTTTCTGTCTTCTATTCCAAATTCTCTTGCCTGCTTTTTGTATGATCCACACAGGTGTATTCATATACCCAGGACCTACTTTTTTTCTCTGAGCAACTAAAAATTCTTTTTTGTCTCTGTCTTTGTTTCTTGCCATAAACAATCTAACTCCTTAAAATATTAATTTATTCTGTTACTTCTGTTGGTGTTTCTTCCTTTTTTTGTTTTTTAATTGAGGTATGTGGCTTTTTATCTGGATTTGCTTCCTTATATATTTTTGCAGCAATTTTATCCATGTACTTTTGCCCAGCAGGAGTAATAATTCTTCCTTTTTTATTTTCAGTAATCTTAATAAATCCTAGTTTTTCAAGATCCTGTAAAGCTGTTCTTATGATTTTACCACCAGCTTGTCTAAAAATAGGAGGTCTTGTACCACGTCTTTTCTTTCCACCATAATAATTTCTAAGAGCGTTTACTGTTACGTGACCTTCAATGTATGTTTTTCTTAGGATAGAACCCATTCTAACATACCACCAGTCTTCTCTAACTGGAGCTCTTTCTCTATGAGAGCCTGTTTTTACATAGGCAGTAAATTCAGGAGCTTTTACTTTTTTAGTGTCCTTAAGATCTTTTGCAATTTCTTCAATTAATGTACGTGCTTGTACATCGCTAATTGTTGTCAAAGTTGTTCACCTCAAATTTTAAATTCAAATTTTGTATTTTTTACTATAAAATAAGTTATATTTTATCTTAATATATAATATACGCATAGTTCTATTTAAATATGTTTCTTCAAGGACTTTTCTTCAAATACTTATCTTCTTTACGTAATTACAGGATAAACAATGAAGTGAAACATACTTTTTTGTTTTATGATTAATTTTATTTCTTATTATTCTTGTTTTTGTGTTGTTTAGATCCCTTAGCTCATAGCAATTTTTACAAACTAGCATGTGTGTTTCCTTTGGAAATCTATAATTAATCTTTTTTGCAAGTTCAAATGCTAATTGCACATATCTCCTAATATATGGATTATTTTTTCTATTCTTTTTTTCAGAAATAGCGAAATCAATTAGGTAAGATATTTTTTTTCTAATTACATCTTTGTTTTTTACCATAATTTCTCCTTTCTTTAAATATTTAAAAGAGAAATGCACCCGCCGAGAGTCGGACTCGGGCCGAAAGCTTGGCAAGCTCCCATACTAACCACTATACTACAGGTGCATTACTTGAATAATAATATAATTAACATAAAAAATGTTTATAAATGTGTTGTCTTAGCTTAAATGTGAGTTAAATTTTCAACCTTCTTTTTTGGTTTAATTAACAGGAACGCAACTATCAGGATAATAAACAAAGCAAGCAGGATATATCCAGTGTATCCTCTACTGTTTGACTTTTCAAAAATTTTCATTTTATTTAAATCCCCCCAAATAGAGTTTGAATCTAAATTACTATCATTAATTGAAGACAAATTACTATCTATTGATTCATCAATAACTTTAATTTCTTGGGTTGGATAAACAAATATGCTTTTTGAATAATCATAGTCTCCAGAAATAATTAAATCCAAAGTGCAAGAATCTATTCTACTAAATACTTTTGTATAGGATTCTGGTTCATTTGATTGCATAATTGGAATGCTCTTGGATTCACTTGAAACAACCCCACAATAATTAAAGTCAAAATTTAAATTTTTAATTACATTTGTATGATTAACAATGTCCATAGCTAAATATAATTTATTATCCTTAAAATAAAATATTGGTGGGAGCACAAAGAATGCTTCCTGATATAGCCCATCTGTTACATATACATTTACACTACCAGTCACATCATTGAATTGATTTGCTAAAATATAACTGTAATACATAGGACTATTTAAACTTGGAAGAATAAAATGATAAATTAATTCTTTATCTTGAAAAGGATCTAAATATACTATCTCCTCACTATATCTTGGATATACTTGAGTAAATGAATCATGGGTTCTTAGAACAACAAGTGTTGCAAGAGGATTTGCATTAGTGTTTTTAATATTTGCTTTGATTGTAAATGCACTATTTGTTTTCATATTTTCTGGAGAAGATAAATTTATGTTTAAAACATCTGAATAACCATAGTCAGCATAACTCTTCTGAGTATTAATATTAAATGATTTAATTTTTTCTTGAAAATCAATATTAACTGTGCTCATGGTTGTTAGCCTGTCTTTTATGTCTTCTGGATCCTTTGATTTAGAAACAACGACGTGACTAGCATCCACTTGCCCTACCTCTCCATAGGTTGCATCAACAGGTATCCAATCATAACCAGGAACATAGGCTTCTACCCAGGCATGTGCATCCCATGATAGAGTACTATTAGCATAGCCAGATACATATCTTGCTGGTATCCCTCTTGCTCTTAACAGGGCAGCAGTTAGATTTGCAAATTCATCACATACTCCTTTTCTTGTTGAAAGAACAGTTATTGAGTCCTCAATGCTATCTGAATAAATAGCATCATAAACAATATTTTGATGAACCCAATTGGTTATCTCTACAATCTCAGTAATAGCATCATTGCTTGTTTTAATTGCATTTGCTAGAGAAATGATCTCACTTCTATTTGATTGTATATTTCGTGTTGGTTCTAGATATTCATTGTTATCAGTAATTGGATTTGTTAAATCGTATTTTGTTTTTGGGAGAATGATTTTATTTTCTGCTTTAATATTTGTATTAATATGAAAATCATATTTATAGCTATCAATGGTTTCAATCTCAAAAGTTGCAATATCATTCCCATATTCATCAGTTTCAATGGTTGCAGGAATTTTTGTGCCATGGGAATCAATATAATAAACATCACGAGAAACAATCTGAGATCTTTGATTAGAAAAAATAGGAGTTGTAAATGTAAATGAATTGTTTTCTTGATAGCTTGTAATTAGAATAGGCACAGTTAAATTAATATCAACATCTATCATTTTTGTTTTTATTGCATCAAAATTTAATTTTTGATCAGCAAACACAGTTGATGAAAATATAATTAATAATAGTAATATCAATATCTTAAATTTTTTCATATTTGTTCAAAAGTATATACAATAAAAAGATTTTTAAAGTAAATCAATAGAATATATTTCTTAAACTAAAGTGATTACTATGAAAACAAAGTATACAAACATTATTGTTATTGGAATTATATTGCTTGCAATAATTATTGGAATTTATTTCTACCCTGTGCTTCCTGATTCAATGGCAAGCCACTGGAACGGAAATGGGGTTGTTAATGGACACATGCCTAAATTCTGGGGTGTCTTTCTAATGCCTCTTATCCTCATTGGAATGTTCCTATTACTTAGGTATCTTCCAAAATTAGACCCACTCAGGAGAAATGTGGATGGTTTTATGGGACACTACAATATATTCATAATTATTTTCGCATTATTTTTATTTTATATATATGTATTAACATTATTTTTTAATATTTATACAAACGCACAAAACATGTTTATTTATTTTGCACCAGCATTTGCAATCCTGATCTACTATTGCGGTATATTAATATCCAATGCAAAAAGAAATTGGTTTATTGGAATTAGAAATCCATGGACATTATCTTCTGATTATGTGTGGAAGGAAACACATAGACTGGGAGGAGTTTTATTTAAGTTAGTTGCAATCTTAAGTCTAGTAGGTGTATTCTTACCTCAACTTGCTATGTGGTTCATATTGATTCCCATATTAATTGCTGTTATAGGAATTATGATATATTCATATATGGTTTATAAAAAAGAGAACACAATTAAAAAATAAAGTGCAAGGGACAGGATTCGAACCTGCGAAGCACTAAGCACACGGTCCTTAGCCGTGTCCCTTTGACCGCTCGGGAACCCCTGCATTAGCCTTTCTTAAGAAGAAAGCCTATGAAAAGAAACTATTTCTTTTGGATACTAGAAAATCTTAATTAAAAAAAATTAAAGAAATACGATAAAAGTGGTCCTAAGCGGATTCGAACCGCTGATTCTCACCTTGTAAGGGTGATGTCATAACCGCTAGACCATAGGACCAATCTATACTTAATATAAACTTATGAACTAAAAGTAATTTAAATATGTTGGTTTTCAAAAAACTAAAATTTTGGAAAAAGAAAAGGTTTAAATACATAATATCTTAATATATATACCTTTTAATAATAGGAGATAATAACTAAAAACTCAAAAAAAATAGGTGAGACTTAGATGTTTAATAAACAATATATAACAAAACTAATTGGGGCGTTCATATTTGTATTTGGTTTGTTTTTTTTATTACTTGCCATCACAAATATATTCAATGAAGTTGAATTCATAAAAGAATATAATCAATGTATAACAGTTGCTGATTATACTCCAGAAATACTAGATACCTGTAAAATAAATGTATCCAGCGGACTTAACATTGTAATTAGAGCTAATCAGGTTGAACTAGCAACTGGACAGTATCTAAGAGTATTCTTTTGGCAAATAATACAAATACTATTCGCAGTAATTCTACTCATTGTTGGTGATTACATCTATCTTTCAAGAAAGAAAGAAGAAGTACCACAGCGAAAACCAATATTTGTTAAAAAGAAAACAGTAAAAAAGAAAAGAAGATAAATTAATCTTCTTCTCTTATCTTTTATTTTATTTAAGTTCATCAAATGTAACTATATTTATTTCTTTATCATTCTTAATGGATGTTTTTGGAGATACAAGGAACTTAACTCCCTTCTCCTTAGATACATCAATTAATTCATTTGATAGAGGCATGTCTGTTACAATTGCATAAATCTTATTGGGCTTGAATCCTTCAAGCTTAGAAAGTAGATCTTCATTCTTTGAAGAACCAATTCTCCTAAACTTTTCATTTAGGATCTTGGTTTGTCCCTTATTATCCCCTTCATTAACAATTTCAGAAAGTGATTGCTTAATCTTGTCTGTTAATTTAGGAAGAACAACCTGTTTTTTAGGTTCTGTTTTTTTTGGTTTTGGTTCTTTCTCTTTAACTACTTCTTTTTCTAGGACTGGTGCATTCACTACAATTGGATCATTTATTTTTGTAGTATAGGCATCAACTTCCACAGAACTAAAATCAGTAATTTTTTTTGAATCTATAGCAGTTATCTTTTTTTCATCATAATTTGATTGTGGAGAAATTATACCAACTAATTCTTTAGGGATAGAAGTTGCGTCATCTGCTTGAATTGGTTTAGAAAAATTATTAGAATCCCTATTAAATGGTTTTCTGAAATCATCACGTTTTTGGAAACCACCATCTCTTCTTTGGAAATTATTATCCTTTCTAAATGAATCTCTGTTTCCTGAATTATTTCTATCTCTACTGAAGTTCCCTCCACTACTACGGTTGTCTCTTCCTCCAAATCCTCTTGGACTTGCAGAAACATCTACTCTTTCAACATTTGGGATACTTGACAGTATACTATCAAATTCATTTTTTTTGAAATCATCTCTTGGTGCTGAAGAAGTATGTTCATAGCGAGAAGGAGTGTTTTCACGATGTGGTTGATAACTACCTGCAGTTTCTTCTCTTCTTTGTCCAAATGCAAGTGGTTTTATTATTTTATGTTCATTTGTTGCAGAAAATTTAGTTTGTTTTACTAAATTTGGAATTGAAGCTGTTGTAACAGCTGGTGTTTCATTATCTACTGGAGTTGATGTTCCTGAAACAGGACTAGGAAATCTTTGTTTGTTTAGATCAATATATCCTGCTTTAATCTTTCTTCTTAGAGCCTGATTAATTTCCTTTTGAGTTAGTTCTTCAACTTCTTTACCATCTGGTGCTCTTGAAATAAAATCAACCTTCATATACTTAAGTAATTGAGATTGTTGTATTTCTCCTCCATGATCTCCATCAAGGAAAAGAGTAACAGTCTTACCCTTACAAATATCAGATAATGATCTTGGTATTCTTGCACCACCAGTTGAAATTACATTTGTAAAACCATACCTTAGCATGTTAATTACGTCTGCTCTTCCTTCAACAACAATAACTTCCTTACTTGAACCTATTGTTGGACCAGCAGGAAGCTTATCAGGACCATAGAGAATAATATCCTTTGTTTTAAATAATTCCTGTATTTCGTCCATAAGCTCTTTAGTATCAGGTATCTCTTCCTGCATAACCTTACCAAGAAGCTCAATTGCTCTTTCTTTAATTTGTTTTCTTTTAAGACCTCTTGTGTCTTCAATTTGTTTAATTATAAAGAAGGTATCACATGGACCAACCTTATCAATGGTTTCTATTGCAGCACCAATTATTGCTGTTTCAACCATGGATAGAGAACAAGGTAGTTTTAATGTTCCTGTTGTTTTATTGTTTGAATGGTTGACTGTGATTTCTATTCTTCCAATCTTTCCATTCTGTTGAAGTTCTTTTATATCAAGCTGTGATCCTAAAAGTCCTTCTGATTGTCCAAAGATAGCACCAATAACATCTGGTCTCTCTACTAATCCCTGAACCTCAAAATCCGCAACAATCAAGTATTTGATTGTTTCTAAATAGGTTTTACCCATAATTCATTCACCTGTTTAATTATATCTTGTTATTTAATCTAATGAAACAGGAATTTAATTCATATTTTAAAAATAGTTAGGTTTCAAAATAAAAATAGTATATGCATCTGGAATTTATAGAATTTCAATAATCTTGTGATGACTCTTCTCACCTTTGATTATCTTTATTCCATATCCATTTTCTTTAAAAAGCTCTACTAGTCTTCTATTGGCCTTCCCATCCACAGGGATCGCCTTTAATCTGACTTTAAGCTTTTTGCCTTCAAGTAATTCAATCTCATTTTTCTTTGAATTACATATTACATTAACTTCTAAAATCTCACCTTTTTGGAAGTTAATTTTTTTTTGCATATCACTTTATTTTGATTAATTATAACTATTTTCAAATTATTAAATTCTGTTCTATAAAGATTTAACTTATTCCTTAAATTTTATATTTATTTTAAAAAAACAAATAAAAATATAAACTTAATTTCCATTATTATATTATATAATGAAACAAAATGTTTATAAAATAGTGGAATAACGTATATACTATATTAGTTAAAAAGGGAAAGAGAATTTATGAAAAACAAAGCAAAAGGATCAAACGCTGAAAGAGAGCTTCTTCTTATGTTCTTTAAAGAGGGATTTGGAGTATCTAGGGTTGCTGGATCAGGTTCCTCCCAATTACCCACACCAGACATTATTGCCTGTAGGAAAGGTAGGTGTGTAGCCATTGAATGTAAGACAAAAAGTGGGGAATATTTAAATATTAGGCCTGAACAGGTTGAAGAACTAAGAATATGGGAAGATATGGCTTCATTTCCTGCATATGTGGCCTGGAGACTAGGAAAGGATAAATGGTACTTTATTTCTCACAAAGATCTTAATAAAACAAAGAAAGCCTATTCCATAAAAAAGGAAGAAATTATGGAAAAGGGAATGGATTTTAAAGCATTTATAAACCTTCTGACTCATTAATATATATTAAGGTAAACTCTTTTTTTAATATTAAAAATAAGGTAGAATAAATATGTATATGGAACTTGAAGAAATCATAAATGCTCTTGAAAGAGAGGCAAAAAAAGAAAAAGGACTTAAAAATAAATGCCTCTATGATACATCAATTTCTGCTTTAAAAGAACTAAAAGATAGAAAATTAGATAAATAAAGTTATAATAATTTATATTTTGCTGTGAATTTATCAACTTCACTTTCTTTAATAGGACCTATTCCAATGCAAGTGAAATCAGGAGCTGGTAATTGAGTGTGAGCTGCATCTTTTATTAGAACAGCAGTTAATTGATTTTTCACTTCTTGAAAGAGAGCAAGTAGTTCTTCTCTTGATTCAATTTTGAGCACAACTTTTTTTTGGCCTTCATCAAGCCAGGCTTCTGCAACCTTTGGATTTCTTTTAGAAGTTAGAATGTAGGATTCAACTGCTGCATGTGAGACCTGGGCAGCAATCTTGCCTTTCCCAAGTTTCAAATCATTTCTAAAAATAATAACTTGTTTGTACATATATTTTAATTGAATTCATTTATATTTGTTAAGATTTAAAAAAATAGATGAATTATTCATCTATTGAATCAAGCTTTGTTAGAACAACATCAGAAGCTTCAAGTCCTAAATAGGTAACCTTCCAGGTTGTGTGATTTTTACCCCACATTGAAGTAATTTCTTTTGTTTCATTAATTGTAAGCTCAGTATTGTACTCATAGCCCTTGTGCTCGTTCTTAACCATGTACAATCTATCATATTCCATGATTATGTGCTTAGGATTTGCATGAACAACCTTGAAGATGTTCTTTCCTCCATCCTCTTCAAACTCTTCATTAAGTTCAACATAAACAACCTTGTCTTCGAACTTGTTGTTTTTTGGTCTTTCCATGTCTGTTATTTTTCTTATTAAATGTATTTTTATTTCCATAATATTCATCTTCTCCAAAATTCATTCCTATAAATATCTTATTGTTTGCTATAAAGAAGTAGACAAATATATTTTTAAATATATTTACCAGGTTATATTCACCTGATCAGTCCTAAATAGAGGATTAATTATGGTTTCTTTAAGATCCTGTGCACCATCAGCAAGATAATGTTTAAGCCCCAAATCTGCAATCATCACACCATTATCTAAGCAAACCTGGAAAGGAGGGATGTATAATTTAATACCTCTCTGATCACAGAACTTAATTAGCATCTCTTCTAGTGCTTTACTTGCTGCAACCCCCCCAATAACCATGAGTTCTTTCTTTTTTGTGTAGGATATACCTCTTTCAGAGACTTCAAGAAGCATTGCATAGGCTGTGTGCATGAAAGAATAAACTAAATCTTCTTTTTTCACCTTACCAATAAGCTTGGTTGCTGATGTTAATAACCCAGAAAAAACTATATCCATTCCCTTAACTGAATAGGGAAGATCAATATAGTTATTAGATTCAAAATAGACCTTATCTAAGATTGGTCCACCTGGAAATCCATAACCTAATTCTCTTGCAAATGAATCAAATAGATTACCAATTCCAATATCTAATGTTTCACCTAAAATTTTATATTTATTATCATCTAAAGCAATTATTTGAGTGTTTGCTCCACTTGTGTAGATAACAAGTGGATCCTTAGCTTTCATTAATGTTTTTCCTATTTCAATGTGTGCAACACAATGATTAACTCCAACAATTGGTTTATTATATTTAATTGATAATGTTCTTGCAAAAGTAGCACCCACTGATAAACAAGGACCTAGACCAGGGCCTTGAGCAAACGAGATAACTGAAATATCTTTCATTTTTAATTTTGCAATTGTTAATGCTTCCTTTAGAACATCAATAGCATTTGAATAATGAAATTGAGCTGCATCAAATGGTTTAATACCCTTGTCTGGTTGCTTGTATTGTTTTTTTACATTTGCAAGAATGATTCCATTAGAATCAATAATACCTATACCAAAGGTGTGAGCAGTTGATTCAATTCCAAGAGATATTAATCTTTCTTGTTTTTGTTTAGAAACCATAATTATAATATAGATTAGAAGAATTTAAAAAATGAAAAGAAAAAGAAAGATAATAGAAATAATTATTTATTTCCAATATCCTGGATGATATAATTCCATAAAATTATCATAGAAATACAAATAATAAGCTGTTTTTCTCATGCTTGCATAAACTGACCAGCTATCAAGCTCTCCAGTACCATCATGTATTTTATATGGATAATAATCATTCACAGCTGGTATTCCTTTTGTGAAGTTCTTTGCACCAGAATCACTTCCGATCATGTATTGATAAAATGATCCAAATGCAGTATTTATTGCTAAATCTATACTCCCATTTGGTTTATCTATATCATCTATTCCTTTTGTTTTGAATTCTGTTTGAAGCTTATCTCTTGATTCTAGGAAGATTGCAGCAGAAAGTATTAATCCTTTCTTATGATCTGTTTTTGCATCATTAACAAAGTTCAAATAATCTTGATTACTTGTTATTGTAATGCGAGCATCTCTAACAAATTCAATTAATTTTGGATGTGAAGTTAAATAATCTATATTACTATTTCCCCAGGTATTTACATTTACTTGCCCAACACCAAAAGAAACACCATCAGTTCCAACAGTAACTGTTTTATCAAAATTGGATTCTGATCCAATAATAGCAAACCAAATTGCATGTTCTTCTTCAGTCATTTGCATTTCAGTAACAAGATCATTCATATCTTTTATCACTTCATTATCTTTTGTAAAGTTTAAAGAATCATATTTTATTTTTATTGTCATTTCTAGATTTGCATCAGAATCTTTAATAATTTGTCCAGGACCAGTTATCCCTGTTTGATTTATGTCGCTATTTAAATCAACCATTCTAAATGAACATAATTTTTGATTAAATAAATCGCATTTTTCTGAGGTTGTTGGCTCTGGAGTTATTGAATCAGATATTCCACCAGCTACTCCAGGGATCCATTCAGGAAGTGATCCACCATAGAATTTAATTAATTTTCTATTGTTTATTTTGTAAATATCCACATTGATACTATTTACATCATCTACATATACAAAGAAATAATAGTCATAATCAGTTGGAGTTCCAACAAGAAGATAGTTTCCACTATTGATTGGTGATATTTGATTTAAATTTTGTACATTAATTGAGCTACTAGTTAAATCTATTTTTTTAGTTAGATTTTGTCCAATTTCAAAAGATGTAGACACAGAACTACAATTATTTAGAGTACTTGGAGTATTCCAATCAGTATTAATTTTGTTTGAATAATAACAAGTATCTCCTGTTTTTCCAGAAACTGTAAATTGAATTGTTGCAGTATTTTTTGTAAAATAGCAAACATGATTATCACAAATATATCCGTCTCCACTTGCATTTACAGGAGTTAATGTTATGCCTGCTGAGGCTGGACCTGATGAAGGTGTTCTTGGTTGTGTTGTTGAATCCGGAGTATGGGCTGGATTATCGTTTGGAGAAGGACTAGTGCTACAATCACTAGTATCAATTGTACATTTCTCTTTATTACATTTTAAATTACCACTTGTGTATTTTGAATCGTATGAAACACAGGTTTTAGATGTTACCATATTATTTGCAGCCACTGGATTATTTAAATTATCTCTAAAGTAAATAGTACCATTTGATGAAACTTCACATTCTTCACTATATTCTAAATTACCATTTGCTACTCCAATACACTTAGAAGTTGTAGAACCTGGGTTTGTATTAGTAGTTGATCCAACTCTAATTGTGTAACTTGTAGCAAAATAGTTTGGAGTAGTAAATATCTTTGTCTCATCTGAAATTAATTGATAAGTATATCGACCAGGACTACTTTCTGATAACGCCTCCAAATTTGCATGACGCGTCATACTAAACATGGTTTTACTGTGCAACACATTATATCTTAATAAATAAACATAAAACACACCATTTGTCTTATCCTTATAATCATCAGAAGTTATATTTAACACCCCAGTTGATGGATCAAAAAAGTTATATCTACAAGAAATATCCGCAAATTTAATATCACTTAATCCCTTCTCTTTTAGTTTTGAAACTAAATCTTGACGAGAATTTCCGCAATAGTTTTCAAAATTATTACTAGAAAATATAGTCAGTGAATTTCCAGTATAAAATGATTCTGAAAGGGTACTATCTAAAATAGATTTACTTCCTGCATCTAATTCATTTGGGAAATAAATCACAAAAACAGATAATTTTGAATCATCATAAATTGTCCAAGCTACATTTATTATATTTGGCATATTTCTTTGCCACGAATTACCTAAATCTGTCTTAGGAATATTTGAATTTGTATAATTTATTACTAAATTTCCCGTGGTAGATGAATAGGTTCCATCTTTTATGTTTAGACGTTGATAACTAGCAGCACTTACAACTCCAAGATTTATTAAAAACATTAACGCAATTATTGCAAATAGAATATATCCTTTATACTTCATCTTTACCCACATTTAAGTTAATTAGTTAGTCTAAAATATCTATATATTATATGGATACATTTAAAAAGGTTAATCTTGAGAGGAGAATAGAAAGAACTTTATTTGAGAATAGAAAGAACCTTCTCTTGTAGGTGAATAGGATATGCTGTTAAATATTCATTTAACTTCTTCTTATCTATCTTCTCTTTTATATCTTTTATAACTTCTTTTGAAAGAGAAGACTCTTCTTTATAATAAATAAAATCTATTAATGTCTTTTCTATGTCTGAAACTGGCACCTGTATATTATAATAATCTATAAAATCAAATCCAAAGAAGTATTTTCTGGTTATCCTATGGAGAACTATATTTCCTCCATCAAAAGATGATTTCACTCCAGATCTTACTTTCTTTGTAGTTATTATTACTGGATTTGTTTCTTGCTCCCATAGGTTCCTAAAAGATAAGGCTTCTTGTAAACCATAATAAAATGGAGAATAAGAAAATCCAGAAACCATGATGTCTTTTGCAAAAGTATATTTACCTCTAGTTATTCTTATTATTTCTTTCTTTTTTAATAGATTATGAATTAACTTTTGTAAATACTCATTTGATATTCCTTTTTCTTTAAGTAATAGAAACAGATCTCTCTTTGAAAAACCTAGTTTATCTTTATATCTTTCTTTAATTAATTGTAAGTATTTCATAATTATCTTGATTTTATATATTAAATCTTCTTTTTAGTGCATCCAGCATTTGCTTTACTGTTGGAACAACACCTGTTAAAATTATTGATTTAAAGATTGGTTCATCAACAGTTGATAAAGGAAATAACTTGATTAGTTCAATTACTTGTTTTTTATATTCTTTATTATCTGAAATAAAATAACTTAAATAATAAACATCATAAATATCTCTAATTAATCTTCTATTAAGGTATGCGTTTGCTTTTTCAAGTAATAGATCTTCAACAGATAAGGTGTATATAGAGATAATACTTCCATCTATTTTTTCATATTCTCTAACTACTTTTTTTAAAAGAATTGGATCTTTCTTTTTTAATATTCTTATTTCTACTCTAACATCGATTTTATTATTTGATGCTTTTGCAAAGATAACATTATCCGTTTGTTTGTATTTAATTAAATTTAAATTTATTTTTTCTAATGTTTGTTTTATTTTTACTTGGATATCTCCTTGTTCAACTAAATAAAAATCAAGATCTTCTGAATATCTATTCCCACCATAGCATCTCCATATTGTTGTTCCTCCATGTAATATTAAATCAGGTAGCACATCATAGAGATTAGTAATTAATTCATCTTGTAGATATCCTTGATCCTTATGATATTGTTTCTTTAGTTTATTTGAGAGAGGTAGCCTCATAGTTTATCACAAATATATAAATAACCAAAAGGTATATAAAAAGGTACTTTTGGTCACCCACATGAAGAGACAAGACATAAATACTTTTATAAGTATTTTCTATCTTTATAATATATCTAAAGCAAATAATAGAGAGAACTAATGAAAAGGATAGAATTATATGACTATTAAATTATATAATACACTCACAAGAAAAAAAGGAATCTTTAAACCTGTTGAAAAAGGAAAATTAAAGATCTATGTTTGTGGTGTTACTGTTTATGATGAAGTACATCTAGGTCATGCAATGTCCTATATCTATTATGATATGCTTATTAATTATTTTAAACATTTCCACAGCTATGATGTGCTATATGTTAGAAACATAACAGATGTTGGGCATATGACAACTGATGCTGATGGTGGAGAAGATAAAATAGAAAAAAGAGCAATTGAAAGAAAGATCCATCCAATGGAGCTTGTTTACAAGTATACCCATAGTATGTGGAAGAACTTTGATGCAATCAATCTTGATAGACCAAATCTTGAACCACAGGCATCAGCACACATTCTTGAAATGCAGGAATGGATTAAAAAAATGCTTAAAAATGGATTTGCCTATGAAGTAAATGGAAATGTGTATTATGATATCTCAAAATTTGAAAACTATGGTAAATTCTCAAACAATAATGTAGAGGACATGTTAAAAGATACAAGATTTAAGAATGATGAACAAAAAAAACATGCAGGAGATTTTGCTCTTTGGATAAAAGCAGAACCAAAACACATTTTAAAATGGCCATCTCCCTGGGGTGAAGGATACCCTGGATGGCATCTTGAGTGTTCAGTCATGGGAACCAAATATTTAGGAGATAAGTTTGATATTCATGGAGGAGGAATTGAACACCTGTTCCCACATCATGAAAATGAGATTGCACAAAACTATGGATATTTTCAAAAAAGAGTAGTAAATAATTGGGTGCACACTGCTCTACTAATGGTTGATTCACAGAAGATGGGAAAATCTAAAGGTAATTACATAACCATAGAAGATTTCTTAAAAACACATTCACCTGAAAGCCTAAGATATCTTGTTCTCTCTGGGCACTATAGAAAACCACAAAATTATACAGAGAAAGCAATTACAGATTCAGAGAATGCAGTTGAAAGAATAAATAATTTTATTTTAAGATTACAAGATATTAAGAATGAGAAGGAAAGTAAGTTTGCAGAAGCAATCATTGAAAATTCAATTGCGAACTTTTCTAAACAAATGGATGATGATTTAAATACACCTGCTGCATTTGCTGAAATATTCTTTTTAATTAAAGAAACAAATAAGTTGATTGATACTGATAAAATAAATGTTTCTGAAGCAGAAAAAATACTTAACTTTCTTAAAAAAATTAATTTCGTGTTTAAAATATTCACATTTATTAAGAAGGAAGATCCAAGCAAACCCAAAAAGAATAGAATCAAGGAACCAGAAATACTTGAACAGATTAAAAAAAGAGATGAACTAAGAAAGAAGAAAAAATGGGAAGATGCAGATGTTATTAGAATGAATCTCCAGAAGAAGGGGGTTGTTCTTTTTGATAGTAAGGACGGAACCACCTGGAGATACGAATAAATTTATTTCTTTTTCTTGGATTTTTTTTCTATTTTTTTCTTTTCCAATGGAAATACATCGTTTACACATTTCATACCATAATCAAATGTTTCTTTATCTAGATTAATTCCAATTCCTTTTCTTTCAAGCTCGTTCATGAATTCTCTCTTTGAAATTCCTACTAATCTTGCTCCCCCAGTTAGATCTAAATTGTTATCATAATAGGCTTTAATTGCGTTATCTAATTTATATTCATATACTCCTTTATCAAAAAACATTCTTGCAACTTCTGATTCAGTTAAATTTTTTTCTTTAGCAACCGCATAAATCACACTTAATGAACTATCAGACAACCTATATGATTTTAATTTTTTTAATTTATATTCACTCATAATTATTTTCACCCTCTATTACTTTTAATCCCCATAAAGTAAATCTTGAATTAATACTTTTTTTCAATTGTATAATTTTATCTCTTGCATCTTGTTTAGAAATTATATTTTTTCTATATAATATATAAACAAAATGAATACTAGTAAATAATCTTATCTTATTTTTTTCACAATACTGCAATGGGCCATTATCATCTAATAACACACCCATATTTCTTTCTTTTGCGATTGTTAAAATATATATTTCTCCTGAATCTTCAGATAATTGTTGTTTAATATCTTTTGGAATCTCAAGTGGATTAATTAAAGTAATTAATCCTGCATCAATAAAAGATTTAAATAAATCTGCATCTTTTGGAGTATATAATTCTCTCTTTGGATGATCAAGCAACTCCTCCCTTACTTTCTCTGTTGAATAAAGTTCAAAATAATCCAGGAGATATTTAGCAAGATCTATTTTATTTATATTTATCCAAAATGAAGAATCAATAACTGCTTTAACCTTAGTATTACTCATATAACACATATGTAGTACAAAAGGTTTAAAAAGTGTATTCTTTTGTAATACACACCTAAATTAAATCTAATAAATTATATGGATTAATCTGCATCTCTTTTTGCCATCTTATTTGCTAAATTATATCCAATAGCCAGTAAATTACTTTCAATAACTAATATTATTTTTTCACTAATATTATTTTCTCTTGCAATTTTAGAAAGTAATTTTGAACACTTATTATATTGATTAATTATTGTTACATATGTCCATTTTTTTTCAATAACAGGAGTGGTTTTATTTTGTTTGAGATCATCTTCCAGATCTATATAATCATCAATCATTTGAACTAAATAACCAACATCATACATTAAATCAATATATTTTTTTGGAACAGTAGTATTGATTGTACTATATAATAAATCCATACTTGCTTTAACACCATATTCTCTATAACTCTTTTTATGTGTAATGCTTTTAGCTTCTGCATCACACCATTTTTCAAAGTATTTAATTTCTGTATAATTAAGCTTACTTGCTAAATATGATAATAATGAAACTAGATTTGATTCATTAGTAGTTGTGCAATTAAGAGCAGACTTAATTATTTTTGATCTTTTACTTGGAGAATAAATATTTAATTCATGATCAAAAATATGATCTATTACAACATTAAAAGTTGCTGCATATATAATTTGTTTACGCATTTCTTTTGGAAAGGATATTAAATTTAAAGTTTTTAAAAAATATTTTTCGTTAAGGTTAAGTACTTTTGAGAAATATCTGTATTTATTATATTTCTTACCACTTACAAAAAGCATAATATATGCTCCAAGAGCATAAACTGCTGTTGTGCCTAGTCTTAACTTAAGATAAAAAGAAGTTTCTTTAATTTCTGGGCAATATTGATTAACTAAAGGGGCTATATATTTATTAAAATCATTATTTGTTTTTTTTATAATTATTGTAAGTATATTATTATTAGAATCCTTTTTAAAAAAAGCATATAATCTATTAATTCTTTTAACCCTATTCATAAATTATCACATTGTAATATATTAGAATAGAAAAATATATAAATAAACAGAATATTTAAGATATATTGATTCTCAGACCTACTTCCTGCAAGAAATAGCGCCCCGGGTAGGACTCGAACCTACAACCTATCGATTAACAGTCGATTGCTCCGCCATTGAGCTACCGAGGCATTAATTAAATTAAATTTTATGTTTGCTTAGGATTTTAATTACCAGATCAAAAGTCTCTTTTGGGGTTAAATTTGTAGTATCTATTAAATATCTTGGTTCTGGAAATAATTTTTTTAATAACTTATTTTTATTAATTAACTTATAAAAAGCCATGGTTTCTAAATATTGGCTTTTCATGAATGTATGTGTTTCAAATTTATCTTGGTTAGGGTCATCTTTAATCCTATCATATGCAATTTTTGGGTCAGCAACTAAATAAATGCTGATTGTTGGTTTTTCAAAAGCATCTGGTTTAAGAAGATTATTTGTTTCATTATAATCAACTCCCCATGCTTTATTAAATATAAAATGATCCATAAATCCCCGCTGAGAGATAATAATTGGCTCTTTTAAACGCCATTCATTTATTTTATAGTTTGTGATTCTATAATCAGCAATAAATAAAATAATATCAGTATAAACATCAGTAAATATTTTGCCATAACCAGATATCTTTAAAGAATCTCTTACAAATTGATGATATGGTGATTTAAATGAAAGCGCACCATAATATTGTGACAAACTATTTTTCAAAGTTGTTTTTCCACTACCATCCAGTCCAGTGATTACAATCCATTTTCCTTTTTTCTTTTTCATAACACAACCATTTTATTATAAAAAGATATAAACCACTAAGGCTTATATCTCACCATTGTTCTTGGGAAAGGAATTGCATCCTTAATTGATTCTGCTCCTATGATATAAGAAATTAATCTCTCAACTCCCATTCCAAATCCAGAATGTGGAACTGAACCATATCTTCTTGTATCTAAATAAAACTCATAGTGCTCTATCTTCTCACCCTGTGCTAAAAGCTTTTCTTTTAGTTTTTCTAGAGATGGTTCCCTCTCGCTTGCTCCAATTATCTCACCATATCCTTCAGGGCCTATACAATCAAATCCAAGAACAACTCTTGGATCTTCAGGATCTTCCTTCATGTAAAATGCTTTTACTTCTTTTGGATATCTACTTATAAGTAAGAAAGTATCATACATCTTTGATAACTTATCCTCTTCAATTGTTCTTAAATCCTTACCCCATTCAACTTCCATTCCTTCTTTTTCTTTTAATATTTGTAATGCATCAGAATAGGTCATTCTAACAAATGGTTTTGAGATTGCAGTTTCTAATTTCTTTATATCTCTTTTTAGAATCTCAAGTTCTTCTCTATGTTTTTCAAGAACTCTTTTAATCACATGCTTAAGAAGTCCTTCACCATAATCCTGAAGCTCATCAAAATCAATCCAAGCTCCTTCCATTTCTGCATGCCAATATTCTGTTAAATGACGAGAGGTTTTTGATTTTTCTGCTCTAAAGGATGGAGCAATTGTATATATCTTTCCTAATGCAAAGATTGCTGGCTCAGCGTACAATTGCCAGGTCTGTGCTAGGAACACTCCTTTCTTTTCAAAATAGGGAACCTCAAATAAGGTTGATCCACCTTCACATTGAACTGATTGAAGAATTGGAGATTGATATTCATAGAAGTCCTTACTTCTAAAATATTCATGAATTGCTCCAAAGATGGTTGATCTTATTTTAAGAATCGCACTCATCTTTCTTGATCTTAGCCAAAGATGTCTAACATCTAAAAGGAATTCTTCAGAAAAGTCTTTAGAGATTGGATAGGTTTCTGCAATACTTACTATCTCTAAATCTTTTACTTTAAGTTCATAGCCACCAGGTGCTCTATCATCCTTTTTAAGTTCACCCTCAACAGAGAAAAAAGATTCAATGGTTAATTTCTTTGCATCTTGAAATACTTCTGGTTTAACCTTATCCTCTGACACAACAACCTGAATAATTCCAGTTTCATCTCTGATTGTTATGAACACATCTGTTTTTTGATCACGAAGACGATACACCCATCCTCTTAGATGAGCTACACCTTCACCTTTCTTAATTGCTTCTTTAATAGAAACAAATTTAATTTTTTCTTCCATAATTAATTTCTCCTTAAGTTTATATATAATAATTGATTTTATAAAACTATTTAGTCTAACAGCTCCTTTGAGTTTATAGACCTATGAATAAATAAAAGTAGTTTGGCCTAGGGGCCATTAAAGTTTTCTATTGATGTTTCAAAAATTATTTTAACATCAGATTTTAATAATATAGTTTTGTATATCATAAATAAGATTAATGATGAGTAATGTTTATAAATAGTTGGGATTGATTAAGATATATTTTATATATTTATAAGATAAGAAAATTAAAATAATTAGATTTTATTTAAAATCTAATTATGAATTTATAATTGCACGATGTAGATTGTCAAATCTCCTTTTTAAACTCTGTTTCACTTCATTTACACCCTCATCAATCATATTTAATTTATTTGCTGACTTTGGGGTTTGATAAAGTGTTCGTTTATAAGACATTATTTCGGAAGTATATTCTTTTAAAATTTTAAAAAAATAATTATACTCTGATTTGCTTTTCGCAGTATTCATCCCTACAACCAAATGCTCAAAAATTTGTAAGTTACCATCTATATATTTCTGCATATGATCTATTTGATAAGACTTAACTACAGTATTACTTACCCTTTCCCATCCAGAGATTTTTGCGACATTTTTTAAAAAATCTTCAACAAGTATATAATTAGTAAAAACTTTTTTTATATCACCTACAGGGATATTTTTTGCATTATGTCTAAGAAACGACAAACCACGTGGAATTGCTCCATTGGTAACTGTTTTTAGATGTTCTTTTATTCTTTTTACATCTTCAATCTTTGCTTTGTGAGCATCTGATTGTTTTACTTCTCGTTCGAGAGTCAATCTTGATTTTAAATCAATCTTTTTACTTGGTCTTATCTTCCCCATAGCAACACCTCTAATCAATATATATATGAAATACACAAAGATTTAAAAAAGAAACTAGAAAGAGAAAGAAATTTCTTTCTCTATTAATTTTTGTGTGTTATCTTTAATTGCTCCATGATCAAGAACATCTAGGGTTGTGCTTGTTGCATCCTCTATCTTTTCCTTATTTCTTATTAGGAATTCCTTATCATCAGAAGAAATCTTCAGAGTCACTTTATCCTTTGGATTAAGATTCATTTTCTTTCTTGCATCTTGAATTGCTCTTGTAAGCTCACTTCTTTCCCATTCATCATTGTAGGTATCTGGAATATCTTGATCTAAATAAACAACAAGATCATCATTTATTTCTTTGGATAGGAAATTACCTTTTGGATCATTCTTAACAAGCTCAATCCTTTCAACATTAATCATATCCTCCATAATCGGAATGAAATAAATTAATTTTGAAATGTTGCTTGTTTTAATTACAACTCTTGGAAGAACCCATCTTAATCTTTTTTTACTTTCCTCTCTCAATGATAATGAAGTTGCAATCACATTCTGAGAAAGATTAAAATTGTCTTCTAGATTCTTGCTTATTAAATCCATGTTTGCTAATGGAAGAGAAAGAAGATGTATTGATTTCTCTTTCCTGTTTTCAAACTTTTGATAAAGATATTCTGTGAAATGTGGTGCAATTGGTGAAAGCATTAGAACAATTGATGAAATACAATAACTTAAAACATTATTTTTTTCTTCTCTTTTTCTCAGAAGTTTGATGTAAACTCTACTTAGGTCCTCAAGAACAAACTTCTCTATATCTCCAACCACACGCGAATACTCTGTATTTTCATAGGCCTTGTGGGAATTATCTAAAACATTGTTCAATCTTGAAAGTATCCATTGATCTTCAATAGTTAGATTTTCTTTTTCTGGATTAAGCTCTGTTATAAAATTTATTTTATCATTATATAGTTTCAGGAAGTTTATTGTGTTATCAAGTAGATTAAATATTCTCTTAATATCTTTGAACTTTTTTTCATCAACAACTAAATCAGTTCCAATATATTCTTTTGCAAAATAATACCTGAAATAATCAATTGAATAGAGATTAAACCATTCTTCAAGTGGTTTATCATTTCCTTCTGATTTAGATAGCTTACGCTTTGAAACATCCAGAACCATTCCATGTAAAGAGATGTGCTTAAATGGTGCTCTATTGAATGCTATGGTTGAACAAATTAACTGTGAGTTCCACCATCCTCTTATTTGATCGCTTCCTTCAAAGTTGATGTCTGGAGGCCAGTATTGATTGAACTTATCTTTATTTTCTGGATATCCAAGAGATGCCCAGGATGCAATTCCAGAATCAAACCAAACATCAAATATTTCTGGAACTCTTTTTACTTCTCCACCACATGAACATTTGTAAGTTATGTTATCAATGTATGGTTTATGAATATCCATTCCTAAATCAAGAGCTGGAAACTTTTCTTTTAATTCTTTTAATGAACCAAATACTTCTATTTTTTCACAGGTTTCACATTTCCAGATCGGGATTGGAATACCCCAATATCTTGCTCTTGAGATTGGCCAATCAGAGATTGAGTTTAACCAATCATTGAATCTATCCTTTGCCCAGGTTGGATACCAGGACACTTCTTTTTCGTTTATTTCCTTTAATCTTTCTCTTAGTTCTTCTGTTTTTAGGAACCACTGAGGAAGAGCAACCTGAAGAAGAGGTGAATGACATCTCCAGCAAACAGGATATGCATGTTTAACTTTTCTTTTTCCAAGAATGTTTCCTTTTTCTTGTAAATAATTAATTATGAAAGGATCAAGCTCTTTAACTTTTTCGTTCTTATGAGATGGAATTGTTTCATCATAGACTCCAGAAATGGTTACTGGACAATAGGCAGGTATATTGTTTTCATGACCAACTGCATAGTCTTCCTTACCATGCCCAGGAGCACAATGAACTAAACCTGTTCCTTCTTCTAGATGAACAAATCTTGGGCTTGAAATTATTTTATAACTTCTTTCTTTATAATCATCAGGAATGTTTATCCATTCTTCTAGAAGTGGTTTATATCTTCTACCAACAAGATCACTACCTTTATGTTCTTCTCCTAGTAAATAATCATCCTTCCAATTAAGCTCATTAATTATTTTATCAACTAAATCCTTTGCAACAATATATTTTTTTCCTGAATGTATCAATTCAACATAGGTATAGGATGGATTAATCATGATTCCCATATTTGCTGGAAGAGTCCATGGGGTTGTTGTCCAAATCACATAATAGAGATTAGGGTTGTCAATTGATTGAATCCCAACATAGATTGAAGTGTCAGTTAATTCCTGGTGCTCAATCTCATTAAAAGAGACTGATGTTTCACAGGAAGGGCAAACATGAACAGGATACTTACCATGATAGAGCATTCCTTTATCAACAGCTTTTTTAAAAGTCCACCAACCAGTTTCCATGTATTTTTTATCAAGAGTTCTGTAGGGATGCTTCCAATCCATCCATTGCCCTAGGTTTTCTATTTCTCTTGACATGTCATCAATGTGCTCGGTTGCAAATTTCTTACACTCAGTTATAAATTTTTCAATACCAAATTTTTCAATATCTTCCTTTGATTTTAATGAATACTTAAGCTGTACCTTTCTTTCAATTGGAACACCATGAGTATCAAACCCAGGAGTATCAAGAACCTTGTAACCCATTTGTCTATGATATCTTATGACAACATCTTTCATAACCCTGTTAAAGGTTGTTCCAATATGTATGCTTCCTGATGCATAGGGAGGTCCATCAATAAAATAATAATGTTTTTTTGATTCTTTGGTTCTTACTTTTTCAGGAATATTTTCTCTAATCCAAAGTTTCTTAATTTCCTTTTCTGTAGCATATGAATATTGTACATTCTCTTTGTTTGTGGATTCATTTTCTTTTGGTACCATTCTTTATTCCCCCAAGATTTTAAATTTTGTTTTCTTTTTATCTGGACCTATAAATCTTCTTTGAAAAACTCTTTTGTAGCAAATAATTCTTGATATAAGAATTATGGCTACAATTATATAATTATAATTGATATAATAGAAATGGATGTTATAGTGCTTACACTAATCTTATTTAAAAATAAATTAGATTTATTTGTTTGCTTCATATTTAATCAAAGATTTCGTGTTCTTATAAATATATATAACTAAATAGGTTTAAAAAAGTAGTGGGAAAGAGACTGTTGGGCGTCAACCTACCGAAACCGGTTGAAGTGGGAATGGCAGGATTCGAACCTGCGACCCTTGGTGTATAAGACCAATGCTCTAACCAGGCTAAGCTACACTCCCACAAATATAAATAGAATAAATGATTTTTGAAACAAATTATGTGATTGCTTAATTATTGTTTTTCAGAGAATTCTCCAAATCTTCCAAGATTCACTCTTAATTCTTTCTTGAA
>Ga0268276_1000130_pt1 | contig 88898 bp, 70 predicted proteins | sample saktaG_4_FD_190145 | JGI IMG/M metagenome (GOLD analysis project Ga0268276, IMG submission 190145) | Saline water microbial communities from Sakinaw Lake, British Columbia, Canada - sak_2010_1_5_45m | ecosystem: Environmental > Aquatic > Non-marine Saline and Alkaline > Saline ... | reverse complement strand
GGCTCATGATGTCGAACAGAGATGCCCGACATCAAAGGGATAAATAGCCTCCGAGAGTTGGAGGCGCTGCCCCGATGGTTCCAAGCATCCACTGGATGACGGTAGTTTACCACACAACTTCCAAGATGTCAAAAATTGAGCATCAACCTCATTGGGGCAAAGGATAGCCGATGGATCGGAGAAAGGCCGAGGCGGGCGAGAGATTCCCTGTGCTGGGGAGTGCCGTAACCTTTGTGACGGGCGAAGCCATACCCCGGGTACCGAGCATCCAATTCGACCATCAGTCTATCCCGGGTGACTTTTGCTACAATAGAGGCGGCGGCTATCGAGAGGGACAGAGCGTCGCCACGAGTGATGCTCTTCTGGGATGCAGACAGCTCAGGCAGGCTCAGGTAATCTACGAGGAGGAAATCGGGGGGTGGGGCCAATTGGGCGATGGCCAGGCCCATGGCTTGCCGGGTGGCGGGCACGATGCCGATTTCATCTATCTCTTCCGGAGGCACAATCCCCACCCCCACAGCCAAAGCTGCGGACTTGATGATGCCGTATTGGCGCTCGCGCTGCCTGGGGGTGAGTTGCTTGGAATCTCGTACGCCTTCCAGCCCTTCGATCCTTCGACAGGACTCAGGACTGGCTTCGCTCAGGACAGGTTCCTGGGATAAGTCAGGTCGGACGATGGGTAGGATGACTGCACCTGCCACCACCGGGCCTGCCCAGGAGCCCCGCCCGGCCTCATCCAGGCCGGCGATATGGCGATAGCCCTCGGCGTAAAGCGCCATCTCCTCTCGCAGATTCGGCTTTTGCACTATCATCCCGCTACACTGATCAAAAAGAAGCGAGGCGTAGACTGGTGTCCACGCCCCGCTGTTGGCCCTTTAGCGCTTCTCTCTCAAGCGGGCCGCCCGGCCCTTGCGGCCCCGGAGATAGTAGAGTTGAGCTCTCCGTACATGAGCGTGGCGCAGGACTTCAACTTTCTCCAGCCGGGGAGACTTCAGCAAAAAGGTCCTCTCCACTCCCACGCCATGAGAAGCGATGCGCCGCACCGTGAAGTTGGCGTTGGCTCCTCCTTTGCGCAAGCGCATCACCGTCCCCTGGAAGATCTGGGTTCGTTCCCGGTCGCCTTCGACGATGCGGAAATGCACGCGCACCGTATCCCCCGGCCTGAGCCGAGGGACGTCAGGATTGGATTTGAATTGTTGTTCGACGGATCGTACAAGGTCTACCACTGTTTTCACCTTTCCTTGCCAGGTTCACGATGCGGAATTATAGCACGAATCCCAGTTATTGGCAAATTAAACTTTGACATCTCCTGATTCTCCCTCTTGCGCCAGGCGCTGCAGGAACTCCCGGTCGGCTGGCGATAAGCGGACCCTGGTCAAGAGGTCAGGGCGGCGCTCAAAGGTACGGCGCAGGGCCTCCTGTCGCCGCCAGCGCACGACCTCGGCGTGGTTGCCGGAGAGGAGCACCTCGGGCACAGACCAGCCACGGAAGATATAGGGGCGGGTGTAGTGAGGATACTCCAGCAGGCCCTCGGCGTGGGAGTTCTCGAAAGTGGCGCCAGGGTCGCCCAGCACGCCGGGCACCAGGCGCGTCACTGCCTCCACGATGACCATGGCCGGGATCTCCCCGCCGGTCAAAACGTAGTCGCCTATCGAAATCTCGTCGCTGGCCAGAAACTGACGCACTCGCTCGTCCACCCCCTCGTAGTGCCCGCAGATGAGGACAAGGCGAGGATGCCTGGAGAGTTCCCTGGCCACTGACTGGGTGAATGTGCGACCCTGTGGACTGAGCAGGATCACCGGCACCCTCGGCTCCTGACCTCCCCCCATTCCCCCCAAAAGTTGGGGGGAATGGGGGGTGAGAATCGCCTCCACAGCGCGAAAGATGGGCCCAGGTTTCATGATCATGCCCCCCCCACCGCCGTAAGGGGTGTCATCAGTTATGTGGTGCTTGTCGGCGGCATAGTCACGGATGTTGTGAGCGGTTATCGAGACCAGGCCCGCCTCACGCGCCCGCTTCACGATGCTCTCGCTGAAAACCCCCTCAAAGATGTCGGGGAAAAGGGTGAGAATGTCGAAGTGCATAGCGCAATCTCCATTAATGTAACCACTCAGGTGTCATTGCGAGCGAAGCGAAGCAATCTCCAATGCGCGAGTAGGGGATTGCTTCGGCGGAAAAGCGCCGCCTCGCAATGACACAGCCTGAGCAGTTACCTCCAAATAACAGTTTGGGCAAGGCGACGGAAACCACATCCCTCGTTCCTCATCACCTCGTTACCCGATTCCCCTCCCCACTGCCTCCGCCACCCTCCGCAGCTCTTGCATCAATTGAGCAAACCTCTCTGGTCTCAGCGATTGGGCCCCGTCGGAGAGGGCGCGCTGGGGATGGGGGTGCACCTCGATGATCAATCCATCGGCACCGGCGGCCACCGCAGCTTTGGCTACGGGCCCTACCAGTTCCCATCGGCCAGTGCCGTGGCTGGGATCAACGATGACCGGCAAGTGAGTCAGCCCCTTGAGGACGGGCACGGCGTTGATGTCCAGGGTGTTGCGGGTGTACTTCTCGAAGGTGCGGATGCCCCGCTCGCAGAGCATGACCCGGTAGTTGTCGTGGGAGAGGATGTACTCGGCCGCCATGAGAAGCTCCTCCAAAGTGGCCATCATCCCTCGCTTGAGGAGGATAGGCATCTCCGACTCGCCCACGGCGTTGAGCAGGCTGAAGTTCTGCATGTTTCTGGCCCCGACCTGGAGGATGTCGGCATAGCGGGCCACCAGGGGCACATCCTCAGGGGCCATGACTTCCGTGACGACGGCCAGCCCCGTCTCCTCCTTGACCTCGGCCAGGATCTCCAGGCCCTCCTTCCCCAGGCCCTGGAAGCTGTAGGGAGAGGTGCGGGGTTTGAAAGCCCCACCGCGCAGGATTCGGACCCCGGCCTCCTTGACAGCCCAGGCCGCTTCCATCATCTGCTCGCGACTCTCCACGGCGCAGGGGCCGGCCATGACCGTCACCTCCTGAGAACCGATGCGCATCCCATTGATGGGGATGACGGTGTCCTCAGGCTTGAAGTCGCGGCTGGCCAGCTTGAAGGGCTGGAGAATGGGCACCGTCCTCTCCACTCCATCCATCAGTTCGAACACGTGGGGGCTGACAGGTCGCTCGTCGCCGATGACGCCGATGATGGTTCGCTCCTCGCCACGGGAGAGGTGGGCTTGAAAACCCAGCCCCTCTATCTGGGCTACTACCTCTTGAATCCTCTCCTCTTCGGCCCCCATTTTCATGATGATGATCATGGCAGATCCTCCCTTAAATCCACTGCTCGACTTTGCTTGAGCAAGGCGCGCCGAAGTGTGAGGGATCGTCCTCCCTGCTCCGCACCTCTCGCGTCGTGCCCTTTCTTTTAACGATCACCATAGTCTGTCCCCCTTTTTCATGGTTAAACACTCGCCTCCTACAGCGTCCGATCTGGCCGCAGGGCCTGGGCTCCTTTGAGATAGACGTGCCGAATCTCGGCCGCGCTCCTCTTCGTATTCCAGTGGATGAGAACCCGGATGCACCTTTCCAGGCTGCCCGGCACGGGTATCTCCTGGGCGTCGAGGAGGGCCACGTCTCGCCAGCCCATCTCCCGTGCCGCTTGGGCGGGGAAGGCGGCCGTCAGGTCGGGCGTGGTAGTGAATATAGCACTGGCCACGTCTTCCACCTTCAAGTCGTTGGCCTCGACGATGAGCTCCAGGAGCTCCCTGGTGGCAGCCAGAATGACCTCGGTCGTGCTCTCTTCGGCAGTAGTTGCTCCTCGAATGCCACGGCAATACATCTCTTTTCGTTCCTTTCGCGTTTATCCTCCAGATAAACAAAAAGCGTGGGGCTGTCTGCTCCACGCTTTTGAGATACCGATGAATGGCTATGGCTTAAGGATGCGGTGTCCTCCGGGCGTGAAGCAGCTTGCCTGATGCCTGGGCATAGGCGTAATAGTAAGCAAAGTAGTCCTCACGCCCAAAGAAGCTTATTTTGATGGCCCCGTTTCGCAGCTCGCCAGTCATCTCCGGCCCTCTTTCAAAGCTGGGGATATGATAGCACAAAGGGAGATAAAAGTCAAGCCTGGAAAGCTACAGCCGATTTGACAATTATCCAAGGTTGTGGTATAAATAGCACAATTCGGAAACGGGAGCACGTATTCCATGAAGTCCTTCGGCAAGCGAAACTCCAGGCAAATCAGGTCCAAGCGTTCTCGATCCAGGCGCTCGCTCTGGGGGGTTTCGCCTTGCCGAAAGTTGTTTATGGCGGTAGAGCTCACGTAACTACCTTTTTGGCTGACTGCAGTCGCAGGCCGACTCTCCAGATATGTATATGGGGAGTCGGCTTTTTTGTTACCCAAAACTATCAGGAGGTGTCAAGATGATCGAATGTCCCGAATGTGCTGCTGAACTGGAACTGGCCCCCGATGTGGAGGTGGGGGAAATCGTGGTCTGTTCCGATTGCGGCGTGGAGCTGGAGGTGATGGGGACGGAGCCCATCGTCCTGGACCTGGCTCCGGAAGAGGAGGAAGATTGGGGGGAATGACACAATGAGGGTCGGTGTTCTCTGCTCTCGCGTTCGCGTCGAGGAAAAGTTGATCTTTCAAGCCCTGTGCGACCGGGGGGTGGACGGTGAAAGAATTGACGTCAACACCACTGCCCTTGGCCTTTCGGAGGGCGTCAACGGCTACGACGTGGTGCTCGTTCGCTGCCTGAGCCATTCGCGTGCCCTGTACGCCAGCAAGCTGCTGGGCGACAACGGACAGCGTGTGGTCAATGTCTATGACGTCATCGCCACCAGCGGGGATAAGCTGGTGACCAGCCTGGCCCTGGCCAAGCGTGGCATCCCCACGCCGCGCACCCGGGTGGCCTTCACCCCACAGACGGCTCTGGAAGTCATTGAGCAAATGGGATACCCCGTGGTGTTGAAGCCCCTGAACGGCTCGTGGGGACGGCTGCTGGCTAAGATCAACGATCGCGATGCGGCGGAGACGATTCTGGAACACAAGCATACCCTCGGCGGGTACCATCATTCCATCTTTTACATCCAGGAATACATTGATAAGCCTGGACGCGATATCCGCAGCTTCGTCGTCGGTGGCGAGGTCATCGCCGCCATCTATCGCCACGCACCACACTGGATCACCAACACCGCGCGGGGAGGGGAGGCCACGGCCTGCCCCATTACTCCCGAAATCGAATGTATTTCCCGCGCGGCGGCTGAAGCAGTGGGGGGCGGGGTGGTGGCCGTTGACGTTCTGGAAGCCCAGGATGGCCGGCTGTTGGTGAGCGAGGTCAACCACACGCCGGAGTTTCGCAACAGCATCGCTCCCACGGGGGTGGATATCGCCGCTCGCATCGTTGATTATGCCTTGGAGGTGGCAGTTATGGAACCGGGAAGGTAAGACTAGGCATCCTCTGTTCTCGCATCCGCCTGGAAGAGAAGCTCATTTTCAGAGCCTTGCAAGAGCGGGGAGTCAAGTATGAGCGGCTGGACGAGCGACATCTGGCCCTTCAATTGCAAGCCAACGGCCCTTCGACAAGCTCAGGACACGGCTTGGCCGAAGAATATGACCTGATCTGGTGTCGCGCCATCAGCCACAGCCGGGCTCTCTATGCCCTCAGCATCCTCAACAGTTGGGGGATCAGGACGGTGAATAGCTACCAGGTGGTCCTTACTTGCGGTGACAAGGTCTCGACCAGCTTGGCCTTGATCCAACATAACGTTCCCACGCCGCGCACTGTGGTGGCTCTAAGCGCTGAGGCGGCCTTGCAGGCCATTGAGGAGATGGGCTACCCGGTGGTGCTGAAACCGGCCGTGGGTTCCTGGGGGCGGTTGCTGAGCAAGGTCAACGACCGGGACACGGCCGAGGCGGTCCTGAACCACAAGGCCACCCTGGGTGGGCCGCTGCACAGCGTGTTCTACATCCAGGAATACGTGGACAAGCCCGGCCGGGACATTCGCACCCTGGTGGTCGGCGACGAGGTCGTGTACGCCATGTACCGCCACTCCGCTCATTGGATCACCAACACCGCCCGAGGCGGGGAGGCGCTGCCCTGCCCCCTCAGCCCTGAGATCGAGGAGTTGTCGCTGGCGGCGGCCCAGGCGGTGGGCGGGGGCATCCTGGCGGTGGACCTCATGGAGACCGCCGATGACCGCCTGCTGGTCAACGAGGTGAACCACACCCCTGAGTTCCACGGCGCTATGGAGGCGGTGGACGTGGACATCGCCGGCAAAATGGCCGATTACGTGTTGCAGTTGGTCGGGTGGTCAGGTAGTCCCTGGTCAGGTGGTCAGGAGTCTCTTTCGACCATCCGACCATCTGGCCATCTGACTAACTCAGGAGAGGGTCTATGTTAAACGTGTCTATCGTCGGCGCGTCCGGATACGTCGGAGGAGAGCTGCTGCGGCTGCTGCTGGATCATCCTGAGGTGGAGGTGAAACAGGCCACCTCGGAGAGCTACGCCGGCCAGCCGGCCCACTTTCTGCACCCCAACCTCAGGGGGCGGACGAGCCTGTGCCTGGTGAGTCTGCAGGAGCTGGAGCCGTGCGACGTGCTCTTCGCCGCCCTCCCCCACGGCCAGGTGGCCCCGCGCATCGAGGAGTTCGCCGCCGTCGCCGAGCGGATCGTGGACCTGAGCGCCGATTTCCGCCTCCACGATCCGGCCGATTATCCCCGCTGGTACGGCTGGGAGCACCCGGCTCCCCAATGGCTGCCCCGCTTCGTCTACGGCTTGCCGGAGCTCCATCGAGAGGCACTGCGGGAGGCCCGCTACGCCAGTGGCGTGGGCTGCAACGCTACGGTCATCAATCTGGCCCTGTGGCCGCTCTATCGCGCCGGGGTGATCGGCAAGACGGTGGTGGAGGTCAAGGTCGGCTCCTCGGAGGGGGGCGCCAAACTCACCCGCGCCTCGCATCACTCGGAGCGCAGCCACGTCGTCCGTTCCTACGCTCCCACCACCCATCGTCACCTGGCCGAGATGCTGCAAGAACTGACCGACGATGGGCGACGGCCCGACATCCACATGTCGGTCACCTCCGTGGAGCTAGTGCGCGGGGCACTGGCCACGGCGCACTGTTTCCTCACCGAAGACGGCTGGCGCTTAGGCGAAAAGGACGTCTGGCAACTGTATCGCCAGGCTTACGGGGACGAGCCCTTCGTCCGCATCGTCAAATACCGCAGGGGGTTCTATCGCTACCCGGAGCCCAAGATCCTGGCCGGCTCCAACTACTGCGACATCGGTTTCGAGAGGGAGGAGGGGAGCGACCGGCTGGTGGTCATCTCCGCCCTGGACAATCTGATGAAGGGAGCAGCCGGTACGGCGGTGCAAGCGATGAACGTGATGTGTGGATTCCCCGAAACGACAGGGCTGGAGTTTCCGGGGTTGCATCCCATTTAGCCCCTCTCCCCCACCCCCAACCCCCTCTCCCTCTCCCAACATTGGGAGAGGGAGAGGGGGCGCAGGGGGAGGGGATGAGGGCAATGAGGTGGAGATTATGATCGTCGTCAAGATCGGTGGGGCGGAGGGGTTGGGCATCGAGCCGCTCTGCGCCGATGTCGCCCATTTGATCGGGAGCGGTGAGCAGATGGTGCTCGTCCACGGCGGCTCCCACCAGACCAACGTCATCTCCGAGAAATTGGGTCACCCACCCCGCTTCGTCACCTCGGCCTCAGGCCACGTCAGCCGCTACACTGACCGGGAGACACTGGAGATCTTCGCCATGGTGGTGGCGGGACGGGTGAACAAGCTGCTGGTGGAGCAGTTGCAGGGGCTGGGGGTCAACGCCGTAGGGCTGTCGGGGCCCGATGGTCGGCTGCTGGCAGGGCGGCGGAAGTCAAGTCTGAAGATCGTGGAGAGCGGCAAGCGAAAGGTGCTGCGTGACGAGTGGAGCGGCGTCATCCAAGAGGTCAACGTCTCCTTGCTGAAGCTGCTCCTCGACCACGGCTACACGCCGGTCATCGCCCCGCTGGCCATCAGCCACGAGGGGGAGATGGTCAACGTGGACGGGGACCGGGCGGCAGCGGCCGTGGCTGTAGCGCTGCAAGCCGAGACGCTCATCCTGCTGTCCAACGTCCCCGGCCTGCTGCGGGATTTTCCCGACGAGAGCTCGCTGACCCACCGCATCGGGCACGGGGAGGTGGAGGCCCACTTTCCCTATGCCCAGGGGCGGATGAAGAAGAAGCTGCTGGGGGCCAGGGAGGCGCTGGAGGGGGGAGCGGGCCGGGTGATCCTCGGCGACGGACGGATCGAAGCGCCGGTCAGCCAGGCGCTGGCGGGCAGAGGGACGGTGATTGAATGACAAAGCAGCGAAGCAGCGAATCAGCGAATGAGCGAATGAGCGAATCAGCAAATCAGCAAATCGGCAACTGGGACGAGTTGGAGGCCCGCTATACCAGTGGCGTGTATGTCAAGCGGCCTCTGGTCATCGTGCGGGGGGAAGGGGCCAGGGTGTGGGACGCCCAGGGGCGGGCGTACATTGATTGCGTGGGCGGGCACGGGGTGGCAAACGTCGGCCATTGTCATCCCAAGGTGGTGGCGGCCATCAAGGAGCAGGCCGAGAAGTTGATCACCTGTCCCGAAAGCTTCTACAACGACCGCCGAGCGGAGTTGCAGGCCGAACTGGTGCGCATCGCGCCCCCGGAGCTGGAGCGGGTGTTTCTGTGCAACTCCGGCACCGAGGCCGTGGAGGGGGCCATTAAGTTCGCCCGCCTGGTTACTGGCCGTCCGGGCATTATCGCTGCCAGGAACGGCTTTCACGGCCGCACCTTCGGGGCACTATCAGCCACCTGGCGGGCCGAGTACCGCCAACCCTTTGAGCCGTTGCTACCGGGCTTCGCCCACGTACCATACAACGAGCTTGCGGCGATGGAGGAGACCCTTGACCAGGATGTTGCCGCCGTCATTCTGGAGGTAGTGCAGGGGGAGAGTGGTGTCATCGTCGGCGACGGCGATTATCTGCGGGGTGTGCAGAGGCTTTGCCAGGAGCGAGGGGCGCTGTTCATCGTGGACGAGGTGCAGACGGGCTTCGGGCGTACGGGCCGCATGTTTGCCTGCCAGCATCACGGCCTGGAGCCTGATCTAATGTGCCTGGCCAAGGCCATCGCTGGCGGAATACCGATGGGCGCGGTGCTGCTCGGTCCCCGCGTGGGGGAGCTGCCAAGTAGAGTGCACGGCTCGACCTTCGGCGGCAATCCGCTGGCCTGCGCTGCGGCCCTGGCCGCCATTCGTACCATCGAGGAAGAGGCTCTGCCGCAACGAGCAGAGGAGCTAGGGGACTATTTTCTCTCCCGTCTGCGGGACGTGGATTCACCCCTCATCCGGGAAGTGCGAGGGCTTGGGCTGATGGTCGCCATCGAGCTAAAGCGCCGGGTCAAGCTCTACCTGGAGGCGCTGATGGAACGAGGGGTATTGGCCCTGTCGGCGGGCCCCATCGTGATGCGCTTTCTGCCGCCGCTGGTCATCAGCCAGGAGGAGTTGGAGACCGTCGTCCAGGCCGTGGAAGAGGTGTTGTCGTCTGGAGGGAACGAGAATGGATAAACTGGCGCTGCTAAGGGAGATGCTGGAAATCTACAGCCCTTCGGGGAAGGAAGGAGAGATGGCGGCCTACCTGGTGACACAGATGAGGGTCCTGGGCTTCCACGCTTACCAGGACGCGGTGGGCAACGCTATCGGCGTGCTGGGAGAAGGCGAAAACGAGATCGTGCTGCTGGGACATATAGACACCGTCGAGGGGTTCATTCCTATCCGTCTGGAAGATGGCCATCTCTATGGGCGGGGGGCGGTAGATGCCAAGGGGCCACTGGCCACCTTCATCTTGGCGGCAGCGCGGGTGGGGCCTTTGCCAGATAAGCGCATCGTGGTGGTGGGCGCCATCGAAGAGGAGGCGCATTCAAAAGGGGCGCGTTACCTGTTGAACAGCTTCTCCCCTCAGACGGTGGTCATCGGCGAGCCGAGCGGGTGGCAGCACGTGACCCTGGGTTACAAAGGCCGCCTGCTGGTGACCTATCGCCTGGCCGCGCCCACGCGGCACAGCACGGCACAGGGACCGTCAGGCTCGGAGCGGGCCATCGAGTTCTGGAATCGCCTGACCGACTACGCCCAAGAGTTCAACCAGGGCGAGCGCTTTCGCTTCCACACTCTGGACTCCTCGCTGCACCGCATCACCGCGCACAACGGCGGTTTCGAGGAGGAAGTGACTATGGATATGACCCTGCGCATACCCTTTGGCCTGGATCTGCCCTCCCTGAAGGAACACATGCGACAGTGGGCCAACGGAGCCGCTGTGGGCTTCAGCGGCGAGGACGTGCCCTACAAGGCAGGCAAGAACAATCCCCTGGTGAGAGCGTTCCTGCGAGCCATCCGCGCCAGGGACGGACGTCCCACCTTCAAGTTGAAGCTGGGCACCTCGGACATGAACACCGTCGGCCCGGTGTGGGACTGCCCCATCGTGGCCTACGGTCCCGGCGACTCCTCCCTCGACCACACGCCGGATGAGCACATCCGGGTGGAGGAGTTTTACCAGGCGATAGAGGTGATGGAGGAAGTGATCCGGGAAACGTAAAACTGAAACGTAATCCGTTGCTTACGTTTTACGCTTCACGTTTCACGTTTTACGCAGAAAACGAATGAGGAGGAAACACACGATGAAAAAAGTTGTTTTGGCCTACTCGGGCGGACTGGACACCTCGGTGATTCTGGTCTGGCTGAAGGAGCGCTACGGCTGTGAGGTGATCACCCTCACCGCCGACGTGGGCCAGGGAGAGGAATTGGAGGGGTTAGAGGAGAAGGCTCTCTCCACAGGAGCCAGCAGAGCCTACATTGAGGACCTGCGCGAGGAGTTCCTGATGGAGTACGCCTTCCCCACCATGATGGCCGGGGCCGTCTACGAGCGACAGTACCTGCTGGGCACCTCCTTCGCCCGGCCGATCATCGCCAAACGACAGGTGGAGATTGCCGAGCTGGAAGGCGCCGACGCCGTATCCCACGGCTGCACCGGCAAGGGCAACGACCAGGTGCGTTTCGAGCTGACCTACAAGGCCCTCAATCCCCGGCTGAAGGTCATCGCACCCTGGCGGGAATGGGACATCCGCTCGCGGGAGGATGCGTTGGCCTACGCTGCGGCCCACGACGTGCCGGTGGCGGCCACCGAGCGCTCCATCTACAGCCGCGACCGCAACATCTGGCACCTGAGCCACGAGGGCGGCATCCTGGAAAATCCCTGGCAGGAGCCGGAGGAAGAGATGTTCGTGCTCACCGTGGCCCCCGAGGCCGCACCCGACGAGTCGCTCTACCTGGAGGTTGACTTCAAGGAGGGCATACCCAAGCGCATTGACGGCGTGGCCTATGGCCCAGTGGAGTTGCTGACCCGGCTGAACGAGTTGGGCGGTGCGCACGGCGTGGGGCGGGCAGATTTGGTGGAAAACCGCCTGGTGGGGATGAAGTCGCGCGGCGTGTACGAGACCCCCGGCGGCACCATCCTCTACACCGCTCACCGCGGCCTGGAGAGTATCTGCCTCGACCGGGAGACGCTGCACTACAAAGACGTCATCGCCCAGCGCTACGCGGAGCTGGTCTACTACGGCCAGTGGTTCACGCCGCTGCGGGAGGCGCTGGATATTTTCGTGCGCCAGACGCAGGAGCCCGTCACCGGCACCGTGCGCCTGAAGCTGTACAAGGGCAGTTGTACCGTAGTCGGGCGCAAGTCCCCCTACAGCCTCTATCGCGAGGATTACGCCACCTTCGGTGAAGAGGACGTCTACGACCAGGCAGATGCCCAGGGGTTCATCAACCTCTTTGGCCTGCCGCTGAAGGTCAAGGCGCTGCTGGACATCGAGGGGCTGGGAATCTCCGACTATCGCTCGCCCAACTATACCAAGTTCAAGCGAGACTAGGCAGGTTCCGGGTTTGGGGTTTCGAGTTTCGGTGGGGTAACGAGTAACAAGTCAACGAGGTAACGAGGCAAAGAGCAACTCGTCAACCCGTTACTCGTTGACTCGTTACTCACACCAGGGGGAAGGATGAAACTATGGGGCGGACGATTCGAGGGAGCCACTGACGACCTCATGGAGCGCTTCAATGCCTCCATCGGCTTCGACTGGCGGCTGTGGGCGGCGGACATCGAGGGCAGCATGGCCTACGCCAGGGCGCTGGAACGCGCCGGGCTGCTCACCGCTGACGAGCGGGATCAGCTTATCCAGGGGTTGGAGGCGGTGGCGCGGGAGTTCGAGGCCGGTGAGTTTGAGTTCGCGCCCTCGGACGAGGACATCCACACCGCCGTCGAGCGGCGGCTGGGGGAATTGATCGGCGACCCTCTTGCTACCAAGGGGCGTCCTCGCCCCGACTCGATAGGCTTAGGGCAGGCCGTGGCGGGCAAACTGCACACCGGGCGCAGCCGCAACGATCAGGTGGCTACCGACCTGCGGCTCTACCTGATGCGGGATATCCCGGCTCTGCGCCAGCGGCTCGGCGAGCTGCAAGAAGCCATCCTCGCCAGGGCGGAGCAGCACCTGGACGTCATCATGCCCGGCTACACGCACTTGCAGCGGGCGCAGCCGGTGCTGTTCAGTCACTGGTTAATGAGCTACTTCTGGATGCTGCAGCGGGATCGGGAACGGCTGGACGACCTGGAGGAGCGCGTGGCCGTGCTGCCGCTGGGCGCGGGCGCACTGGCCGGCCACGCCCTGGGCATTGACCGCCACTTCCTGGCCGCCGAATTGGGCTTCCTCGCGGTCTGCGAGAACAGCCTCGACGCCGTGTCGGACCGCGATTTCGTGGCCGAGTTCCTGTTCTGGGCCGCGCTGCTGCAAACCCACCTCAGCCGCCTGGCCGAGGACCTGATCTTATGGTCGTCGGCGGAGTTCGGCTTCGTGGAGCTGGACGACGCCTATGCCACCGGCTCTAGCCTCATGCCGCAAAAAAAGAACCCCGACTCGCTGGAGTTGCTGCGGGGCAAGGTGGGGCGCATGGTGGGGCACCTGGTGGCCTTGCTGACTACCCTCAAGGGGCTGCCCTCGACCTACAACAAGGACCTGCAGGAGGACAAGGAGCCACTGTTCGATGCCTTGGACACGCTACAGTTGGCGCTGCCGGTGGCGGCGGGCGTGGTGCGCACCCTGAAGGTCAACGCCGAAGCCATGGCCGCCGCCCTCGACGACGCCATGCTGGCCACCGACCTGGCCGACTATTTGGTGCACCGAGGCGTCCCCTTCCGCCAGAGCCACGAGCTGGTAGGCCGCGCAGTGCGCCGGGCCGAAACGCTGGGCTTGCCGCTGCGCGAGCTGCCACTGGCCGAGTTCCAGGCCATCTCTGGCGTCTTTGACCCCGGCCTCTACGCGGTGTTTGACCACCGGCGGTCAGTTGAGGCGAGAATTTCCTACGGCGGCACAGCCACGGCCGCCGTCCGCCAGCAAATCGAGCTTGCCCGGTCAGTAAGCTCGTGAGAGCAGGTGGCGGTTGCCGATGCGCACGTTGGTCAGGCCGGCGGCACGGGCGGCGGCCTCAGCGGCATTGGCAGGTGCAAGAACAAGTAGAGCACAACTGGCTTATGGCTCCTCACTCCACTACCATCTCCACCGGCGGTTCGACGCCACGGCTGTCGGGCGTGTAGTAGTCGTAGGCCACAGAACGGGGCACCCTGGCTCGCAGCGGGAAGCGAGCCCGCAAGCGGTAGCCGAACTCCACCAGCCGCCCCGATTCCAGGTCCTCCAGGTAGACGATGATCTGCCGGCCGGTCAGCTCGTAGCGGGAGATGATCTCTTTCTCGACCAGGGCGTCCAGGTCCTCGCTCAGCACGGCGAATCCTGGCGGCAGCCCCAGGTCCACCAGCACCATGCGCGCTACCCCCGGTGTCTGCAATGTCACCTGCACCTGCACGCCGACCTCCTCGTTCACCTCCAACCGGGTCTGGTCGTAGCGCACGCGGACGTCCAGCGCCTCTTTGCCCGGCGTCGGCTCCGGGATCAGCTCCCAGGGGAGGTAGTAGCGGGCGGTGATCTGGTACATCACTGCCCCCTCCCCCTCTATCTCCAGGGCCACAGTGTTGTCGCCGGGGCGAGCGCCATCGCTGCGTCCTGAGCCTGCCGAAGGGGTGAAGGTGCGCAGGTGCACCACATCGGCGTTCTCAGGGGTGATGTGCACCGGGTCGGTTTCTTCGCCGTTCAGCGAGACGCGCACCGTCGCCTGGCCGCCGCCGGGCTCCTCCGCCGCCAGTAGCATGGCCTTCAGCGACAGGATGGTGGCCTGGGTGGTCTGCCAGGTGCCAAAGCTGTCCTTCTGGGACACCAGGTAGTTGATGGCTCCCTGCACCACGTCGGGGTAGGCGTTGGCCCGTAGCATGGCGTAGGCCACCAGTGCGGTGGTCTCGATGCTGGCCACGTTTCCCTGCCCACCCATGAACGAGGGAACATCGCTGGTCCAGTAGATGCGATCCCCTTCCACCACTTTGCTCGCTTCCAGTTGGGCCAGCACCTGACGGGTGAAGGCCCCCTGGGGATCGCCCGCCGCCAGGGCGTTGGCAGCCAGCGCCAGGGCATAGGCGTCATCGGAGAGGTCCAGGAACTCGCGAACGTAGCTCAGCCCCCGCATCACCTCCGGTCGGTCTTCGTAGCCAGCCTCGGCCAGTGCCCAGACCACGTAGGCGGTGACCGGCACCTGGCTGTCCATCAACCGCTCCCAGCCGCTCTCGATGGTCAGTCCCTCCAGCGGCCAGGAGCCGTCGGACTGCTGACGAGACATCAGCCACTCCGCCGTCCGCTCGATGAGGGCCGGGTCCACGTAGTGGACGCGAGCCATGTCGCTGAATTCCATCAGGCCGTAGGCGGTGAGCATGAGCTGGGCCGGGGGCTGGCCGAACAGGGAGAAGCCTCCGCCGTCCACTTCGAAGGTCAGCAATCGCTGGTATCCCGTGGCTATGTACCGTTCCGCCTCCATCTGAATCTCCGGGGTCGTCTGATCTGTGCGCTTCAGGTAGTCCAGGACGAGAACATTCGGGTACGTCACCGACGTACTTTGCTCAAATCAGCCGAAGGGCATGCGCAGCAGCCCCCCTATCCCCTCGACCACCTGGCTGACGAAGCCGGGGTAGACCTTGACCTCGATGCGGGCTGTGCCGGGGATGACGTCTGTGGGAAGGTTGATCACCTGGCGCGTGGACTCTTCCAGCCGGTCGGTGATGGCGAACTGGAACTCCTTGCCGTCCGGCATCACCCTCACCTCGCGGCGGATGGCGTCGCTCATCCCTTCGGCTCCGCTCAGGGCAGGCTGTTCGCCCCAGGCCGTCACCTGCAACGCCTGGGTGCCGAACTGCCGCGCCTTGATGCGGAAGTAGACCACCTCCACGTCGTTTTCGCCAATGATGATCTCTTTCTCGTTGGGGCGAGCGGGCTGCACTGCCCGCACGTCAATCTCCTGCAACTCGTACCAGTCGGCCGGCTCCAGCTCCAGTCGCACCCGCTGGGGTTCGGGCAGGTAGTTGTAGACCGCCACCGGCACCGCTACCTCGTCGTTCTGGGTCAGGTAGAGGGGCAGGTCCAGGTCTACGAAGAAATCCTGGAACACCCGCAGGCCGGCGGTGACGCTTCCCAGGTCGCCCCCCTGCGACGAGGCCAGCGCCGACAGCCGCCAGGTGGTGATGGAGTCGGCCATCGGGATCTCTAGCTCCACGAAGCCGCTTCCGTCAGTGATAGCCTGGGGGTTCCAGTAGAGGGTTTCGGGGAAGAACTGGCGCAGGCGTGGCGCTTCCTGAGCCTGGGGCCCGCCGGCTTCGACCGAGGGTGCGGGCATCGGCGTCGCCATCATTGGTTTCTCGACCATCACCTCTTTTTCAACCACCACCCGTTCCTCGATCACCATGGGACCGCCTCTATCCCCCAAGCCAAGAAGCTGGTTTTGCGGCGCGCTGGCGCCCATCCCACCCACGGCCAGGATCGGGAACAGGAGCAGCGGCGTGAAAAGCAGCAGCCCGGCGCCGACTCCTGCCGCCGCCAGCCAGCCCCGCCGCTCCACGCCGAAGCCTATGCCCCTCAACAAGAACGAGACGGGAATCAGCAGAAGCGACAGGCCCAGAGTCAGCACCCACGCATCGCTCGGCGACCAGTCACCCCGATTGACGGCGTTGATGGTAAGCGGCAGCAGCACAGCGTAGGCCAGCATCAGCACAAAGGCATACTTCAGCCCCTCGTCCCGACCCCGCCAGGCGTGGACGATCAGCCCGATCAGCGCCGCCAGTCCCAGCGAGATGAGGAGCAGCACCCAACTGCCCATCCCCTCGCTCAAGTAGTACTCCAGCTTGTCCAGCAGCGAAGCACCGCCGCGCCAGGGTGGGCCAGGCAGCAATGACAGCAGGCCGATCAGCGCCAGGACGGTCAGCACCGTCAGCAGCAGCGTGCGCCCCAGCACCCGCCGTCGCCAGAGCACGACCAGGGCGATGACTCCCATCGCCAGCGAGACCAGAACCAGCGCCCCGCCGAAGCCCTGGGCCAGGGTCTGGAAATAGCTGGCTTGGCGGGTCTTCACCGCCTGGATCTTCTGGGGACGCGAGTTGATCACGGAGCGGCGGTCGGTCGGCGACCCTTCGACGGCGCTCAGGACAAGCGATTGGGCCAGGGCTGCCTTGGCCGTGCGGTCTTGTGCTTCCCGCACCTCTGCTTCGACTGGCAGGGGCGCGGTCAGGTCCGGTAAGGTCAGCCCTGTGATCTGGTAGCGAGGCTCCAGCAGCTCTTTCTCCAGCAGGAAGTACAGCCGGGCGAACCCTGCCTCCTGCTCCGCCAGGGCGAACACCGATTCGTCCACGATGCTGACGCCGATGGCGCTCTGCAACGGCTGGCCGGCCTTCGTGGCCCGGAAGGCGACCGTGGCCAAATCACCCGGCCGGTAGGTTTCCTGGTCGGACGTCACCGCCAGCTCGATCCCCTCGGACGGCGTCACCACCACCAGCCGGGTGTCGCGCACGATGGTGCCATCGGACAGAATCTTGTAGGCGTGGATAGTCAGCGTGCCGAACAGCGTCTCGTCCAGGTCCACGTCGGCCTGTGCCCGCCCGTTCTGCACCTCCAGCGCCCGCGTGGAGATCGTTTGCCCTTCCTTGATGATGTCCAGATAAACAGCGTCCACCCCCCTTTCTTCCCCCCTACCAGGGGGGACAGAGGGGGGTGAAGTGAAGGCGTCCAGGTGCATCGTCTCGCCGACCTGATAAGCAGCCCGCTCTGGCCGCAGCAGCACCGTCTCGGGCGTCCATTCGCTCTGCAGCTCCAAGATGCGGGAGACACTGTTTCCCTGCGCGTCCTGGGCGGCGATTGAGAGACGAGCGGTTCCCTGTTGCGGGGTGAAGCGGAACTCGGCCAGGCCATGACGACCGCTGGTCAACTCGGTGGCATCAGCGACTGAAGTCGCTACTACGAGCGTGCGCTCAGCGGGCGCGCCGTCGGGGTAGGCGGTCAGCAGGTAGACGATGTTCTCCACCCCCGGCCGCAGTGTCCCGCTCTCGGCCACGGCCTCAATGAGGATGGGCTCCTGGGCCACCGGCACCGTCTGGGCGATGGCTTCGGCGTGCTCGGCCTGGTCAATCACCGTCACCTCCAGCCCGAAGGCGGCCTGCTCGCCCTCCAGTTGCCCGCCGACGAAGAACTGCGGCAGGTCAAACTCGAACTCGTAGCGGCCGGCCTCGTCGGTCTCCCCCCGCAGGTCCAGCACCTCTTCTCGCTCTACAGCGTAGATGTATCCCCGCATCCGCACCTCGCCACCGGCCACCGGCTTGCCGAAGAAGTAGTCGGCACGCACCGTGCCCCGCACCGTCTGGCCGGGGAGGTAGTAGGCCCGCTCAGTCTCCAGCGCCACCTGGAATTTGGGGAGCACGTAGGGCTTGACGGTAGCAGTGCGCTCGGATTCGGTCTCGCCCATCAGGGCGGTGATCTTGTAGAGACCGCTGTTCACCGTCTCGGCCAGAGTGAAGTCGAGGTCGGAGATGCCGTATTCCGATGGCGTGGCCGTCTCCCGAAGCAGCTTGTTCCCCTTCGGGTCCTCGATGGTGAACTCAACCGAAGGGCAATCGCCGTCGCCGCTGCACGCCGCCCGCAGGTCGGCTGTGCTCAATGCCAGGGCGCGGATGTGGATGGTCTGCCCTGGCTGGTAGAGCGGCTTGTCGGTGGTGAGCAGCAGCTTGTAGTCCCGCTCCACTCGCACCGCCTGCTCGACCCGGTCTGTCCCTTTGCTGGAACGGGTCTCCACCACCAGGGTTTGCTGTGGGTCCACCCCTTCCGGCACGGTGAACTGCACCTGGGCGGTGCCGGCGTCGTCGGTGCGCCCTTCGTAAAGAGTGAGCGCCTTGCCGCCAGCCTGTGGCTGCATCTTGACCGCCACCACGGCGTTGGCCACCGGCTTCGTCGTTTTGAAGTCGCGCACCACTACCCGCAGCGCGGCTGGTGTCCCGGGCGAGAACTCCGTCTGCCCCAGCACCAGTGTCTCCTGGTCGCTCACCTGCCCGGCGGCGGTTGCCGTGTACACGCTGGCTGCAATGGCCAGCACCACCAGGCCCACAATGAGCACCTTGCCCCACACCAGGCGTTTCTGCCAAATCTGTTTGAACATTAGAGGCCTCCTTTCATTGTTCCAGAGCGCACGTATTTCTGCGATGGGCGAAGGTCTCTCACCAAGCTCCTGACCTCCCCCCTAGCTTTGTCCACCTATTGGACGCTTACTGGGCTCAGAAAGTTCCCCCGCATTATAATGTCTATCTCAAAAGATATCCAGAGTGCGTAATTCCTTGAATGCAACAGAAAAGGGCCAGCACTTCAGTTCTGCTGACCCTTTGACTGGGCTCACGACATGCCATCCAGGCTACCCACCACGCTCCGCGACGAGGGCGCGGCGTGGTCGGCGGACACGGGTTAACGACTCGTGCTTTCTTGCTTTGCGCTTGGCTTGTATGGGCTTCCCCGTTACCAGGCTGTAGAGCACGTCTGGACAGAAATCCACCTCGTTGGGCCAGACGATGGTTCCCGCTTCTGGATCAACCTGCACCTGCTGAAAGAATTCAATGTCCTCCTTAACAAACCTACATGCCATAGTCTTTGGCCACGAGGGGCAGGTACAGACACGAACTCTTTAGCTCCCACTTCATGGCATCAAATCCGATTTGCCGCAGGGTGTTGGGATCTTCGCCTGTGGCGTCGGTCAGGCGGACATACTCCTCAGCGCTACCGCCGAACCTGTAGGTGCCCAGGCTCACCCATTCATCATAGTAATCAATCTGCCTTACCACCACAACTTCGGTGTCATCCGCGTGGTAGACCTCATACCGGGCGCTCTGGGTTGTGGCGTTGTCACGCGGCACGAAAACGGACACTTGATAGAAGCCACACTGCAGGAGGCCAGGGCGCCACTCAGCCCAGTTTCCGACGACGTCGCCGTTCACGTAGGTCCAGAATATGTGATTATTGTAGCCAATGGACGATTCCCACCAATACTCCGGAGTGCCGTGTTTGATGAACCCATCGTCCAGATCGTCAACGATGATAGTTCTTGGAGGCAGGGTCCCAGTAGCCGTGGGGGTAGGAGTGGCCGTGGCGATGGTTGTGCTGGTTGGGGTCGGAGTGTGAGTAGGGGTGTGAGTGGGCAGTACCGTGCCAGTGGGGGTGCTGGTGGGCGTTGGCGTGGGGGTCGGTGTCTCGGTGGGGGTGTTGGTTGGAGTGGCCGTAGCCGTGGGAGTGGGTGTCCCTGTGGGCGTTGGCGTGCTGGTGGCTGTCGGGGTGGGCGTCGGCGTCTCCCCAGAAGTACCAACAGCATATTTGAGCTCTCCACTGTCGCCGTAACTGATGTGGGGATAGTCGCTTGAGTCCAGGGCAAGGGAGGGGGCGCCCAGTCGAGAGCCGGAAAGGATGGTCTCACACTGCCAGGCATCGTCGGTGCCGCAGTTTCCCCCTGATCCCACTCTGACTGCATACTTCAGTTCCGACAGAGTTTCATCATGGTAGGCAACATGGGGGATACCGGCGCTGTCCAAAGCGATGGAGCCTGTGAACGGCAAGGGCTCAATGGCGAACGTCGTATCTATGGTCTCGATAGTCCAGCTTCCGCCATTCCTGGTCGCATACTTGAATTCTTCCATTTGGGAAGAAAAAGCGATGTGAGGATTAGCACTGGCATCCAACGCTATTGAGCTGTAAGCGCCGTGGACCCCACAGAGGGTCTCGCAGTCCCAGTTGCTTCCCGCGAAGCAGTTTCCTGCGCCCCCTCCCGCCCACACCGCGTACTTCAGCTCATTGGATGTGCTGAAATAGCTGATGTGAGGGACCCCGCTGCCATCTACGGCGATCGAGGTCGAGACACCCCCGCCTGGATCAACGATCTCGGTGGTCCAGGCTCCGAGATGGTTGGTAGCGTACTTGAGGTCGTCATTGGTATCATCAAAGTAACTGATGTGGGCGTTGTAGCTACCATCCAGAGCAAGAGAGTTGTAGCCACCTACTTCCCCAGCGGAGTCAACGGTCTCGTAACTCCAGCTCTCCCCACTCCTGATGGCATATTTGAGATCTCCACTGGCGCTGTAGCTGATATGGGGATTGCCACCAGCGTCTAACTCCAGGGAGTTGTACCTGCCAGCCTCACCTGCGGTTGCGACCCACCCAACATCCCAACCGTCGCCGTTCCACGCCGCGTATTTCAGATCACTGTGGGTTGCATCATAGTAGCTAACTGAGGGATTGCCGCTACCATCCAACTCCAAGGAGCTGAACTGGCCTACGTAGGATGGGATAGGTTCAATGGCCCAGCTCCCGGCACTCTTGACGGCGTAGTTGAGGCTGCCTGAGTAAGCCAGGTGAGGGTTATCGCTGCCGTCAATGGCCAGCGCAGTTTCTCCTCTTGGCTCAGCGGAGGCGACAGTCTCGCAATCCCACTTCCCTCCGCCGCAGTTGCCTCCCGATGACACCCGAAGGGCGTAGCGAACCTCGTTGGTATCCGAATTCCAATAGCTGAGGTGAGGTGTCCCCCCGCTGTCCAGGGCCAGCGAAGTCGCGTAGACAGGATCAAGAGCGGCGTCAACGTACTCGTAGTCCCAGGCGACGCCATCTTTGTGGGCATACCATGAGCCATGCATGCCATCCCCCACAAACCCGATGTAGGGAGTGTCGCTGCCGTCCAGGGCAAGCGAGGTGAAAGAACCTCCCGATGTCAGGGTCTCGATTTGCCACCCTGGGGGGCTACTGATCCACCTGGCGTACTTGAGGCGATCATTGGTCGCGTCACGGTAGCCAATGTGGGGAAGATCACTGCTGTCGAGGGCCAGCGAGCTATAGCTGCCCACATCGTCAGCAGAGTCCACGACCTGGCAATCCCAGGTACCTGTCAGGATCCAATTCTCGTATCCGCAGCCTCCTCCCGACCCTACACGGTTTGCATATTTGAGATCACCAGAGCCATCGTCGCGATAGCTGATATGCGGGTTGTCGGAGCTGTCCAAAGCAATGGAGGTGTAGGATACTCGCAGGTACTCCACGATCTCAGAGCTCCAGATTCCAGACTTGTTGGTGGCATAATAGAGGCGCCACGGCTCAGTGGCAAAGTAACTGAAATGCGCAAAGCCACTCGAGTCAATGGCGATGGAGGGATACCAGCCTGCGCCAGAGTGGATATCGTTGATGTACCAGGTTGAGTCGTTCTTGTAGGCATAATACAGATCCCCGGAAGAGTAAACGATGTGAGGGTTGGCACCATTATCCAGCGCCACATCCATCCCCCAAAGCGGGGGAACCTCACCTGAGTCCACAGTCTCAGTTGACCAATCGAGATCAGGCTGAGCCGCCACCGGAGATACAGGGCCTGCCATCGGCCCCAGGGCCAGGAGCAGGAGCAGCCCCCCCACCAACCCCGTCGCTACAAGGTTTCTTCGCTTCATCGAGATTCCCCTCCCTTCTTTCACCCTCCGGGATAAGTTATGGCACGCTTATCCCTTCGACCGGCACTCATCCGGCCTGTGGCCACCGCGGGCACTGACCGCGAGCGATGACCACGGCCACTCCGTCACAATTCATCCCTTTTTCGATCGCGTCTCGAATGTCCTCGCCGTGGTCCAGGTCAACCACGCGCACCATCCCGGCGCCGGCCTGCCGGGCCAGTGCTGCCAGATCCACCGCGCGCTGCGGCCTTCCCCGAGCATCCACTCGGCTGGCCGGGTGGGGCTGTCCGCCTGAGAGCGCGGTTGTGCCGTTATCGAGGATCAGCACCAACATCCTCACGCCTACCCGCGTCGCGTTCACCAGTGCGGCGAAGCCGGAGTGCAGGAAACTCGAGTCGCCGCACAGCGCGACGACTCGCTTTCCCGGGTCTCGCTTCGACAGGCTCAGGGCTATCCCGGCTGCCATCCCAATGCTCGAGCCCAGGCTGTTCTTGACATCCAGCAGTTTGTATGGCGGCAACTGGGCGCGAACCATGCAGCCTGGGTCACCGGTGATGACGACTTCGTCGCGCTTTCCCAATTGAGCGATGACCTCAGTGAGCGCATCAAAGGTGGGCACGTAGTGACAGCCATCGCAGAGAGGCTCTCGACTGGGCCAGGGCCGACTGCTCTCTCCCTCCGCAGGTAGGGCTAGATGGGGCAGAAAACGGTTCAGCGCGGCCGCAATGTGGGAAGCAAATAGCTCGCCAGCGCGGGGGACGTGGCCAGTGTCGCGGCCATAGATGGGCAAGGTCAGTCTCGCCGCTTGCGCGGCCGCCTGCACTGCCTTTTCAACCAAGGGGGCCGTTTCCTCCAGCACAAGAACCGACTCCACTGTCCGCAGAAAGGCCCTCACCCGCTCCACTGGCAGCGGGTAGAAGGTCCCCAACCGCAGTATACGTAACCCAGGTGGGACGGCGCCGCTCAACAGGTCCGAGAGCTTCTGGTAGGCGAACCCGGCTGCGATCACCCCTTGCGGCCCCTCCCCTTCTACCCCGTTGAGCGGCGAGTCCTCGAAACTGGCCTGGACTGCGTCTAGCCGTTGGCCCAGGCGCAGATGGTAGGGTACGACGTTGATCGGTAGAACCACCCAGCTCATGAATTCATGCTGAAAGGGGGGCGGCGCAAGGTTTCGGAACTCCTTGTCCAAGTCGGGGACTTCCGAAACCTGGATCTTCTCTTCGGCAAGAGAGAGAGCGCGGGTGAAGCGCAAGATGATTGGCAGGCCCGTCTCCTCCGACAGTTGGAATGCCTGGCGCATTGCTGCCTGCGCGTCGGAGACCGAGGTGGGTTCGAGCAGGGGGACCTCTGCCGCCAGGGCCAACTGCCGGCTGTCCTGCTCGTTTTGCGAACCCCAACCGCCAGGGTCATCGCCGACGAGGAGGACCAAACCGGCATTGCAGCCGGAGAGGTTGAAGGCCATGAGTGGGTCGAGCGCGATGTTGAGCCCCACGCTTTTCACGCACAGGAGTGAGCGTGTCCCGGCCAAGGAGGCGCCGAAGGCCATCTCAATAGCGACTTTTTCGTTGCTGGTCCACTCGACCTGCACCTCGTCGGGCGAGGTCAATTGGAGGATGGCATTGACAATGCCTGTGGCTGGCGCGCCAGGGTAACCGGTCACCAGTGAAACACCGGCCTGGATAGCGCCGTGGGCCAGCGCATAGGCTCCAGAAACAAGTTCGCTCATCTCCATCTCCTGATCCGCGCCTTACAGAGAGTCGTATCGGCCACCTAGAACCGGGACCCAATTATACCATTGAACTCCTGTCTGTGCAAGACATTGTCACGTCTGGGCTGTTGACAGTGTTGCCTAAACAGGCAAGATGGTGTAAAATAAAGGCCAGGCAATATATGGGAGGTGAACCTTGGAACGCGATCGTTGGACGCAGGCTGCCATCATTCTAGTAGCCATCAGCGCCGCTATCTTCCTGCTCGAAAAGGTCTGGCAGTTCAGCGGCTTCTTCGGCGACATTATCCTGACCTTTGCCCTGGCCTGGCTTATCGCTTTTGTCCTGGACCCTTTGGTCAACGGGCTCAGCGGTCGCCCTACACCCCGCGTTCTCACAAGGTGGGTGCGGCAGCGCGGGGGCGACCGAGTTGCCCATGTCTTAGAAAACCTTCATCTTCCCCGAGGCCTGGCCGTTAGTCTTGTCTACCTCGGCCTGGTGGTGGTCATGATAGTCATCGGCATCTTCCTGGTGCCAGTGACCGTGACCCAGCTTTCCCAATTGGGAGCCAAACTGCCCGAATACATTGCCCAGGCACCCGACTGGGCCGAAGCTTTGCAGAAGGAGCTGGCCAGATTTAACATCTACGTAGACCTGACGTCAATCTACCGGCCTGAGGAGATGACCCGGCGAGCCGAGTCCATCGGCACAGCCATCATCCAGAACGCTCTAGTCATCGTCACTCAAGTGGCATCGGGAGTGGCTAGCGCGCTCATCGTCATAATCCTCAGCTTCTATATGATGCTGGATGGCAAGAGAGTGGCCAAACAAGCTCTAGCTCTGGTTCCAGCCGAATACCATGATGAATTGTCCGTGGCAGGTGAGAGCATAGAACGCACCTTCGGTGGTTTTATTCGCGGTCAATTGCTTATGGCTTTGCTCTATGCGAGCTTCGTCATTCTCGCTATGACCATTGCTGGGTTGCGCTTTGCCGTAGCCATTGGGTCTCTGGCGGGACTGGTCATGTTCATCCCCGTCATCGGGGCCCCAATTGCGATGGTCATGCCAGCTATCATCGCCCTTTTTCAGAACCCCAGCCTGGCCCTTTGGATGCTCGTGATCATGACCGTCTACCAGCAGATCATCCTCCACATCCTGATGCCCAAGATAATGAGCGAAGTGGTAGGCATGCCGCCACTACTCATCCTGGCGGCCATAATGATCGGTGTTAAGTTGATTGGACTCTGGGGTTTCATCTTCGGCATTCCTGTGGCCGGAGCCCTCTACGCCACAGGCACTTTTTTTCTGGACCGCTGGAAGAAGGAGCAAAGGGAGCGCTTAGAAGAAATGGAGCTCCAGAAAACGGACGAGGACAATGACAGCGAATCTATGGATTGAGTGAATCGGGGCTCTTCAGCATGGATTCGTTCAATCCCTGAAAACCGGCCTGAGCCCCGTCGAAGGATTCGCTGCCAACTGCAGAGCACCTAAACGAATCGCAGACTTGACAATCTGTCGGATTTCAGTATAATACTTACATCCTGTTCAAGGAGGTTAATGTGCGCACTGTGATGTTCATCGCTAGCTTGTTCCGGCTCCGCGATAACAGCGGAGATTACTTGTTTCCTTGTCGTAGTGCGCCTCGTCGAAGGTTGACGTAAGGTTACCGCAGGCCGTGGGCGCACGCGACGCCCACGGCCTTTTTTTGTTCCATCCCGACATTTCTGCGTAAGGCCGTGGGCATTGTCCACGGCCTTGTTTTTTGTTGGCCAGAGTTTCAAATGGAGGAGGTACCAGACCATGTCAGTACCTGTAACCAAGTCCGATTTCCAAACCGCTGTTTCGGACAAGCGCCTGGTTGGTTTGTGGCGCCTGTTGACCGGTTTCCGCCTGGCCTACGTGGGGGCGTTAGTCGGCGTAGGTGTGGCGGCTGTGCTTCAAACGGGCAATGCGCTGTTGCTGCGCTATCTCGTAGACGATGTGCTGGGACAGGGAAGGTTCGACCGCACCCTGTTGCTTATCGGGTTGGGATTCGTGGCCCTGGCGTTGGGACAGGGAGCGCTATCTTTCCTCAGCGGCGTGTTGACTGCCCGGACGTCGGAGGGGATCGCCCGCCGTCTGCGCAACTACCTGTACGATCACATCCAGCGGATGTCATTCACGTACCACGATCATACGGAGACCGGCGAGTTGATCCAGCGCGCCACCTCGGATGTGGACGCCGTACGCCGATTCTTCGCCGACCAGGCCATCAATGCGGGACGCATCGTCCTGCTCTTTGTGATCAACTTCGTGGCCTTGTGGAGCATGAACGCGCGGCTGGCGCTGCTTTCGGTAGTGGTGGTGCCGCTGATTGTGGTCGTATCGGTTTTCTTCTTCAAGAGAGTCACGAAGGCCTATGAAGCATACCAGGAGCAGGAGGCGAAGCTTTCGACTACCTTGCAGGAGAACCTGACCGGGGTGCGGGTGGTCAAAGCCTTTGCTCGCCAGGCCTACGAGCAGGAGAAATTCGAGCAGGATAACTGGGAGCAGTTCCAGCGCGGCCGACGGCTGTTGACGTTCCACTCGCTGTTCTGGCCGAGTTCTGACATCCTGTGCGGTTTTCAGATGGTGGGTGCTTTCCTGGCAGGCGCGTTGATGGCCATCAACGGCACCATCTCGGTGGGGACCTACGTGGCTGCCGTGCGGATGATCGTGTGGCTGATCTGGCCGATGCGCAACCTGGGGCGGCTGATCGTGCAGATGTCCACCGGGATGGTGTCGTACATGCGCGTCGTCAAGCTGATCAAGGAAGAGCGCGAGTCCCTGGATGAGGGCACGTACCGGCCAGACGACAACGTGCGTGGGGAAGTTGTCTTCCGCAATGTCCGCTTTGAGTACGCTTCGACTGAGCTCAGCGCAGGCGACGGCGCGGATGGCGCAGTGCTCAAGGGGATCAGTTTCCGGGGCGAGCCGGGACAGGCCGTGGCCCTGCTCGGTTCGACCGGTTCGGGCAAGACCAGCCTGGTCAACCTGCTGCCCCGGTTCTACGAGTACACCGGCGGCAGCCTGACCCTCGATGGGGTGGAGCTGAAGGAGTACCCGCGCCACTATCTGCGCCAGCAGATCGGCATCGTGGAGCAGGAGCCGTTCCTGTTCTCCCGCACCATCCGCCAGAACATCACCTACGGGATGGGACGGGAGGTCTCCGACGAGGAAATCGTCACGGCGGCTCGGATGGCGGCCATCCACGACGTGGTGATGACGTTCCCCGATGGGTACAACACGCTGGTGGGTGAGAAAGGGATCACCCTCTCGGGTGGGCAGAAGCAGCGCATCGCCGTCGCGCGCACGTTGTTGAAGGACCCACGCATCCTGATCCTGGACGATGCCACCTCGTCGGTGGATACGGAGACAGAGGGTGAGATTCGCCAGGCACTGGAGCGCCTGATGGAGGGACGCACGACGTTCATCATCGCTCACCGCATCCAGAGCGTGATGAATGCCGACCTGATCCTGGTGCTCGACCGGGGGCGGATCGTGCAACGCGGGACGCACGAGGAGTTGATGGCGCAAGAAGGGATCTACCGTCGAATCTACGACTTGCAGGCCCGCATTGAGGACGAATTGGAGCAAGAACTAGCCGAACAGACTTCCGAAGCCTGTAGTGAGCGTAGCGAATCTATCTGGGAGACTTCGGAAGTCTGGGAGGAGGTTGCCTATGTCGCACTATGAGTTTGAAGAGGAAGAATTCACAACCCAATTCAACGGCCAGACCATTCTGCGCATTCTGGCTCAGGCCATGCCTTATCGGCCGTGGTTGGTCGGGTTTCTGCTGGCCACCCTGTCCGTGTCACTACTTGATGCCTACTACAACTTGCTCGGCAAGCGGATCATAGACGAGGGCATCATGGCAGGCGATAAGACGGCGCTCACGCGGATCGTCACCCTCTATGGCTCGTTGATCCTGGTGTCGGCCGTGTCAGTATTTACCTTGATCTACCTGACCGGCATACTGGGGGAGCGCGTCCGCTACGACCTGCGGAAGAAGATGTTCGAGCATCTGCAGGAGCTGTCATTCTCCTACTTCGACCGGACACCGGTGGGGTGGATCATGTCGCGCGTCACCTCCGACCCTGACCGCATCGCGCAACTGGTGACGTGGGGACTGCTGGACAGCACCTGGGCGGTAATGAGCATCGCCGCGTCGGTTTACTTCATGCTGCGCATCAACTGGCGGCTGGCTCTGATCGTCTTCACCATCGTCCCGGTGCTGGTGGTCGTGGCGGCCCAGTTCAAGAAGAAGATCATCGTGGAGTATCGGCTGGTGCGCAAGCTCAACTCCAGGATCACGGGGGCCTACAACGAGAACATCACCGGCGTGCGCGTAGTGAAGGCGCTCTGCCGGGAGGAGGAGAACCTGCACGAGTTCGGCGATCTGTCGGGCGAGATGTATCGCGCCGGCTACCGGGCGGCCTGGCTTTCGGCGCTGTTTCTGCCGACGGTGCAGTTGATCAGCGCACTGGCGCTGGGTAGCATCGCCTGGTACGGCGGGTTGCAGGTTCAGGTGGGCAGTTTGACCATCGGCAGCATCCATGCTTTCGTCTCGTACGTCATGTTCATGCTCTGGCCTGTCCAGGACATGGCTCGCGTCTACTCCGAGATGCAGCACGCCATCGCCTCGGCCGAGCGCTCTTTCTCGCTGATTGACGCCGTGCCCGAGGTGACCGACCGCCCCGGCGCCATTGATCCCGGCACTATCCGGGGCGACATCGAGTTCGACCACGTGGACTTCTACTATGCCTCCCCTTCCTCCCGCCCCCCTGGCCCCCCAAAGTTGGGGGGAATGGGGGGAGGGGGGAAAGAGGGGGGAGAGCTGGTGCTGCAGGACTTCACGCTGAAGGTGAGGCGCGGCGAGACCATCGCGCTGGTTGGGCCGACGGGTGGGGGCAAATCCACCATCGTCAACCTGCTGTGCCGCTTCTACGAGCCCCAGGCAGGCGTGATCCGCATCGGCGGGCGGGATTACACCGAGCTATCCCTGCACGCCATCCAGTCACGCATCGGCGTGGTGCTGCAGACGCCGCACCTGTTCTCCGGCACCATCCGCGAGAACATCCGCTACGGGCGGCTGGACGCCACGGATGGGGAGATCGAGAAGGCAGCAAAATTGGCCAGTGCCCATGGCTTCATCGTCACGCTGGAAAAGGGCTACGACGAGGAGGTGGGCGAGGGCGGCGTGCTGCTCTCGGTCGGGCAGAAGCAACTGGTCAGCCTGGCGCGGGCGATCCTGGCGCAGCCGGAGATCTTCATCATGGACGAGGCGACCAGTTCCGTGGACACCCTGACCGAAGCGCTGATCCAGCGGGGGATGGAGGCAGTGATGAGGGATCGCACCAGCTTCGTCATCGCCCACCGCCTCTCGACCATCAGGCGGGCCGACCGCATTCTCGTCATCGAGGACGGGCGCATCGCCGAGATGGGCACTCACGCCGAGCTACTGCGTGCCCAGGGCCACTACTACCGGCTGTACACCAAGCAGTTCAGGCGCCAGTTGGAACAGGAGTACGACGTCTTCAAAGTGCCCAGCCCGGTAGCGGCTTGATGTCAGGTGCAAGTAACGAGGGAACTGAGAGGCAAAGCCCCCGGTTCCCTCGTTACTCATTGTCTCATTACTCATCACCTCGTTACTCGTTGCCTACCCCTCAGCCGATGACGCCCAACTCCTGGCCCACCTTCGCAAAGGCCGCCAGCCCCTTGTCCAGGTCGCCCCGGCTGTGGGCGGCGGTGTTCATCACCCGGATACGAGCCGCCCCACGAGGCACGGTGGGGAAGCCCAGGGCCATGGCGAAGACCCCCTCCTCGAACAGCCGCGCCGAGAACTTCTTGGCCAACGGCGCCTCGCCCAGCATCACCGGCACGATGGGCGTCTCCGTCCTGCCAGTGTCGAAGCCCAGCCCCTTCATCTCGGCTTTGAAGTAGTGGGTGTTCTCCCACAGCTTGTCCACCAACTCGGTGGACTCCTCCAGCAGGTCAATGGCCGCCAGGCAGGCGGCGGTGTCGGCGGGGGTGGTGGCGCTGGAGAAGAGGAAGGGACGGCCCCTCTGGCGCAGGTAGTCAATAATCAGCTTCTTGCCAGAAAGCGACCCCCCGACCACGCCGAAGGCCTTGGAGAACGTCCCCATCTCCACGTCAAACCTCCCGTGCAGGCCGAAGTGATCAACGATGCCTCGCCCACCCCGGCCCAGCACCCCCTCGCCGTGGGCGTCGTCCACCATGGTGATCACCCCGTACCTCTCGGCCACCTGGTACAGCTTGTCCAGGGGAGCCACGTCGCCGTCCATGCTGAACACCCCGTCGGTGACCAGCAGGCCACGGCGGTACTGGCCAATGTTCTCCTTGATGACTCGCTCGGCGTCCTCAGGATCGCAGTGCTCGTAGACGACGATGGTGGCCCTCGACAGCCGGCAGCCGTCAATGATAGAGGCGTGGTTGAGTCGGTCGGAGAAGACCACGTCCTCCCGGCCCACCAGAGTGGGGATGGCTACCTGGTTGGCCACCAGGCCGCCCTGCACGTACAGGGAAGCCTCCACGCCTTTGAACTCGGCCACGCGCCGCTCCAGCTCCAGGTGCAGGGCTTGCGTGCCGGCGATGGTACGCACCGCTCCTGGGCCGACGCCCCACTGGTCAATGGCCCGCTTGGCCGCCTCCTTGATTTTGGGGTGGTTGGCCAGCCCCAGGTAGTTGTTGGTGCAGAAGTTGAGCACCCTCTTGCCGTCCACCACCATCCAGGCATCCACAGGCGATTCCATGGTGCGGATGTTGATGAACAGCCCTTGCTCTTTCAGGTTGGCCACATCTTCGGTGATGAAAGCCAGTTTGTCATTCATGGTTCTTGTCCTCCTTGACATATTTTTGCGTGAAACGTCAAACGTGAACGGCGGATTACTGCGACAGGTCAGGTGCACCCATGAACCGCCCCAGGGCAGTCCGGGCATCCTCCAAAGCTTCCAGCTCGTCCACCAGATACAACTCGATTCCCAGGCGGGAGGTGAGGGGCTCCAACAGGTCGTAGGCCTCCTCCCTTATGACCCAAAGCTCGGTCGGCAGCCTTTTCAGCCTCTCGGCCAGTGTTATAAATCGCCAGGGAAACTCTGCCAGGTAGTTTTCAGGGGAGGCTATGTCGGTGCCAAAGATGAAGCCCGCCCTGTGGTCCACCGTCATCGTCATGTAGGGATAGTAAGGTCTTTCGCCTTTGCTCTCCTGCACAGCGGAGGGCGAGAGGAAGAAGTCCATCTCCCAGATGGCGTCCATAAACTGGGCCGCCTTCTTGAGCCTGGCCAGGCGAAGCTCGTCCAGGGGCACGTCTGGGAGCTCTTCCTCCTCCAGCAGAGCGGGCTCCAACCAGGCATCTCTCCAGGAGAGGCCCTCCACCGTTTCCTCCGGCACCCTGACGAACCAGAGTTCGTCGTTGGGGGGATCAATGAGAGCGGGGTCTTCTTTGAAGCGGAGGCAGACCTCCCTCGCCTGTTGCAGGGCCAGGGTGAGAAACCTGGCTTCGTCGCCTGTCAGGTACCAGGGATGGTATGCCGGACGATAACTGCGGAACAGCGGCCAGGCGTTTCTCCCCCGGAACTTCAGGCCCAGGCGTTTGATCACCTGGCGATCCTCTTTTGTCAGCTCTTCTCTGTTGGCGAAGGAGGCCATCAGGCACTTCTGCAGCATGAGCTCTTCAAAGGCTTCGGAAGGATCCGGAGGCGGCTCGGATGCGATTCGCATATAGCTTTCCAATCCCTCGCTGCCCAGGTACAAGGCCAGGGCAAACATCTCTCCCAGATTGCCCATGATGCAGCAGTAGCCGATCTCCCCACTGGCCGGATCCTGCACCCCGAAGACGTCCGAGTCGTACATCCAGGTCCAGGCCTCGATCTCTTTGAATTCCAGCGCCGCCTGATAGAGGGCCTGCCAGTCGGCTGTAGTTGGTGACGTTTCTTTCATGAGTTATAGACCTCCTGTTGGTTGTGAGAGAGGCCATTGGACCTCCCTATTCTCTCCTGCTTCAGCTAAGGAAGCATTACCGGTTCTTACCAGTACTCTTCTTCGTACAGCAACTTCTCCAGTTTGGTCAGCGCCGTCCGCACCGAGCGCAGGCGGCGAGCCGCTTCTGACTCCGTGTCCTTCTCCTGGAACGTGGCCTGGGCCAGGCTGGCGGCGGCGCGCAGCAGTCCGAACGCCGCGCCTTGCAGTTTGGTGTCGGTCTGGCGCATCTTCTTCGTCTGGGCGACGATTTCGTCCACGGCTGGCCGCCAGTCGGGTGCCGGCTTGCGCGGGGCCTTGCGGTCCAGGCTGGTGCGCATCTGAGCCTCTCCTGTCGGGCCAGCCAGTTGCTCGATGATCCCTTCGCGCTCCTTCAGACGGTTGTACTCCTCGGTCAGGCTGGTGCGGATGCCCCTGCCGAAAGTGATGCGATAAAAGTTCAGAATCCCGTCATAGACGATGCGGTCACGGAAGGGCAACAGGGTCGCTTGCACCAGAATGGGCAATGGGGCACCTCCCGCCACTGCCTCTAGCGGATCGCACAGCCCCAGAACGCCGTAGAGGTGGGGCGTCCCCCTGCCGCTCATGAAGACGGTGTATGGTTTCAGGTGGCGCATGATGTAGAAATCGCCGCTGACCCGGTGACGCCAACTGGCAACGATGGTCAGTTCCTGGGGCGAAAACCGCTCCGGGTTCTCGGCCACGAAACGTTCCAGCAGATCGGGTTTAGCGTAAAGCGCGTCGCTCAGTTTGGTGATTTGCTCGACGGGCTGCTTGCTGACCTTCTCGGCAGTGGTGGCCTGGGGAATGACCTCGAGGTGCTGGTTGGCGTAAGCCAGCAAGGGCAAGCGGAGCTTGTAGAATAGTTGGGTGTCTTCAGTGGGCAGGTTCATGGTGTTATTCCTCCTTGCGATCTATCTGTTGCCCTTCACTGAGGGCGATTAACACTGGTACCTCTTTGGTTGCTAGCTGAACAACTTAATCACCGATCAGTGTTTCGCTCATGCACCCACTGGCTGCACTTGCCCTAACTCCCTTGCCGCATCTCCCTGCTTGCATTCACATCAAGCAATGAAATCTCATCAGTAATCTCATCAAATCCCAGCTAATCTCATCATGTCGCAATGTAGTGAGTGTTACGACCTTGACCGACACGGACTGCCTGTCCTACCTTCACCAGCTTACTAAGGTCTCGCGTAGCAGTTGGCATAGTGACGTCAAACTGCTGGCAATACTCTCTTCATGCGCTCAATGCCCGTTCCAAATTGTTCAATGTATCCGGCGCGATAGAGCAATCCAGCCAGGTCAGGGTTGCGCCACACCGGGGGCGTATGGCCCAAGGTCTCCACGGTGATGGGCGGCAGTAGCCCACCGGGGTTTTCCACCTCAATCCGGTCGGCATAAACGGCCACTTGCACCCGGCTGCCGGCCTGCCAGTAGTCGCGGTGGATCACGGCGTTAGCGATGCCTTCACGGATGGCCGGGAAAGGGTGCTCGGTGATCTCCGCTCGCCGGGCGTGGTAGATCTTGGAGGCAATGAGGAGCACAGCGGCCATCGTCGGCGTCAGGCATTCGTCCACGACCCGTAGCACCTTCAGGCGACGTAGGGCTTCGGTCATAGGCAGGTCAGCCGAAGTGTCGGGCAGGCGCCCGCGACGAATGGCCGTCTCCAGGAAGCGGCGCATGCGGGCGGGGTCAACATCATCCAGGGAGGCTCCGCTGGGCTGGTCGTCGAAGCGCGGGCGGCTTTCCAGGAGCAACCGGCGCTGCTCGTCCCGCGACAGTTGGGCCGTGACCGCGCCCACTCGCCGGTAGGCTCGCCCGTAGGCCAGGTGAGGCCGGTCGTGGCCGGCCGCTACGGTCACAGCGATGACTGTTCGCCCGTCCAGTTCCAGGTACTCCACCTGCGGGTACAGAGGCGGGTCGGTGTTGTCAACGATGACGTTGACCACCCGCTCGCGGGTGTTGGCCCCCAGAGTTACCCCGATCACCGTACCGTCGGCCCGCACGCCAAAGAGCAGCGTGCCACCCTCGGCGTTGGCGAAGGCGACAATGGTGCCCACGGCATCCTCTAGCTCAGCCAGGGAGCGCTTGAATTCCAGGCGTTGCCCCTCGCCCTGGGCGATCAAATGCAAAAGCTCGTCTGGTGTCATGTTGCTTCCCTGTTCACGTCCTCGGCAAGTTCAGCCGGATACCGGCCCACCCGGTCGAGATACTCCTGGGTCACACAGGCCGGACAGATGACCTGCACCACCCACTGATGAGGCGTGCCAATAGACAGGAGCGTGATGACACAGACCTTGCCACAGACGGCACAATTATGGGCTTCAATCTGGGATTCCATGATCTCCTCCCTTATCTCCACTTTGGGTGGCTGCCTTCGGCGCAAAATAGTCCCGGCAGATTTCCACCAGCCGGGCTACCAGGTCAGGATAATCGCTAACACACCACTCTTTGCCGGTTTCATCCCAGAAGTAAACCTTTTCGTCGTCCCAACCGTGCAGCCTGGGTTCGTGCTTGAATCCTGTCATCGTGTCACCTCATTCCTTTCAGGACAAGGATAATCTCAGTTTCTGGCGCATGAAAGCGCGCACTGTCCGCATCGCCTTCACGGCAGCGCGCGCTTCGTCTTTCGTCGCAAACTCGCTCGGATAGCGAATGTCCACAGCGTAGTCGTTGAGGAGCAACAGCAAATCGCGGGTGAATTCAAAGTCTGCGCTGATCGGTGTGATTAACCCTAACAGCACCTCAAGGTCGTGGATGGGGCGAAACGGGATTTGGCGATGGATCAAAAACGCTTTCAGATATTTCTCGGCGCACTGTTGTGCGTGAAAGCAGACCGCGTCGTAGTTTGGGGCTTTGCGTGCTCGCATCTTTCGCTCAGCGGTCTGAAAATCACCTTCGGCTTTCTCGACCCATTCACTGACGATGCTGTTCATAGACCACCTTGCCTTGTGTCATGATTTCACGCAAGAAAATATCGCCCAGCGCGATACGTTCCTCCAATTCCTTAGGCGTGCGCACGATGATGTCCAACGGGAACGGCCGGGGTGACAGGGCACGAGAAATCTCAAGCCGCTGCTGGCGTGAACGCAGAGGCGTCTCCATCACCACCAGCAAATCCACGTCGCTCTCCGGCCTGGGCTTGCCGCAGGCGTAAGAGCCGAAGAGGACGATCTTCTCCGGCTGGAACTTCTCCGCGATCTGCTTCACCACAGCGCGGATGGCCTGCATGGGAATGCGACGACGTTCGTTGACGTTGGGTACTTCAATCGCTTTCATTGATTCTCTCCAGAATGGCCTGCCCTTCGTCCAAGCTCTCAAAGATAAATCGTTCCCGAATCGTTCCCACGATCAAGGAGCCATGATGTAATAAGTGCCTCAGTTCGTCTCGGTTCATGCCAATCCTCCCCACCGTGCCGTCGTCAAACCAACCCTTCGGGCAGAGCCTCAGGGCGAAGCCTGGCCCGTTGCAGGCGATCACGCAACGCCGGCCTGTTGGCGTAGCGCTCTTGCAGGCCCGCGACCCGCGTTTGGAAATCGGCCAGGCGGCCCTGGTAGTCGGCCAGGTCGCGCAACTTGAGGAGCAGCGCTACCGCTTTGTCGTAAGAGGCGGATTTCTTCTCCTCAATGAGCGCCACGACGTCACGCCAGGTTTCGGCCTCGTGCGGCGCGAACGCCTGCAGCTCCTGGATGCGCCTGGCCTCGGCGGCTTCGGCGGCGCGCCGCTCCGCCTCGCACCGCAGCCGGTCGGCGGTCGCCCGCAGCTCGCCCCACGTGCGCCGGGGCGCGCTGACGGCCGGTCGGGACGCGCCGGTCAGCTCTTGCAGGCGACGGTTGAGCGCCAACGACAAGTGCGCCTCGCCACGCGCCAGCCGCACCAGGAACGCATCGCGTTCGGCCGGGGACAGGCGAGCGATGGCCTCTTCCGGCGGGATGGCAGGCGCCGGTTGGCGCTGCGGGCTGGCCCCGGCCGCGGCCTGGATGAGGTATTCGTCCAGGTCGAAGAGCTCGACGAAGCTCGTCAGGGGTGGGGAAAGCTCGCTCAGGCCGGGCGGGACGGGTGGCTCAAGCTCGGCGTCGTCGGCGTCCTGGAGTTCGGCGGCGCGCAGCCAGGCCAGGTACAGCGCCCGGTAGTCCCCTTCCAGCAAATCATCGCGCAGCCGGCTCAACGAGGAGAGCCAGCCCTCACCCTCAATCCAGTCGCTTCCCTCCTCTTCGTCCAGCGAAATGTCCAGGATCAAGTAGTCGCCGACCGGCTCCAGCTCGATGCAATACTTCCACAGGTACGGCTCGATCTGCCTGGGATCCAGCAGGCCCTTGGGGAAGCGAAACGCCAGCCGCTTGCTGCCCCAGTTGGCCAGGTACAGGAAGGCATCGAAATAGCGCGCCAGCACCTGTTTGGGGTCATGTTTGAAGTCGCCCCAACTGTACGTGACGACCGCCTGCGACGACGTGACTTCAATGTGGCTGGACAACTCGTTCACCGCGGCCCGCTCTTCGGGAGTGAGCGGCCGGTCAAGGGTTTGCCATTCGTAGTACTGATACTCGCTCATCGGTAGTGTCCTTCCATCAATACAAATTGGAGCTCATACTGAAACACTTCGGCTACTGCCCTTCCCCTTGGGCGATCAGATACAGAAGTTTGTCTCGTGTCACGCTGCTTTCCGGTTCACGTCCTCGGTTCTACCGCTACTTCGGCGCGCTGTCGTCGGAGTACGTCGGGTTTCGCCCTGAAGCTCGGCCCGAAGGGTCGCAGGCGCGACAGATGTCGGAGAAAAGGGATTGTTTGGTCATGGATGTTCTCGAGTTTCAATGGGTTGATGTTCGGCAGCAGGATTAGCGGTCGGCTCCCCGCAGACGGGAGCGCAAGCAGGGATCACGACTCCTGACCCACATGGGACAAGTTCAGGCCTACAGCAACACGGATATTAAACGCGCTGCGAGCGAAGCGGGCAGAGAGGCTCAAATGCGCAATGTCCCGCACTCACATTGCTTCAGCTTAGCACTCCGGGGTGTGTAGTCTTTGTTGGCCTCTTTGCCGCACTTTGCGCAGACAAAGAGCGCCTCGAATTCATCCAGGTCTTGAAGTGTAACCTCGATGTCTCCCCTGCTCAACGTAGTTGCTTCAAGACGCCTATGATGTGACCCTATGTTCGTAAGAAGCTGATCGCTTTTGACGCCGTTGAATAGCGTCTTTTGCTCAGGAGAGCGGAGGCTTTGATTCGTCTTGAGATATTGGACCAGACCGTCGATCAACTCTGCTCCCTCCCGCTGGTCGCTTGATCGGCCGATTCGGAATTCAAGTCGTACACCAAGCTTCTCACATCGCTTCTTCAGAATGGCCTCAATGAGGGTTCGGCATCTGTTAGCAGCCAATGGAATGCGGTTAGTATCAAGCAACCATTCTATCTCCTGTCTCAGAGAGAGATGGGTATCGATCAACTGAATACCTCTCTCGAAGGTCCACCGCCCGGCCTCTTTGAAAGCCCACTGTCCTTGAGGTAGATCGCGCTTCAATTGTTCGAATCGCTCAAACTCAGCGCAAATCCGCTGAAGAGAAGCGACCTGTGCCTCATATCTGTCCACCATTCGTCGGAGTTCGACATATCTCAAGTACCACTCTGACGCACTCTTCAAGCGGCTTACATTCTCATAGATTTGACTGAGATTCTGCCATCACTGCCTCCTTAATGACTATCTCGCTGTCTTGCTACGTTCGCGATGCGGCCTTCGACTATGTCGTTGCAATGCGGGCCGCTCTCACCAGGGCGCCGTGCCTCAGACGCTCGGTTCACCCTCACACCCCATACACCCGCCTCTACAACTCCTGCACCGCCCCGGCCAACTCCTCGACGACGCCGCAGCGGTGGGCCACGCCGATGATGTTGCCCATGCGGTCAAAGCCTGCCCTGAGCGTAGCCGAAGGGGGCAGGACGTTGAAGACTTTGGTCGTATCCTCAGGCGCTATCGGTCGCCTATCGGCTAACGAATTGCTGGGTGATTGACAATTGCCAAGAATTACCAACTAATTGCCAAGTCACCTGGCATTTTCGGCAAGCTTGTAGAAGCGACCTCGCCGAGAGCCAATGGTGACCAAGAGACCACGAGCTACCAAATCAGTCAGGTCATTCAGAGCAGTGGTATCGGACACCGCAAATAGCTCACGGTACTCTTTGTTCGTGACTCTTCCTTGCTTGGCGATGTACTCCATCGCCTTGATCTGTCGCTCATTCAGTCCTTGCATCCAGGCCGGCGGCGCTTCTTGCATAAACTTCTCACCTGGCCCAATCAACGTCACCACAAACTCGCCGCTCAATTCTTCGAACTGGGGCCGGGGCAGGCCGTGCTGTTCCATGGCCGCCGTCATACGACGGATACCCGTTCCCAGCTTCTCAATGAACCCGCCCAGGTCACGGAACACCTCGACGATGGTCCGATTCCGCAACACCGAGCGGCTCTTGAGCTGCCGGATCTCCTCCAGGGTGATCTCCGGGAGCAGCGTGCCCGGGCTATGCACCTCGATGCGGTCGTCGAAAACGAAGACACGGATGCCTTGCCCCAGCAGACTGTAGTCACGATGGATCACCGCGTTCACCAGGGCTTCCCGGACGGCCTCCCGGGGGTATTCCGGGTAGTCAATTCCCTCGAAGCCAACCACCCGATGCCCCGTTCGGGTGTTGCGATAGACAAAGCGCTCGGCTTCCAGTACCATCTCCGGCAGCGGCCCCCGCAAGTCCTGACGATCCAGATAGGTGAGCACATCGCTACCCTTGAAGCGCACACAGGTGACCTCGCTCTGGGGCAGCCAGCGCTGAGGCTCATCGGCAAAGAGGAGCACCCCGGCATGGGTGGGGACAAGCTTGCCGTCTGCTTCCACGGCACACCCCAGATTGCGCAACAGTTCCTCGTGGCTCAAAAGGAGAGGCGTATCGGTCAGGGCTTCGCGCCGTCGGATGTAACGGACGATAAGGCCCGGGGATAGGTCAGACAAGGCCGCTCCGGTGTTGGGCAAGGTTTCGTAGCGCACCTCCCCGCCCTCCAGATACAGGCGCCGGATTTCCTCAGCAGTCGCCTGACGGTTAGTCGAGCCTACGCGGATGTAGGGCCGCACCTCGCCACGTACGAAGTAGGGACGCCTGGCCCCTCTCGGACAGATGACCACCACGAACTCTCTGCCCTGGCAGGTCATGATCTCGATGGTGGGCAACACGTCCAGGCCCAGACGGTCACGGATGATGTTGACGATGCCAGTCTCTACCCCCTGCGGGCTGGCGACACCCACTGGACGGCGTTGGTCGTCCACGCCGATGACGACAGTGCCGCCTCGGGTGTTGTAGAAGGCGGCAATCAGCACTGCCAGGTCCGAAGAGGCCGGCAGTGCCTCTTTGAAATCCAGCGTCTCGCCCTCCCGCTGCTGGAGTAAAGACGCAAAAGCCTCTGCGTTCAATGTCTATCTCCTCCTGAGTGCCATTCTCAGGCCAGTCGCCTGTGGCACAGCAGACCAGCGGACTCTCCTGACATCGAGGCCAACCATCCGACTATCCGCTTCTTATCCGCTGCCCCAGCTTGTCTAGCATATCCGCAGTCATGGCCGCCAAATCGTAGCTCGGCTCCCAACCCCATTCCTCGCGGGCGGCGCTGTCGTCAACGGTCATGGGCCAGGAGTCGGCGATGGCTTGCCTGAAGTCGGGCTGGTACTCGCAGGTGAACTCAGGGATGTGTTTCTTGATTTCCGCTACCAACTCGGCGGGGGAGAAGCTCATGGCTGCCAGGTTAAAATCGGAGTGGTGCTTAAGCCCGGAGAGGTCGGCCTCCATCAAGTCAATGGTGGCCTTGATGCAGTCGGGCATGTACATCATAGGCAACACCGTGTCTTCTCTCAAAAAACAGGTGTACCGCTGGTGCTGGATGGCCTCGTAGAAGATCTCCACGGCGTAGTCGGTGGTGCCGCCGCCCGGAAGGGTCTCGCTGCTGATGATGCCGGGATAGCGCACCCCGCGCACGTCCAGGCCGAAGCGCTGGAAGTAGTAATCGCAGAGCAGTTCCCCGGCTACCTTGGTGACGCCGTACATCGTCGTCGGTCGCAGGATCGTCTCCTGGGGCGTGTTGTCACGAGGGGTGCCCGGGCCGAAAGCGGCGATGGAGCTGGGGCAGAAGACCCGGGTCATCTCACGTTCACGGACGACTTCAAGAACATTGTACAGGCCGTTGATGTTCACGTCCCACGCCAGTTGGGGTTTTTCCTCGCCTACGGCCGAGAGGACGGCGGCCAGGTGGTAGATAGTGTCAATGTCATATTTCTCCACCACCTCCTCGACGGTCTCCCTCCTGGTGACGTCAATGAACTCGAAAGGACCTGACACGCACAGCTTCTCGCTGGGCCTGGTTTTGTGCCCGGTGGCCACGACGTTCTCATGGCCGTACCTCTTGCGGAGTTCCATTGTTAATTCAGAGCCGATTTGACCGCAGGCCCCGGTCACGAGGATGTTTTTCATTTCCGACATTGGCTTTGCTCTCCTTTGAGTTGGATTGTGTGGCGCCAAAGTCAGTATAGCACAGCACTCTTTTTTCGTCAAGGGCGGCTTGAAATTATGGGCAAAAGGTGCTAAAATGGGTTAGTATCCTGGCTGGGGTAGAGAGTGCAAGTAACGAGTCAACGAGTGACGGGTCAACGAGTAATGCGTCAGCGAGTAACGCGAAGAGAGGAGGCGTCAATCATGCTGTTACGAGGCAAGATTCAAAGGATGATCATCGCGATAGCCCTGGCATCCTCGCTGGGCTTCATCTTCCTTTTCCTTACGGCTTGCGCTGGGAGCACCCCTCAGCCAACTCCTACGACGGAGAAGCCTTCGCCAACGCCAGAGCCGACACCCACGGCGATCATAGACAGGTTTTTTCATGCCAGGCAGCAGATGGTTTGGAACCAGATCCGCGCCAGGGGTGTGTCCGACGAGGCCGTCCTGACGGCCATGGAGACGGTGCCCCGCCACGAATTCGTGCCCGCCAGGTACCTGGAACAGGCCTACGCCGATCACCCCCTCCCTATCGGCTACGGCCAGACCATCTCCCAACCCTTCATCGTGGCCTGGATGACCGAGCTGCTGGAGTTGGAGAAAGACAGCAAGGTGCTGGAGATCGGCACTGGCTCGGCTTACCAGGCGGCAGTGCTGGCCGAAATAACAGACCAGGTCTACACCATAGAGATCATCGAAGAACTGGAGAAGAGCGCGGAGGAGAGGCTGAAGGGGCTGGGCTACACCCAGGTGAAGGTGAAACACGCCGACGGCTACTACGGCTGGGAGGAGCATGCCCCTTACGATGCCATCATCGTCACCTGCGCCCCCGATCACATCCCCCAACCACTCGTCCAGCAGTTGAAGGACGGCGGGCGGCTGGTCCTACCCGTGGGGCCGCCGGGCGGCTACCAGAGCCTGTGGCTGATCACCAAGCAGGACGACCAGGTGCTCAGCAGAAACCTGGGCGGCGTCAGCTTCGTGCCCTTGACGGGAGAGCATTGAGTTTCGGGTTTCGAGTTTGGAGTTTGGAGTTTCAGGTTTGCAGCAGGAGGGTCTGAGATGTCGTTAGTTTCCATGATCATTGCTGACCGCATGGAATCGCTGACCAGGTACTACGACCGCTGGATGCATCTCATCACCGGCGGACAGGACAGGCGGGTTCGAGACGCCGTGCTGGGCTGGATTGAGCCTGGTGATCTGGTGCTGGACGTGGGCTGCGGCACGGGGACGTTGGCCGTCAAGGCGGCTCAAAAGGGCGCTCAGGTCATCGGGATAGACCAGTCGCCGGCCATGCTGAAGCTGGCGCGGGAGAAGGCCCAGGCCAGTGGGGTGGAGGTTGACTTCCGCCTCGCCCAGGCCCAGAGCCTCGACCTGGACGAGGAGCTCGACGTGGTGACCGCCACCTTCACCCTCAGCGAGATCTCTCCCGACGAGGCGGAGATGATCGTGGCAGACCTGGCGGAACACCTGAAACCAGGCGGCAAGATGATCGTGGCCGACGAGGCGCAACCAACAAAAGCGTTTCAGCGCATCGTTTCCGGGTTGCAGCGGGCACTCGTGGCCCTGCTCACCTTCCTCATCATCGAAGAGCGCCCCACCCGCCTGCACGATCTGCGGGCGCTGCTGGAGTCCGTAGGGCTGGCCGTGACAGACGAGCAGCCCTTCCAGAGCGGCGCCCTGCGCCTGGTGGTGGCTGAACGACGAGGCCCGGTGGTCAGGCCCAGGCGGGAGGTCTTGGAACCCACAATCCACAGCGGCTTCAAGGGTCTCCTCTGGGACTTTCTCTGCTGGCTGTTTATCCTGCCTCTGGCCGTGAGATCGGGGCTGTACAGAATCGGCAGCCCGACGCCGGACTCGCCCCTTCTCCTCACTTCCAATTTCTACATGACCTTCAAGCAGGTGGTCAAGGCTCTCCAGGGCCGGCATTGCTGGCTCATGGTCGAAGACACCGAGGGATGGAACGTGTGGTGCGCCCTCGGTGCCCGTATCTTCAGCGCGGAGAAGGCCGCGGCTCTGATGCGCGCCCACGACGTAGATAGCCTGCTCAATCACCAAACCATCGTCGTACCCAGGCTGGGCGGGAGGATAGCAAAACGGTTGTCCGAACTGACGGCCCTTCGGCCAGCCCTTCGACGGAGCTCAGGACAAGGCTCAGGACAAGGCTGGCGGGTCATCAAAGGCCCCATCGAAGCCCGCGATCTGCCAGCGTTTATCGAGGGCGGCCTGGTGACCACGCGGCCTATGCGTAGCCTGCGGCGCTACTACAGCCTTCCCCAGCGACTAAGGGTGGGGACGCTAACCGCGCTCATCGCCATCATTTGCGCTCTGCCTTTCCTGTTCATCCTGAGGGAGTTCCTGCCGTTTTTCCTCACCTTCGGCCTCGTCAGCTCCTTCGTGCTGGGCATCTTTCACTATTGGATCCCAGGCCGAACCGGCGTGGTCAAAGAGCTACTGTTGGGAGCGTTGGCTTTCTTATGCCTGCTGTGTTGGCCCGTCGCCCAGGGTCAGCCCTTGACTCTGCGCCTGGGGTGGGCGATGCTGGCCCTTCTCATCTATTCCTTCGTCCTGGGCTACATGTACCAGGGCAGCACGCCGGTGATTTATTGGAAGAGGATCTGGAAATAGAGGTGCCTGATGTGTCTTAGAGGCGAAAAGGTCATCATCCGCCCAATGGTCAGGGAGGATGTGGACAAGATGGGGGCCTGGCGGCCTTTAACCGACCCTCTCGACTCTCTGTGGAATGGGCCGTCACGCAGCAGCGACAGCCACATTCGGTTTCAAGCCCAGGCCGACGACCCCAGCCGACGCTGGTATGCCGTCGAAGACCTGGCGGGCCGGCTAATCGGACGGCTGAGCCTGCGGCGGATAAGCCGGCGCAAGTCAGCCCTCCTGGGCATAACCCTGGGGGGCGACTACGTGGGCCAGGGTTACGGCAGCGACGCCATCCGCACGTTTCTGGGCTATTACTTCCGGGAGTTGGGCTTCGAAATGCTTTGTCTGGACGTGGCCGCTCCGAACAAGCGGGCCGTCCGCTGTTACGAGAAGTGTGGCTTCAAGCACATTGGCAGCCACTACCAGGGGGCCGGCAGCGATGGGCGCCTGGCTTTCCTGAAGGATGAGAAATATCGTGATGTCAGACGATTCTTCAAGAAGAAGAGAGGTCGTAATGTTGTCCTGTTCTACGACATGAAGATCGAGAAGGGAGACTTGGAGTCGCAGACGCATTGGTTGACAACTGAAACAGAGGAGGGCAGTGATGAAGAGCGATAGGGCAAGAGTTAAGCTGATGTTAGCTCTAGGGTCGGCGATTTTGGTCGGCGCGTTCCTGCTGCTTGTCCTGAGCCCAGCCGAAGGGCTGTTGCTGAACGCCAGCGGGAGGGTCTTAGCCATTGGGCCGCCACTCCCGTCGCAACTGCCTGTGGGACGGCCAGCGCCGACGCGTCCGCCGCTCAAGCTGCCACCTCCCCGCACGGGCTTCATACCACCTCCAGTAGACCTGTCTCACTTGAAAGCGGATAAAATACCAGAGGGGGTTAAGGCTGCGGCTCTGCCCGGCAGGTGGGATTGGCGCGACCTGGGTGCAGTCACCTCGGTGAAGAACCAGGGTTCTTGTGGCTCGTGTTATGCTTTTGCAGCCATCGGGAATTTCGAATCCAATCTGCTGATTGACGGCGCTGGCAGCTATGATTTCTCGGAGAACCATGCCAAGGAATGCAACTGGCAAGAACTGAACGATTATAGATATCCCCCCGGCACCCCCTGGGGCAGTTGCGCTGGGGGGAATTACTTCATGCTCGCCAGCTTGTTCTCTCAAAAGGGCACGGTGCTGGAATCGTGCGACCCGTACGTGGCCAGCGACGTCGACTGCAATGACACCTGTTCGTATGAAAAGACACTGCTGGACTGGAGGATCATCTCAGGTGATGCGGTGCCCGATACAGAGGTGCTTAAGAGCTACATTTTCGCAGCCGCCAGCCCGGTTTACACGTCAATCTATGCCGGCGACGGCGACGCCTGGCAAACGGAGTTCGGGAACTATGACGGTTCTTATACCCTCCACCATCCAGGAACAGAAGCGACGAACCACACCGTGCTGATCGTCGGCTGGGACGACAGTCTCACCCACGCGGGAGGCACGGGCGGCTGGATCGTGAAGAACAGTTGGGGCACAGACTGGGGGGACAATGGCTACTTCTACATCGCCTATGGCTCGGCCAGCATCGGCATGCACTCCTCGTTTGTGCACGCCTGGCAGGACTATGATCCCGACGGCGATATCATGTACTACGACGAGGCCGGCTGGATGGGCTGGAGTTGGGGCTACGAGGATACGACCGGTTGGGGCCTGTGTAAGTTCATCCCTGCCAGCAACACCTACGTCACGCGCGTGGAGTTCTGGACCACGGATGCGACCACCGACGTTGACGTGTACATCTACGACGATTTCGACGGCATGGCGCTCAGCAATCCGCTGTGGAGCAGTCTGGACCATAGCTTTAATGAAGCCGGCTACCATGGGGTGGCGGTGGATCCACCTTTGGTGGTGACGGAAGGTGACGATGTCGTGGCAGTGGTGGCGTTCACCAACCAGAGCTACCAGTATCCCATTCCAATAGACGTGGACGGCCCCAACGAGACGCTGCGCACCTATGTTAGCCCTTCAGGCAGCGATGGCTCGTGGTACAACCTGGGAGCGGGTGCAGGTGAAGACGTGGCCATCCGCTTGCGCACTTCGGGCATAGCCGTTCCACCCACACCGACAGTGACGCCAACACCGTCTGGCTTCAAAGTCTACCTGCCCCTCATCGTGAAGAATTACGCCCCAGGCGCTCCTACCCCAACGCCGACCCCGACGCCAACTGTTACCCCGATGAATACGCCGGGACCCGGTGTTGGCGCTGCACGTGGCCGCATACTGTGGAATGATGAGGGGGCAAGTGGCGCCTATTCACGGTTGTGTCAGGACCTTGAGTCCGGAACGTGCAGTGGCCGGCAGTATGACACGACGACCGACGCGAGCGGCTGGTATGAGTTCACCGACGTCGTGCCCGATTCATATTGCCACCTGGTCCGCTTAGCCGGTGAGCCGGTGTGGTGGTATAAGTCATTCTTGTTTGGGTGCAGCGAGATCACTATCAGCGCAGGCAAGATCACCAGGATAGACGACTTTCACGTCGCCAAGACTGATCTCGCCTTGTTGTCTCCGCCAGACGACAGCACCCTGGATACCAATCAGCCCACGCTGGTCTGGGCAGCCTATCCATCAGCGGCCTATTACAAAGTGTATCTGAGGCGGGAGAGCCCATCACCTGAGACGATCCTCGACTATGTGCGGGTGGATGGTACTGCGCTTACGGTAGCGGATCCCTTGTACGGAGGTGAGTATAGGTGGAGCGTGAACGCCTACAACGCTAATGATCGCCAGATCGCCTATAGCTACATTGATTACCACTTCACCGTCCCAGGCTCACCCGCACCAACCCCGACGCCTACTCCCCTCCCCACGCCACCTCCCGGCACAGATGTCCATGTCACCAACAGCACTACCTTCGCACCCTACGAAGGCTCCACTTCCACCTATCTGGTCGGCGAGATGTACAATGCATCGGATGTCAGCGTCGGCTTCGTCAAAATCTATGCCACCTTCTACGACGCAGAGGGCAGCGTGGTGGATGAGGGATGGACCTACGCTTGCATCCATCATCTTGCGCCAGAGATGAGCTCACCCTTCAGCATCAGCTTTTACAACCTGCCGGCCTCCTCCTGGGATCACTACGAGCTGCACCTAACGTGGCGGACCACGGCCTACACCCCCTTACCGATGGAGGTCTCTAACGTCAGCGACTTCTTCGACGAAGGGAATGCCTTCCACGTCACGGGGGATGTCCGCAACCAGTATGACCGTCAATTGGGTGATATCAAAGCGTGCGTGGCAATGCACGATGCGGCTGGCGACACTATCGGCGTTTGGTGGGACAGTGTCGGGACCCTGGGCCCTGACGAGACAGATTCCTTTGATGTGAAAGTCTCCTTCTGGAAACATAAGCCTGATCGGGGCGAGCTGGCCGACTACTCGCTACAGGTTTACAACGAGTACGAGTCCGTGACGGCCACGGAGCAGGAGAAACTGTGTCAGGCAAGGGACGAGGCAGCCGAACTCGCCACACAGATGCGGGCCGATTGGGAGGCTCACAGGTAGCTATCCCTTGAATCCCAACTCTTCCGCGCTGTGATCTACCCCACGATGGCAGGCATTCGAGGGCATCAGGTACATTGGGGAGTTGATCCGTCACTTTGGGGCAGGCAGGTAGGGGTGGGTTTCCATCACTACCTCAGTAATGGGGCAAACCAAAAAGGCTCTTTGGGAGTTAGGGTGGGTAGTGAGCCGGAGTCCACAACTTGTTGGGGGTATGGCGCAGCAACCCCCAACAAGTTGGGGACTCCAACACCGTGACCCTGCGAAATCCCAAAGAGCCACCAAAAATTAAGGGGGAGTTGCGATGAAGACTTCAAGCGTTACTCGGCTTGTGCCACATCGAGTTGTGCACCTGGTTCTGGCCATAGGGCTGAGTGGGCTGCTGTTGGCCCTCTGGCTGGGGCTGGTCGCGATGGTGCCGGCCCGCGCCGATGCGGGCATTCGCTACGTGGCCTCCGACGGGGACGACAGCAAGCTGTGCGACAGCATCGCCGACCGCTGCCGCACCGTCCAGCGGGCCATTGACGTCGCCGATCCCTTCGATGAGATACGGGTGGCCACGGGCACCTACACCGACGCGGCGGGCACGGTGGCCGAGATCACCAAGACGGTGACGTTGCTGGGCGGCTGGGACGGCGGTTTCACCACCCGCGACCCTGCCGCCTACCCTACCACGCTGGACGCCCAGCGGAACGGGCGGGTGGTGTACATCTCTGGCAACATCTCCCCCACCATTGATGGCTTCACCATCACCGGGGGGAATGCCACCAGCGAGATTATCGGCACTGGGCAGGGCGGCGGTATCTATAGCGAAGATGCCAGCCCCATCATCCAGAACAACGTCATCATCAACAACACAGCCAGCATCAGCCCAACTGTTGGCAGCGGCGGCGGCATCTACCTGTACGGTGCGTCTGCCTCGGCGCTCATCAGTGGCAACCAGGTGCTCTCCAATACCGCCTACAGTACCTCGTGGGGCCAGGGTGGTGGCGGTCTGTATCTCTCCTACAGCGACGCGACCGTCCAGCGCAATCTCATCCAGGGTAATACCTGCAACCGCGCCGGAGGTGGAATCTATGTCGGCTGCTGTGGCGCTCCCCGCATCCTTGACAACGAAATCCGGTCCAACGAGTCTGATAACAACGGCGGCGGCATCTACTCGCGGTTCATCGGCTGGCCCCACATCGAAGGCAACTGGATTATCAACAACGTCGCCCGGTGGCATGGTGGGGGTATAATCTCCGTCAACGGCGACCAGCCGACCGTTATCGCCAATCGTATCTTCAGCAACACGGCCGATAGCGGCGCGGGGGTGCTCGTGGAGACCAGTGGCTATTATACCGTGACCAACAACTTTATCGCCCACAACGGCAACGGTGGCGGCATCAAGGTGTGGGATACTACGCGATACGGCCTTGTCGCCCACAACACTGTCGCCTTCAACACCGGCTCTGAGGGTGGCATCTACCTGGCCGAGGGCTACATCACGCCCACCGTGGTCAACAACATCATCGTCTCCAACACCTACGGCATCCGGGCCCATGTCAACGCCTCCGGCACGCTGGACTACAACGACGTGTGGGGCAACACCACCCAGGACTATGACCTGCCCGGCGCGCTGGAGCCCGGCCTCCACGACATCCAGGCCGATCCCCTCTTCGTCCACCCGGCCGGGGATGACTATCACCTGCGAGCGGGCTCGCCCTGCATTGATGCCGGCACCGACGCCGGAGTCACGACCGACATTGATGGCGACCCCAGGCCCATGGGCGCGAGGGTGGACATCGGCGCCGATGAATACCACCGCTACACCATCTACCTGCCCATCGTCACGAAAGGCTACGCGGACTGATCTACGGACTGGGGCTCAAGCTCGGCATCACGATGAAAATCTTCCAAAACTCGCTGCATCTGAAGGGGTTCGTCGAAGGAGAGATAAACGGGCTCGACCTTTCCTTCGCCAGTCTTGCATTCTAGCTTGATGGCTGGGCGAGCTCTCAGGCCAAAGTGGACTTCGCCTACTTCGGTCCCCCTGATGGTATGCGGCTTGAAGAAGATGTACCACCAGCCGACGTCACCCTTGGGTACGCCCACCAGGAAGCGTGAATTCAGCATCCTGGCCATCACGATGTGCTCTCTGGTCTCCGTAGTAGCGAAGTCAGCGGTAACCTCCACGAAATAGCGCCGCTCACCTCGCACCTCGAACAGGCCACTGGCTCGGACGGCAACTTTTTCATCGGGCACCAACTCAGGACAGTCCGAAGATGAGGGAAGCTCGCCTCCGCCCTGGCGAAAGATGATGAAGCCCTGCCGTTTGGCCAGGAGCGTGACCGAAACGAGGATCAAACAGAGGACGATGATCAAAACGGCCTGCTTGCTCGCCAGGCCGCCAACTCTCCAGATCAAACCGCAGGCCAGGGCAAAGAGCAGTGGCACCAGGTTCAAGCGCAGAGGGCCTATGCGGTGACGACTGAGCTGGTAGCTTGCTTTGAGGATGAACCCGACGATGCTCATGGTAGTTGGCCTCTTGCATGAAAAAAGGCAGGTCAGGCTTGAAGCAATCTAGCTGCCGACATGCCTTTTCATCACACTATCCCCACGAATCACTTCAGTTCGTAGAACTCCTTTGGCGAAATCCCTAACCCACCTGTTCTGATGGTCATTGGTTCATTCTCGTTGCGTGTCTAATTCGAGACAAATCTGGGCCACATTTTTGAGATTCTCTATTGCCTCCTCATAGGTCTCGCCCTCGGCATAACATTGCTTGATATTCTCGCAAACCGCCAGATAGCCGCCCTCCTCCTGAGGCTCAATTGTCACAATAAGGGTGAAGTTCCTCATAAGCATCCCTCCGTTTCCTCGACCTTTTTCGAGTCCTGGATCTCTGTCACCATTATAACACCAGGCGCTTGATATTGCAAAACAGAACTCGTCGCCTCCTCAGCGGTTAATCAAATAGACACCACCGATGAGCAACACAGCACCAATCAGAAGGGCCAGGGTAATCGGCTCATCCAGGAGCAGCTTGCTGAAAGACACTCCAAACAGGGGCTCCAAATAGACAAAGCTTGCCGCCTGACTGGCTTCCATTTTTTGCAACGCCCCAAACCAGATCACGAAAGCGAAAACAGTACAAGCCAGCGATAGGAAAGCGATGCTTAGCCACACGCTGGGCGGCAGGGTTGGCAGCTTGGCAATGAGGCTGCCCCTGACGAGGAATAGCAGGGGTATGACCGCTGCCATCATAGCCCCGCCGACCACCATCAGAGGCGGGTACCTGGCCACCAAAGGTTTGCCCAGGATGGTGTAGATGGCCCAGCAAAGTGGAGCCAGCATGGTTATGAACACGTAGCGAAGGTAGCTGAAGCCAATCTGTTGGCCACTTTGGCCGCTGGCGTGGCGCACAATGACATACAAGCCTAAGAAGGCGATGGCTAGCCCCATCGCCTTCTTGACTGTCGGCCGCTCCTTTAGAAACACAACTGATAGCAGGAAAATGAAGGCAGGGTTCAGGGAGATGATCAAGCTGGCTGTACCGGCGGGAACTCGACTCTCACCCGTGTTCAGAGCAAGGTTGTAAGCCACTACTCCCGATAGCCCCAGGAGAACCAGGCCCGGCCAATCTCTCCTGACCATCTGCCAGAAGGCCACGCGGCGAGTGGTCAAGAGCAAGACGCCGAAGATGAGAGTCACCGGGATGAATCTCAGAATCGTCAGTTCGGTGGGAGCCAGGAACTGGACCGCGTGTTTGATGGCAATGAAGGAGTTGCCCCAGATCAAAACGACCAGCACGAGCGACAGATAGGTGGTCTTCGTTGGTTTCATCGTCAGATGGGAGTGATGAGTAACGGGGGATGAGTAACGAGGAGCAGAGGAAACTCGTCCCTCGTTACTCATTTACTCGTTGCCCTCAATAGGCCCTCGCAAAGACGGCCTGTTCCCTGGCCTCCTTACCGCAGAGAATGCAGCGGCCCACCTCCCCCTTCTGATCGAAGGGAATGCAGCGGATGGTGGCTTTGGTCTCCTCTTTGATGGCCGCCTCGCACTCGCCAGAGCCGCACCAATAGGCGTAGATGAAGCCACCGTCCCCCTCGATGATCTGCTTGAGTTCACCATAGTCGTCCACTTCAAAAGAGTTCTCGTCGAGGAAGCTCTTGGCTCGTCGGAACAAGCTCTGCTGGATGTCATCGAGGAGATCGTCGAGGCGCTGGGCCAGGCCCTCCTGGGGAACGGTGGTCTTCTTGCTACCTTCCCTCCGGGCCAGGGTAACTTGCCCCTGGGCCACGTCTCTGGGCCCGATTTCCAGGCGTAGAGGCACGCCCCGCAGCTCCCACTCGTTGAACTTCCACCCGGGCGAGTATTCCTCGCGGTCGTCCACCTTGTAGCGCACCTTCTCGTCGAAGGTGGTCGTGATATCTTCGACTACCTTCAGCACCCTTGCCTTCTCCTCCTCGCTCTTCCAGATGGGGATGATGACGAGCTGAAGGGGGGCTATCTTAGGCGGCAGGATCAAACCCTGGTCATCGCCGTGAACCATTATCACTGCCCCTACCATGCGGGTGCTGAGCCCCCAGCTCGTGGTCCAGCAGTACTGTAGCTCATTGTTCTGGTCCAGGTACTTGATGTCGAAGGCCTTAGCGAAGTTCTGACCCAGGAAGTGGGAGGTGCCGGACTGCAGAGCCCACCTGTTGCCCATCATGGCTTCGATGGTGTAACTGGCGTCCCCACCAGCGAACTTCTCCGACTCGCTCTTGCGTCCGGTGATGACGGGAATGGCCGCGTCGGTCTCGGCGAAGTCGCGGTACACTTCCAGCATGCGCAGGGTCTCTTCCTCTGCTTCCTCAGCAGTAGCGTGGGCGGTGTGTCCCTCCTGCCAGAGGAACTCAGTGGTGCGCAGGAACAACCGGGGACGCTTCTCCCAGCGCACCACGTTGCACCACTGGTTAATGAGAATGGGCAAGTCCCGATAGGAGCGCACCCACTGGGAGTACATGTGGCCGATGACCGTCTCCGAGGTAGGGCGCACGATGAGAGGTTCTTCCAGCTTCTTGCCGCCGCCGTGGGTCACCACTGCCAGTTCAGGAGCGAACCCCGCCACGTGCTCGGCTTCCTTGCGGATGAAGCTCTGGGGGATGAATAGAGGGAAGTAAGCGTTCACGTGACCGGTGGCCTTGAAGCGGCGGTCCAGACCCTCTTTGATGTTCTCCCAGAGGGTGTAGCCGTAGGGTCGGATGACCATGCAGCCCTTGACCGGGGCATAGTCGGCCATCTCCGCCCGCTGGATGACGTCCGTATACCAGCGGGAGTAATCCTTGCTGCGCGGTGTGATCTTCTTTGCCATGTTCTCTCCTCCTCTTTGGTCTGGTGGTCAGGTAGTCCTTGGTCAGATGGCCCAAAGATTGAGAGACTGCTTGACCGAGGACCACCCGACTATCTGACCAACGTCCAGCTAAATCAAAAACACCCCATCCTCTAAGGACGAGGTGTTCATACCCCGTGGTACCACCCTAGTTGGCTTGCCACAGCCCACTCAACCGATACGGAGTAGTCACTCGTACTGAGCCCTGTCCTGAGTTCCGTCGAAGGGCTGTCGAAGTACTCGATACCGTTCCTTACGATAACGGGAGGAATCCGGCCAAGCTTAGCGGTTATTGGTCTGGTGGTCGGATAGTTCTTCGTCAGATGGTCCGAAAGACTACTCGACCGCGGACCATCCGACCATCTGACCACCAGACCATTCGCCTTTTCGCTCGCAGCTCCTGGGTGGGTTCGGTGTAGGTTGTGATGCTAGCTTTCACCTTCTCTAGCTCGCTGTGATCATTGCTCTACACTTACTATTCCCAATCGTCGCTTTTGGCGTATTGAGGGATAAGATAACACAAGTTCGGTGTTTTGTCAAGTTGTTCAGATAGTGACGACGTCTCCCGCCCACTCCCGGTTCTCTCGATACCAGCCTACCAACTGGGCCACGCCTTCTCGGAAAGTGGCCTGCGGCCGCCAGCTAAGGAGACGTTCCGCCTTGGAGATGTCCGCCCACGTGGCCAGCACATCGGCGGGATGACGGGGCCTGTGCTCGATGTTTGCCTTCTTCCCCACCAGTTCTTCTACCAGCCGGATGGCATCGCTCAGCACGATCGGCTCGTCGGAGCCCAGGTTGATCACCTCGTAGCCCAGAGGCCTCAGGGCAGCTATCGTACCGCGGGCGATGTCCTCCACGTAGGTGAAGTCCCGTTCTTGCTTGCCATCCCCGTACACGATCAACGGCCGCCCCTCGCTGATCCACTGCACGAAGCGGAACATGCTCATGTCGGGCCGCCCCGCCGGGCCGTAGACGGTGAAGTAGCGCAGCACCGTCACGTCAATGCCGTACAAATAGTGGTACGTGTAGCACAGTGCTTCGGCCGCTTTCTTCGAGGCCGCGTAGGGCGAGAGCGGCCCGTCGGTGTCGGCATCCTCTCTGAAAGGCCGGGGGTTGTTGGCCCCGTACAGACTGGACGTAGAGGCCTGCACGAACTTCTTCACCTCAAATTCCCGGCACAGTTCCAACAGGTTCAGCGTGCCCGTCACATTGGTCTCGAAATAGATCCAGGGGTTTTCGACGGACTGGCGGACGCCAGCGCGGGCGGCCAGGTTGATGACCGCCGCCCACAGACCACCTGCCGTCGCCTCCTCAAAGAGGCCGCGCAGCGATTCTCGGTCACAAATATCAAGGAGATGGAAAGTGAAGGCCGCTTCGCTTACAGGGTGATCCTCAAGCTGACCAAGTCGCCAGTGCTTGAGGCGAGGATCGTACGCGTCGTTGAAGTTGTCTATGCCTATCACCCTGTGGCCGTCAGCCAGCAGGAACTCACAGACTTTCCAGCCGATGAACCCAGCGCAACCCGTCACCAGGTATGTTATCAAAGTCGCCTCCCTTCTATAACTTGGCCGCCACACTTCGTGGCGGCCCGAGGTGCCCCCAAGGGAATTCGAATCCCTGTCGCGGCCTTGAAAGGGCCGTGTCCTAGGCCTCTAGACGATGGGGGCATCTGAACCGCTCTTATTCTACTCGAAAAAGCGAGAATGGTCAAGCTCACAGTTTGCCCAGTTCCTTCAATACCTGGCGAGTGACCAGTCTCACCAGTTCTTCTTCGTTGCGCTCAGGCGTGGGTCCGGAGGGAGGGCGATCAACAGCCAAGTCGCAGACGCCACAACTGGCGCAGAAGTCTTCTTCCTCCCCCTCGCTGGCCAGCCCTTTTTCCCTCCTCATCTGGAGCAGCTTGGCGACTTCGGCGGGAGGCAAAGGGGTCTCCTGGCCTAACTGGCGCAGGATCAGGGTGACGTAGGCGGCGTGTTCCATCTTCTCCAGCTTGAGGTAGGCATCAAAAGGGTCCTGGCCCACGGTCAATGTGCCGCGCCGCTGGCCCCTAGCAGAGTCTGGTGCTTATGGCCCTGGTGGAGTCCCTCCACCAGGGCCTCGATAGCCGTCGGCTGGTCGCCGGTGGGTTGGAAATCGGACACGAGTTTGAACTCTGGCATCTCTCATCCTCCTCCAGGTAGAATTATACTTGACTTGGCCGCCTTTGTCCAGCTAGATATATTGGCCTTCAAAAACAAAAGGTTCTGGCAAACCATCCACCAGAACCTTCTGCTACTGAAGACCTGACAGGTTTCGAAAACCTGTCAGGTCTAGAACTTTCATTCTCAGACCCTCCTGTGCCTCCTGACCAGCGCAACCGTCGAGGCTGTGAGGAAAGCCAGTACCGCTAGCCCCAGCTACGGCGCCAATAGCTTGGGCTTGCTTAGCTCCCCTTTAGGATAAGCGGGAGGTAGATCTGGAAGTAGGGCGTGGCTGTTGAGGTGGGCGTAGGCGTTACCGTTGGCGTGGCAGTCGGCGTCGGGGTAAGCGTCGGTGTAGCGGTAGGCGTGGCTGTCGGAGTGGATGTCGGCGTATCAGTAGGCGTAGGGGTGGGGGTGATGCTGGGTGAATTGCTAATGTTGACCGTTTCAAAGTTGATGTAGGTGACCGGTGCGAAGCCTTCGGCTATGATGGTCGTCCCGTCGTCCGTAACCGCGGCACCCTGGGCATCGAAGTTCAGTGTGTCTCCTGTCTGGTGATCCCCGCCGTCAAGGTCACGCGGCACGTCAATGGGGTCCACAAAGACCACGTCATCGAAGCTGCTGCCGACGAAGCTCTCGAATTGGCCTCCGAGCCGCACGGTATTGCCGCCGGCGTCCACCTCCTGGTCCACATCCGCCAGATCCATATCTATCGTGATCCCAGAGGCAGCAAGGAAGAAGTCCAGAGTGTCGTCGCCACTCTCGTCGCTTAAGGTGTCAGCACCGCTTGATTCGACGAGGTAGGTGTCGTCGCCAGGCCCACCGTCTACAGTGTCGTTGCCATCATCGTCGAGCAGCGTGTACTCGCCACCCTTGCCGTTGCGCATCATGGGGTTGCCATGACCGCCGGCCAGCGTATCGTCACCATCACCGCCATCCAGCACGTCGTTGCCAGCGCCGCCGCGCAGGATGTCATGGCCAGGCACGCCGGCCGGCTCATCGCCGTACAGGTGGTCGTCGCCAAGCCCGCCGTCTATGACGTCGTCGCCATTCCCGCCTCTTAGCAGATCGTCGCCAGCACGGCCATTTATGGTGTCGTTATCATTCTCGCCAAAGAGCTTGTCAATCCCGTCACCCCCAATGAGTATGTCAGTCGCGCACGCCCCAAACACCTCGGAGTAAGTAAGCCCAGTGTAGTCCAGAAGGGTAACACCGCTGAGATCTATCACGTTACTCTCGGGACTCCCGTAGCCTATTATCTTCGTGACGTCAGAGCAGGGGTACGGGCCGGTAGACGGATCCATTCCGTTGAAGTTCACCATACCCATCATGCATGTGACTTCGGCGTTACCCGGGCCGGAGGCGAAATTGAATGTGGAACCGTCCATCCACGCGTAGGGGCCGGCCACGATAGATTGCGGAGTCACAAGTGTGCTCGTTAAGAGCAGGGCCAGCGAGCCTAGCTGCAATAAGAACTTGCTTTTGTTGTGAATCATTTGATTTTCCTCCTTAATTTGGGGTAGCTTACGCCCAGGTGGGCCTGAATAAAGGTGATGATGAGTAACGAGTCAACGAGTAACGAGTTCACGAGTCACCCGTTACCTCATTGACTCATTGACTCGTTGCCTCTTTCCAGATCAGCGGCAAAAAGACGTCCCACCACGGCTCGATGGACAACTCGGCTTGCGCCTCCTCCATCACCACGTCGGTCGTGTCCCAGCCCTTGGCGTCCATCACGGCCTGAAACAGGCGCCGGAAGCGCAACTCGGCGGTGACGGTCACTGGCCGACCAGCAGCCGGCGCGGTGAAGGTATAGACCGACGTGTCGCTAGCCATGGCCGGGATGCGGTTGTCGCTGACGATGATGGTTGGCCGCCAGTAGCTTATCACGGGCGACTCGCCCGTCTCCTCGTCGCGAAGCACCTTGGCAAAAGCCTTGCCCGGGAGCCCGGCTTGGTCGCCGCCCCAGTCGGGCACAGTGGGGCCGCCTTGCTGAGGCAGGTCTTGCCCGAGCGCGTCCGTGGCCGTGATTACCAGGAGCAGGTGTCGCCCCGGATGGTCGGTGGGCACGTGGTGGCCAGCGTCGGTGTTGGTGATGGTCACTGTCGCTTGCAGAGAGCCTTTCACCTGTTGCGCCGACACAGTCATGGTCACTGTGTTCTGCAGCAAGTCCACGTCCGAAGCGCCCGGTTGCAGGTGGGAGGCAATGAGGGCGGGGTCCCGGATGAACCCGCCTTTCCACGGGAAGACAAAGTAGTCCATGCCGGTGGGGGTCATGTGGCAGGTCTGGCACTCGATGCCCTGCGCCGGATAGGGGCTTTCCAGCCACTCTTTGAAGGACTGGTAGATGGGCGTGCCCCCGAAGCTGAACTGGTGGCAGGGGGCACAGAACTGGCTCTTCTTCTCCAGCTCCAGATAGGTGACCCGGCGTGTGACATCGTCGAAGGGACCGAAGAAGAGTACACCGCTTGGCGGCGAGCGGTAGAGGCGCATGGACAGGGCTCCCGGCCTGTCCTCATAAGGCAACCCTGTGGCCGGGTCCAGGTAGACGTCTCCCACCTTGTGGCAGAACTCGCAGAAGACGCCTTCGGTATCCACCCCCGACAACTCGTTCATGTCGGTGCTAAAGGTACCGGTGATGGTGGCGGTGCCGGTGAAGGGGGTGGCGATGCCGGCGATGGCGGCGGTGGGGGCGTGGCAGGTCGCGCAGTTGCCGGCCGTGCCGGTGAAGTCGAGCTTGTAGCCGGGGGTGACAGTGATCGTACTGGTGACGTCGGTGCCGTTGTAGATGGAGAAGAATCGAGGGCTGGTGGCAGAGTCGGCGTGGGCGTTGGCTCGCCACTGGGACCAGGCCACCATGCAGTGCGTGCAACTCATGATGTGGTCGGGGTCGTTGGATGAGAACCACTGATAGTCGGGGTTGTCGGTGGTGTAATGGGGTTTGAGGGTGATGGTGATCCCAGTCTGCGGCGGCGTGACCGTAGCCCAGCCTACGAAATAGCCCTCTTGCCAGGCGGTGATAGTGATCTGGATTCCCTCGGTCAGCCCGTCCAGGGTGAAGACACCGTCTGGGGCGCTGGTGGTGGCGCTGTTGGTGGTCTGCTGGCGCACAATAGCACCAGCAACCGGCCCGCCGTCTTGTTCCATGACTATGCCATTCACGGCGACGATCTCCTGCGTCGTCGCCGGCTGCGCCAGCCAGAGCCACGTCAGAGCCCCCATCGTCAGGCTGAGAGTCGCTAACCAGAGCACTCGTTTGTTCATTCTCAACTCTCCTCCCTTGCTAAAGTATAGCAGGTTTTGGCTCATTTGGCAGTTGGAGAATGGGGAGCGTTACGTGTTTGGGACAGAGCAGTCAACCTAGGCCATCTATGATTCGCTCAATTTCAGTAGTGGGCCCAGCGGGAGAGCAACCAGTTGCCAGGTCGCAGACGCCACAACTGGCGCAGAAGTCCTCTTCCTCCCCCTCGCTGGCCAGCCCTTTTTCCCTCCTCATCTGGAGGAGCTTGGCGACTTCGGCGGGAGGCAAAGGGGTCTCCTGGCCTAACTGGCGCAGGATCAGGGTGACGTAGGCGGCGTGTTCCATCTTCTCCAGCTTGAGGTAGGCATCAAAAGGGTCCTGGCCCACGGTCAACGTGCCGTGCCGCTGGATGACCAGGGCATCGTGGTTGGCGATGAGGTCCCTGATCGCCCCAGGCCCTTCGGCGCTGGAGGGAGTGGCGTATTCGGCGGTGGGGATCAGGCCCAGAGTGACGACCACCTCTGGCAGGAGGCACCTGGCCAGGGAGATGCCAGCGATGCTCAGGGCGACACAGATGGGGGGATGGGCGTGGACGACAGCGCCGATGTCGGGCCGCTGCCGATAGGCCTCCAGGTGCATCGGTAATTCAGAGGTCGGCTTCAGAGCACGACTGGCGGGCTCGTAAGAGGGGACCCGCTTGCCCGCCAGGTCGGTTACGATCAACTGCTCAGGGGCGAGGAAGCCTTTGCTGAAGCCGCTGGGAGTGGACAGGATACGGTTCTTGCCCAGACGCACCGAGACGTTGCCGTCGGTGGCGGCTACATACCCCTTCTCGTGGAGGAGGCGACAGACGCGGACGATCTCCTTTCGCCATGCTTGCTCTGTTTGGTTATCCAGGTAGCTGCTCAATCGTTTCCTTCCTCATCAATTGGGTATCCATACCAGGTGGGGCAAAAAGATAGGCGGTGAATTCTTCGTATGATGGTTTCCTGACCAGGTAGATCAGGTGTGAAGGGCAGCAGCAGTCGGAGGAACCAAAGCCGGGAACGAGTGTCTCGCTGCCGGGGAGCTGCCGGGCGGCCTGAGCCCAGAGGCACTCCAATCTGGCCGTCGAGACCGCGCTCCAGACCTCCACCAGTTGGGCGTGCTCCAGCAGGTAGTCTATGTGCCAGTGGAGCTTCTTGTCGCAGCGGCGCTGTCCTGATGGTTCGACAGGCTCACCACGACGGCTTGTCGAAGGGCGGTGGCGGGCCAGGCGAGCATCCAGGCCGCCGGCCCCCAGCGCGCTGCCTACGTAGAGATAGCAGCCAGCGGGAAAACCGAACGTGCCCAGCTTGCCAATGGTGATCTCTTCCCCGCCCTCCAGGTGCAAAACCAGGGCGTAGGTGCCTTTGGTGGATTTGTTCGTCATTAGTACTGCTCCCAACTGCCATCGGTGTAGAGGATGTAGGCTGTGCTGCGCTGTCCTGAGCCTGTCGAAGGGAGGTCGCTCTCAAGAATGATGCCGCCGTCAAATGCTTGCACCATCCCTGTAAAGCCCCGTTCCTCCTCCCTGGCCCAACCGAGCTGGCTGGTCGGGCCGCCCAGCTCTTCCCGCCACACCTTGCCAAAGCCCCTCTTCGGCTGGAAGAGGCCCGGCGGCGCGGTCAGATGGGGATCGTCCTGGGGCTGGCCTTCCTGCCAGGTGTCGGCGAAAGCCTGCCAGGTGCGATCGTCGTGGAGGACGTAGACCCCCCTGTTGTCCTCCCGCCAGAACATCCTGCCCCGTTCGAAAGCCTCTTCAGCCCAAAAGACCTCTCGTTCCGCTTCCCCCGGGCAACCGAGACGATCTCGCCGGTCGGCCCATATCGCGGAGAAGCGGATAGGTACCACGGCGCAGGGTGTGGGCGTGACCGCTGGCCTGGTTGGCGCAGGGAGCGGCGTCCCCCAAGTGACTGGGTACCAATTGGCTCCGCCGTCAATGGACTTGTATACGCCATGCTCGACCAGGGTGGCGAAAAGGGTCTGGTCGGCGGGGTAGTCCGGCGAGAGGGCCAGCGCCAGCACCCCCGCCAGCTCGCCGTCGGACCGATGGGGAAGGCCGACATTGACCGCCTGCCAGGAGTATCCCCCATCGGTGGACTTGTAGATTCCCCGGTCGAGGCCGGCGAAAAGTGTGCCGTCCCGTGGGAATTGCGGCGATATGGCCAAGGCCTTGACCCAGACAGTGCCCGGCGGGAGTCCTCCTCCCAACGCCTGCCAGGTGAAGCCGCCGTCGTCGGAGCGATGCAGGTTGCCGTACATCGCGCCGACGAAGAGGGAGCCATCGGTGAGACGATGGACGTCGGCGGCAAAGTCCGGCGAGAGGGCCATGGACTGGACGTACCAATCTTCTTCCTCTTTGACTTGCTCCCAGCTTTGCCCCCCGTTCGTAGTGCGATACAGCCCTTTGTACTGGAACCAGGCATAGGCTGTGCCATCCTCAGCGTAGTTTGGCGAAACGACCAGGCTCACTATCTCAGCTTCGGGTAGCCCCTGGCTCGCCGCTGTCCAGCTTTCTCCTCGGTCAGTGGAGATGAAGACCTGAGGGCGGCGGTAGTCTCCCCCGACGAAAAGGGTGCTGTCGCCCCCCCTCTTTCCCCCCCAACTTTGGGGGGGAGGAAGGGGGGGCGAGATGGCCAGAGCGGAAGCGGGGAAGAGATTGCCCAGCCCCTGCTGCAGCTCCTGCCAATGGCCGTCGCGCCATCGGTATACGCCACTGTTCGAGGCAGCGAAGAGGGTCTGATCCCCAGCGTAGTCAGGCGAGACGGCCAGGTGAAGGGGGGCGAAGCCCGTCCGGCCGGGGAAGCCCGTCTCCTGCCAACTTCGGCTCCCGTCGTGGGAGACGAACACCCCGGCCGTGGACGTGGCGGCGTAGATGGTTTGATCCTGGCCATAGCTCGGCGAGATGGCCAGGTCGTAGACGTTCAGGCCGCCCAACTCCACCTTCAAGTCCTCCCAGACCAGCCCCTCGGCGCTCAGGCCATCTATACTCCCATAAACAGTGCCCAGCAGCAGGCCCCCGTCCGGGACGAGGGCAAAGGCGCTGATTGGTATGTCCTCTCCAAAAACTTTCCAGTTGTCGCCCCTATCCGTCGAACGATAGAGGCGGGAGATCACTTCGCTGTGAGATGCTGTGAACAGGGCGTAGAGCGTCTTGTCCTCGGCGAAAGAGGGCGAGAGGACGAGATCGCTGAGGACAGCACCCTCGTAAACCAGCCCCGAGTTGGCGGCCTGCCACGTTTCCCCTCCATCGGTGGAGCGCATCAGGCCCGCCCCGCTCAGGACAGCGTAGACCGTGCGGTCGCCCCCCCTCTTTTCCCCCCAACTTTGGGGGGGAGGAAGGGGGGGAGAGACGGCCAGCAATTGGGCCGTTTGGTTCAGCACCTCTTCCCAGGACTGGCCGCCGTCGGTGGACTTGAGGACGACGTATCGGTCCATCTCGACCAGGCTCCAGAACAGCGTGCTGTCGGTGGCGTAGTCGGGAGAGATAGCCAGGGCCGTCGCTCGGCGATTGGTGGGCCTGTCAGCCCGCAGCTCTTCCAGGGCAGTCCAATGTTTTCCCCCGTCGGTTGATCCTTCGACAGGCTCAGGACATCGCCTGAAGAGGCCATGGCGCATGGTGCGGGCGAAGGCCGTTCCATCGGCGGCGAAGGCGACTCCTTGGACCTGGAGATCGCTCAGGCCGCGAGAGGACAAGCGCCAGCTCCGGCCGCCGTCGGTGGATTTGTACACACCGCTCCCGATGTTCCACGTGGAAAGCCCGGCTAATAGAGTTTGGTCGGAGGCGTAGTGGGGGGAGAAAGCCACCGAAACCATGTCCTGACCGGAGGGCAACCCGCCACTTATCAGCATCCAGGACTCGCCAGCGTCTTCGGATTTGTACAACTCGTTCTCTACCAGAGCGAGAAGCGTCTGGTCCCTATCGTAGTCAGGGGAGACCACAATGCGCTGGATGGGACTGGCTGGCAACTCTATTGGCCGTAGCTCGACCGGAGCTGGCGGCGCGCCGCCGCTCTCGGCCATCACCAGGACGGAACCGCCCTGGCCGATCAGATACAGCCGCTCGGCCAGGGGGTCTAAGGCCCGCAAAGCATACTCTCCATCCAAAGGCACATCGGCCAGGGGATCGGCTGTCTGGCCGTCAACGACCAGAAGCCGGTGGCCTTTATCCCAGCCGCTGGTCAGGTAGACCAGACCTTTGTTGGGATCCACCCGCAGGTTTCCAACGATGCCTTCCAGTCGGGCCACCCAACGCTGTCCATCGGCCAATACCTTCAAGGACACATAACCACCGAAGCCAGAACGGGTCACGTAGGCCCGGCCTGCTGTGGGGTCCACGTCTATCGAGACCACGCTCAATTCCGTGTCCGTGAACACTGAGGTGTGAGTGACCCCATCGTAGACCTGGAGGTAGCTACCGCCGTTGGAGCCGGGTACGCCGTTGCTGATGACCCCATAGAGAAGATTCGACTGGGGGTCAATGGCCAGATCCACAGCGGCGGGATTGGGAGAGAAACCATGCGGCTGGGGGAAAGTGGAATCAATTTTGCCCACTACGCCTTGAACGTCGGGGTCAGCGATGTAGATTCCGCTCTCCACGATGTAAAGCTCATTCGTCCTGGGATTAACCACCGGCTTGCCTGTTTGGGGAATGAGGCCCACCGCGTGATTGGTCTGGCCGTCAATGATTTGGATGCCCTGACCGTCGGAGTCGCCGACGTAGATCCGATGGCCGACATCATCAACGGCCAAGGGGCCGCGACCGGGGACGAGGGCCAGCTCTTCGTAGTTGCTACTGTCGAAGACGTGGAGCTGGTTGATGCTGTCGGTGACGTAGAGGCGCTGGGCGTGGGGATCAACGGCCACATCCACCACTTCAATAGCCGTCGGCACCAGCGCGACGGTGGCCTTTCGCTCCGTGTCTACGACGGCCACCTGGTTATCATACAGGGAAAGATAGAGCCTCCTCGTGTGAGGGTCAAGAGCGATGCCCCTCACACTGTTGACCGGGCCTATTTGGTCCACGATCTGCCCCGTAGCTCCGTTGACCACGATCACGCCTGGCTCCTGCCACATCGTTCGCCCGACGTAAAGGCGATTCGCCGTCTCATCCACTGCCAGGACGCTTTTCTGGTTCTGATCGCCTACCATCAGGCTGGCTATAAGGTCGCCGCTCGTGCCATCCAGAGTCAGGATTTCGTTACCCTCTTCGCCACTGAGGCTGTCGAGGGCTGCGTAGAGACGATTGGTGACCGTGTTGACCGCCAGGTCTTGGATACGGCCTTTCAGAGGGATGCTGGTCACCATCTCCAGCGTGCTGGCGGTAAAGATATCCAGGACTTCGGGAGAGTATGAGCGGGCCAGGTAGAGACGGTCGGCGGGCAGGTTGAGGGTCAGGGCGATTGCGGATGAACTGGGCAACAGGCTGGCACTGCGCAGCTCGCGGTAGTCGCTCGCATCAAGCAGGCGGATTGTTTCACCATCAGTCACGTACAGGCGGCCTACTACTTCGCCCACGGCCACAGCCTCCACGTTCTCGACAGTGGCAAGCACCTGGTGGGTGTCCCCGGCGATGACGGTCAGCGTCTTATCCTCCCGGTTGACCACGTAGACGCGGTTGGCTGTCTCGTCTACGGCCACTTCGCCATAGTCCCAGCCGCCCTGGCCCACGGGGATAGTGGCGATGATCTCGTTAGTCGCCCCATCAATTACCGAGACATTACCTTGCTCTCCCGAATCGCCTCTGTCGTTGCGCGCGTAGATGCGCCCCGTGGTTGCGTTGACGGCTATCGCCCGCGGGTAGTAGCCGTTGCCCGTCGGCACTCCCAGCTCCAGCCTGGCGACGACTTTGGGCCAGATCCCCTCGGAAGTAGGGCCAGGTTGAGGAGTCGGCGGCGCCTCAGTGGTCGCCGTCGGGGTGGCAGGGGGAGGGGTTGGCGTCGCTTCCTCCGTTGCCGTCGGGATGACGGGGGAAGGCGTGGGCCTGATCTCGGTCGCGGCCGGTGTAGGAGTCGGCGACGCCGTCGGCGGCATCGGCGTCGCTCCCTCAGGACGGTGACAGGCTGAGAGCAATGCCAATAGCAGCAAACCCCATAATACAACTTTAGCCTTCATCGCTGTTTTCCTCTTGCAGATAGAGTTATTTTACATTAGTCTGGCTTACTTGGCAAGCGGGGGCTTCGGGTTCGTTTCACGTTTCGCGGCTTGAAGTTGCCAAGTTGATTGATTTGTGGTAAGATAGGTATGACATAATTTGGGAGGGTAACGATGAAAACCAAACTGCGAGCGTTGATGATCTTGATTTGTGTGGTATCCCAACTGGTGATTGGCGTGGGCCTGGCAGAGGGGGCGAATCCCGTGCACGTCGTCTGCAGGGGCGATACTCTTTACTCCGTGGCCCGTCGCTACGGTACCACCGTGAACGCCATCGTGCAGGCCAATGGCCTGCGAAATCCCAATTGGATTTACGTTGGCCAGAGGTTGGTCATACCGGGGACGACCGCTGCGCCCAACAACTCTTCGTCTGGTTCCACTCACGTGGTGCAGCGGGGTGAGAACCTGTATCGCATTGCTCTGCACTACGGCACGACGGTTCAGGCCCTTGCCCTGGCCAATAACCTTTCCAGCACCTCGCTGATCTACGCAGGTCAGAGCCTGGTCATCCCCGGAGGAGGTTCGGCTTCCCCCGCGCCGGCGCCATCTCCTGTCTCAGCCCCTACTTCTGGAAAATGGATTGATGTCAACCTGGCCACCCAGGGTCTGGTGGCCTATGAGGGCCAGCGTCCCGTCTACTGGGCCACCGTCTCCACGGGCCTGGCCCGGACGCCTACGGTGAAGGGGCATTTTCACATCTACAGTAAGTATCGTTCGACAACGATGGCGGGGCCTGGTTACCGTTATACCAACGTCCCCTACGTGATGTTTTTCTACAGGGGCTACAGCATACACGGCACCTACTGGCACAACAACTTCGGCCAGCCCATGAGCCACGGCTGCGTCAACATGAGGACCAGCGATGCCCAGTGGATCTATAACTGGGCCCCCGTGGGCACGCTGGTGGTCGTAAGGTGAACAAGTAGATTCCCAAACTCCTCGGTAAACTCATAGCTGACCACTACGCCGTGCCTGTTCCATTGACACGATCCTTCGCCCCTGACTAAGATGCTTCCTCGCTTGAAGATGATCGAAAGAAGTCGGGCGAGTGCTAATGGTTTTTCCTCAAACATACTCCCTAGCACGGCTTCTACGTCACCCTCAATGGCGGAGATTGCTTCCCTGAATTCATCTTCAATTAAGGAGGATAACAATGGCGAATGTAAAAGATATTAAGATGAATCCCCCTCAGAACAGACTGATCGGTGATATGCCCAAAATCGGCATTCGCCCTACCATTGATGGCCGGCGGAAAGGGGTGAGAGAGTCCCTGGAAGACCAAACGATGGCCCTGGCCAAAGCGGTGGCGGAGTTCCTGACGGAAAACCTGCGCCACTCCAACGGCCTGCCGGTCGAGTGCGTCATCGCCGACACCTGCATCGGTGGCGTGGCCGAAGCCGCCCAGGCCGCTGCCAAGTTCGCCAGAGAGGGGGTAGGGGTTTCCTTAACGGCGACGCCCTGCTGGTGCTATGGGTCCGAAACGATGGACATGGATTCCTACATGCCCAAAGCGGTGTGGGGCTTCAACGGCACCGAGCGCCCCGGCGCGGTCTACCTGGCGGCGGTCTTGGCCGGGCACAATCAGAAGGGACTGCCAGCTTTCGGCATTTACGGACGCGACGTCCAGGATGTGGGGGATACCTCGATTCCGGCCGACGTGCAGGAGAAGATCCTGCAGTTCGCCAAGGCGGGACTGGCCGTGGCTACCATGCGCGGCAAATCCTACCTCTCGATGGGCGGCGTCTCGATGGGCATTGCTGGCTCGATTGTGAATCAGTCCTTCTTTGAGAGCTACATAGGGATGCGGGTGGAAACGGTGGATATGACCGAATTTGTCCGCAGGATTGATGAGGAGATCTACGATAAGGAAGAGTTTGCCCGGGCCTTGCCGTGGGTGAAGGAGAACTGCAAAGAGGGACGAGAATACAATCCCCCGGCAAGCCAGCGCAGCCGGGCGCAGAAGGACCAGGATTGGGAGTTCGTGGTCAAGACGGCGATGATCGCCCGCGACTTGATGGTGGGTAACCCCAGGCTGGCGGAACTGGACTACGGCGAGGAGGCGTTGGGGCACAATGCCATCGCCTCTGGTTTCCAGGGACAGCGGCAATGGACCGACCACTTCCCCAACGGCGACTTCCTGGAGGCGATCCTCAACTCCTCCTTCGACTGGGATGGCATTCGGGAGCCCCTCGTCATGGCCACCGAAAACGACTGTCTCAACGGGGTGGCGATGCTCTTTGGGCATCTCTTGACCAACACCGCCCAGATCTTCGCCGACGTGCGAACCTACTGGAGCGCAGAGGCGGTCAAGCGAGTGACAGGGTACGAACTGACCGGCTTGGCGGAGGATGGGATCATCCACCTGATCAACTCCGGCTCCGCCACCCTGGACGCCACTGGCCTGCAGACGATTGACGGTCAGCCGGCCATGAAGCCCTTCTGGGACATCACCCCCGAAGAGGTCGGAAAGTGCCTTGACTCCACGACCTGGTACCCGGCGATCACAGAATATTTCCGAGGGGGCGGTTTCTCCTCCAGTTTCCTGACCCGTGGGAGCATGCCGGTCACCATGTCCAGAATCAATCTGATCAAGGGCCTTGGCCCGGTCCTGCAGATTGCAGAAGGGTACACCATAGACCTGCCGGAGGAGGTATACCACACTTTGAATGAGCGCACCAACCCCACCTGGCCCACCCATTGGTTCGTCCCCAACTTGACGGGCCGCGGACCCTTTAAAGACGTCTACTCGGTCATGTACAACTGGGGTGCCAACCACGGTGCCATCAGCTACAGTCACATCGGCGCGGATCTGATCACCCTGGCCTCGATGCTGCGTATCCCGGTTTACATGCACAACGTGCAGGAGGAGAAGATCTTCCGACCCAGCGCCTGGACGGCTTTCGGTGCGATGGATCCACTGGGCGCCGACTTCAGAGCCTGCGCCAATTTTGGGTCGCTATATTAGCTGGTAGACTGGTTGGTCTCCCGACTTCCCAGTCTACCATTCCCCAGTCTACTGCTTGAGATACGAGTATGCCTCATCAGCCCAGCTTCCTGGCCTTCGACCTGGGTGCAGAAAGTGGCCGCGCTATGGTCGGTCAGTTCGACGGGGAACGGATCCGACTTTCAGAAGTGCATCGTTTTCCCAATGGGCCGGTGCGCTTGCCCGATGGCGGCGGTACGGGGTACCGCTTGCACTGGGACGTATTGCGTCTCTGGACCGAGATAAAACGCGGCCTGGCCCTGGCTGTCCAGGAGCACGGAGCCGACCTGGCCGGCATTGGCCTGGACACCTGGGGCGTGGATTTCGGCCTGCTTGACCGGGACGGCGCGCTGGTCTCGCATCCCTATCACTACCGCGACAGCCGGACCGATGGCATGCTCGACGAAGCCTTCCGCCGCGTGCCCCGCGCGGAGATATTCGAGCAGACCGGCATTCAGTTCATGCAACTGAACAGCCTCTATCAGTTGCTGGCGATGGTCGTCGGCCGCTCGCCAGCCCTCGACGTCGCCGAGACCTTCCTGACCATGCCCGACCTGTTCAATTACTGGCTCACCGGGCGCAAGGTGTGCGAGTTCAGCATTGCCACCACTACCCAGTGTTACAACCCGCGCCTTCCCCCCCCCGATGAGGGGGGGGCCAGGGGGGGGTGGGCCATCCCGCTCCTCGAACGGCTGGGCATCCCCACTCACATCTTCCCTGAGATCGTGCCGCCAGGGACTGTCCTGGGCGAGTTGTTGCCGTCAGTAGCCGAGGAGGTTGGCCTGAGTGGCCTGCCGGTCATCGCCCCAGCCTGCCACGACACCGGATGCGCAGTAGCGGCGGTCCCCGCCGAAGGTCCGGACTTTGTGTACATCAGTTCCGGTACGTGGTCGTTGATGGGCGCCGAGTTGCCGGAGCCCGTGATCAACGAGCAGAGCCTGGCCTTCGATTTCACCAATGAGGGGGGCGTAGGCGGGACCTTCCGCTTCTTGAAGAACATTACCGGGTTGTGGCTGGTACAGGAGTGCCGGCGCACGTGGGCGCGCCAGGACGAAGAATTCTCGTACGACGATTTGACGCAGATGGCGGCTCAGGCCACCCCTCTGCAATCTATCGTTGACCCCGACTACCCCGAATTTCTCAAGCCCGGCGATATGCCAGCTCGCATCCGTGCCTTTTGCGAGATGACGGATCAGCCTGTACCACAGAGCAAGGGAGCGGTCATTCGCTGCGCGCTGGAGAGCCTGGCCCTCAAATATCGCTGGGTGCTGGAGCGACTTGAGGAGATCCTTGGTTGTCGGTTGGAACCGATCCACATCGTCGGCGGCGGGACCCAGAACTGGCTGCTAAACCAGTTCGCCGCTGGCGCCACCGGTCGCCGGGTGGTGATCGGACCCATTGAGGCCACGGCCGCCGGCAACGTCATCACACAGATGATGGCCCTGGGACACATCGCCTCACTAGAGGAGGGGCGCCAGGTTGTGCGCAATTCCTTCGAAGTTGCCACTTACGAGCCGGCCGGTGGGGCTGAGTGGGAAGAGGCTTATGGCCGCTTCCTCACAATGATGGAGCAGATTAGATAGGAGTGGAAAATGGACGAGCGATTACGGATCATCTTTGCCCGGCGCAGCATCCGCCAGTACACCGATCAGCCGGTCAGCGAAGCGGACATCACCAGCCTGTTGGAGGCGGGCATGGCTGCGCCATCGGCGGGAAACAGGAAGCCCTGGCACTTTGTCGTTGTCACCGACAGGCAGACTCTGCGAGCCATAGCGGACACGCCGCCATATAGCAGGCTCGGCGACGCCGCCCTGGCGATTGTCGTGTGTGGCGATCCGTCCATCTCAGACTGGTGGCTGCAGGACTGCACCTTAGCGACGGAGAATATTCTCATCGCTGCCGCCGGGCTTGGGCTGGGGGCGGTTTTTCTGGGCTGCTACGAGCGGGCGGAGCGTGAGCAGCCGATCCGCCAGGTGCTGGCCATCCCGCAAGAGATCGGGATGGCGAGCGTGCTGTCCATCGGCTATCCTGCCGAGGAAAAAGAATCACGTACCCAGTACGATCCGGCCCGGGTCCACCGCAACAAGTGGTAGATGCTCCATTCCCGTAAACTTAAGGCTCGAAGGCCCGTCCTCGGGCCGCCCCGGGGACGGGGCTCAGAGCTTAAGTTTACGCTGATGGTAGATACTCTGCTGTCATTGCGAGCTAAGCGAAGCAATCCCCCTGTTGCAAGGAGGAGATTGCTTCGTCGCAAAAAGCCTCCTCGCAATGACACAGGCTGGTAGTTAGCTCTGAGGATAAGCAAGGAGGCATACTCATGGATCAAACGGCATTTAAGAACCCGCCCAAAACATTTCGCGCCGCACCCTTCTGGTCCTGGAATGACGATTTAGACCCGGAGGAGCTGGTCCGGCAGGTGGGCCTCATGGACGAAGCCGGTTGGGGTGGCTTTTTCATGCACTCCCGGGTGGGATTAGTCACCCCCTACCTGTCGGAGCGCTGGATGGAGTGCGTGCGGGCCACGGTGGCCGAGGCCAAGCGCCGGGGCATGGCGGCCTACCTCTACGACGAAGACAAGTGGCCCTCCGGCTTCGCCGGCGGCCTGGTCCCGGCCCAGAAGCGGGAGTACCGCAACCGGGCTCTGGTGTGCAAGGTGGACAACCGCCCGGCGGTGATCGAGGAAAGCGTGTCCCTCTTCAAAGCCCGATTTGAGGCCGGCCAGCTCTCCGACTTCCAGCCCATCCGCGCCGAGGAAGCGAGAGCCCTCGATTGGAGGCGCGAGCGGCTGGTGCAGTTCTATCCCCTCACCGCGCCGCTGGGCCAACCCTGGTTCAACGACACTTGCTACGTTGACCTCCTGAACCCCCAGGCAGTGCGGGCTTTCATCGAATCCACCTATGAGCCCTACTATCAACAGGTGGGCCAGGACTTCGGCGAGCTCAGTCGAGCCGACTTCGGCGGGGCTGTGCCTGGTATCTTCACCGACGAGCCCACCTACAGCCGCCGCATCCTGGCCCAGATGCGCCCGTCCTTCGTGCCCTGGACCATTGGCCTGGAGGGCTACTTCCAGGGCAAGAAGGGCTACGACCTCCTGCCCAGGCTGCCTGACCTCTTCTTCGACACCCCCACTGCCTCCCAGACGCGCTACGATTTCTGGCACACCGTCACCCAGCGGTTCCTGGAGGCTTTTTCCCAGCAGATGTACGAGTGGTGCCAGGAGCATGGCCTGGCCTTCACTGGCCACTACCTGGCTGAGGACTCGCTACGGAGCCAGACCCAGCACATAGGCGCTGCCATGCCGCACTATCCCTATATGCACATCCCCGGCATTGATAAGTTAGGGAGGCAGATCAACACTGGCCCGGGCACGGTGCTGACAGTCAAGCAACTGGATAGCGTCGTGGGCCAGCTCGGCAAGTCCCGGTCGCTGTGCGAGAACTACGGCTGTGGCGGGCAGGACTTTGCCCACACCGGGCGGAAGTGGATCGGCGACTGGGCCTACGTCCTGGGCATCAATCTGAACAACCCGCACCTGTCTCTCTACAGCATGCGCGGCGAGCGCAAGCGCGACCACCCACAAAACATCTTCTATCAGCAGCCCTGGTGGCCTGAGAATCGCCTGATCGCCGACTACTTCGCCCGACTGAGCTACGTCCTCAGCCAGGGCCGACGCGCGGTGAATATCCTGGTGATTCACCCCATCGGCAGCGCCTGGGCGCTCTACCGGCCCGGCGCCACCTACGCGGTAGACCAACTCGACCAGGCTCTTGACAAACTGCTGATGGCGCTGATGCAGGCCCAAAGGGACTTTCACCTGGGTGACGAGATGCTGATGGAGCCGGGCGCGCCGTGCGAGGCCACAGTGACCACAGACGATACAGGGCCACGGCTAGACGTGGGGCAGATGTCGTACCGGGTGGTGATTATTCCACCAGGGGTGACACTGGCGGAGAACACCGTCCAATTGCTGCGCGAGTTTGCAGTGGCGGGTGGGCCAGTGCTGGCCATAGAGCCAGTGCCCACGCTGGTCAATGGCCGACCTACGGACACCCCCATGCTGCCGGAGACGACCCGTCCGGTCAGGACTGACACCTTGCCCACCGTGCTCGACCAACTATTGCCCTTCGGCGTTCGCGTGCCCGGCCGTCCCGCGATCTGGGCTCATCATCGGCGTATTGACGATGCGGATTGCTACTTTCTGGCCAACACCGACCTCGACAACGGCGGCGTCGCCACGGTGCAACTGCGGGGCACGGGGCGACTGGAATCGTGGGACCCGGCCACCGGGGAAGTGCGCCCACTGCCCAGCCGCCAGAGCGATGACCTCACTGAGGTCGTGCTCGACTTTCCGCCGGTGGCCTCTCACCTGCTTGTGCTGCACAGCGGTGAGACTTCCGAAGTCTGCGAGACTTCGGAAGTCTCCGTTGAGCGCGTCGTGGCCGAGATTCCCCTGGGCGACGCCTGGGGACTGACCCTGAGTGGTCCCAATGCGCTGACGCTGGACACCCCGCAAGTGCGGATCGGCGATGAGGACGATTGGAGCAAGCCGATGCATATCCTGGATGCGCACAGTGCCGTCGCTGAGGCCGGCGTTGGCACTATCTTTGCGCTGCGTTTCACCTTCGACGTGTCCGTCTGTCCCGCCAATCCTATCTATCTGGTCGTGGAGTCACCCGCGCGTTTCGAGATCACCGTCAACGGGCAGCCGGTCTCCAGCGATGATGCCGGTTGGTGGACGGACATCTCGTTCCGCAAGGTGGACGTCAGTGCGGCGGTACAGGCTGGACGGAATGAGATCGTGCTCAGCGATGTGTTCGCCGGGGACACGGAACTGGAAAGCTTATGTGTGATCGGCGACTTCGGCGTGACCGGACGCAGGGTGGGGGAGGAGAATCGGTACAACGGCCAGGTCTTCGACCGCTACGCGCCGGACTTTCGCGTGGCGGATTTGCCCGACCGCGTCCAGGGGAGCGACAAGTCCGATAGGCTGTCCGTTGATCTGACAGCACAGGGATTGGCCTTCTTTGCCGGTCGAGCCACGCTTCGCCAGACTGTCACGCTGCCAGCGCTCGACGGGCGCACCGTGCTGGAGATACACAACCTGCGCGCCGCCGTCGCTCACGTGCGCGTGAACGGGCAGCAGATGGGCACCGTCGCCTGGCCGCCGCACCGCGTGGACGTCACCGAGGGCTTGCGCGCCGGTGAAAACGTGGTCGAGATCGAGTTGGTAGGGACGCTGCGCAACCTCCTGGGTCCGCACCATCGTGCTGGCGGCGACCTGGCGTGGACAGGGCCAGGCGACTTCCGCGACAAGAGCTGTTGGACGGACGACTACATTCTAGTGCCCTTTGGCTTCCACGAGGTGACGTTGATGGCCTTCGAGTCGTAGAAGGGTTCTGAACCGGCGCTCTCCAGATCAATTACACGTTAAGTTGACGCAATGGGGGGTGTCCCCCGTTTCTTCGTGGTGGCGATGCACCTGTAAACAGGAAGGAGGGAGCAAGGGAGATGAGCAAAGGGGAAGGCGCGAAGATCTGGCTGATACCGGACGGGTATCTCGCCACCCCGCCTGGGGATGGCAAGCCTTATCAGAGCCATGAGGCAATCTGTGTGCTTAACACGGGCACGGAGGAGGCTCACATAAAACTGGACTTCTACTTCGAGGACCGTGAGCCGATCAAAGACGTGTCCATCACGGTAGGAGCGGAGCGCACCTTCCACATACGGTTGGATAAACCCGAACACCTGAACGGAGTGCAGTTACCCCTGGATGTGCCCTACGCCATACGTGTCCGTTCCGACGCGCCCATCATCGTCCAGCACTCGCGGCTGGATACCACCCAGACCAACCTGGCGCTGATGACGACGATAGCGTATCCCATCGCCAAGGGTGCGGGACTTGCCAAGCCGTCATCCTTCGACAAGCTCAGGATGACTATCGCAGGCCTGAAAGCGGCTTCGCCAAGCATCCTGCCCTCGAAATCTCGTTGTAGTACTAAGCTTCGCCTTCGATGACTTGACCGCTGGCTAACTCTGGTGTACAATCGGGCCAGACTCCCGATAGTCCTCCCCATTTGTTGAGCGAAGGAGGCAATGATGGGCGACCACCCTACAGACAAGCAAATTCGAGACGCCTGCGCAATGGCGAAAGAACGGTACGCCATGCTCGGCGTGGACACCGATCAGGCACTGGATACCCTGGCACAGATCCCCATCAGCCTGCCCTGCTGGCAGGGTGACGACGTGCGCGGCTTCGAGATGCCCGATGTCGAGCTGGGAGGTGGTCTGGCTGCGACGGGCAACTATCCCGGCAAGGCCCGCAACGCCGACGAATTGCGCCGCGATCTGAACAAAGCCTATAGCCTGATCCCTGGCAAGCATCGGCTCAACCTGCATTCAATCTACGCCGAGACGGGTGGCCAGAAGGTCGAGCGCAACGAACTGCGGCCTGAGCACTTTTCCGCCTGGATCGCCTGGGCTAAGGACACAGGACATGGGATAGACTTCAACCCCACTTGTTTCTCGCACCCGCTGGCCGAAAGTGGCTTCACCCTGGCTAATTATTGTGATGAAGGCATCCGCCAGTTCTGGATCGAGCACTGCATTGCCTGCCGCAAGATCGGCGAGCACATCGGGCGTGAGCTCGGCACGCCTTGCGTGACCAACATCTGGGTCCCGGATGGATTCAAGGACGTCCCTGTTGACCGCAAGGCGCCCCGTATGCTGCTCAAAGATTCTCTGGACAGGATCCTGGCCGAAAAGATTGACCCCAGATACAATCTCGATTCAGTGGAGTCCAAGCTCTACGGCCTTGGCTGCGAGAGCTACGTGGTCGGCTCGCACGAGTTCTACCTGGGCTACGCCATCGCCAGCCACATCCTCTTGTGCCTGGATAGCGGGCACTTCCATCCCACCGAGGTGATCTCCGACAAGCTCTCAGCAGTCCTGACGTTCCTGGACGAGGTGCTGTTACACATCAGCCGGGGTGTGCATTGGGATAGCGACCACGTGGTCATCCTCTCGGACGAACTACAGGCCATCGCCCAGGAGATCGTACGTGGTAATTTTCTAGATCGTGTGCACATTGGGCTGGACTTTTTCGACGCCAGCATCAACCGCGTGGCGGCGTGGGTCATCGGTGCCCGCAATACCATGCGAGCTTTGCTGATGGCTCTGCTAGAGCCAATCGCCCAACTGCGGGGACTGGAGGTGTCGGGAGATTACACCGGGCGGCTGGCGTTGCTCGAAGAACTCAAAGGTCTACCCTTTGGCGCAGTGTGGGACTACTTCTGCCTGCAGCAAGGTGTTCCCGTGGGAGTCAGTTTCATGGATGAAATTCGAGACTATGAAGAGGGAGTACTCTCGAAGCGGACCTAGAGCAAATGTGGGCTACATTTCCAAAAAAGGGGAGACCCTATGTCGAACGATATCCTAGCGCAACTGGTTACTATGTCGAACAACCTGGGCGATCCGGCCCTCGACTACGTGATCCTGGGGGAGGGCAACACTTCTGCCCGCGCCGATGCCGACACTTTTTGGGTGAAGGCCAGCGGCACGGAATTGCGCACCATCGAGGCCAGCGGCTTTGTGTGGGTGCGCTTCGACCGGGTGCTGGCTTTGCTGGACGCAGGTGACCTCAGTGACGACGCCGTCAAGGAAGGCTTGGAGGCGGCCAAGGTAGATCCGGCCATGACCGCCCGCCCATCGGTGGAGACCGTGCTGCACGCCCTGACCTTACAACTGGAGGGTGTTAAATTCGTCGGACATACCCATCCCACCGCCGTCAACGCGCTTCTCTGCTCACAGAAAGTTGAAGAGGTGGCCTCTGGCCGGCTCTTCCCCGATCACATCGTCTATTGTGGCCCGGCTTCGGTCTACGTTCCCTACACCGATCCTGGTGTGCCCCTGGCCCGCGCGGTTCGCGATTCGATTGGCCGATATATTGACGAGCATCTCGAGATCCCCAAAGTCATTCTGATGCAGAATCACGGTCTCATGGCCCTGGGACGGACTGCGCAAGAGGTGGAAGACATTACCGCGATGGTCGTCAAAGCGGCGCGTGTGCTGCTCGGCACCTACGCCCTGGGTGGCCCACATTTCATGACTGCTGAGAGCGTGGCTCGCATTCATACGCGTCCTGATGAGGCGTATCGCCGTAAGCTGTTTCGCGAATAGTCGCAGTTCCCAGTCTGATTCCATCTCAGGGAGGGTGGCATGAAAGCTGTACAAGGCGAAGAGTCCCGTACGATGCGTGCGGCGCGACTGCACGGCATCCGCGACCTGAGGCTGGAGAACCTGCCTCGGCCTACACCTGGCTCTGGCGAGGTACTCCTGAAAGTAGCCTCTGTGGGTATTTGTGGCTCCGACGTACACTATTACCTGGAAGGTCGTATCGGCGACCAGGTGGTGACGGCCCCCATCATCATGGGGCACGAGTTCTCGGCCTGGGTCGCTGACTCAGGCACGGGGGTCGAGGGGCTGGACGTCGGGCAGTTGGTCGCCATCGAGCCGGCGATCTCCTGCGGGGAGTGCGAACCCTGCCGACATGGGCATCCCAACCTGTGCCCGGATGTTCGTTTTTGTGGCACGCCGCCGGTGGATGGCGTTTTTGCTGAGTACACCGTCATGCCCGCCGAGAACTGCTTCCCCTTGCCGCAGGGATTCAGCCTCGCGGAGAGCGCGATGCTGGAACCGTTGGGCGTCGCCATCCACGCCGTTGACCTGGCTCACCTGAGGCCGGGGTATACTGTCGCCGTGCTGGGAGCCGGTCCCATTGGGCTGTTGATAGCGGCGGTGGCCAAGGCGGCTGGTGCCAGTGAGATCTACGTGACCGAACCGCTGACCTACCGGCGGCAATTCGCCCTGGACTACGTTGCCGACGCGGCGCTGAACCCTGATGAAGATGAAAATGGGATGGACGTCGTGGCCGAGATCGTGCGCCTGACCGGCGGTCGTGGGGTGGACGTGGCTTTCGAGGCCGCCGGTGCGCCGGAAACCCCGCAGCAAGCCGCTGCTTTGGCACGTCCTGGCGGCAAGGTGATCGTTGCCGGCATCCCGGCCGACGACACCATGACCATGAACGCATCCACCGTCCGCCGTAAGGGTCTGACCATCAAGATGGTGCGGCGCATGAAGCACGCCTACCCCCGGGCCATCCGCATGGTACAGGCAGGCATGGTGGATGTCAAACCTCTGGCTACCCATACATTCCCCCTGGAACGCATCGCCGAGACATTTGAGATGGTGGTCGCTTACGACGATGGTGTGCTGCGGGCCATCATCCAAGTGGCAGATGAAGCGTGAAGGATGTTTATCCTGAGGTCGCTTCGCTTACAGTCGAAGGGAAGGCAGAAGGATGAATGTGGACAACCTGGAAGCGAAACTGAATGACTTCGCTCCCGATGTCCGCGCCCAAGCCCTGGCAGAACTGGTCGCTTTGGCTCGACAGGGTGCTGTTAGCCCCCCGTTCATCCCCCCCCAATGTTGGGGGGGAAAGAGGGGGGGCGACGTGGTCAACATGCATTGCCACACCTTCTTCTCCTTCAACGCCTACGGCCACTCGCCCACGTCGTTGGCCTGGCTGGCCAGGCGGCGCGGCTTCAGGCTGATGGGCATCGTTGATTTCGACGTACTGGGTGGCGTGGACGAATTCCTTGACGCCTGCGAACTGGTCGAGGTGCGTGGCAGCGCAGGGATAGAAACCCGTGTGTTTCTCCCCGAGTTTGCTGCGCGCGAGATCAACTCGCCGGGCGAACCGGGCGTCTGCTACCACATGGGCATTGGCTTCACCTCGAGCCAGGTGCCTGAGACAACAGCCAGCATCTTGGACGATTTGCGCCAGCGGGCCGCCAAGCGCAACCGGCGTATGGCAGAGCGTGTCAACGCCTACCTGGCCCCGGTCACGATTGACTACGAGCGAGATGTGTTGCCCCTCACCCCGGCGGGCAACCCCACCGAACGCCATATAGTCGTGGCCTATGTGCGGGCCGCGAAGCGCATCGTTCGCAACTCGATTGAATTCTGGGCCGACAAACTGAACGTCGAGCCTGGTCGGGTGGCGACGCTCATGGACGACGCTCCCAAGTTCCAGAGTCTGATTCGCGCTAGATTGATGAAGCGTGGTGGGGTAGGATATGTTCAGCCCAGCCCGTACACTTTCCCAACCGTGGAGGAGTTTCACACCCTGATTGTGCAATGCGGCGCGCTACCTTGTGCCGCCTGGTTGGACGGCATCTCCGAGGGCGAGCAGGCCATCGAGGAATTGCTGGATCTCCTGATCGGCAAGGGTGTGGTCGCCTTGAACATCATACCTGACCGCAACTGGAACATCGCCGACCCGGAGATCCGCCAGCTCAAGGTGCAGAACCTGCACCGTATTGTCGAGGTCGCCCAGGCGCTGTACCTGCCACTAAACATCGGCACCGAGATGAACAGCTTTGGGCAAAAGTTGGTGGACGATTTCGACGCCCCTGAACTGGCCCCGGTCCGCCAGGCGTTCCTGGATGGTGCTCATTTCATCTACGGTCACACTGTCATGCAGCGCGCCCTGGGCCTGGGCTACCAGAGCGAGTGGGCGCAAACTCACCTGCCTTCCCGCCGAGAGCGCAACAAGTTCTATACCAACGCTGGGCGCGTGGTCCCACCGGGCAAAGGGGGCATACGCCAACTCAAGCGGCTGCCCCCAGACACGACACCAGGCGAGATATTGGCCAGCTTGAACGGAGAGAACCCGAATGTCTGATAAGCTGATGGAATTCCGACGTGCCGATGCACCTCTGCCCGCGCACAACCGCCTCTGGCCCTTGTACGGCGCAGGCTTTGAGAACCTGGGGCGAGGCGGGCGACCCATCGAGGCGCCGATGCCTCAATACGGTCCCGATGAGCTGCTGGTACGCCACGATGCCTGTGGCCTTTGCTTTTCCGACGTCAAAGTCATCCGGGCAGGCGAGGAGCACCCTCGCATCTACCGCGACATGCAAGCCAACCCGGTGGTGCTGGGCCACGAGGTGAGCATGACCGTCGTTGGCGTGGGCAACGATCTGCGCGACCAGTACCACATTGGCGACCGTATTACCCTCCAGACCGATATCTATGTAGGGGGCGTGGGCTACGCTTACGGTTACGAGATCCAGGGCGGACTTTCCCAGTACAACGTGATTGACCAGCGGGTGCTCAACGGGGATCACGGTAACTACCTCATCCCCCTCAAACCCGACATCGGCTACGCCGAGAGCGCCCTCATCGAGCCATGGGCCTGCGTCATCGCTGCCTACCGGTTGAAGTACCGCACCGGGCTGAAACAGGGTGGCACGACCTGGATCATCGGAGCACACCCCTCCCCTGCTGGCGGGGGAGAGGGCTACACCATCAGCGCGGGCTTCGACGACTCCTCGCACCCCGACCGTCTGCTGTTGACGGATGTCCCCGCCGAATTCGCCGACTGGCTGAGGACGCGGGCCGAGGCGCTGGGCGTGGAGGTGACCGAAGTGGACGACGTCACTGCCCCACCCGTGGAGCAGGTGGACGACATCGTCCTGCTGGGTGCTGACCCTGACCTTATCGAGACGGTCGGCCCGCGTCTGGGCAGCTTTGGCATAATGGCTCTCGTCGCCGACGCGCCGCTCCCGCGTAAAGTTGAGGTTGACGTCGGGCGCGTGCACTACAACCGCTGGGTCTACGTGGGCGGCCCTGGCCCCGACATTGCCCGCGCCTACAGCGACGTGCCGGTTCGCTCTGCGCTCAAGCCGGGCGGGCGGGCCTGGTTCGTAGGCGCTGGCGGGCCGATGGGGCGCATGCACGTCCAGCGTGCCATCCAGGTCACCGATGGGCTTTCCACCATCGTCTGCACCGACGTCAGCGACCTGCGTCTGGACGACCTGTACGCCACCTTCGCCGCCGAGGCGGAGGCCAAAGGTATAGAATTTATCTGCCTCAATCCAATGAACGAAGAAGAATATGCGGCAGGCATGGCCCCTTTCAAAAAGCGGGGCTTTGACGACATCGTCGTGCTGGCGCCTGTCCCTGCCGTCATTTCCGATGCCGCGACCTATCTGGTCCCCCAGGGTGTGATGAACGTGTTTGCTGGCGTGGCCCGTGGCACGATGGCCTGGCTCGATTTAGGCGACGTCTACCTGAAAGACACACGAGTTATCGGCCACTCGGCCTCGACCATCGAAGACCTACGCCTGATGGTGCACCAGGTGGAATCCGGTGCACTATCGCCCAACCGGTCGGTGGCGGCAATTGGCTCGCTCAGCACTGCTAGAGACGGCTTGCAGGCGGTGAAGGACGCGGCGTTCCCTGGCAAAATCGTCATCTACCCGCACATCAAAGAGATGCCCCTCACTCCGCTGCCCGAATTGAAAGACAAATTGCCCGGCGTCTACGCCAGGCTCAAAGAGGGTCACGAGTGGACGGTAGAGGCCGAGGAAGAATTTCTGCGATTGATGCTAGCATAGGGTGATAGCATGGATAGGATATTGCAAGGTCAAATTGCCATCGTCACGGGCGGCGCGCAGGGGCTTGGCGAAGCCATCTGTCGCCGGCTGGCCCGCGAAGGAGCCCACCTCGTCGTCGCTGATTTGAACCTGAAGGGTGCACAGCGCGTTGCGGCCGACATCGTGGCGCAGACCGATCGTCGTGCCATCCCCGTCCAGGTGGACGTGACTGACGAGCCACAGGTAGTAGCGATGGTGGATCGCGCCGTGGCTGAATTCGGGCGCCTGGACGTCCTGGTTTCCAACGCCGGCATCCTCATCGCCGAACCGATAGAAGAATTCCCGGCCGACAAGTGGCAGGCTGTGATCAACGTCAATCTGTTCGGCTACTTCCTGTGCGCCAAACACGCCGCCCGCGTGATGAAGGCGCAGCGCAGCGGCGTCATCATCCAGATCAACTCCAAGTCGGGCAAGAAGGGGAGCTACAGGAACTCAGCCTACGCAGCCTCCAAGTTCGGCGGCATAGGCCTGACCCAGAGCATCGCCCTGGAACTGGCGGAGTATGGTGTGCGCGTCAACGCCGTCTGTCCTGGCAACTTACTCGATTCGCCGTTGTGGGTTGACTCGCTCTACCAGCAGTATGCCAAAAAGTGGGGCATCACCGAAGAGGAGGTACGCCAGAGATATATTGACCAGGTGCCGATGAAGCGAAGCTGCACCTACGACGACGTGGGCAACGTGGTCGTCTTTCTGGCCTCAGACCAGGCCAGCTACATGACCGGCCAGGCCATCAACGTGACCGGCGGCCAAGAGATGCGCTAACGTCAGGCCACCCAACCGTACCTGATTTGGGAACGAGTCATTGAAGTATGAGAGGAGGGTAAGACGTTGAAACGTTCGGAGATCAACGCCATCATGCGCGAAGCGGATGCTTTTATCCGGGAAATGGGCTTCTATCTCCCTCCCTTTGCCCACTGGACTCCAAAGGATTGGGCAACCAAAGGGGAGGAAGTCCGCGAAATCGTGGATAACCAGTTGGGGTGGGACATCACTGATTTCGGACGCGGCGATTACGAGAAGTTTGGGCTGCTGCTGTTCACCCTGCGCAATGGCGACCCGAAAAACTGGGGAACCATGCAGGGCAAGCTGTATGCCGAGAAGATCATGGTGGTGGGCGTTGACCAGGTCACGCCAACGCACTTTCACTGGAACAAATCTGAGGACATCATCAATCGTGGCGGTGGGAAATTGGTCATCCAGTTGTACAACTCCACGGAGGATGAAGACCTGGCCGATGCCGATGTGACGGTGAGCACAGATGGGGTGAAGCGTGTTGTGAAGGCCGGGGGTATCGTGGTACTGAGCCCCGGAGAAAGCATCACGCTGCCGACACGGCTCTACCACAAGTTCTGGGGTGCCGAAAGCCGCGTGATGGTCGGAGAAGTGTCAATGGTGAACGACGACACAACGGACAACCGCTTCTATGAGCCTGTTGGGCGTTTCCCGGAGATCGAAGAGGATGAACCACCTCTTTATTTTTTGTGCAACGATTATGCCCGGTACTATCGCCCCGGCAAGTGAGGGGACGGGACTAGAACAACACGATCACTTCACATCATCTCATGAGGAAAGAATGGGTCAGAAAATGAATAATCTTCTAAAGAAATTCGGCCTCAATGAAGAACAGGCCCTCGAGCTCCTGCGGCAGATGTGGGAGATCCGCACGTTCGAGGACAAGGTTTACGACCTGCTGGGGCGCGACCTGATCAAGGGGGCGTCGCACCTCTATGCGGGCGAGGAAGCGGTGGCTGTGGGGGCCATTTCCACCTTGCGGGACGACGATCTCATCACCAGCACCCATCGCGGCCATGGCCATTGTCACGCCATGGGTGCGTCACTGGCAAGAACGGAGGAAGCCAGGCAGGAGCATTACAACAAGATGATGGCCGAGTTGTGCGGTCGCGCCACCGGCTACTGCCTGGGCCGTGGTGGCTCCATGCACATCGCCGACGTGGAGAAGGGGAACCTGGGGGCCACCGGCATCGTGGGAGGCAACATTCCGGTGGCCACAGGCGCGGGGCTGGCCCAACAGATACAAGACACGGATCGAGTGGTCCTCTGCTTCTTTGGCGACGGCGCGTCCAACACGGGCAACTTCCACGAATCGCTCAACCTGGCGGCTCTCTGGAATCTGCCTGTCGTCTACATCGTGGAGAACAACTTGTACGGCATGTCTGTGCCCATCCAGAAAGCCACAGCGAAACTGGACATCGCTGACCGCGCCTGTGCCTACGGCATCCCAGGAGAGGTGGTGGATGGCATGGATGTGCTGGCAGTCCGCCAGGCGGTGAGCAGGGCCGTCGAGCGTGCCCGCCGTGGCGAGGGCCCCTCGCTCATCGAGTGCCAGGCTTACCGCTGGTACGGCCACTCCCGTTCCGACCCGCGCAAATACCGCACGAGGGGGGAGGAGGCTGCCTGGAAGGAGCGCGATCCCATCCCCACCTTTGCCGCCCGGCTAGTGAAGGCAGGTATCGCTACTGAGGAAGAGATTGACGCTCTGGAGGAAAAGGTGGAGCAGGAGATCGAAGAGGCGACAGAGTTTGCCCTGAATTCGCCTACGCCGCCGGTGGAGGAGCTGGAACGGTACGTCTATGCGCCCTTCAAGTGGACGGAAGCGGATTACGCCCGCGAGCGGAAACTGCGGGAGCTGTGCAGGACTTGCACTGAGCCTGGTCGAAGTGATGGCGGGGCAGGCACGCACAAGATCCAGTTTCGAGAGGCTATACAGGAGGCGTTGTGCGAGGAAATGCGCCGCGATCCCAACGTGTTTATGATGGGGGAGGACGTGGGGCTGTACGGCGGGGCCTATGGCGCTACGCGCGGGCTTTTCGAGGAGTTCGGGCCGGATCGGGTGCGCGATACGCCCATCTCCGAGGCCACCATCGGCGGGGCGGCGGTGGGCGCGGCTATGTGCGGCCTGCGGCCCGTGGCCGAGATCATGTACGTGGACTTCACGCCGCTGGCCATGGACCAAATCGCCAACCAGGGAGCTAAGAACCGCTACATGTTCGGCGGCAAAACGATCGTGCCCATGGTCATCCGCACGGAGGGAGGGACCGGGCGGTCCATCGCTGCGCACCATTCGCAATCGCTGGAGGCGCTGTGGGTGCACTTCCCCGGCATCTACGTGGTCATGCCCAGCACTCCCTACGACGCCAAGGGGTTGCTCAAGGCGGCCATCCGCGACGATAACCCGGTGATGTTCATCGAGCACAAGATGCTCTACGGCGTCGAGGGCTACGTGCCCGACGAGGACTACATCATTCCCTTTGGGGTGGCCGACGTCAAGCGCGAGGGATCCGACGTGACGGTGATCACCTACTCGCGCATGGTGCAGCGGGCGTTGGAGGCCGCCGAGCAGTTGGCGGAGGGAGGTATCAGCGTGGAGGTGATTGACCTGCGCACGCTCAAGCCGCTGGACATGGACACGGTGGCTGCGTCGGTGAAGAAGACGGGGCGCGCGGTGGGCGTCACCGAGGCCTGCAAGACGGGGTCGTTCGTCAGCGAACTGGCCGCGCGCATCCAGGAGGAGTTGTTCGACTGGCTGGATGCGCCGGTGGTGCGGGTCTGTGCCGCGGACGTGCCTATCCCCATGAGCGAGCCGCTGGAAGACGCGGCCATTCCCAATGTGGAGACCATCATCGCCGGCATCCGCCAGGTGTTGCGGTAGGAGGAGCCATGGTTACCGAAGTGATCCTGCCCAAGTTGGGGCAGACAATGGAAGAGGGCACTATCGTCGAGTGGCTGAAGCAGGAGGGAGAGCCAGTCCAACGCGGCGAGGTGCTGTTCATGGTGGAGACGGACAAGGCCACGCTGGAGGTGGAGGCGTCGGCGAGGGGCTTCCTGCGCAAGATCCTGGTGCCCGTGGGCCAGACGGTATCGGTGCTCACCGTGGTGGCGCTGATCACCCGCACGGCCGACGAGGACATCGCGGCCTATGAGCCACAGCTCCGGGTTCCGGGTTCCGAGTTTCAGGCTGACGAAGCTGCGCAACCTGAAGCCTTCAAACCTGAAACCCTGAAACCTGAAACCCGCATCTTTGCTTCGCCGCGAGCCCGGAGGCTGGCGCGGGAGAAGGGGGTAGATCTGGCGCTAGTGACCGGCTCCGGCCCCAGCGGACGCATCGTCGAGCGGGACGTGCTGGCCTATTTGGAGCAGCGGCCACGTCCTGAGCCTGTCGAAGGGCCTAAGGCGACGCCCACGGCGGTCAAAGCAGCGGCGACGCTGGGGGTGGACCTGGCGGCGATCAGCGGCACCGGTGTCAGCGGTCGGATCATGAAAGCAGACGTGACAGCAGCGGCCCAACCTGTCCTGCCGGCTGAGGAATTGGCTGTTGAGAGTGTGCCCCTCACCGGGCTGCGGCGCATCATTGCCGAGCGCATGGCGGCCGGCGCGCGTGAGACAGCCCGCGTGACGCTGGTCACCGAGGCCGATGCCACCGCTTTCGTCGAAGCGCGGGAGCAGATCAAGGCAGACGTGGCCGACGAGTGGGGCTTTGCGCCGGGCTACAACGACCTGCTGGGCCTCATCGTCGCCCGCACGCTGCGCGAGTTCCCCCACATGAACGCCCGCCTCAGCGCCGACGGGCAAGCCATCGAGCGGCTGTCGGCGGTCAACCTGGGCATGGCGGTGGATACCGAGCGAGGATTGCTGGTGCCGGTGATCCGGAACGCTGACCAGAAGGGCCTGCGCGCCTTCGGAGCCGAGCTCCGCGCGCTGGTGGAACGGGCACGGGCCGGCAAATCGCTGCCCGACGACCTGACTGGCGGAACGTTCACCATCACCAACCTGGGCATGCACGAAGTGGACGCCTTCACGCCGATCATCAACCTGCCGGAAGCGGCCATACTGGGCGTGGGGCGCATCCGACCTAAGCCGGTCGTCCGGGATGGCGAAATAGTGGTGCGGCAGATGTGGACGATGAGCCTGGCCTTCGACCACCGGGTGGTGGACGGTGCGCCAGCGGCCCGCTTCCTACAACGGATCAAGCAGTTAGTCGAGAACCCTTATCTACTATTGGGATAGGTGAACATGACGATTCAGACCGACATCGCTATCCTGGGCAGCGGGCCGGGCGGCTACGTAGCCGCGCTGCGGGCGGCTCAGCTTGGTGCGCAGGTGGCACTCATTGAAGAGAAGGCAATCGGCGGCGTCTGCCTCAACGTGGGCTGCATTCCCAGCAAGGCATTGCTGCGCAGCGCCGAGGTCTACCGCACGTTCCGCCAGGCAGAGACGTTCGGTCTGCGCCTGGAAGGGAATGTGATGCCGGACTGGCCGGCGATACAGGCGCGCAAGGAGACCATCGTCCAGCAACTTGTGCAGGGTGTGGAGAAGCTCCTGCACAAGGCTGGCGTGCAGGTGCTTCGGGGGAGGGGGCGATTTGTTGCGCCCTGGACGCTGGAGGTGACGACCGCTGATGGCGTGCAGCGGGTGGACGCCAAGAATATCGTGATTGCCACCGGCTCGCGGCCGGTGCGGTTGCCCCTGCCAGGTATGGACTTACCTGGTGTTATAGATTCCACCGGCGCGCTCGCACTAGAGGCATTGCCCAAGCGGTTTTTGATCATCGGCGGCGGCGTGGTCGGCGTCGAATTCGCTGACATTTTCAACGCCTTTGACGTAAAAGTCACCGTCGTCGAAATGCTGGACCGGCTGCTGCCGCAGATGGACGCCGACCTGGGGCCGGCACTGGCCTGGACGCTGGGTCAACGCGGCGTGCAGTTTTATCTGAACAGCGGCGTGACCCGCGTGGACGCCGCCCCCCCTTCATCCCCCCCAACTTTGGGGGGGAAAGAGGGGGGGGGCGGCCTACGGGCCACGGTCATCACCCCCGGCGGCGAAGTGGAGATTGAGGCCGACCGGGTTCTGATCGCCGTCGGGCGGCGACCCAACGTCGAGGATCTGAGCCTGAAGGCAGCCGGCGTGCGTTTTGACAAGGCCGGCATTTCGGTGGACGCGCAGATGCAGACGAACGCGCCGGGTATCGCTGCCATTGGGGACGTGACAGGCGGCCCGCTGCTGGCCCACATCGCCATGCGAGGCGGCGAGGTGGCTGTGGAGAACGCTCTGGGACACACGGCCACGTTGGATCTCAAGACCGTCCCCTGGTGCGTCTACACCGATCCAGAGGTTGCCAGCGTGGGGTTGACCGAGGCACTGGCGCGTGAGGAGGGCTACGACGTGCGGGTGGGGCGCTTCCCGCTGAACGCCAGCGGTAAGGCGCTGACCTACGGCGAAACCGATGGCTTCGTCAAGGTCGTCAGCGAGGCTCGCTTCGGTGAGGTGCTGGGCCTGCACGTTGTCGCGCCTCACGCCAGCGACCTGATTCACGAGGGCGGGCTAGCCCTGGCACTGGAAGCCACCCTAGACGAACTGATCACGACGATTCATGGACACCCCACGCTGGGCGAGGCCGTTCGCGAAGCAGTACTGGAAGTACGGGATGGAGCGTTTCATTCAGACTGTTGATTAGTGAGCCAAGGTCTTCTTGCGCTTTGGAGTCAAGAAGGGCAATTTGGGGCGTTGGTCAGACGGGACGGCTGTCGCAGCCTGGCTCAGGGCTTATGCGCGCTAACCGAATTCCTCTCTGGGTGATAGATGTAGGGGGGCTCCTACACCTGCCGCCGCGGTCGGTTATGCTACCTCTTGTCAGGCTGTTCGAACTTGTCCTTCCCTCGGAATTGGAGTACAATTTAAGCTGTGGCTTGCAGCATCTCAAACAAGTCTGAGACACTACTAGTGAGTTTCAGGACTATCGGGACGCTGGTGGTGGTGCATTAGAGGCAACGGATGCGAATCGAACAGGTGCAGGCTTGCCTGGCTTTCGCGGAGACTGTGAAATGATACAGCGTGTAGTCGAAGAATTCGAGCGCCGAAGCGTCCACCTGGCTTCCATGGAAGAGGGCGAGATTCTGCACCTGTTGAGCAAGTACGAACCTGTGCTGCGCTTCCACGAGGGTGAGCGCTTCTTCCCGATGAGCGCCATCCTGTACCTGCTCTTCAGCACTTTATGGTACATCCCCCTCAAGAGCCGGGAGGGAGAGGACATCGTGGACTCCCCCTACGAAAAGCGCGTCACGCCGGGCCTCTTTGAGCTTCTGCGCAGTCGCCCCCACATCCAACTCAACACCGAGGTGGATCAGGATGATTTTGGGGGAGCGCCGGCTGAGGACAGATACGTGCGGATGCAACACGTCCAGCGCCGGCTTGCGCAGGCCAAACCTGCGGCGGATTATCCCATCAAGCAGTCCCGCCGCTTCCTCGAATCCAGAATCCGCCGCTTCCGCTCAGCCTGGCTCAACCCCGGCATGCTGTTCCTCCATTTCGCGGAGACCATCGCGCCCTGGGACCGGCGTCTGATCCGCCACTGGTTCCTGCCGCGCGGTACCGACGACGAGGCCAGTCGCAAATACGACGAGCTGACCACGGCCGACAACCTGGCTTCGGATGCAGAACGGGAAGTATGCTACTACGGGCGGGTGGTGGATCAGTGCGGCTACCGCGTCGTCCAGTACTGGTTCTTCTACGCCTTCAACGACTTTCGCACCGCCGTGCGAGGCGTCAACAACCACGAGGGGGATTGGGAGCGCATTTCCATCTACCTGGCGCAGGAGGATGGCCAGTGGCGGCCCAGGTACGCCGCGTACTCGGCTCATCACGGCCAACAGACCCGCGCCTGGGAGGACATCGTCTGCGCCGACGAAGCGCGCCGGCATCCGGTGGTTTACGTGGCGCGCGGCTCCCACGCCTGCTACTTCGAGCCTGCCATACACCGGCTTGGTATAGGTCCCTTCAATGATTACGCGCTGGGCGATGGCCAGGAGATCGGCCCTGGCGGCTGGGGCTCGCCGCGCATCTTCACCGAGACCGAGCCCGACTGGCTGTTCTTCGACGGCTTCTGGGGGGCCTACATCCGCGACCTGCTGATGCGCGAGAACGCCCCGCGTGGCCCGCTCTACACCATTGAGCCCGGCCTCCACCGTCCGAAGCCCCGCCAGAGCTGGTACGACCCCAGGCGCTGGGCCGGCCTGGAGTGCATGGGTGGTCCGGATTGCGATCACGAGCCGCGCGGCTACTACAGCTATGCCACTACGGACTCGGCCTGGCAGGAGGATTGGGGCACGGACGAGGAATGGGACGAGTGGGCGAAGGCGGCGGGGTTGGAGCAATATTGAGCCTACTGAAAGAAGCTCCCGCAGCCGTCCCCGGGTGCGGAGATTGGCCCGCAGAGCAGGCTTTTTTCAGGGAAGGGCAATATTGAAAGCGGATGCAGAGCCCTGCATCAGCGAGGACGAGACAACCTGGCAGTCAGTTCGCTGATTAGGCTCCAGACCTCCTCGAAAGACGGATACGTACTGATCAGCCCGCTCAGCGTGCTATCCCACACTCCACGAATGGCAACCTCTTGCCGATCCAAGACATCGGGCAAGAGACCCTCGATGGGTATCCCGCGACTGGCACACTTCTGGGGAAACACGCTCACGACTTGCTCCCAGTCAACGGCCCCGTTGGTCCACAAATACCACAAATCGTACGCATCCCTCGGTGATGGATTGACCCGTTGGAACAACAGCCCCCGCAGCTTCTCGGCAGCAATCTCCTCCAGGCTGTAGGCTCGCACTATCACCGTTCCGAAGTCGGCTGCATCAGAGTAATCGTAGACGAGTGGACGCTCCTCAATGGGCAACACGATGACTTCGTTGTAAGTCGCGTCAACCACTACACTCAGGGGGGCGCCCGTCGGGTGAACCAGGCGGCGAAAGTAGAGTCTGGCTTCGAAGGTCTCGGCTTCGCATTCGTTTTGGACCTTCTCGAAGCGAAACCGGGGAGCCAGGAACTCCAGACCACACCCCAACTCCACCCGTGTACCCACGTCGAGCAAGTCAGCTCGTAGTCGCGCTTCGGCTATCCTCTTCACCAGCGTGAAATCCAGGTCAACAGAGAAGCGGGTCTGAGGAAAATAGAGCTTGCGCAAAGCTGTCCCGCCTTTGAACACGAAACTCTCCCTCAAAGCGGCGCTCTCGTAGAGCGATTTCAGTACCCACGAGAGCAGATAATCCCGCTCCACCACGGCCTCGCCGCCGGCCATACCTGCGGCTCGCCTACGGATCTCGGCCACACTGATCATAGGCTATACCCCTGCTGGCTGAAACGCCGCCGGGTCCAGATTGACCAACAGCCGCCAGCGGCTATCGTAGCGGCCCTCTCTGGGCAACTGCGGATCCAATGGACTGTATCCGCTGCTCAACCAAGCTCGCCAAGACTCTATCTCTTGGGACGAGGCCAGCCCTAGAGCCTCAATGATGAACCCAAAGCGCTTGATCACGGCCCGATTGCCCATTTGCAGGGCATAGGAAACTAGCTTCTCACAGTCCAGCCGCCCCTCCTGCCAGCCGATGCGTATCCCTTTGGCCGCTTCCATAACCCCTCCGCATAGATCCGTTCGGTCAAGGCAATCGGCCAGGGTCTTCTCCACATCGGTAATCTGCACCTTCCGCCCCTCGAACCACTGGGAGCGTAAGCCGAAGAAGCGGTGAGCCGAGAGGGTAGCGAAAACGAAACGGATGCCCAACACTGTCTTCTCCCGTTCGTGCTTGCGATTGGTGGTCTGCACGAACACGGCGTGGGGCAGTTGCTCGGTCAGGTTCCAGTGGCTCAGAGCGCTCCAGTAGCCAATGGCACAAGGATCGGTCAGATAAGAGGCTATCAGAAAGCGGTCGGCGCTCCATTCCCGATTCGGTCCCGCCTCCAGAGGGACGATGAGATACGTCCCCCGCTCCAATCGTTCCAGCCATTGTTTTTGCACCAGGCGGTACAGCAGGGTGTTCACGTGATCGGGGGGGAGGTTCGTGAGCGCCTGAGCCTCCTCTACGGTGAAGATGGTCTTGCCGGCCCCGCTGAGCTTCAACAGAAGTTTGAGGGCTTCCCCTCGCAGGCTGTTCATAGTCTGTTCCCCGTCAATGTGTGTTATTGTTCATTTTCGTTACAAAGAGTATAATACTCTATCTGTGAGTTTTTCCGGACGCCAGGTTCAATGACCTGGGACTCGTGATACAGGCGCGCGAATCTCTCCAAAATTGGATTCTGGCTTAACAACTGAATAATCTGACCGCACGACCTGTGGG
>Ga0268276_1000126_pt1 | contig 90219 bp, 103 predicted proteins | sample saktaG_4_FD_190145 | JGI IMG/M metagenome (GOLD analysis project Ga0268276, IMG submission 190145) | Saline water microbial communities from Sakinaw Lake, British Columbia, Canada - sak_2010_1_5_45m | ecosystem: Environmental > Aquatic > Non-marine Saline and Alkaline > Saline ... | reverse complement strand
ACAGGCCGTGGGTTTAAATCCCACCAAGGGCTTCTAACCTTTTTTGGTTAAAACATATTTAGAGCTAACTGCACAAAATATCGATATTTGTGCATTTGAAACGCACATTTAAAAACATATCTATTCCTATATATAATATGGAAAAACAATATTTAGAGCAAATAGTTTTAGATCAACAAGAAAGATTGTCTAAAATGAAAGAAGGATATTCAAGGGACAAACTTGCTGAATTATCTGATTTAATAAAACATAAAATAAACATAGTTGTGACTGGTCACAGAAGAAGTGGTAAATCAACCTTTTTATTACAATGGATGCATAAATATTATAATTCTGATTTTTATTATTTAGATTTTTCTGATGAAAGATTAGTTGATTTCAAAACAATTGATTTCCAATTATTATATGAAATATTCTTAGAACATTTTGGAGATAAAGATGTTTTTTATTTTGATGAATTACAAGGGAAAAAGTATGATTGGAATAGATTTGTAAATAGATTATATTCTGAAGGGAAAAGATTCTTTATAACAGGTTCTAATGCTGACTTATTAAGTAAAGAAATATCTACTTATTTAACTGGTAGACATTTTGATATAATGATATACCCATTTTCGTTTAAAGAATATTTAGGGTATAATCATTTTAATAAAAATTATAAATCAACTTCTGGTAAAGCAGAAGTTATTAAATATTTTAATAATTATATAAAGCAAGGTGGCTTTCCAGAAGTAATAGTTTACAAAACTACAAATATATTAGGTAATATCTATCAAGATGTAATAAATACAGATATTTTTAACAGATATGATATAAAAGAAGAAATTGAATTTAAAAAAATGACTTTATTTTTAATATCTAATTTTGGAAGAGAATTTTCATACACTTCTTTAAAGAATAATTTTAATTTAGGTAGTACTCATACTGCTATAAAATATGTGTCTTATTTAACAAACACATATTTGTTATTTGAATTAACTAAATATGATTATTCTTTAAAAAAACAAGATACTTATTCAAAAAAGATATATTGTATAGACACTGGTTTGATAAATAAGATTTCTTTTAATTTTTCGGAAAATATAGGTAGATTATATGAAAATTTAGTTTTTATTGAATTAAAAAGAAGAAATAAAAATGTATATTTTTGGAAAGATAAATTAGATTCTGAAGTTGATTTTTTAATAACTGAAAAGGATAAAGTTACCTCTTTAATACAAGTAACTTATGATTTAATTAATTCAAAAACTAAAAAAAGAGAAATAAAAGGATTACTTTCAGGATTAAATGAATTTAAGCTTAAGGAAGGGATAATAATAACAAAAGATTTAGAAAAAGAAGAAAAAATAGATAATAAAATAATTAAATATATTCCTATATGGAAATGGTTATTAGAGTGATTTTGTGTTTAACTTTTAGTCTAATCGTATCAGGAGTTAACAGTTAACTGTTAAACAAAATCTAAATTAAGGGTTTTTACTTCTAACTACTAAGCCCACTATGACTTATATAGTTAAAAAATGATTATTATGAATGACTGGGAAAAAGCATATTCTAATGGTTTTTTAGTAGATACAGAAAAACCAAGCGAAGTAATTAAACTAGCTGAAAATTTCTTCCCAAAATCAGGTAACGTTCTTGATATTGGTTGTGGAAATGGAAGAAATACAATCTACTTTGCAAAAAAAGGGTGCTTTGTAGATGCAATAGATATTGTTGATCTTGATTTTTTAAAAGAAATTCCAAAAGAGCTACTATCTTTAGTTAATTTCAAGAAAATATCTTGTCTTGATTATTCTTTTACTTCAAAATATGATATAATTATAATGGCTAGACTAATTCAATATCTAACTGTAGATGAACTTGATTTACTTTTTAAAAAAGCTACTTCTTCTCTTAAAAAAAAGGGTTATATCTTGTTATCTTATTCAGCAACCGGTAAAATGGTATATGAAAAGTATGGTGTAAATAAGTATAATCATCCATTATCTCTGATTTTAAATTTTGTAAACAAATATAATCTACAAGTAATAACTCTTAAAGAAGGAAACAAGGTGGGGGTGCATCTTTCTTATAAAGAGGATGCTATCACATATGATATTATTCTTCAATTACTTTAAATCCTGTTTAATCCAAACCTTTATATATTAGGTCCCACTTCCTCTAAAAAACACAATCTTTAAAAGGTTAACTGGTTCTTTAATTATTTTATTATAAAGTGTTCTAAAATATAAGAATACATAAAAGAATTTTTTAAGAAATGGTAGGAGAATTATTATGCCACAAGAATTTAATAAAAAACCAACAGATGAAGTTTACGATGATGATGATGATTATTCTGATTTTGAAGATTCTGAAGAAGAATCTGATGCAGAAGATGACTTTTAAATCACAAATTTAATCTGATACATTTGGAGGATTAGATGAATATTCATCTTTTCTTCTATAATTCTTTTTTTAATTATACAATATTATTTAAATTTAATCTATTATAATATTATATATACAATGGTGATAAGTTTATGAAAAGATATATGGTCCCAATTTTATCAATAGTTGGATTAATTATAGTAATTTTTGTATTAGTGCTTGTTGTTAATTCAAACACAACCAAAAATACAAATGTGGATACGGATACCAATATAGGTACATCCCCAATAAGTGGGTATGTTACTGCAGCACAAATAATTAAAAAGGATGTAAATATGGATAATCAAAATGCGAATCCAATTGTTGTGATTTCTACAACAAAAGGAGATATTGAAATTGAACTTGATTCAACTAAAGCACCAATTACTGTAAACAACTTTAAAAGTTATGTTTCTGGTGGATTCTATGAAAATACTGTGTTTCATAGAGTAATTAAAGGTTTTATGATTCAGGGTGGAGGATTTACTGGTGATGGAGTTCAAAAGGACGTAATGGCCCCAATTGCAATTGAATCAAATAATGGTTTAAGTAATCTAACTGGAACAATTGCAATGGCAAGAACAAATGATCCAAATTCAGCAACCAGTCAATTTTTTATAAATGTGGTTGATAATAAATTTTTAGATTACACAAGCTCTGCTAATCCAGGATATGCGGTATTTGGAAAAGTAATTTCTGGAATGGATGTTGTCTATGCTATTGAAAATAGTTCCACTTCAACAAAGTTAGGCATATATCAGGACTGGCCAGTTGATAATGTAGTAATTACAAAAGTATATTTCAAGTGATCTAATGCTCTTGATTATCTTTTGGATTATTATATTTTTATTATCCTTATTTTTTTTAGTTAAATCTTCTGATTATTTTATTAGCTATGCAGAAAAGATTGGTTCTCATTTTGGATTACCTTCATTTATTATTGGATTATTAATTGTTAGTGTTGGAACTTCGCTTCCAGAATTAATTACTTCTATTATTGCGGTCTTAAACAATTCTTCAGAAATCGTGATTGGAACGGTTGTTGGATCGAATATAGCAAATATTCTTTTGATTCTAGGTATCACTGTATTATATGTTGGAGAGATGAAGGTAACAAAAAGATTATATTCTGAAGTGTTATTTTTAATTGGATCTATTACTTTATTGATTATTTGTTCTTTTAATGGTTCCATTGGAATTATTGAAACAATATTATTGTTAGCTTTATTTATTTATTTTATAATTTATACAATTCGTAAAAAAAACTATTCCAAAACCATAAAAAGGCCAGATATAAAATTGTATAAAACCATATTTTTATTACTAATATCCATGGGTGTAATTTATTTAAGTGCAGAGTATCTTATTAAGTCAGTAATAAAACTATCAGATTTGTTTGGGGTAGGTAAAGAAATAATTGCTGTATTATTTATTGCAATTGGAACTTCTCTTCCAGAACTAACAGTTTCAATTAGGGCTGCAATGCACAAAAAACCAGATATTGCAATAGGAAATATAATTGGTTCAAACATATTTAATATCCTTGGAATTATTGGTATATCTTCTTTATTTGGGGCAATAATAATCCCAAGCACAATTTTCATTGGAATTATGGTATTAGTAATTGCAACTATTCTATTTATTCTTTTCATACAAGATAGGAAAATATCCTTTGCTGAAGGAATTACTTTCATAATTTTTTATGCAATATTTGTTGCATATGTGGTATTTATCTTAATTTGATTTAAATGATTAGATATGGATTGTAAAAAAGAAGTTAATCTAAAAGATTGTCCCTGCACCTACCGCTGTGAAAGAAAAGGAATTTGTTGTGAATGTATTGCCTATCATAGAAAGAATAATGAACTTCCTGCTTGTTATTTTACAAAAACAGCAGAAAAAACATATGATAGGACTATAGAAAATTATTTTAGAACCAGATAAACTTAAATTATTTTTTTTGTCCAAGCAGGAGCATGTGTTTCTTTTCAAATGGATCTAGCTTCCTTTGATCTACTATGTTAAAATGTTTTCTAAATAACTCTAGTTGATCTTCTTTTAGATTTGAATCCTTCTTTTGCGTTAGTGCTGATAGTTTTAAACTTAATAGAACATATCCTTTTTCCTTTAAAAAAAGATTTGAATTTTTAACTAATATTTCTACTTGATTCTTTTGAGCAATATCTTGAATAATTAAATCAAACTTTTCTTTTCCAAAAATATCTTCAAATTCTTCCGGTTTATTAGAATCTCCCAAAAAAGGAATAAGATTCTTTCTTTCAAGGGATAGAAGATAAAGCTTTTGCATGGAATGTGCAGAAATGTCAGTTCCAACAACTAATCCATTGGATGCAATATCTGAAATATAAGATATTGTATATCCCTCTGCTGCTCCAAGATAAAGAATATTTGAATTTTCATTAATTGGTAGTTCTTTAATGCCTTTCTTAATTCCAGCAGCAATCTTTGAGTGATTAGGATCCCATGTCCTTTTTTCTCCTGAATTTAGATCAATGGTTCCAATCATTCCATCTTTAATAATTAAATTTTTTATTGTATTCATATTTTATCTTATTTTATTCTTTTAACAATTAAATATTGTCGTGGTAGGTTTTCTTCAATAAATTTTGCTCTTGTTTCTTTATGCTGATTATTATTATAATCTTTATATTCTGCTTTAAATCCTATTTTTTCTAGTTTTCTAACAAAAATATCAGTATATTCTTTTTTGTGTTCTGAAGAAAATCCAAAAAAGCCATAGCCTCCTTTTTCAAGAGAATAAAGGTGCTTTAGTAGAACTTCTCTTTGTAATTTAGGAGTTGTATATGTAAAACCTCCAAAAACAGAAAATATGAAATCAAATTTTTCTTTAGGAACATATCCATTTACATCTCCCCCATATGCGTGATCTATTTTTGTTCGTTTTAAATCTTCCACATCAAGAACTATTGCAGTTGTTTCGAGTTTTGAGTTGACGCCTTCAATCTTTTTAAATGTTCCCCACATGTCCTTTAATCCTGTTAGGAAGGCTCCTCTCCCTGCACCCTCATCAAGAATCTTTATAACTTTTTTATGATGAGTCTTCGAATATTCTGCAAGCATATGTAATATACTTTTTGTTTTGAACTCTGAACTCTGGCTAAGAAATTGAATCATGTGATTATATTCCTGATATCCTCTACCTCTTGAATATTTTCTTGGATCACTTCCTCCAGCAAATTTTTCAGTGAACTCACAATTTAATAGTTTTGCTTGTTGACGTTTATTAATATCTGGATTTTTTAATTTTCTATTGATTATTTTTTGCTGTACTCTTTCCATTCCAAACTTTTTTGGTTTGGATCTAGGATTTGCTATTTTTCCCATATAATCACTTTGTATTTTTAATTTTATAATTTATTTTTTCAAGAAGTTCTTTAGATATATCTTTTCCAGCAAGATCAGACTTGATTGCAATAACTATCTTAGATGCAATTATTCTTGCAATCTTTCCTTTCTGCTTAGCAGGAAGAGAAATAATAAGCGGATGATTGAAAAGAACCCCATACTTAGGAGTGTTCTTGTTTTGGGCAAGAGCTTTAAAAAAAGATTTCTCTGATCCAAGAAGTTGAATTGTTGATGCTGGAAATCTTGAAAGCCTTGATACCCCACCTGCAATAGTTAGCATTTTTGTTGCTATTTGTGGGCTTGCAATCTTTGTAAAACAAGGGTAGGTTTCCACTAATATTTTTTCAATATCCTTTGCTAATGCTTCTTTAATTTCAATTAGGTTAAGTATATTGCTTGAAAGGGATTTAGTTAATTTTCTTTCCTTATCTGTTAATTTAATTCCAACTTCAGAATCTACAATAGTCGTGATTTGGTTAATTCTTTTTTTATCCAATCCAACTTTTTCAAGACTTTTATCATTTATTTCCTCTAGATTATAAACTAAACAATATTCTTTAATGGATAGAATAGAATCAAGCATAGGATATTCAAGATCAGTAATTATTCTTAGTGCTTCGAATAATTCATTAAGATTATTTGGTATTTTCTCTGAAAGCAAAGATAATGCTATGATTTTCTGATCAGGGGATGTTAATTCCTCTTTTATCTTTTCTTTTGTTATCTTTAGCACTTCATTTTTATTAATTTGCATATCTTATCAGCGTTTTTTGAAATAATAAGTTTTTTTAATGTATTCAATATATATTTTATAGTATATTACCATTTATAAATAGTTTGAAGCTATATTAATAATTAAAATAAACGTGATTTATAATGAAAAAAAGTGATTTTAATTCAATAATAATATCCTTTGTATTGGCTATGATAGGAACCATTTATGCATATTTTAATGCATCAACTAATCCTTTATTTGGATTGCCAATAATTGCTTTACTAATAATTACTTTTCTAGTATCTTTTATTCTTTTGTTTATGATCTTTAAGTATCTTGTATTTGGATTAATTTTAAGTAAAAAAGAAATTATTCCATCAAAAGATATTCCTAAAGCTACTTCCAATGTTACAAATACGTTTGTTCCTGGAAGTACTGCTCCACAAATTAAGCCAGCTCCAATAATTAAACCGCAAACCTTTGTGAAAGAACCAGAACCAATCAAAGAAAAGGCTCACGAGGACATGTCTTTAATTGTAGAAAATATTACAGAACCACTTGCTGTTTCTGAGAAAAAGAAATCACTTGTGATTGATAACACAATTGATAATGTAAAAGACGAGGAAAGAAAAGTTAGAAGAGATGAAATTGTAAAGGAATCAGAAGCAACTACTCTTGTTGACCTTGGTTCTGGAACTTCTGAACCAAAAACAGATGATAAGGACAAAGAATCTGATGCGCCTAAATTTAGAAAATTAACTTCTTTTGAAGATGTTGATAATAAATAAATTAGAAAAGATTAAATAAAAATTATTTAATCTCTATTTTTTCTCCAACTGCTGTTCCTGGAAGTAATCTTTCAAAAGAAACTTTTACTACTCCTTTATTACCATGGGATCCAGTTATCTTTCCTGTTATTGTTTTTCCACTAATAGTCTTATAGATAACCTTTCTTCCAAACAATGGAGCAACTGCTGCACTTGTTGAATACTTTTCATCATCCATCTTTATAAGAAACTGACTAGGATGTATCTTTGATATTCCTCTTCTATTATTGTGTATTGTTCCAATCATATTTTCACCTTTAATTTAATATAAAAACATAAAATTAGTTGTTTTTTTATATATAATATATATACAAATTCTTTTAAAAGGTAATTGTTAAGTACTTATGTAATAGGATTAACATGAGTAATTGAAAATATATGAACAAACAAGTATTTACTGCAGGAATGGATGAAGCTGGTAGAGGATGTGTTCTTGGGCCAATGGTAATGTGCATCTGTGTTATTGATAGGGCTAAACAGGATTTTTTCAAGGGAATTGGGTGTCGTGATTCTAAACTTATTGCCCCAAAAAAGAGAGAAGAGCTTGCAGAAATTATAAAAAAAGAAGCAGAGGAGTATAAAATAATTGTAGTTCCTGCAGAAGAGTTAAATGTCCTAATGAACCACTATTCTTTGAATGAGATTGAAGCTCAAAAAGCAAGTGAAATGATTTTTAATCTAAAAACAGAGATGTCAGAGATTGTTGTTGATTCTCCTGATACAGTTCCTGAGAAATTCAAAAAAAGAATTTTAGATGATCTTAAAAGGAAAAAATATAAACATACAAAAAAACTAAATATAATATCTGAGCATAAGGCAGATGTTAATCATGTTTCTGTTTCCTGCGCCTCAATTTTAGCAAAGGTTGTGAGAGATAAGCTCATACATGAGCTTATTGGAGATCTTTCTGGTTACTCCAGTGATCCAAAAACAATAGAGTACCTAAAAACATATATTTTAAAACATAAAGAGCTACCTTCATTTGCTAGGACCCATTGGGAAACCATAGATAGAGTCATGAAAGAACTTTATCAAAAGAAATTAAGTGGATTTAAATGATTGAAAAAAACACATCTGAACCAAAAAAGAACAATATAAAGAAGAACATGGATTTCATTGATGAGTCCATAAAACAGGTTTTTAAAAACCTTTTAGAATTCAAAAAGTTAAATAAGGATATGCCTGTTTCAATGAATATTCAGTTTATGAAAGAACCAGATGATATTATGGATGAATTAAATGGAATTGGAATGGGTGACATTTTCACAGAAGTGTATGAAGATCTTGATTCCATAGTTGTTGAAGATAAATATCTTTATTTAACCTTTTTTCTACCCTATTCAATAAATAATCTTGTATTTGATATTGAAGAGGATAGAAATGTTTTAATAATTGCAGGAAATGATATTTCCTTCTATAAAGAATTTCATTTTAAAATCCCAGTTAAAAAAGAAAGTTTAGAAGTTACACACAATAATAACATACTTGAATTAAAGATTGAGATAAAATAAGATATCTATGAATAAAGTGAATGTTGCAAGAAATATAAGAAACATAATAATTAGTACACCACACCCAAAGGACGTATCAATAAAAGCATTAACTGATTGGAAGTTTCCTGTTGGTGATACCTATCATGTACATAGACCATCAGAAGTTATGCTTGTAACCTATTATAAAAATGAACCAATAGGTGTTGTTAACTATTTTGTTGAAAATAAGAATATAAAAATTGGGCTAGTACAGGGGGTTAAACTTGGTGAAAGTACATCCAGGTATGAAAGACCATGGACTGAGCCTGTTTTTGAAGCACTAATTTTTGCATCAACCCCTTTTATTAAGCAAGGCTATGAATTGAAGTTTAATGAATCATTGGTCCATGAGATAAAAGGATGGAAGGAAACTAGAGGCGTTTTTAAAAAAGAAGAAATAAGACTTGAAAAGCAATTAGAAATACTGGAGAGCCAATTTCTCACCTCTACTCACAAAAACGAACTTACTGGAAAAATAAAAGATATTAAACATGAACTTAGAATGTCACAAATAAGAATTAACCATTATACTAATATGCTTGGAGTGTATGGGACAGTAAGAAACATGTATTTTGATGAAAAAATATATATTCTATCATCAAAGAAACCAAGAACAGCAAAGATAATAACTAGATTTGAAGAGCATCTAAAGAAAGCCTTTGTTCCAAACAAAGAACCAAAACCCATAAAAAAGGTTGAACGAAAGCCAAAACCAAGAAGAACATTAAAATTATAGTTATTTTTTGAAGGTTATTCTTTTATTTATTAAATAGTTCCAAAAGAAAACAATAATTATTGCAATTATTTTTGCAAATATATACCAAACACCTATCTCTACAAATACCTTTAAAATAATTAGGTTTAACAATAATCCAATAAGAGAAATGATTGTGAATTTAGTAAACTGAAGGTGTATTCTTTTTGTGTGCTGTTCCTTAAACGTATATGTTTTTTGTAAATAAAATGAAATCAATAATCCTGTACAATAGGAAATGGTTGCTGATACTAGATAATTAATATTTAAAAATTCAGTTAATGCATACAATAGAAGTACATCGACTATTGTTGCAAATAAAGATATGGTTGCATAATCAAACATCAATTCAATTCTTTTAAAGAAAGGTAGTTTACTTAATATTTTTTTAATATATTTTATTATCATTATTACTCATTTTTTTTAATTTTAATAAACCAAAATAATACCCATAGATCTTTTAGGAAGGAAGTTATTGTTTTACAAAAATTTATGGTTGTGTTCTTTTGTTCTTCCCAGGCAACAGGAATTGATTTAATCTTATATTTATATATTTTTTCAGAGATGATAAGCAATTCCATATCCCCTCCAAATTCATTATTTTTCAGGTGCTTTTTAATTAAATTGTATTTATCATGTTTTATTGCTTTGAACCCACATTGGGAGTCTTTGTAGCTTGTATTAAATAAGATTTTTTGAAGAAATATAAATCCCTTTCCAATAAGATTTCTTAAAAAGGTTCTTTTTGTTTTTGAACCAACAGAATATCTTGAGCCAATAGCTATATCATAACCATCTTCATTAATTACTTTTATTAATTTTGGAAAATAGGTTATGTCTGTTGCTAAATCCGCATCCATAAAAGAGATAATATCATATTTTTTGTCTGCTTTGTTCCAGGATGCTTTAATTGCTCTCCATTTACCTTTTTTTTTAAGAGATATGCAATTAATATTCGCGTATTCTTTAGTAAGACCCTTCGCAATCAAGTAGGTATTGTCGTTTGATGCACTATCAACAATTTCAAGTGTGAAATCAAATTTTTTACTAATTAGATAATTATATAATCTTGCCATCTTTTTTTTTAATTCTTCACCTTCATTCCTTGCAGGAATTGTAACCAGTAATTTCATATAATCTTCTGCCAATTGATTTATTTTTTTAGTTCAAATATTGTTATTTCATTTCTTGAAAAGTTTCTCATTTTAAATCCCCAAACATAGGTTCCCTGGTTAACATATAATTTCAGATCACCAATCTCGTATAGCCCTCTGAAATAGGGATTAAATAGGTATTCAATTAGGTTCATTGGAAAAAGTTGTCCAGCATGGGTGTGCCCTGATAACATTAAATCGTAACCCTTTTCACTTGCAATATCTACTTCCTGTGGCTTGTGATTTAAAAGAATGTTATATTCATCTTTATTTATATCTATATTATTTAATGCATCATTAAGATAGGTTTTTGTATCCTTGTCTTTAATACCAGTTAACGTAATTCCATCTATTGAATAGGTTTCATTATTTAATGTTATGATATTTGTTTGATATAGAATATTATCTACAATTTCATCCCCAACCATAACATCATGATTTCCATAAACAAAGAATACAGGGATATTATAATCATTAACAATGTTTACTGTATCTTCTGAAATTTTTCCTGGGTAATCAAAAAAGTCCCCTGTAATTACAATAAAGTCTGGATGTTTATTTATTGCTTTCAAATAAATTTCATTGAATCTGGTTTTTGAGTGAGCACCAAATAAATGAATGTCTGATAATTGAACCAATCTAATATCCTGTTCTATTTTTGGAGATGTAATAATAATTGTTTCTTCCTTGTAGCTTAGTGTGTTTACATAGGAATAGATGCTTACAAAAAGAGTGAGTATGATTACTGCATATCCTAGATATTTATAATATTTTTTCTTAAATCTAAATAATAATCTGATTAGTTCTAGGAGAATAGTAAATATCATGAAATAAAGCATTGTTCCAATTAACAGATACGCTAAATAATATAAGGTAATTGTAAATCTTGTGTTTAATGTTTGTTGTATAATTAATGATATTGGTAACAAAAGAAATATACTTATAATTAAATACAATATTCCTTTTGTGTATTTTAAATTAAGGTATTTAAATAATCTTTTGAACGAAAATATAGTTAGTGGAAAATAAACAATTGCCAAAACAATTATATCAATTAGATAATTTATAAAATATTCATTCATAATCAACAACTCTTTCTGTTAGGAATAGGAATGGAATAATTTAAATAACTTTATTTTGCCTAGCAATCCATTAGTTTATAAATCTTTATTTATTATATCTAATTAGATATAAAGATTTATGGATGTGATTTTATGCCACCATTTAGAAGACAAAAAACAATAACGCCAAGTAGATGTGCACGAAAAGCAAAACCCACAAATAGAGAACCAAAAAAACCAACCGGTGCATTTGGTAGTGCAAAAGGAAGTATAGTTAATACACACTATGCAAAATAGATTAATTACATATTTTTAATAATCTTTTTCCAATTTTGTTTACTTGCCTAGACAAAAACATTTTGTAGAGTGTTTCCTGTGGATAATAGGCTTTTTTCATTTTTTTTCTAATGCGCTCTAATTTTTTTGTAGGACCATAGAATGTAATTTGATTTTCTACAACCAGTAGGTGTGTTAAATAATTTGCAGATAATGTGCTTGAAATATCTGATATGGTTCCAAACTCAACAAGAATTTCATAATTTTTTTTAGCTTTTGTTGATCTTAAAAATCCTTTCCCAAGAGCATATGTGTTGTATATATGTATTCCAGTGTGGCTTGCAAGTGTGTGAACCATTTTTTTACACAGTTTAAATTCATCAGAGTTCTTTGGATGATAGGTAGATCCTTTCATTTCATATTTTCTTCCTATTCCTGTGTGCAGGTCAATTAATATTGCTTCACTATAACCTTCTGTAACTTTAGAAATTACATTTGAAAATACTTCATTAGATTTTTCTGGAGCGATTCCTGAATAGTTTACTCCTTTTGGGTATAGATTTTGTCCTACTACTCCAGCCTCAACAGCCTGTACAATTCCATTTTTTATAACTGACTTTAATATGGTTGTATATAATTTATAATTTTCATATAATCTATTTTTTCTAGGATTCCCAGAAACAAATATTTTTTCATTTGTTTTAATTATTTCTAATATTTTTGGATTTATTTTAATATTATTAAAATCTTCACAAAAGTTTCTATTAATATCCACATTATTTTCATTTACTCTTCTATTATTATTTAATCCATATGGATTTAGCGCATGAATAAACATAATGGATGTACTTTCTTTTAATTTATCAAAATATCTATCAAGAAACATTAATTGAAACGCAGAACCAATGTATCCTTCAACACCATGGGTTCCTGATACAAATATTAAAAGCTTATCTTTTTTTTTAGTTTCTGAAATTGCAATATCACAGGTAAGTCCATCAATTATTTCCTCAGAAGATAATTGCATTCCTTTTTCCATTGTTTGATTAATGAATTTATCTCTTGCTTCAAAATAATCATTTGAAAAATATTTTGTATAATCTTTTTTTTTCATTTTGGGTAATTTTAATATGTTCATAATAGATTCACTTCACTCATAGATTTTGATTATTTCAAAATTATCTCTGAATTTTTCTGTTTTTGATAAATGTATTGGTTTTGGTTGCCCTCCACCAGTGATTCTCTTTTTATCAAACTCATCATAGCCACCCTGCTTCACAATTGATAATACAGGTGGATCCAATCTTCCAAATTCTTCTCTCATTTGCCTATAATCAGAGATGTATTCTTTTAGAGTTTTATCAAGAAGTTCTTTGAATCTAATTGCAAGTTCATCATCTAACTGGCTTTCAGGAAATAGTTCAATCAAAACTTCATATCTTGGCTTCTTGCTTGGGTCTTTAATATATGGTAAGAATGTAAACGATTTAATTTTTATTTCAATTTCCTCAATTACCTTATACATTATTGAAATTAATATATTTTCATGTGCAAGCTCTCCAGCTATGTTTAGATAATTATCACGATCAACAAACTCAATTAATGGTAGTTTATGTTTGTATCCTGTTACCTTAACAATATCTCCCATTCTGTACCTATAAAGACCTTCTGTTGTTGTGATTATTACTTCGTAGTTTTTTCCAACTTCAAGCTTATCAATTGTTATTGGATTTCTATCCTTTTGGTTTTCTCTTTTTTCAATAAATTCAAAAAAAGTTACGTGTGCAGGAATTATTCCTGCAATCCCTTCTTTTTCAAGACCAAGGGATAATCTTCCTTCAGAAGCATATATACCAGGATCTCTAATTTCAATATCCTTTCCTATTTTTTCTTTTAAAGTATCAAGATAATGTAAGTTAAACTTTGATTTAATGCATCCAATTAAACAAAGATTAGGCCAGATATCTATTGGTCTAAAAGAAGAAAGTTCTCTAAGTTCTTTTGCTCTTTTTTCCTCTCCTTTTTTCTCAAGTTCGATTATTAGTTCTTCCTTGTGTTCTGCAACGTAGTCTAAAAAAAGAATTGCTTCAATGGGAGATGCAAACGCAAATTGGGTTATGTTACTTATGAGTGCGTTTATTGCAATTTCTTTACTTTTTTTATCAAAATCAAAAATATTATATGTTTCTGATGGAATAACAACCTTACTTTTCACATACCAAGGTGCTTTTGCAATTAGATATCCGGATATACTTCCACAGATAATTCCTGCGCTGGTTCTTCCTTCAATATAGGGTCCAGCAAAATACAATGTCTTTCCTTTAGTCACATTTAAATGATCCTTAAGAACATACACACTCCAAAGATATAATTCTCTTTTGAAGTTTTTCATTCTGTCTTTTGTTACTGGAATTAGTTTAACGTGTGATGTGGTTCCTGAGGTGGTTGCTAGAAAAATTACCTTATCCTTTGTTAATATGTTTTGTTCTCCATCTTTTATTTTTTGAATAAATGGAATTATGTCTTCATAGGTAATCAATGGAACTTTTGTTTGGTATTCTTCAATTGTTTTAATGTGTGCAAAATCATACAATTTTCCATAGTTGGTTTTTTTATTTTTTTTAAGAATTTCATGTAATATACTTTTTTGTATTTTAATGGGGTTAGCTAGGGCTACTCTAAACTCATTAAGATACTTTAATGATCTAAGAGGTCCAGCAAGTGTTTTAAGTTCTATGGATTTACCAAGATCATTAAATTCTTCTTCATCAATTTCAAGTGTGTTTTCATTTGTGTGCGTTATATCTTCTGCCATGTTTGTTTAATCCTTTTTTTAAAAATAATTGTGATGGTCCTGCCCAGATTCGAACTGGGGATCTCCACAATGTCAATGTGACGTCATGACCACTAGACTACAGGACCAAATTATGATATATGGAAATAGATTAGAAAGATTTTTATAAGCTTATTTTTTTTCAAATCTATTAACAACATGCGTTTCTATTCTTTTTCTAAATATTAATATAATGGTTGCACAAATAACTATGACTCCTAATAAAACAATTCCAAGAGTATAGTTTGTGCTTGCGATTGAATTTCCTGCTACTATGAACAAAATGATTGTTGGAATTCTACCTATTATGGATAGTAACACAAATGTTTTATATTTAATATTAGTTAGGCCTGCAACATAGCACATTGCATCAGGAAATAATGGAACTAGAAAGAAAAGAAATAAAATTACATTTAATCTTGTTCCTGAATAGTTGTCTAATTTTTCTATTGCATTTTTTGTAATTATTTTAATTACAAACGGTCTTCCAAATAATCTTGCTAAAAAGAAGGCAATTGTTCCACCAATGAAAAATCCAATTAGTGCGTAGCAAAACGCATGTATCGCTCCAAATGCAAATCCACTAGCCACAATTACTGGTATTTGGGATACAAATGCAAGCAATACAATTATTACAATTAATCCAATCATAATAAGTGGAGCAAATACTCCAAAAGATTGGATGGTTTCCTTTGCTTCTACCCCATTTTTAAAATAAGAAAGTAAACTTGATCCTAAATAGAATGTAATTGCAAGAATTATGATTATAATTATTACTACTTTAATTAATTTATTTCTTGCTTCCTTTGAGTGAAATAATTTCATAATTTATCAATCTTTAATTCTTTAAGTAATCTACAGGATGCACAAATATCTTGACTGGATACATTATTACAAATCTTACATTTTCTAAGTTTGCTTTTATTGTGATTGTTTGTGGTTATCTTGTCTATATTTATTACATCTTTTATCTTTAAGAATGATCTTATTAATGAAAATTTACTTCCTGGATAGTTTACTTCTGTTTCATTTAAAAAAGTTCTGAATATATTTCTTTTAGCTTCAGAAAAGAAAGGACAATTGCAATCATGAAAAGGTATGTTATTGTATAGAGCATAGGCAGCAATTTCTTTTTCAGGAGTTAGATATAATGGTTTAATTCTTGGTCTTATATCTTCTCCAAGATCAATAATTCCTGCAAGTGGTCCTGTTCTGAATAGTCTAATTGCATCATTTGTAAACATATTCATTAGAACTGTTTGTGTCTCATCATCAAGATTGTGTCCTGTTGCAACCTTTGTAACCTTTTCTTTTTCTGCAAGTCTATTTAATGTATCTCTTCTTAAAACTCCACAATAGGTGCAAAGAGTTCCTTCCTTTTTATTGTATTTTTCTGCAATTTCTCCTGTTGATATTCCAAACTCTTTTTTATGGGATGATGAAACTAATTTTATTTTTTCTTTTTTACAAAAGGTTTCCACAACTTCTCTTGTTTTATTTGAGTATCCTGGAGTTCCTTCATCAACAAACAACGCACACATTTTTATTCTTGATTTTTTATAAATTTTATTCATAAGATAGAGAAGAACCATTGAGTCCTTTCCTCCAGAAGTTGCAATTCCAAGATAGTCTGTACTTCTAACCAGGTTATACATTCTAATTGTTTTTCTAAATCTTTTTTCAAAAAAATCATTAAAGTGATGAATACAAAGATTATGTTTACCATAAGCAAGATAAATTACAGCTAGGTTCTTGCACTTATTACATTTAATAACCATATTCATTCCTTTCATTTAAAACTTAATTATATGTAGTATTTCTAGTTCTGTTTTCTTTTTGATTACTTCAGAGATTGGAGTGAATGTTCCATTTATCTTAACAAGAACAATTTCTGGACTTATGTCTAGCCCAATTAGAATTTCTTTAATTGTTTTATTGAAATCCTCTTTCGTTATTGTGATTTTTTTAATTCTCATGAAATATCAATCAAAATCCCTATATTTTTGGAAAATAAGCTCAATTCTTGCTTATCTAAACTAATTATATATAAACCCTTTGTTTTATTAATTATATATGATAATGAAACAATTAATTAAATAACGTTTTTTAATTGGTTTCTTTATATATCTTATATATAGAAGTGTATTAGATAATAAATAAAAATGGTGTGATTATATGACAACAGCAACAAGATATATTATGCAAACAATCCAAAATGAATATCATAAGAAGAAAGATGCAAACTATGATTATAAGAAAGTTTATTTCGAAAAACTTATTAAATTCAGACACATGGATGGTTCAATTATTAGAATGGAAAGACCAACTAACCCAATTAGAGCAAGAGAATTAGGTTACAAAGCAAAGCAAGGTTTTGTAATTGTTTTCGTTAAGGTTAGAAAGGGTTCAGGAATAATGAGAAGACCAACAGCTGGAAGAGATCCAAAAAGAATGGGTGTTAATAAACTTACTAGAAGAATATCAATCCAAAGAATGGCTGAACAAAAAGCAGATAGAAAGTTCCCAGGTCTTGAAGTATTAAACTCATACTATGTTGGAGAAGATGGACAACAAAAATATTTCGAAGTTATACTAGTTGATCCTAATCACCCAGCAATCATTAATGATAAAAACATTAATTGGATAGTTTCTGAAAAACATAGAGGAAGAGCATTTAGAGGGCTAACTTCTTCAGGAAGAAGAAATAGAGGCCTAATTAAGAAAGGAACTGGTCATGAAAAGAATGGACCATCAAACAGAGCTAATCTAAGAAAAGCAAAGTAAATAATAAAAGAGGTTAAACTAGGATGGATTTAGGATTTTTAATTGCAAATACATTTGAGCAAACAATTTGGATTGTTCTATTAATAGTTTTTGCTTTAACAATCTACACCTGGTCAAAGGGCCAGGTTGCAAACAAAACATTTGCAGTAATAATTACAATCCTTCTAGTTTATTTGATTTTTATTAAATTTATGGAGCTTGTTTGGCTTGTTGCAATTTTTGTTATAATTTGGTGGATATATAGTTCCGATCTCAAGAAATGGTTAAAGGATAATGTTAAAATATAAAGGAGAAATGATGAATTGTGTTTGACTCATTTTCATTTATTATAATAGTTATTCTTTTGTTTATTTCTGCACAATATAATTTTAGTATAATTGCTGCTTTTATTCTTTTAATTTATTTTTTATGGACTCCATCCTGGTGGAATCTTATCCTTGTGGGAGTTTTTGTTTTCAGTATAGAAATGACAGGGGGTTCGCTTGCGGGCTCTGGATATTTAATTGCAGTAATATTGCTTGTTGTTCTATTGGTTTCAAATATATTTATTAAGAAAAAACCTAAAGATGAATCAGAACCAGATTTTTCTGATTTTTCAAAATTATTTGGTGGCGGAGGAGGAATGTAAATGGGTAAAATAGTTAAACCAAAAAAGCTAACAAGAATGGAAAAGCTTATAGCTATACTTAAGGAAAAGAAAGAAAAAATCATTCATCATGAGGGAATTATCAAAATTGAAAATAAAAGAATTTTTGATAAATTAAAAGAATCAGTAATTGCGAAGGCTCACCCAACAGAATTTATTAAAGGTTCAGGGTATATTAAGCAAATACTTTTGTTAAAACAAAATAATACTATGAGGTATTCAACAGGTAAATTGGCAGCATATGTTTTCAAGAAAATTCCTGAATTAAATACTCCAGAAGTTGTTAAGTGTATTCTTATTGCAACTGGAAATCCAATTTTTACAAGTGAGAGCGTAAATAAAATGGTTGCAGAAATATTTGATAGCGAAATTCCAAAAGCAAAAAGAAAAACGATTATATTTACATTAATAAGAAGTATAAGCAAAAAGAATCATGGATATCTTTTAGATTAAAGTTTGTTTAGTATATTTCTATTTTCTTCTAGAATGTCCTTCATTATTTTTGTGAGTCCAGTAAGCTCGGCTTTTATATCATCTATTTTTGTTTCAAGCTCACTTATTTGTTTTTCAATTATTTTCGTATCATCGGAAGTATCAAATGAGGAAATGGGCTCTGATGAACCTGCCTGGGTTTCTGATTTTGTGAATTCTTCCTTTGTGATATCCACTTCGTGTTTATTATTAATATCATTAACTTCTAAAGTAGTGTCCTTGAGTTCTTCTTCATGTTTATTTGATGAAACTGGGTTTGAGATGTCATCTAGGTTTACATAGTTTGGCTTATTTGCTTTTGGGTTATCAATTATTTTTTCAGTAACTGTGGATTGTGTGTTTGTTTTTGGATTGTTAATTATTTTTTCAGTAACTGTGGATTGTGTATTTTCCTCTTTTTCAATCTTAACTTCGGGTGTGGATGTTTTTTTCTTGGAATTCAAAATCTCATTGTAATTTGATTCAATATCTCCTTCATCAACACCTATGTCTCTTAATGTTGAAAAAATGGTTTCCTTGTCAACATTTACATCCATTAACTCAGTTATTGTTTCAATAATTATTTTTTTATCAACCATTATTAATCATCCTGTCCTCTAAATACAATATAAACATAATATGTTAATTATTAAAAATGTTTTGTTTTAAATATAGATTGGAATATATTATATACTATCTATAGTTAGAATTAAGAACAGGACGCAGAGAAAGAAATATGATCTCATTAAACACATGGAACACATTATATGAGGGTAAATATGGTAATTCAGAATATTCTATATTATATCAGGATGATATTTTTGTTTCATATCTAAAGCTAAGAGATCAATCTAATGTGCTTGTTCAGGTCTATAAGGTATTTCAAGCACAGGGAGATATTGAAATATTTAATTCAACCCTACCCTATCCAAGCATACTCTATGAAAAGCATTTTAGTGTTGGAGAAAATAATACATTTAAATACTTTTTTTTGAACACAGAAACAGAGTATATTGAATTAAGCACTTTATCCTTTTATGTGGATAAAAAAATGCAAGAATTAAACAAAAGAGTAAGTTCAGTAATATCAATTGTTAAATCTTATAATATTAAACTAACTTCGCTAAAATTAGCATCTGAAGATTCTCGTAATTATTTTTTTTCAGATCCAGGAGTAATTAAGGTTTTGTCTAATCTTCCTGCATCCTTGGATTTTTCAAAAACAACTGGTCTTGATAAACTAATAATGGGAACTAAAAACGAAGTTTTAGTAACTACCTCTCTAGATTTACAAAAATCAGTTACTGTTTTGGGTGGTAGTTTTGATCAAAGAATCTATGCACTTAAGCTTGTTTGTGAAAACTATCTTTTGTCTTCAAAGACTGTAATAATATTGGATTCCACAAAAACGTTTGTTACTTTAGCATACCCTCAATCGGATCTGAAGATACTATCTGATTATAAACTTAAAATGGATCCCTTTGGATTTCCTGTTAAACCTATTGAAACTTCAGAAATTAAGATTCCACTAGGAACAATTCCTCTAAACGCATTTATTAATTTATTCAAGCTCTCTCCTCTTGAGCAAAAAATATTAATGAAAGTATACAATTCAAATTTAATTACTATTAATGATTTAAGAAAGAAAATAATTGCACAGGATATTGATGAAGAGTTTAGTGATTTTGAAAAACAAAGACTTGTATCTAAGCTTATTTTGCTTGATAAGAAATATGCAAATAGGTTTGGAGAAATCGATCTTAGTGTTTTATTTGAACAGAGGTATAAGCACATAGGTTCTGTTAAGCTTCTTTCAGTTGATTCTGATGATCCTATTTATCCCTATTTTGTTTCCCAGGTTATTAATAATTTATCATTATTAGTTAGGGAGGATATTCTTGTAGTTCTTCCAGAGTCTGCTGACATATTTAATAATCTGTTCATAGGTAAAGATGTTATTGATAGACTACGTGCAAATCCAAGAATATGTGTCCTTTTGTCTTCTAAACACTTGAATGATTTCTTTGATGGTAAGTTAACTGACGTAACAATCACTATGGTAGACGATAATGATGCGGTTATACGCTATCCAAATAGGGATCCATTAAGATTGCTATTGAGACCAACCCTCACATCAAGTAATGTGAGTTATAAACAAGTGGAGAGTATACTTTCCTAAATACAATCTTTAAGGAAGAATAATATATGAAACCAATACCATTTACATATAAAGCTATTGAAGACAGGTGCGTAAGCATTTGTAAACAAATAACCAAATCAAAATACAAAGTGGATTATATTGTTGGTGTCTCTGTTGGTGGTTTATTTCCTGCAATACATTTTGCAAGACTTCTGGATACTAAAAATCTTGTAAGCATTTCGGTTTGCTCCTATGATAGGAAAACAAGAAAGGAAATAAAGGTTGTTAATCTTCCTGATAAAAAATTATTTAAAAATAAGAATGTTCTAATTGTTGATGATATCCTAGATAGTGGAGCAACAATTAAGTTTCTTTTAAAATTATTTAAAGAAGAATATTTTGCAAAAGCTGTTAGGTGTGCAACTATCTTTGTAAATGAGAAAAATGGTTTGTTTTATCCTGATTATTATGATCAAAAAGTAGCTACTTGGGTTGCTTTTCCTTGGGATAGATTTGAAAAATGAATTTAGGTTCATTTATTCACTGGTTAGTGGTTTATTCATCTACCCTAGAAGGCCAGATTAGCCGAAACCTTTATATATGTGAAAAACTATTATATTTATATAGCTTTTGCTTTTTTTAAGAAAAAATAAAATGTGTGGAATGGGTTAGTGTAGTATAACTAAAATTTGATTATTATTTTAATATTTTTTATTTAGATTCAACGCAAATGATTCTAAATTTATTCAAATCTAAAAAACTAGAGGTGTTATCAATGGTAAAGTGTCCAGAATGTAGTTCAGAAAACGTACATAGAGATCCAAAAACCGGAGAGTATGTGTGTAAAAAGTGTCATGTTGTTATGTCAGATGATCAAATTGATATGGGTAAGGATTGGAGATCTTTTGAAAACTCAGACAAACAAGAAAATGTTGGTACAGGCTCACCAATGAAATATACAAAGATAAACAAGGGTCTTGAAACCATGATTGAAAGATCAGGAAGAGATCTTAGAGGAAATAAGCTTTCAACTAAGTCAAGAGCACAGATGTATAGATTAATTAAATGGCATAAGAGATCATCAATCTCAAATTCAATGCAAAGAAATCTATCAATTGCTTTAACTGAGCTTAGAAGAATTGCATCATATTTAAATATTCCAAACGCTTTAATTGAAACAGCTGCTCTTCTCTATAGAAAGACTGTTGAAAAAGGATTAATTAGAGGTAGATTAATTGAAGCTGTTGTTTCTGCTGTTCTATATTCTGTTTGTAGAACCTATAATGTTCCAAGAACATTGAATGAGATGGCTGAAGCATCAGGTTTAACAAAGAAAGAAATTGGAAGAACTTATAGATTCATTGTTAAGGAGTTAGATATTTCAGTTCCATTAACAGATCCAACATATTATATCTCAAGATTTGTTTCTGTTCTTAATCTTTCAGCTGAGGTTGAAACAAAGGGTAAGCAAATAGTTAAGAAAGCAATCACATCAGGTTTAATCTCTGGAAGAGGTCCAACTGGTGTTGCTGCTGCTGCTGTTTACATAGCTGCTCTGATGTCAGGAGAAAGAAGAACACAGAAGGAAGTTGCTAATGTTGCTGGAGTAACAGAAGTAACCATAAGAAACAGATACAGAGAGCTTAAAGCTAAGCTTAAGCTTAAGGTAGATGCAGATCTTTAAAGGTCTGCATGATTTTATTTTTTTAAAAACTTTTTTTAAGATAGTTTGGTGGTGACCTATGCAGGATAATGTTTATGATTTAGTAATTGTTGGGGGAGGTCCAGCAGGGCTTGCTGCTGCAATCTATGCAGGAAGATACAAGATGAACACAGTTGTTATCTCTGGATCTCTTGGAGGAACAATTACTCTTGCGCACATGGTTTGTAATTATCCTGGATTTATTGAAATATCAGGAATTGAACTTATGAATAAAATAACTGAACAGGTAGAAGCTCTAGAAGTTCCAATCTACTATGAAAAGGTTATGAAGATTGAAAAAGAAGGAAATACATTTATTGTAAACACAGACACAAGAACACTTAAGGCATCCAAGGTAATTCTAGCTCTTGGAAACACAAGAAGGAGTCTAGGCCTAGATAAAGAAATTGAATTTATTGGAAAAGGAATATCCTATTGTGCAACCTGTGATGCTGGTTTTTTCAAAAACAAAGTTGTTGGGGTTGTTGGTGGAGCTGATGCAGCAGTAACCTCTGCTTTAGTTCTTGCAGATGTAGCTAGCAAGGTTTATCTAATCTATAGAAAAAACCAATTAAGAGCAGAACCTTCATGGGCTGACCTTGTAATTAAAAATCCAAAAATTGAAATATTGTACAATACAGAAGTAACTGAACTTCTTGGAGAAACAAAGCTAACAGGAGTGAAATTCCAAACAGGTACAGAAAAAGAACTGGATGGTTTATTTGTAGAGATAGGATCAGTTCCAAACACAGATATGCTAAAGAATCTAAAGGTGGATCTTGATAATCATGGATTCATCAAGGTTGATAGATCCCAAAGAACTAATATTCCTGGGCTTTTTGCAGCAGGAGATATTACTGATTCAACTGATTTAAAGCAGGTTATTACCTCAGAAGCACAGGGTTCTGTTTCAGCTTTTGAAGCCTATAAAGAACTTAAAAAAGAGTAAATCTACATAAAACAATATCTTTTAAAACCCAATTAAAGTATATATCTAATGGGGTTAATAGTTAATAAGAGGTAATCAATTATGAATGATGTAAACACTAAACTTAAGAAGACATTTGAGTCTTTAAATAAGAATCTATATAGAACAAACAAAGCTCTTGAGCTCTATGCTCCTGTTTCTGAAATATTTAATTGCATAGCTAGTGATGTTAAGGAGATAGAAACCTTGTTTGAGAAAAATAAGCATCTTGAAAAGGAAATTGAAGATGAGATTAAAAAAAGAGAGCTTATTTCACTTTACAAGAAAATGCATGCTGTTGTTTCCCAGGTTAAGGATGAAATTGATTATTTGTACAAGGATATGAATGATGCAAATAGATTCCTTGAGAATTTTAGATGCTATAGAACATATATTTTCCAAGATTCAAAGAAAACACAGGATTTTCTAAAAAAATTAATTGAAACATTTTCTGTTGAAAATTTTACATTAAAGTTTAATGTGGTTGGGACAATAGATTTAGCAGACGTTGCTAACAGGGTTCAAGGTAAGAAGACTGGAATTGACATTGTGTTCCCTTCGGATAACATAAACCTGATTTTTGAAGAGGTTCTTAAATCTCAAACAAACAAATTTAGATTAATTACTGAAAAAATTGCTATTTACTTTGAAAAAGAAAACATAATCTATATTGAAGGCCCAAGTCAATCAATTAAGTTTGCTGACGGGGATGCAAAGCAATTTAATGCTCAGGTTTTAGAAAATTAAGTTATTAATTTTCTTTAATTTTTTTTTCTTTTTTCTTTTTATCTAAAATATATTTATAAATACATTGTCTTACCTTATTTATGACTTATAATCTAAAGGAAATAAAGTTATGGAAAACCTAGTTAATATAATAGATCAGCCAAACTGGAAGATTCTATTATTTGATGTTGTTAAGCAAAATGATTTTGATATCTGGAATGTGGATATAATTAGATTAACAGACTTATATCTAAAGAAGATTCATGAACTAAAGCAGGAGAACCTGCTTGTTCCAGCAAATGCTCTTCTTGCAGCTGCTATTCTTCTTCGCCTAAAGGCATACTCTCTTAAGCTAACATCAATTGATGATGAACCTCTTAGGATTCCAACGGATGAAGATATTTACAACCTAAACACAATTAGTTTTAATAATTCAATTAAGCTAAGAGAAGGCCAGGTATCATTGAATGATCTAATTGATATAGTTGATACCCTAATGAATAGGCCTACAAAAACTAATCTTACAAGGCAAATAAAAGAAAAAGAGGATGCTGTTTTCGTTCTTCCTAGAAAATCAATAGACATTACTGAAAGAACAGATAGATTATTTTCTATTCTTAGGGATGAGATTGATCAGGAGGGTTGTCTAGTCTTTTCTAAATTACAGGAAAGAACAAAGGATCCATTCGAGATTATTGAGTTTTACTTTATGCCTCTTCTTTTTTTATCCCAGGATAAGAAGATAAATGTTTGGCAGGATGATTTCTTTTCAGAAATATTTATTAAGGTTCTTTAACTTAAAAACTAAAGTTTTTTAAATTGTAGTGCTAACATATATTTGAGGTTTTTGATAATGGGAAAGATTAGTTCTAGATTGAAAAGAAAGCTTCAGGTTAGGGCAAAGCACAGTATTAAAAATCAAAAAAAGAATCCTAAAAAAGTAGAACTGTTAAAAAAATTAATAAGAAAGTATAAAACCTAAATTTGAATGATTATGAGTTTTAAAAAATTAAAGGCACAGGTTTCTTTGGAAATCATTATACTAATTGGAATTTTATTGGTTGTTGCAATTTTACTAGCAATAATCTTTTTAGATTTCTCTGATAAATCCATTCAATCAACAACAGATACTATTGGAGGAACTGATGACATAACAGATGATTTTATAAAAGATTACAATACTGCAGTTGGAGTTATTTATATATCTCCTAATTTCGAATCAATTTCCAACTAATCTTTTGTCTTGGCTTTACTATTTTAATCGTTTAAAGACATAATCTTTATATTCTTTATCTATTATATTATTGTTTAATAAATAATATATTGATTAACTATGCCTGAAGAAGAAAAAAAACTAAAAACTCCAAGTGCACAAAGAAAAGATTTGCAAGCGCAGGTTAAGCTTGATCTTGAAAAATTTGATTCTAATTATCTAAAGGGAGCAATAGAAGTAATAATCTTTATGTCTCCTAAATCAATTGGCTTAAAACAAATATATAAGGTTCTTCCTGGAGTTTCTCATGATTTAATTGATATCCAAATTTCAGAACTTATGTATGAATATTCTAGAAGAAATTCAGGAGTATCTATTATTAAAGATGGAGATAATCTAGAAATGGTTGTAAAACCTGAATATTCTTCTTTTAATGTGTTTTCTGCTGGTGCAGCTCTTTCAAAAGGAGAGCTTAAAACCCTTGCATATATATCAATAAATTCACCAGTTATGCAATCAAAGATAACAGGAAAGAGGCCCTATGACCATATTCAGAAGCTAAAGGATTTAAACCTTATAACTGTTGAGAAGAAGGGTAGAAGACATGTTCTTGTAACCACTAAGAAGTTTGAACTATTGTATCCAGATTCAAGAAAAAAGAAAAAATAGCATTGAATTGCATTTAATTTTCTTTATTATATAGCTAACATTTAAATAATCTATTATATATTATTTTTATGATTAGTAATTTAAAATTTTAAAAAAAGGAAAGGAATTATACATGTTTAATAGAAAAGTGTTTCTTAGTTTGCTTATATTAGCAATATCAATTATATTTATTTCTCCATTTTCCTATGCTCTAATTGAGCATGGATCAATGAAGATATTTGCAGTTTCTGGACTTGATTCAGCAATGGAAGCAACATTGAATATTGAAATTCATCCAGGAACAGGTAAGGTCTTAGCAAACATTGATTCGTTAGTAGGGAATACGACTCAGGAATCACAAAAAAATGCAGTTAATGCAACTGATCTAGTGATTGGAAACACAAAAACAAAATTTGATTATATATTTGAAATAAATTCTGGTGCCTATTCAATTGATGGACCATCAGCTGGTGCAGCCATGGCTCTTCTTATGGTTTCTATGTTTAAGGATAAAGATATAGCTAATGATATTAGTATGACTGGAACCATATCCCAAGAAGGATATGTTGGAGATGTTGGAGGAATTTATCAAAAAGCAAAGAGAGCATCAGAAGTAGGAATTAAATTATTCATGATGCCTGCTGGAAATAGGGATCAGGTTGTAACAATAGATGGGAATGTTGAAAAAATTGATTTAATTGATTATGCCTATAAAAACTGGGGTTTGAAGATTGTTGAGGTTCAAAACCTAACAGATGTTCTTGGATATGTTTCAAAGAACATAGATGAAATAAATATTAGTTCTATTCCTGTTGTTAAACAGGATATCTTTCAACCAGATAGATTGGATTACTCAATTGCATTATACCCTATGCGAAACATAACCGTTGGATACGTGGAGGATGCAGAAGAAAATCTTGCAATTGCAAAAGCAAACCTTAATCAAAGTAGTTTAATTAAGGATAAGAGTATTCAAGAAAACATATTAGCTATAGTAGAAAGCGCAGAAAACGCAATCAATGAGGCGAAAATATATTCTTCTAATAATTATTTATATTCTGCTGCAAATAATTCATTTATTGCAATCGTGAATGTAACAATCGTGAATGAAATATTAAATAATCCATCCATGCTAAGTGAATCATCAACTGTTCTTGATGAAAAAATAAAAGCATTGGATGAAAAAATTAAACTTACTGAAAAGAGAAGCACTCTTTGTTCTCTGGAAAGACTAGAGTGGTGTATTGGTGCTAGGCAGAGATTAACCTGGGCTGAACAGAAGCTTATTATTCTACAGGAAGGAAAAACAAATGAAGCACTAACAAGAGTATCAGACTATAGTTATGCACTTGGATGGATAAAGATTTCAAATGATTTCCTAGATGTGGGAATTACAGACTCTAAATATAAATTTATAGAATCCAGTGTTTTCAAAGCAGAGGCACAGAAGAGAATCATTGATGTGGAAAATAAATTGATTTTATCCACCCCTGAGGTTTCAAATGATCCTGATCTTCTAAGAAGACTAGGAGCTGCAAAAATAAACTATGAAAAGGGTTGGTATGTAACATCCATGTATGATTCAGCAACATCAATGGCTATTATAAATACAAGAGAAGAAAATAATGCAGCTTTTGATGCAAGTGCATTTCAAACAAAATATGATGGTTTAATAGATGAATTAAGATCTGTAAAAGAATTAAATTCTGATAATCATGTGTGGTCAAAAATGTATTTAGATCATGCAGTTTATTTTTATAAATCATTTGAACACTTTGCAGCCATAGATGAAGCAAAAGCAAAAGGAGATATGCAAATATCAAACTCAATTATTAATATGGTAACAGAAATACTTGAGGTTGAGAATGAAGTTCTTGCATATTATAATAGTGCAGATAATTCAGATATAGATGTTATTATTGTTGACATGAATGATGTTAATTTCCCAATATCTCAAAATACAATCATAAAGAATAATGATGATGAACAGAAGGTGTATGTTTATGCTAATGAAAAGTCTTCATCATCATCTAATGTTCTGCTTTATATAATTGCTGCTGGTCTTTTTATAGTCGTGATTGTAACCATAATTGAAGTAGAAAGATTTAGAAAAAAAGAAAAGAAGGTATTTGTTCAAAAGCAGATTGCTCACCTAGACGAAATGTTACTAGAGGGAAGAGTAAGTTCATTTACCTATAAGGAAATGAGAAACAAGTATCTTGAAGAATTAAAGAAAATTAAAGAAAAAGAACTTAGGAAAGATAAGCAGAAAGCAGATCTTAGGATAAAAAGAGAGCACCTAATCGTTTACAAGGATGATAAAAAAAAGCAAGATACAAAAGATAAGAAAAAGTCTACAAAGAAGTAATTTTTACTTTTTTACTTTCACATCCAACACAATCTGAATTGTTGTTGCTGAGAAGCTTCTTATTATTCTTCTCTCAATAATTTTTAATTTTACTTTATTTTCTTTTTCTTTCGTTTTTAATGTCTCTTCTATTTCTTGATAGGGATTGTCCTTTGGAACAAAGTTGTAAATGTGTATTATTCCTCCTGATTTGATTGAATAAATTGCAGAATCTAGAAATAGTTCTGCTGACTTAGGAAGGGGCATCGGGATCCTGTCGAAATAGTTGTTATATTTCTTGGACACTATTTTTACATCACCGAGAACAGCTGTTACCTTATCTTCTACTTTGTTTAGTTTTATGTTTCCCCTAAGGTATTTCACTCCAATTGGATTAAGTTCAATTGCAACAACCTCTTTTGGTTTTGCATTCTTTGCAATTGTTATTGCAAATGGTCCAACCCCTGCGAAAAACACTCCTACCTTCTCTCCTGGTTTAACAAGAGAAACAATTCTTTGTCTCTCAGTGGAAAGTCGAAGAGAATAAAACACTTTTTCAACATCTGTTTTAAATAAGCATCCATTTTCTTTAATTATTGTTTCTTTTCTCTTTTCTCCAAATACATAAGAAAGATCCTGTGTTCTAAAAACACCGTGATGTTCCTTCTTTTTATTAAGAACAACCTTTACATGAGGATGAATTTCAAGATAGCTTTCTCCAATCTCTTTCTTGTATTTCTTTACAATAGTTGGATCAATGTTTGCAATCACTATGTCTCCCACAATATCATAGGATGTGGGGATTTGTGAAACTATTTTAGCAGGGACCTTTTTTATAAGAAGTTGATCTTTAATTGTAGCCCCTATTTTATTTATATTTACTTTTTTGGTTAATTCAATTATTGGATATTTTTTAATCTCACTTGTAATCTTCTTTATAGGTATGATTACATGGGTTGAATCTCTATTTATCTTATAATCAGTTAATAGATTATTGTTTGCTTTAAGTTTTGTGATTACTTTTTGAGCGTCTTTGCTTAAAACCTTAATTGCAATTGCTTTTGTCATATACTTATATTATAAAATTAGTTATAAAAATAGATTGGTAACCAAATATTAGTGAATGTTTGGAATAATTTTAAGCTATGGAATAAAAAATACTTCTCTTTTCCTTATTGTTGGACTTTTCATTTATTATCTTTCATATCTCTATATTGTTAAGTATAGAAAAACAAGAGTAGATTTAAGATTTGTATATTCAATTATTCCTCTTATCTTTATTGGAGTTATTGTTAGGATAATGGGTGATTTGGGTTATCTATCTGCAAAGTATCTTCAATATCCTTTCCTTTTTGGATTATTGGGAGTTCTTTATCTTCTTGTGTTTGAAGTCACCAGACTAATCTCTAGAGAGCATTACATTAAGCACATAACAATTATTGGATTAATTCTTCTTCTACCTTTTCTTATTTGGTTTTTGTTTAGGATAACCCAATGGATATACTTTATTGAAATTATTATTTCATCCTTTGTTCTATTAATCTTTTTCATTTTTATTTATTCAAGAATGAAAGAATTTAATATGTTTAAATCAAGAATAAATAAACTATTTCTTTTTTCAGAGATATTAGATACCTTTGCAACAAGCTTTGCATTAATATTTCTTGGAAAAAGGTTTGTTGAAGAACATTTTTTATCAAGTTTTTTAATTTCAACAAACATAATCCTATTTGTTGTTATTAAGTTATTTATAACTCTTTTACTTCTTTATTTAATTGATAAATTGATTAAAGATGAGAAAGTAAATCACTATCTTAAGCTATTAATTATAATTTTAGCTTTATCAACGGGAGGGAGGGATCTTTTCCTTATTTCTGTAATTTAAAACAAAAGAGGTTATATTTAAATACTTTTAGATATAAATATTATATAATAATCTAGTTTCTTTCTCAGGCTATTATGGTTGAGATTAAACAAATTTTCTTATTGGTTATCCCTATAAGAAAGAAGATGTGCCTCGGTAGCTCAATGGCGGAGCAATCGACTGTTAATCGATAGGTTGTAGGTTCGAGTCCTACCCGGGGCGCTTCTAAAATTTAAATATAAGTAAGTAATAATTCTATTTTGGTATTAATTCTTTATATTTAGTTTTTTTAGTATTTTTTGACAATCTTTATCAAGCTTTGCAAATGCAAACCACCTTTTACCTAAATCTTTAATTGATGCTCCTATGTGATAAATTTGGGTGCTATCAATAATTAAAAATCTATCATGCGTTTTTTTAAACTTTTTAATATTAATTGGATTATATTGTGAATTGTATTTATCTATATCTAATTTTAGTTGTTTTGTTATGTTTTCGGTATATATTGTAATATCCACATTTATATTTACTTTTGTGAATAATGTTAAAACAGAATCATCGATATAGTTATCTATTAAAATTATTGACTTATCTGCAGATTTTATTAAATCAGATATAAATTTGTGTGCATCAAACATTTGTCCATCAAAAAATATCCCTTGATTTTTACTAATTTCTTTATTTTCTATTGCATCAAATATTTTTTTGAAATTGTTATCTGATCTTAGTTGATATTCTAATTGATTTCTTTCTATTGAATCTAATCTAGTAAATATTTCTAGATTTTTTGAGAGAAATCTTCTCATGGAGACAAATGCTCTCATTATTTGAATATTAATTTCAATTGCTCTTTTGCTTTTTAAAATCCCAGATAAACTAGCAATTCCTTGTTCAGTAAAAGCAAAAGTAGAATATCTATTACCACCCCAACCCACACTTGAGGTCACAAATTGTGACCTCAAGATTTCAAACTCCTTTTTAGTTAATTTAAACATAAAATCTTTTGGGAATCTATCTTTATTCCTTCTAACTGTTTGATTAAAAACCTTTGTTTGTACACAATATAATTCAGCGAGATCACTATCAAGCATAATTTGAGTATCTCTAATTTTGTAGATCTTATATTTAATATTTTCGTGAATAATTAAGTTATTCTCAATCACTCTATCACCATATATATTACATAAAAGAGGTGTATATCCTTTTCGGGAGGGTACGTGTCCAAGCAAAACTCCTATTCTTATTCTTTCTATTAATTATCTAAACTAGTTTCTTCTTTTTTCTTTTTTTTCTCAAGATCTGATAATAAATCCTTACCCTTTCTTGAAACAGAAATAATCTTTCCTTTTCTTAAATCCTTATTATTTATTGAGATAAGGGATAGATCTTCAAGCTCTTTAATTGTTTTAGAAGTTGTTGGAAAATTAATGTTTGTATGTTTCGATATTTCCTTAGGAGTTTTTGGAAAAGACAGAGAATATAGAATCTTCACCTTATTTGGAGAAGCAAGCACCTTTCCAAGAGTGTAGATATCAGTCTTAATATTATACATATAATTGACTGTGGCTTTCTTTGGTTTGTTCTTCATAATTGTATGGTTGTTTAGTAGATATATATTATTAGTTATCTATTAGTTAGAGGTTAGTTATATGCTTTATAAATATAATGTTGCACTATATAGTTGATGATGAAAAAGATTGTAATCCTAGTTTCTATATTCATTCTAATCTATTTAGCACTTACCATATTGTTCACAGAATCCCATGAGCAGGCACATCTAGGAATTGATGAAATTTATGGTTGTTCTAATTCATATATTAAATATAGTTTCCTACACTTATCTGGAAACGAATATTCTTTTGGATGTCCATCATCAACAGAACTTGAAAGAAATAGATTGCACTCAGAAAATGAAATCTTTGGATATAATGTGAAAATAATCTATTTTTCTATTCTGTTTATTGGGCTTCTAATATCTATTTCTCTAGTAATTAGTAGAAATAAGTAAAATAAAAGATATACTTCTTTTTTAAAAGCTTATGATACCTTATATATATAGGGTAACTAGATGAAAACAAAAAAAACAAAAAATAAACCATCTTTGAATAAATATTTACAAAAATACTTTGAAAGACATATGATCTTTTCAGTATTATTCATAGCTATAGTTGTAATTATGGTTTATTCTTTAATTAAGCTTATTATGTATGGCCTTTCAGGCCGTATTTTATTGATATTTATATTAAAGGTAATTCTAGTGATAATAATTCTTTTTGTAATTAAATTATTATTGGATATGTTTGAAGAAAAGAAAATAATTGATATGAGGGATTTATAATGAAATTAAATGTTGATGAAAGATTAAAGTTAATTAAAGAAGTTGGAGAAGAGATTCTAACAGAAGATGAGCTTGTAAATAGATTAATTGAGAAAGAAACTTTAACTGCCTATGATGGATTTGAACCAAGTGGAAGAATACACATTGCTCAAGGTTTACTTAGAGCAATAAATGTAAACAAGCTAATCAAAGCTGGGGTTCATTTTAAGTTTCTTGTTGCTGATTGGTATGCACTCATGAATAACAAGATGGGTGGGGATCTTAGTAAAATAAAAACAGTTGGAGAATACTTTATTGAAGTTTGGAAAGTCTGTGGAATGGACATGAAAAATGTTGAGTTTATTTGGGCTTCTGATCTTATGAATGATCAAGCATATTGGCTAATGGTTCTGCAGATAGGTAGACTAAATACGGTTCCTAGAATAACAAGGTGCTCTCAGATCATGGGAAGAACAGAGAATGATAACCTCACTGCTGCTCAAATATTTTATCCTTGCATGCAGGCATCGGATATCTTTATGTTAAATGTGGATATTGCTCAACTTGGAATGGATCAAAGAAAGGTTAATGTTCTTGCAAGAGAGGTTGCAGAAAAGATTGGAAGAAGAAAACCAATTGCAATTCATCACCACATGCTTATGGGGCTAACAGAACCTAAAGATAAAGAATTAACTGGTGTTGATGCAACCATTGCAAAAAAGATGTCAAAATCAAATCCAGATTCAGCTATCTTCATGACTGATTCAAAGGAAGAAATTGAAAGAAAGTTCAAGAAGGCCTATTGTCCTGAAGGAATTGTTCAAGATAATCCAGTTCTTGAATATTGTAAATACATAATTTTTGAGAAGATTGATGAGTTTGCTGTTAAGAGATCAGAAAAGTTCGGTGGAGATGTTATATACAAGAGCTATGAAGACCTGGAAAAGGATTTTGTAGATAAAAAGCTTCATCCAATGGATCTGAAAGCAACATCAGCTCAATACATTAATCAATTTATTGAACCTGTAAGAGAGCATTTCAAAAAAAATGTAAATGCAAAGGAACTTCTTGAAAAAGTAGAAAGCTTCCAAGTAACTAGATAAAATCAAAACTAATTTAAACTTAACTGTACACTAAATATGTACAAACGTCTATAAATAGTGTACAGTTATGTTGAATAAATTATTTACTTCAAAAACAAGAGTTGAATTATTATCTTTACTTCTCTTCAATGATGATAGGGACTATCATCTAAGAAAAATTGCAAAAGTAATAAATGCTCATCCAAGTATTGTTTCAATTGAACTTGAAAATCTATTAACCATTGGAATTGTTACTAAAAAGAAAAAAGCAAATCTTCTGCTTTATTCAATTGATAAAAAATGTGTTTTCTTAAATGACTTGAAAAACATATTTATTAAAACAGATTATTTTGGAACTTTAATTAAAAAAGAACTTACTGCAAATGTAAAATATTGTTTAATTTATGGTTCATTTGCTAAAGGAACAGAAAATAGTAATAGTGATATTGATTTGCTTATTGTATCTGAGATGAAAGAAGATATAGTCTTAAAAATAATCCAAAAGATAGAAGATAGTACTAATCGAGAAATTAATTTTGTACTATGGAATGAAAAAACATTTAAAACAAAAGCGAAGGATAATCATTTATTAAAAACAATCAATCAAAGTAATATTATTATGTTAATGGGAGATGAAAATGAATTCAGACACCAAATCCAATGAATTTTGGGAAAAGATTGTTTTTGATAAAACCCTGGTTGCAAAGGCAATCCTACATGCAGAGAAAGATCTGGAAACTGCAAAAAATGTATTTAAATCCAAAGATTATGATTGGTGTTATTCAATAACCTATAATGCTATGCTTCAGGCAGGAAGATCTCTAATGTTTAATTCAGGAGTGAGACCAATTGGAGAAGGAAGACATGTTGCAGTAATTGAATTTTTAAAATTGAAATATAATAGAGATTTCTCTGATATCTTATTTATATTTAATAAAATGAGAAAAAAAAGACATTTAATAGTTTATGAGGAAGTTGATATTGTTTCAAAAGATGAAGCAGAAAACGGAATAAAAAACGCAGAATTGTTTATTAAGAAGATAAAAGCAATACTTTAATTTATTTAAATACGAATAAAATATTTTCAAACAATAGGATAAGTTCCTATCTTTTAAAAAGAAAACATTTTCAAAAAAAGAGGTGATAATTTGTATAATAAAATGATAAAAGATAATTTAGTAAATATGGATGACTTAAAGAAATATATTACTATATCTAAAGCTGATAAAATTAAATTTGAAGATCTAATTGAAATGCACCCCATGTGCGTTACTAAATACTATTTTTCTTTAATTAATTGGAAAGACAAAAAAGATCCAATTAGAAAGATGATAATTCCTTCTCTTGAAGAACTAAACACAGTTGGTTCATTTGATACTAGCGGAGAAGCAAAAAACACAAAGCTTAGTGGACTACAACACAAATATCAACAGACCGCAATTATACTTTCAACAAACAAATGTTCTGCCTATTGTAGATTTTGTTTTAGAAAAAGATTAGTTGGGCTTCCAAACACAGAAATTATTAAACGATTTGATGAAGCAGTTAAATATATTAAAAATAATAAAAACATTACAAATGTTTTAATATCCGGTGGAGATCCGTTAACACTTCCAACTAAGATAATTGAAACCTTTTTAAAAAAGCTAAGCTCAGTTAAACATCTTAGATTTATTAGAATTGGCTCAAGAATACCTGTTGTTCTACCTGAAAGAATTTATAAAGATAAAAAGTTATTAGCTGTTTTTAAAAAGTATTCTAGAATTGATAGAAGAATATATGTTGTAACCCACTTTAATCATCCAAATGAGATTACAAAAGAAGCAATCAAAGGAATTAGTGCATTATATAACTCAAATATAATAGTTAATAATCAAACTGTTCTAATGAAGGATGTTAATGATAATCCAAAAACCTTATCTGAGTTGATGATGAGATTAACAGGAATTGGGGTTATTCCATATTATGTATTCCAATGCAGGCCAGTTTCTAGAGTTAAGCATCATTTTCAATTACCACTCTATAAAGCTCAGGAAATTGTTAAAAACACAAGAAAATTATTGTCTGGACCAGCAAAAAGATTTAAGTTTGCAATGTCCCATGAAACAGGTAAGATTGAGATCTTGGGTGTGGATGATAAATATATGTATTTCAAGTATCATCAGGCAAGAAATCCAGAAAATGTAGGGTTATTTTTTAAAAGAAAAATAAATAAAACAGCTGGTTGGCTTGATGATTTCTAAAGAGATAATTTAGTTATCTCTTTTTCTTTTTATTTTAGTTATCCAAATAAATTCCTAATTTTTCTTTTTTAGCTAATTGTTAACAACTATTAACAATTGTTAACAATCACTAACATTTATTAATATTTCTATATATAATATTTATAGGTGATATATATGAAAACTTTACTTGATTTACCAACCAACATAAATCAAACCTTGAATATTATTAAAGCAAAAAACAATTTAAAAAACAAAGCAGAAACCATTTCTGTTGTTGTTAGATATTATGCAGAGAATCAATTAGAACCAGAACTAAGACCTGAATTTATAGAAAGAGTCTTACGTGATTCAAAAAAAGATAAAGCATCAGATTACAGAGTATTTAAATCCACAAAAGATCTTAATAATTTTATAAAGAAGAAGGGGAATAAATGAATTTTAGGTTTCATGAAGAATTAACAACCATTTTCGAAAAACTTAATAAAAAGGATAACAAACTATACACCCAAATATTGAAAAAAATTAATGAGATTATGAAATCAGAAAATATTGACCACTATAAAAATCTTTGTTATCCTTTACAACAATTTAAAAGAGTGCACATTTCAGAAAAATATGTTTTGATTTTTCAATATTTGAAATCATAAAGTATAGTTTTGTTTAGATATTTTGATCACAGAGATAATATTTATAATAGAAAATATGATTAACTATGGTGGATAATACATTTAAAATAATTGTTCTTGAGAACGCATACAAACATAAAGGAAAAGCAGATATTAAGTTTGCACTTGGTGCAGTTATATCTAGATTTCCTGAATGGAGAGATAAAAGAAAAGAATTATCAGATATTCTTGCTCCTCTAATCTCAGAAATAAATAGTTTATCCATTGATGAACAGGAAAAGGAAATTGAAAAGCTTGCTCCTGAACTATTGGAAAAGAAAGAAAAGGAAGATAGAAACATATATGCATTCATGCATATCAATCCAGGAGATAAGGTTAAGTCTGCATTTCCACCAGGTCCAGAAAAGTATTTTCATATTGGTCATGCAAAATCAGTTCTTCTTAATTATCTTCTTGCAAAACAATATAATGGTAAGTTCCAATTAAGATTTGAAGACACTAATCCAAGACTTGTTAAAAATGAATTCTATGAAATATCACAGGAGGACTTCAAATGGCTAGGAATAGAATGGGATGAATTAGTTTTTGCATCAGATTACATTGATATGCTTAAGGAACAAGCAGAAAAACTAATACTCAAAGGTCAAGCCTATGTTTGTTTTTGTAATCCTGACAAAATGAGTGAGTTAAGAGAAAAAAAAGAAGCATGTGATTGTAGATTTGCATCTCCTGAACAAAATCTAATCTATTGGAAGGAAATGGAAAGCTATCCAGAAGGGAAAGCATCTCTTAGATTAAAAATAGATTTAAAACATAAGAACACAAGAATGAGAGATCCAACCATTTTCAGAATAATTGATTGCGAGCATCCAAGAATTGGTTACAAGCATAGAAATTATCCTGCCTATGATTTTCAAAATGCTGTTCTTGATGGTTACTTTAATATCACACATAGACTAAGAACAGTTGAGTTTGAAATGGCATCAGAGCTTCATCATTACATTAGAAATAAATTAGGATTATATGATACCTATACCTATGAGTTTGCAAGATTTAATTTAGAAGGAATGCTTGCAAGTGGAAGAGATATTAGAGATAAAGTTAATTCAGGTGAGCTAATAGGCTGGGATGATCCATCTCTTCCAACTCTAAGAGCATTAAAGAGAAGAGGGTTCACTCCTGAAGCAATTAAACAAATGGTAATAGAATCAGGAATAACAAAATCTAGTGGTTCTCTAATAACCTGGGATACTCTTATCAAGTATAATAAGAGAGTACTTAATGATAGTGCAAAGAGATTCTTCTTTATTGCTGATCCAGTTGAAATAAATGTTCTTGATGATCCAAAGAGAGAATATCATTTAAGAGTTCATCCAAATCTAGATTTAGGAACAAGAGATTTCAAATCCAATGGAAACTATTACATTGAAAGATTTGATAAAGATTCATTTAGAGATGGAAACTTTGTTAGACTAATGGATAATATTAATTTCATTTATGCTCAAGATGTAAATCATTTCAGAAGTCAAGAATACATTGATTTTAAGAATGAAGAAGAACCAGACAAGAAGATAATTCATTTCCTTCCTGTTGATGATTCTCAGCTTGTTAAAGCAACCATCTTCAAGCCAGATCATTCCCTTCTAACAGGAATAGCAGAAAAGCACATAGAAGCTCTAAAGGTTGGAGATATTATCCAGTTTGAGAGGTTTGGTTTCTGTAGGCTAGATAGTATAGAAGAAGATAAAGAAAACAAAGGAAAGAAGATATACAACTTCTGGTTTACTCATTAAATAAAGTTGTTATATTTGTTGGACAGTTATGCTTAAAAAAATCTGTGAAGGAATTTATAAAATATCAAACTCATCTAATATCTTTTATTTATCAGAGTTTCAAACTCTAATTGATGCTGGAGATAGAGTTGACAGAGATGAGATTCTTTCTGATTCTATTTCTGTCTTTCAACCAACAGATATAAAGCAGGTTATTTTTACTCATCTACATTATGATCATATAGGTAATTTTGATATTTTTACTAAAGCAAATTTCTTTGCTTCAGGAAAAGAAATAAAAGCTCTAAAAGAAAATAGAGAAGGGAGTATTCTTGATTCTTCTCTATCAAAGATATTTAATTGTAAGATAAAGAATATCTCATCAATCAAGCTTCCTTTTCAGAGATTTCTCATTCTTGAAACTCCTGGTCATACAATAGGGGGGATGTGTATATTTGATAAACAAGAAAAGATTCTTTTTTCTGGAGATACTCTTTTCTTCAATGGCAATATAGGAAGATATGATCTACCAACTTCTGTTCCATCAAGCATGAAACAAAGTTTACAAAAATTAAAAGCAATTGACTATAAGATTCTTTGTCCAGGACATGATTATTAATCCTATGATGATGCTTGGTCACGAGGTTGGGAAAGCTTTAAATACAGATTTTAAGATATTATTTATAGATTGGTGGATTTTATGGATAATAAATTAACTATAAGAAATAGCACAGCTGAATTTTTAATATTTACTTCTCAAGCAGGAGAAGATGGTATTGAAGTGAAATTCGAAGATGAAAATATTTGGTTAAGTCAAAAGATGATGTCAAAATTATTTGAAGTTAATATTGCAACAATCAATGAACATCTAAAAAACATATTCCTTTCAAATGAATTGCACGAAGATTCAGTTATTAGGAAATTCCTAATAACTGCAAGTGACGGGAAAAGATATAATACCAATTTTTATAATCTAGATGCAATAATCTCTGTTGGATATAGAATAAATTCAACCAAAGCAACTAAATTTAGAATCTGGGCTACAAAGATTCTAAAAGAATTTGCAATAAAAGGATACGTTCTTGATTCTGAAAGATTAAAAAATGGTACTTTCTTAAATAGAAAATATTTTGATGATTTATTATTAGAGATTAGAGAGATTAGAGCTAGTGAAAGACATTTTTATCAAAAAATAACAGATATTTATTCCACCTCAATTGATTATAATAAAGATGATGAATTAACAAGAGAGTTTTTCTCAGTAGTTCAAAATAAATTACATTTTGCAGTTCATGGAAATACTGCTGCTGAACTAATTATGACTAGAGCAAATAAAGAAAAAGAACACATGGGTTTAACTACTTGGAAGAAAGTACCTAATGGAAAAATAATAAAAAGTGATGTTGGTATTGCTAAGAACTATTTAAATAAGAAAGAAATTGAATCATTAAATAGAATTGTAACAATGTATCTTGATTATGCAGAAGACCAAGCAAAAAGAGGTGTGCCAGTAACTATGAGTGATTGGTCAAAAAAGCTTAATGCATTTTTAAAATTTAATGATAGAGATATTTTAAATAATTCAGGTAAAGTAACAAACGAGATTGCAAAACATTTTGCAGAAAAAGAATTTGAAAAATATAGACTAGTTCAAGATAAGCTTTTTGAATCTGATTTTGATAAAGAAACAAAAAGACTAATATTAACGAAGAAAAAATAATTCGTTTTTTGTAGTTTGCATCAAATGATGCTTGGCCACGTACCCCCTCCCGAAGGGGATATATAAACAAATAATCATATATTTATAGTGATATTTATGAGTAAATTAATAATAATTACAAGCAAAAAAATGTTTAATTAATAATATATAAATAATGTTTATAATATCATGTAGTTGCTTATAGGTAAGGAAAGTATTTAAATACCTTTTGTTACTTATATATGGTATGCTTGCAAGAAATATTAAACAATTAAGAATAATTAGAACACTTTTAGATAATCCTACAGGGTCTTTAACAAAATATAGAATTGCAAAGATTGTGGGTTGTTCAACACCAAGAGTAATACAAGTTATACACAAACTAGAACAACAAAAATTAGTTACAGGTACAACTGTTATTGACTTAAATAAATTAATAGATTATTATATTAAAATAGATACCCATAAATTAAAAAAATATTATTATCATCTTTCAAATCCAATGAATTTTTTTAAAAAAACAAAACTAGATTATGCTTTTACAACATATATTGCAGAGAATATAGTGAATCATCATTTATTTCCTAATAAGTTTGAATTATACATATCTAAAAAAGATATTATGGTCTGGATGAAATTATTAAAAGATAATGCATTAATAGGAAAAGGTAATTTAGTATTAATTGTTTTAGAAGATGAAAAAATATTAAATGAATCTAAAAAGATTGATAATTATAAAATTGTGTCTATTCCACAATTATTGATTGATCTTAAACGTGAAGGTGGAGTATGTATAGAAGCATATAATATTTTGATAGATAAATATGTACGACAAAAGAGAAACTGATATAAGTTATAAATATTTGAAATCAATAATATCCAAACTACAAGAACCAATTATAATTATAGGTGGATGGGCAACTTATTTTACAGTAAATAAAAACTATAAAAAAGAATTTGGAGTTAATTATATTGGTTCTAGAGATGTAGATTTAGGATTTAATAATGTAGAATCTTTTAAAGAAACAAGCATAATTTTAGAAAAAGAGGGATTTGAATTTATAAGCTTTAGGTATTTAAAAGAAATTAGTTATGAGACAGGTAAAGAATTAACAAAAAAAGAATCTATGATTATTCCAATATATAATATTTTTTCAATGTATATTGATTTAATAATTTCTGCAACTAATTCAAAAATAGAAAAAGAACTTGGATTTGTTCCTGTTGATGAACCTTTAATTAAATTAGTTTTTGCAAGTAAAAAATATAGAACAGAATTAATTGAATTTAGAAAGAAATTGTGGTTACCCTCTCCATACCTATTATTAACTACAAAAATTAATGCTATAGTAAATAGAACTAAAGATCATAAAAGAGTTAAAGATTATTGTGATATTGTTGCAATCTGCTTATATTCTGGAGAAAACACAAACAATTTAACTTTATTTGTGAAAGAGAATGCAATTAAAGAAAGAATATTAAAACTTAAAAAGATTATTAATCAAGATGAATTAAAACAAGTTTCTAACATATTAAGAATAAATATAGATATTGTAAATAAAGTAATAAATAAAATAGTTGATTAATTTAATTGTTTTAAATTTAGTAAAATTTTATATTGCATTACTTCTCATTATATTATATATTCAATATATATACCCCTTTCATCAAAATCTATGTCAAGAAGATTAAGAAGATAATACAGGATATCCTTTCAAAATACGATTATTAATCCTATAGTGTTGCTTGGACAGCTATCCCCTCCCAAAAGAGATATACACCACAATTACTATAATATATCTGGTGATTAGAAGATGGTTGAAAGTAATTTAGTTGTTTTAAATAAAAATAATATAAAACAAAAGATACATATTATTAGAAATCAACAAGTTATACTTGATAAAGATTTAGCTTTGTTTTATAAAGTAGATACTAGAACTTTAAATCAAGCAGTTAAAAGAAATATTTCAAGATTTCCAAAGGAATTCATGTTTAAATTAAATTCAAGAGAAATAGATTTAATGGTATCACAAAATGTGATACCATCCAAGATGTATTTAGGGGGAGCTAGCCCTAGTGTTTTTACAGAGCAAGGGGTTGCAATGATTTCTGGTGTTTTAAAAACTAAAACAGCAATAAATATAAGTGTTAAGATAATTAATGCATTTTGTCATAGAGATTATTGGAAATATGATTCAGTGAATATTGTAATTTTCAAAAATAGAGTGGAAGTAAGGAGCCCCGGTCTTCTGTATCATGGACTTACAATAAAAAAAATAAGAACTGAGCTTGTTTCTGAAAGAAGAAATGAAAAAATTGCTGAATTATTTCATCTTGTTCATTATGTTGAACGATGGGGAAGAGGAATAAATCTAATATTATCAAAAGAACCAGAAACTGAGTTTAAAGAAGTAGGAAGTCAGTTCATAGTTGTATTTAAAAGAAAAATAAGTTCAAAAGAAACTGTGGAGAACCGTTCGGAGAAAAGTTCGGAGAAAAGTTCGGAGAAAATATTAGCATTAATTAAAGTAAATTCTTTAATTACAGCAAGAGAGTTGTCTATTGATTTGAAGATAAGTTCCAGAGCAATAGAAAAACAAATATCTAAGTTGAGATTTGAAGGTAAGATAAGAAGAGTAGGTCCAGACAAAGGTGGGCATTGGGAAATAATATCAAAATAAATTTGATTGATTTTGCTTGGACAGCTACCCTCCCGAAAGGGATATACACCACAATTTCTATAATATATGTGGTGACTTGTGTATGGGATTGAAAAACAAACCAGTTATTTTAGAAAAAGGAACAACAGTGAAATTAAGTGATGTTGATCTTTATCAAGATATTAAAAAGTTAATTTTAACAACTCGTAGTAGATTTGCAATAACAGTTAATACTGAATTATCATTATTGTATTGGCACATAGGCAAAAAAATAAATAATAAGGTTCTACAAGCTAAAAGAGCAAAATATGGAAAACAAATAATAAGTTCCTTATCCAAACAATTAATTCAAGAATATGGTAAAGGCTGGAGTGAACGACAATTATGGTATTGTGTGCGTATTGCAGATATATTTAATAATGAAAAAATTCTGCACACACTGTGTGCACAATTGAGTTGGTCACATTTAAGACTACTTATACTTATTAATAATCCACTAAAAAGAAATTTCTATATTGAACTAACTAAATTAGAAAATTGGAGTGTTCGTCAATTACAGGAACGTATTAATTCACAATTATTTGAAAGAACCTCAATTTCTAAAAAACCAGATAATACTATTAAAAACGAATTGGATATGCTTAATAAAAATCAAAAACTTTCCGAAGATCTTGTTTTTAGAGACCCTTATTTTTTAGATTTTTTAGAATTATCAGATACTTATTCTGAAAAAGATTTAGAATCTGCAATTCTTGCTGAATTACAAAGATTCATTATTGAAATTGGCCATGATTTTGCATTTTTATCAAGACAAAAAAGAATTACTATAGATGACTGTGATTATTATATTGATTTACTATTTTATCATCGTCAACTTAAATGTCTCGTAGCTATTGATTTAAAGATTGGAGAATTTCAAGCTGGTTTTAAAGGTCAAATGGAATTGTATTTGCGTTATTTAGAAAAGTATGAAATGATTAGAGGTGAAAACCCACCTATTGGATTAATTTTATGTTCTGGAAAAAATCAAGAACACATAGAATTACTTCAGCTATCAAAAAGTAATATTCGTGTATCAGAATATTTAACCAAACTTCCATCAAAAGAGATATTACAAAAGAAACTACGTCAATCTATAGAACTTGCAAAAAATAAATTTATAAAGTAAAAAACTCGCACCATTGGTGCGAAAAACAAGTTCAGTTATTAGGAATTTCCTAATAGTTAAAAAAAGATAGTTCCCTCTGTTTTATTAATCATTTAATTTTGCTTGGACACGTACCCCCCCGAAAGGGATATACACCACAATTTCTATAATATATGTGGTGATCTGTGTATGGGTAATAATAAAAGTATTATAAACAAAGAATATATTCTTTTTTTGAATGATATTAAGCAAAGAATTATTACTTCTCAATATACTGCACTCAAAGCAGTAAATAAGGAATTAGTTAATCTTTATTGGGATATTGGAAAAAGAATAGTTGAAAAACAAAAAGAACTTAAGTGGGGTAAATCAGTTGTTGAAAACCTAGCAAAAGATCTACAGAATGAATTCCCAGGAATTAAGGGATTTTCCTCTAGAAACTTATGGAATATGAAGCTATTTTATGATATATATAAAACAAATACAAAACTGCAACCAATGGTTGCAGAAATTAGTTGGGCGAAGAATATAGTTATTTTAGAAAAATGTAAAGATGATCTTGAAAAAGAATTTTATATTAGAGTTACCTCCAAATATGGATGGACTAAAAACCTATTAATTAATCAAATTGAAAATAAATCCTATGAAAAGTTTCTTTTAAATCAAACTAATTTTGATAAAGTTATTCCAGAAAAATACAAGGATCAAGCCAAACTTGCTGTAAAAGATGAATATACTTTTGATTTTCTTGAATTAGGTGAAGAACATTCAGAAAAAGAACTTGAAAATTCTTTAATTAAAAACATAAAAGAATTTCTAAATGAAATGGGGGGATACTTTTGTTTTATTGGAAGTCAATATCGTTTAGAAATTGATAATGAAGAATATTTTATAGATTTAGTTTTATATCATCGTAGGTTAAGATGTTTAATGGCTCTTGAACTGAAAATAGGTAAATTTAAACCAGAGTATGCAGGTAAGATGCAGTTTTATTTATCAGCACTTGATGATTTAGTAAAGCTTGAAAACGAGAACCCATCCATTGGTATAATTATATGTAAAGATAAAAACAGAACAACAGTTGACTATGCATTAAAAGATGTAACAAAACCAATAGGGATATCAACCTATAAGATTACTTCAACTCTCCCAAAGAATCTTATGAAGTATTTACCATCCAAGGAATATATAGAAAAAAGGATATTTAAAATATAATTTTGCTTGGACAGCTACCCTCCCGAAAGGGATATATAAACCAAATATGTAATATATATGGTGACTTTAAATGACTGATAATAATAATAAATTAATTGTATTTGAAGATAAAAAAATAAGAAGAATCTGGCATAATAATGATTGGTGGTTTTCAGTTGTTGATGTTGTTGGTGCATTAACTGATAGTTCTGAGCCAAGAAGATATTGGTCTGATTTAAAAAACAAGACTGAAAATGAAGTAAATATTAAGTTGTACGATAAAATCGTACAACTGAAACTAGAATCATCTGATGGTAAATTCTATGAAACTGATTGTGCAAACCTAGAAGGAATATTTAGAATTATTCAATCTATTCCATCAAAGAAAGCTGAACCATTCAAACTATGGCTAGCAAAAGTTGGAAATGAGAGAATTAATGAGATGCATGATCCTGAATTAACAATAGATCGAGCAATGAGAGATTATCTAAGAAAAGGATGCTCAAAGGAATGGATTAATCAAAGATTAAAAACAATTGAAGTAAGAAAAGATCTAACTGATGAATGGAATAGAGTTGGAATAGATAAAAAATCAGATTATGGTATATTAACTAATGAAATTACAAAAGCATGGGCGGATATGACAGTTTCAGAATATAAGCAATTAAAAAATCTAAAAAAAGAAAATCTCAGAGATAATATGAGTAATTTAGAACTAGTTTTAAACATGTTAGGTGAAGTTACTACTACAGAGATATCTAAAGAAAGAAACCCAAAAGAATTTAATGAAAGCAAATCAATTGCAAAAGAGGGTGGAGATGTTGCAGGAGATGCAAGAAGAACTATTGAACAAAAATTAGGTAAAAAAGTAATTACAAATAAAAACAATTTACGTTTAAATGCAAATAAGTTAAAAAACAAAAAAGAGTTGAAAATTTGAGTATTGATAACTCTCTGAAGAATGAAACCTTATTCATTCGTCTATTGTAAATTCAATATAAGAAACTTAAAAGATTGGAACAAGAAAGTTCCCTATTGGTTTGAAAAGATTTAATTAATCTTCTTTTTTATTTTAAATCTAAACCTAAATATTAGGTAAACTATAGAAATAAACATAGTATATTTTTTAAATAAAACGTATTATATACTATAATAAAACCTTTTTATTTAAAATCTAATCATAAGTGAAACAACTATGCCAACAAAAATCAGAAGAAAAGTATACAAGGATGAATCCTGGTCAGATACTATTCTATCTGATATTAAAAAAGGAGAAATAATTGATATAACTAAAATCCTACCTCTTGTTACTCCTGGAACAGAACTTAGAAAAGGATTAGATGAAATATTAAATGGTAATCTTGGTGCACTAATTGTTCTAGGAATAAATGATGAACTAAAATCTCTAATCCAAGGTGGAATAGGAATTGATGTTCCCTATGCTTCATCAAGATTGTTTGAATTAGCAAAAATGGATGGAGCAATAGTTCTTTCAAATGATTTAAAAAAAATAATCTCAGCAAACCTACACCTTATGCCAAATAAGGAGATACCATCATCTGAAACAGGAATAAGACACAGAAGTGCAGAACAAACAGCAAGGCAAACAGGGTTACCAGTTATTGCAATATCCCATAGAAGAAACATAATCTCTCTATTCTATAGGGATCAAAAGTATGTTCTTCAGGACCTAAGATTATTATTAGTTAAATCAAACAATAGTCTAAATAATCTAAAGGACTATAGAACAAGAATAGACTCAGATCTTAATTATTTAATACACAATGAAATTAATAGTCTATCAACTGTATCTGAAGATGCTCTCTCAATAATCCAAAAACTACTTTATTTCTTTAAGCATGCAGGTGAGCTTGACATGCTTGTAATCGAGCTTGGAGAACAGGGAACAGACATCATGCAAAGCCTCTATGAGATTAACTATGGGATTGAAGATATCCTTGCCATGCTCCTATTGGATTATTCAAAAAAGGAGATGAATAGGCAGGAAGCACTAATCATGGTTGATAACCTAAAGAAGATGGGACTAAGAACCATATCTGATACTGATAGGCTAGCAGAATTCATCTCTCTGGGCTCAAGTAACGATGTTCCTTCACTGGACTTCCATTATCCAAGAGGCTATAGAATATTATCAAAGATTCAAAGGCTTTCGCCTACTATTATTGAGCAATTAATAAAAAAATATAAATGCTTATCAAATATGCTAAATTTAGATGAGGAAGACCTCTCAAAGGACCTAAACATAAACCCAACTCTAGCAAAATACATTATTAGTCAATTATCTGGGTTATCAGAGAACATAAGTACTGATTTCTTTGAAATTTGATGTTTTTTTGCTCTATAAATATATTTATATACTTAACTTCTCTATATTATATATAGTTAATTGAGTATAATCTAGAGCAAGCTATTTCTTTATTGAAATACTTCTTTTGTTTATAGTAGATTAACAAATATCAGCAAAGACTGAACATCGAATATAAAAAGTGATTTTAGAATGGAAGGAACAGTAAAGTTTTATAACTTCAAGAAAAGATTTGGTTTCATAACAGGAGAGGACGGTAAGGACTACTTTGTTCATGAAACAGGAATTGTACAGAAGGGTTCTGTAAGAGACGGAGCTAAAGTAACATTTGAAGTTGTAACAGATGATAGAGGAGCAAAAGCAACAAACGTAAACATAGTTTAAATCTCTATTGTTTAAAGAACTTATAAACAATTTTAGATGATTCTTTCCTTAATTTTAAAAAAGCTTCATCTAATTACTCTTTTTTTAAAAGATTTTAAACCATCTTAGCCATAGTTATATTTTTAAATTAATCTATATTCTATATACTTGTTAATTTCAATAAATTACATTTTTAAAAGAGGTGGAGTTTATGGTGCGAAAATTATCAAGTATCCCTATAAGTGGTAAACGAAAGCTAGATAAACGAAAATATGAAAAAACAGTAAAAGAAACAACTTTATCAAAACCAGGATATTATAGAGAAAAACACAATGAACTTTTTCAAAGAGCAATAACTGATATTCTGAAATTAGAAAGTCATCCTAAACGTACACAAGAAATGTTAAAATTAAATCTTAATGCTAAAACACTTAGTGCATTGGGTGTGTCTATTAAATCTCTTGCTTCTTTAGAATACAAATTTACAATTCCTGAATTGATGGAGTTAGGGTATAAGGCAAAAGAGATAAGATCTTGTTGTGATCTAAAACGTATGACCCAAAATTTTGCAATAAAAGGATTAGCAGAAATATATACTTTTGATGAACTTGAAACAGTTTATCCAGTAGAAGAACTAGTGAAATTTTTTGGTGCAAAAAAGTTTGTTGATAAGTATGGATTTGATAAGGTTTATCCATTAAAAATTAGTATTGCTGACCTAAAAAAGGATTACACTAAAGCAAAAATAAAAAATTTGCTTTATAGTTATAAAATCAAAGATTATATTAAATATCCTCAAAGAGACAGAATTAAGATGGCAAATGAATGGGTAGATATGATGTTAAAAAGATGGTAATTATTTATTTTTTCTTTCTTGTGTCTTCAATTATATCCAGTTGGAGCTTTTGAATTTCAAGTAACCTTTGCCATTGATCTCTTGTTAGGTGATCAAGCTTTTCATGTATGTGTCTAATCTCTAGCTCAGCCTTAAGATTAATCTTATAATCATTCTCTGATCTTAGTCTATCTTTTTGTTCTTTTCTGTTCTGGCTCATCATAATTATTGGAGCCTGGATAGCAGCAAGACAGGATAGGATTAGGTTTAAAAGAATGAATGGATAGGGGTCATAGGGTCTAGTCATCATGAGGGTTGTGTTAATTATTATCCAAATGAATAAAACAATAAAGAAAGAAATAATAAATCCCCAGGAACCTCCAAAGGTTGCAACCTTGTCAGCTATTCTTTGTCCTCTTGTTAATCCTACCTCATCAACACTTAGTTCTTTAACAAGGGATTCCTGTTCAATCATACTCTTAACAACTTGCTTGTCAATCTTTGATAGCTCACCTTTTTCTTTCTTGAGAAGAGTTTCTAGATATTCATATCTATACTTCTTATATTCATCTCTTGAAATATAATGAGTGTTATTAAAATCAGGGTATTTTTTCTTGATGTGTTCAATTACCTTTGGATTAATTAGGTCATAGGGAACAGCATCTATTGGTCTAATTGGTTTTTTAGTAATGTAACAAACAACGTTTGTATCCTTTTTATCAACCATAGTTAATCAATAATTATTTATTCTAAGTATATACTATATCCAGAAGATAAATATGAATTTAAATGTATGGTTTTTAATATACTTACTACTCTAATTTATAAGTGATTCCTAATGAAAAAAATAATTAAAATATTTAAAAAACCAAAAGAATTAATAAAATCAAAAACTAAAACAAAAACAAGTCCTACCTTGAAAGGTGTTGTTAAAAAAATATTTGGCATTGATAAACCAATTATCTTTAGAAAAGTTAAAACCCCTGATGATCTTCGAATAAAAGAAAGAAAAATACTTACAAATATTTCTTTTGTAAGAGGTCAGTGCCAAAATTTAAATAATATGCATAATGTACATAAGTTTGTTAGGACTTTAAAACAAGAAGGAATAACCTCAAAAAATATACAAACCTATACTAGATTGTATCCAGAACATATTTTTGATAAACTGGGAAATATAACTTTTAAAGAAAAAATAAATATTCTTTCACTAATGGGTTTTGATCTTGGAAAAATGGAAAAGGTGACCCCAAGATATCTAGATTTTAATCCTAACCTAACTGCGATCTATAGGGAAATATATCCCCAAACTGGATCAATGCGGAATACTTTAAGAGAAATAAACAAATTTTATAGTATTAAGCAACTGGCTCGTAGTTTTCCAATGACGCAAATTCTAGAAGCAATACCCTATGAGAGGATAAGAAGAGATCTTGATTTCGAAGAAATTAAACATAAATTGCAATCGAATGATGTTACTCCAGATACAGAAGAGGAAATGAAAAAGTTTGCAGAATCAATCTATAAAAAATAATTAATTTTTATTTCTACAATTAATACATCTACTTAGTAAATCGTTGTAACTATTTCTCCAATCAATCCTATGATTTAAATATTCTTTTATTATTATTGAAGATAAATTTATTTTTGGAAGAGGACTTCTATGATTAAATCCTCTTTTTTTCATTTCTTCTGCAATTTCATTATGTCTTTTATAAATACTTTTAGGTTCCAATAGATCATTTTTAATATATCCTGTAATTGAGATACCTTTCCTAATGGACCCTATAAACATGTGTATTTCAACATGTTCTCCAAGAAGGTGTTTGTTACACATTTTATTTACCGGAGCCATCCACATTCTCATAGCTTATCAATTTCTTAAATTAACTTATTTTTCTCATCTTAATCTTGTTTTCCTTACAACAAGAAGTTGTTCTTTATAGGGGTTCTCTTTCTTTTCAGCTATTGTTTTTAGATCATATTTGAAATCAGAATGAAATTTTCTTAATATCTCTTTTGGTTCTCCATTTATTTTAAACTTAATATGTTTATTTCCTGTGAGGTTCTTATTTATTTCTTTTGTTCCTGTTCTTGGAATCATTGTGATTGTATTTATGCTGTGATTTACTCTTAGATCAGCAATTACTCTAGCAAGAAGCTTGGTTCCATGTCCTTCCATTTTAAATTTTGGATCAATAAATATACTGTCTAGAAAAAACTCTTTTCTTTTAGTGAATTCTCCATAGGCGCAACCAAGTAATTTATTTTTATCATACATAAAATAGAATGTGTAGTTTCCTTTCTTCATGTGTTCATTAATTATACGATGGTATGCCTGTTCTATTTTCTTTTGATATCTGTCATCTATTTTTAGACCCAAAATCTCCATAATTGGTTTTCCAAAAACTCCATCTATTTCATACATTTTGTGTATGAGGTTAGGTGTTAATTCTGACTTTTGTTGTAAATCTATCTTTTTATAGCTGATGTTATTTACTTGAACCATAATTAGATATAGATGCTAAGAAATATAAAAGTATATTTTAATAGAAAAAAGAAGGTGTTAAGCCTCTAGAGGGATTTGAACCCCCGACTTTCAGTTTACAAGACTGACGCTCTACCACTGAGCTATAGAGGCAAGATTTTTCTTTCTAAAAAGAAATTCTGAATAAAGAAAAACTAGTTTATATAATATAATATATATAAGAAATCTTTATAAATAATTGCATAGCTAACTTTCTATAGGGAGCATCTATGGCAAATAATAGAGATTCTGAACTAAATGAAGTGTATGATGCATACGCTGGCAGGTTTACTGAATCAGAGATCACTAAATTAAAAGCAATTACTAGGGATCCTAAACTTACAAAGTGGTTAATTTCTGCAATTGGAGGCTATGGTTCAATTGCTAAAAAAAGATTAGGCTCCACAGCAAATCTAACTCTTAATTCTATTCTAGAAAGATTAAAACCAACAATTGAGTTCATGAAAGATAGAAAAAATTTAATTCCCATTACTCAAAAAGATTATGCTATTAAAACAGACTATGAATTTCCAAAGCATGTTGAAAATATAATTGAATATAAGGTTTATTCAAAAGAAAAAGAAGTTATTGGAACAATTGGGTTTGTAATATCTAAAAATAAAATAGGAGCTCCTCAATTAATAATGAATCATATCCAGGGTCCTGAATTTTCTGGTCCAAAAGCTAAAGAAATTATTGCAAAATTAAATAAAGATCTTGGAGTGCCCTGGAGAAACCTAGTTATTAAATTTTTAAAAAACTATGCAGCTAGAAATAAATATAAGTTTGTTTATTTATTACCTCCCAACTTTAATAGCATATGCACAGATAGATATCATAGGGAAGAATACAAGAGACAACTGAGAATGTACATTAATAGTGCATTAAAATCAGGGGTACTTCCAAAAGAAATTGCTTTTTCTAAGGTTCCAAAAGCAACAGGAAAGAAAGTAAAGAGTTCTTTAAAAAAAGTTACTAAAGGCAAAAGCTTAAGAGAACTAAGAAAAATAAATATTTATAAGGTTATAAAATAAGTTCACATCTTGTTTCTTAGTGCATCAACGGTGTTCATGTGTTCTGCTCTTCTAGCTGGGAGAATACCAGAAAGAATACCAGTTACTAGTGCTAACCCAAGCCCTAGAAGAATAACCCCTCCTGTAATTGTTATTGTTAGCATAGTGAAGTTTTGAGATATGGCATATAACTCAACTCCTTTTGCAATTCCAATTCCAAACAATATACCAAGCACACCACCAATTAGAGAAAGAATTATTGATTCAGAAATGAATATGTAATTAATATCTTTTGGATGAGCTCCAATTGCTTTAAGTACTCCAATTTCCTTTGTTCTTTCAAGAACAGAAGTATAGATTGAGTTCATTATACCAATCGCACCAACTACAATTGATATTCCTGCGATTGCAGTTAGAATAATTTTAAGAATATTCAATATACTTTTAATAATATCTAAAATCTGTGTTGCGGTTATTACAATAAAACTATTTTTGTCATGTGTTTTCTCTAGTTTTTTAACAATCTTATCTTTAATTAGAAGCACATCGTCTTTTGGGTTTGTTTTAATAAATATTTCATCAACCTGATCCCCTAATCCATACACTTCATCTGCAAATTCTCTGGTCATGTAAATTGAACCATCATCCTGTTCATTTCCTATGTAATCCAGTATTCCAACAACCTTGAAATCAAGGTTATCTACTTTAATTATGTTCCCAACTTTTATTTGCTTTTTGAAAAGATCATCAGCAACCAGTGCTCCAATTATTACTTTTCTTCCTTCTTTTCCTGTAAGTCCTGTACCACTACGGATCGTCATATTCATAATTTTCAGGGTTGTGTCTGCCTGTGCTTCCTTTACAATGTAGACTGTCTTATATTGTTCCTCATGTGCAAATTCAAGCTTAGTCATTTTAAATGAGAAGGCAATTACTTCTGTGACTCCAGAAACCTTTTCTATGTTCTTTGCATCATTAAGAGTGAGCTTAATGTCCTCTCCAAGTCTTTGGGATTCACCCATTGGGCCACTCATCCCACCTCCACCGAAATTAATAGGAACAACCATGACTGTGTTTGTTCCCATTTGATTGAATTGTCCCTCAATTGCATTGAACAAACCATTGCTTAATAGAACTAGAGCAATAACTGCACCTATTCCAATCATTACTGAAAGAATCGTAAGACTGGATCTAAGTCTTCTTCTTACAATGTTTTTCAAGGTAAGCTTTGTTAATGATTTATATTTTTTTAAATTCATATTGATTTAGTTTTGTATTTTTAGAAGCGAAAATAAAGATGAAAGAAGTAATTTTTACTTCTTTTTCTTTTTGATTATTCCAAACAAACTACAATAGGCTGGTTTTAATATTACTCTAATTAACCATTTAACTATGAGGATTAATAGAGCAATACCAACAATTATTGCAAGTATGGTTAGGAGGGTTGTAATTATTTTTCCAACACCACTATTTCCAGTAGTTGACTCAATTATATTTACATTAATTGTTTTAGATACTGTTTGTTCCTTTAAACTACTGTCTTTATAGTGGACGATGATTGTTAATGGATATTCTCCTTTATCAAGCCTAAGTGTCTTAAACTTCAGGTCAACACTATCGTAATTGTTTTTTTCAATTGAACCCACAAAGTAATTGCTTATGTTATCAGAAATTGGAGTTTGTACTTCAACATAAACAGATTCTGCATCTATATTTCCTGTGTTATATATTTCAAGAGATAATGTTTCATCTGAAGTAGTAGATAATGTGTTGTTTTCTAAAGATCCAACAGCGAGTATGTTAATAATCATGTTTGGTTCATCTTTGATTTCTAACCCAATGCTTCTTGATAAACTATAGTTCCCATCTGAGTCCTTGAATGTGATTGTTATTGGGAGTGTATAGTTTTTCTTGGTTGCATCCTTTGAAACCGTTGCTTCAAAATGGAATGTGTTTGTTGAATCTATGTTTAATTCATCAAGATATTGTGTTTTCAGATTTAATATTTTCACAACATCATCTGTTGAATCATCAAGAGTTACAAATATATCCTGGGCACCCTTCTTTCCAATATTTTTAATTATTAAATCTATGTTTGATGTCCCTCCAACTGTTGCCTGTTCTACATTTGATGATATGATATCAACAATTGAAGATGATCCTGAAACATCTATTTCATAGGTGAAAATAGTTGCTATTGTACTATCTCCTCTTTTTGCTTTAAACTCTAGTTCATAGGTTCCGCTTGTTGTTTGAATATCAGTTCTTAGTTTATATTTAATGATTGTTGTTGCATGTGGTGCTAGAACAGAAACTGTTCCCATTGAATTAAAATCAATAACTGTAAACGGATATTTAGATCTTAATTCATAGCTCACATTATTTGCTACATAGTTACTGTTGTTTGTTAATTGAATCCAAAGCTCAAATTCTTCTCCAGAAAGAACTGGGTTTGGACTGTAGTTGTATGTTTTTGCATCAATATTTGAAGTATCTGTTGGAGTACTCCCTGCTGCAAAAAAGTGCGGTGTTAATAAAAGCATGAATGCTAAAAGCACAATGCTAATTCCTATTTTTTTGTTCATAATTTATTTCACCTTTATTTTCTCTTTTTAGTTTGTTCTAATTATTTCAAAATACTTTTGATTAGTTAGTTTTCTATCCATTTTTATTTCATTAATAATAAATTCATAATTTTTATTAAATTGTTTATTATATAATCTAATGAATTTTTTATATCTTGTTAAGTTTTCAGTTTTATAATTAACTTCAATATAGGCTTTTCCATGTTTTCTTAATAACAAAGATGTTAGTAGCATGTTATAAGCCACATGATCAGTATATACTCCTACACTTAATGGGGCAACAACTAAATCATATTTTCCAATATTTTCTTTAATTATTTGCTTATCTATTTTCGGATCAATATTTTCAATAGCTTTATTTAGTGAATAATCTTTGTTAACTATTTTTTTTTCAACAGTCTTGTCTAATGATTTAGTTAAAGAAAAAACATTTATTTCTGGATTAATTTTTTCTTTTTTCAAAATTGCTTTTAATTCAATTAATTCTCTTCCTGATCCTGCACCTAAAATCATAATTTTTGGATTTTTTTTATTAATACTTTTCAAATGCATAATTGGTAAATTTTTAAATTTAGTTACGTATGTGTAATTAAATCTCTCTTTTTCTCCAAAAGCTGGCCAATGTTCTTTTTTTTCAATTAAAAATGAAGTTAGCCCTTTTTTTTCAATTCTTAGACGTCCATATCCTTTCAAAGTTATCACTTTTTTATTCCTCATGAAGAGCTTCTACAGCTTCTTGTCTTGATGCCCTGTAGGCTGGTAGAAACCCAGAAAGCAAACCTAGGAAAAACGAAAAGCCCAATGCAATTAAAACTATATTGAAATTAAATGCAATTGCAAGAGGTGTTCCAAGCTGATTTCCAACAAAGTTAACCCCATAGGCTAGTAGGAAACCTACTATTGTTCCTAGAAGACCACCAATTAATCCTATTAATCCTGATTCTAGAAGAAATATATTTAATATGTCCTGTCTTCTTGCTCCAATTGCTTTAAGCACACCTATTTCCTTTCTTCTTTCAAGAACAGAAGTGTACATTGAATTCATTATTCCTATTCCTCCAACTAGTAGAGAGATAGAAGCAATACCAATAACTACTATTGAAACAATGTTTAGCATATCTTCCCTATCTTTGCTAGCTTTTGCTGGAGTTGATATATCAAAATCTAATTCTCCTCTAAACTTTTCAAGTCTATCCTTAATTTTATCTCCCACAATTTCAACATCTCTTCCATCTTTCACAATTGCAAAAATTGAATCAACGCTGGTTTCACTAGCTCCTGTTATTTTTCTTAGGGTTTCAATGGGCATATAACAATTTCTATTGGTTTGTGCATTTCCTGTGTCCTTGAGAATACCAACAACCCTATAGTTTTCATTATTAATCTCAACCTCAGATCCAACATCTATTTTTTTTTTAAAAGAACTACTTTCGAAACCCAATGGAGAAGAAGAAACACCACTAGTTTTATCCACCGAATAAAACCCATAGCCAACAATAATTTCTCTTGCTTTTTGAGATGCTGGAAGTCTACCCTTAAGTAGTTCAACATTGTCCTGCTTGAATATTTCTATCATTTGTGTGGTGTCATAGCCAGTAACTGTTAGAAATTTACTTTCTCCATTATACTTAATTAGTAGTCCAGAATTTATTTTACCTATTACATCCTGAATATCCCCTAATTTTTTAATTTCTCTTATATCATCTGTTGTTAGGCCTTTATTTGTTTCTGCACCAAGTGCATTTAATTTTGAAGTAATTGTTATTTTCTGTGCTCCCAGCTTATCAAATTCATTTGTAATTGAATCTTTTAATCCTTGGGATAGAGACATTAGTGAAACTATTGCAAGAACTCCAACGATTATACCAATTACAGTTAACCAACTTCTAAGTTTTCTACGTCTTAGATTTTGAATAACAAATAAAAATATGTTTTTCATATGTGTCTTATTTTGTATATTTTAATAATTCATTACCCAAAGCTATTGCGAAAATTTTTGCGGAGATAGGATTTTGTGGTTCCCTTTTGTTTGTTCTAATTGTTTCCCCATTTTTTATTGATTCTAACTTGTTTTCGAATTTTGGGATTTTTTCTAATTCTGCTTGTTTGATTGCAAATTGTTTAAATACTGTGTTTACTTTGTTTTCTGCTATGGTGAAGTCCACTGTATTTTTAGATAATCGATTATGATAAAATAATCCTGTATATATCTTTGTATTTGGGAATATGTAATTCAACATGGCTTCATTTATTTTTAAGTGGCTTCCAACAATTCCCGAATCAATTATTATGATGGGTTTGGATGGATCTATATTTTTAATTGTTTTTTGGGTTTTATATTCTTTAAATTCAGGAGCATTTTCTAATTGTTCAATATATTTTGAAATTAATTGTATTCCTGGTGATTTTTGTTTAATTATACTTGCTATTCCAACGAACTTTATGTAATCTTTGAATAGCTTATCACTAAATAATACATTTCCAAATATATGTTCATTATTTCCTTGTTTTTGTTCAAGTATTTTCATGGTTTGCATGAATGGTATTGCATCCCTGTCTATGAATAATAGTTGTGCAGTCTTGAGTTTTGGATTCTGATTAATATTTCTAATCATTTTTTGACTTTGTAGTATTATTAGTTTGGCCTGTTTTCTATATATAGCATACTTTTTAGAAAAATACCTATCAAATGCTATTTGGGTTATGCTTTTTTTGATTTGTTTTTCTATTCTTTTCTTCAATTTTATTCTTATGTTTTTATCTATGTGCTTATTTGTTCCTAATATTTCTTTAATGTTTGTGGTTCTATTTAGCTTAACCATATTTTTTCACTATTTTGTCACTAATTATTTTACCATCTTTTAAAAAAACATTTCTTCTTGCATGTTGAGCAATGTTTTTATCGTGCGTTATAATTATAATTGTATTTCCGTCTGTGTTTAGTTTTTTAAGAAGCTCTATTATTTCTAGACTTGATTTTGAATCGAGAGCGCCTGTTGGTTCGTCAGCTAGAATAATTTCTGGATTATTTGCAAGAGCTCTTGCAATTGCAACTCTCTGCTGTTGGCCACCAGATAATTCATTGGGTCTATGATCTAATCTATCTTGTAACCCAACTAACCCAAGTAATGCCTTACATCTATTCATGTGATCATCATTACCATCGTCATCCTGGAAAAGAACAGGAAGATTTACGTTTTCAAGAGCTGTTAATGTTGGAATTAGATTGAATTCTTGAAAAACAAAACCAATGGATTTACCTCTAATTTTTGCAAGCTCATCTTCAGATAAACTCGATAATTTCTTATTATTAATTAGTACTTCTCCTTTTGTTGGAAGATCAAGGGCACCAATTATGTGCATCATTGTTGATTTGCCAGAACCGGATGCACCCATAATAGAAACAAATTCCCCTTTTCTAATTGTTAGAGTTACTCCATCAAGAGCATGAACTTCATTAGTTCCCATTTTATAGATTTTATAAACTTCTTTGAGTTCAACAACGTTTTGAAAGACCATATTATATCACTATTATTTTTTTATTTTTAAAAGAAGACTTTAAATATTTTTTGGAATATATAATATATAATATATATCAAATTATTTATAAATTGATTTATATCGTTAAAATATTTGATTTTTGGATGATAATTATGAGCTCGTTAGTTACTGGATTAATTACACTAAGTTCTCCAATTTTTGGGAACACATTAAAGCAATATCTTTTTTTTATTGTAATGATAATTATTGGTTTCATTTCAACCAAAGTTATTGTTTGGGTAACTAAACACATTTTATTAAGTCTTGCTAAAAAAACAAAAAATAAACTTGATGATATAATTGTTTCAATTCTTGAGAGACCAAGACCATTTCAATTAATTGTAGTTACTATCTTTTTCAATATTGGATTTCGTTATTTAATAGTATCTGACGGCTTAAAAAATGTGGTTACAAAATTATCTTTTGTAATTTATGTTTTAGGCATATCTCTATTTGTAATTAAATTTATATTGGGATTAATTAAAGAATATATTGAAGTATATACTGCAAAAACAGATAGTAAATATGATGATCAAATAATCCCTCTATTAAAAACATTAACCAAAATTATTATATTTATTTTTGCAATCTTGATTATTCTTGCTAACTTTGGATACAATATAAGTGTTTTAATTGCTGGACTAGGAATTGGTGGTATTGCAATTGCATTTGCAGCAAGGGATATGCTTGAGAATTTCATATCTGGAATCATGATTTTTTCTGAAAAACCTTTCAAGGTTGGAGATCTAGTTAAAACAACTGAAGTTAATGGAACTGTTGAAGAAATCGGAATTAGATCCACAAGAATTAGAACATTTGATAACACGCTAATTGTTGTTCCTAACAGTAAGCTATCTATGCAGGCAATAGAAAATTACACCGCAAGAAACATTAGAAGAGTTGTTATGAGATTAGGGCTTGTTTATGATACCTCTACAGCAAAACTTGAAAAATCAAAGCAAATAATTAAAGATATCCTAAAGAAAACAACAAAGGTTACAGATACTCAATATATTACCTTTGATAAGTTCAATGATTATTCATTAGATATAGAAGTTATCTACTATGTGGCAGAAATGGACTATGGAAAGTATCTTGCAATTAAGGATAAGGTTAATTTTGAGATAAAAAAACAATTTGAAAAAGAAAAAATTAATTTTGCATACCCTACTCAAACAATAATAACTAAAAAATAAAATTGGATTATATGAAATTACTTAATGACCTAAAGTTTAATAGAATACTTAATAAAACTTTATGGCATTTACTTTTTATTGATCTGATTGTTGGTACTGGGTTTGGGTTGGTTGCCCCAATCTTTGCTATTTTTCTAAAGGATAATCTTGTTGGGGGAAGCATTCTTTCAGCAGGAATTGCAAGTGCAATATTTCTTATAACTAAGTGTATTATTCAACTTCCTTTTTCTAGGTTTGTTGATAAGCAAAAGAAAAAAATGAAATGGTTACTTATTGGAACCATGATAATTTCAATTGCTCCATTAATTTATATTTTTGCAAATAATATTTATTGGATATATCTAGCTGAATTTATTTTTGGAATAGGTTCAGGAATTGAATATCCTGTTTGGACAAGTATTTGGACAAGAAATCTTGATAAGAGAAGAGAGGGCTTTCAGTGGTCTGTTTATTCAACATTTGTTAGTTTCGGAATAGGAATTGCTGGGCTAGTGGGTGCAGTTCTTGCATCAATAATTGGTTTTTCATTAACTTTTGTAATTGTAGAAGTATTTTGTTTAGTCTCTGTAGGAATAATTTATAATTTGTATTTAAAGGAAAAGAAAGGAAAATAAATACATGACTAAAAAGATTACTCCTGAAGAGGAATATGAAAATCCAAATGATTTTTATATAAAAAAAGAAGCAGAAAGATATGATCTTTCTTCAGGAATGAAAAAAACTCAAGAGGAATTAACATCTATTCTTCTTTCTCTTTCTAAAGCTCATATTAGTAATAAGGATAGGATACTAGATATTGGATGTGGAACTGGTTTTTCTATTAGTTATCTTAAATCTTTAGGATATAAGAATGTGGTGGGAATTGATCCAGCAATAGAAATGATAAACATTGCAAAAAGAAAAAAATTAAATGTGAAAGTTGGTGGGTTTTTGGATTTAGGGGCCTTGGCTTTTCAAAAAAACTCTTTTGATTTAATTATTTCTGTTTCTTCTCTTCAATGGGTAATTTCAAATAAGAAAGAACTGGAAATAAAAAATATAATAAAAAAAATAGGAAAAGATGTGTTTAATCTCTTATCAGAGAAAGGAGCTTTTGCAATTCAATTTTATCCAGGAAATGAATTAGTTTTTGATGTTGTTGCATCTGCATTTGAGAGATGCGATTTTAATGTACGCAAATTTATTTATAATGAAGCATCTATTAAAAAAAAAAAGTTTATACTTATTTTAAATAAATAATTCATATGAAATCCAATCAAAATTACCTACTTAACTTAGTTGGGTTAAAATAAGCTTATTATCCTAGTAAACAAGTGTGTTTTGAAGGTAATTGTTCACAGTTAATGGTTAATAATCTTACCAAAATCATTGATTTTCTTTAATTTTCTAAACAAATAGGTTTATAATCATTATAGCCAACATATAGTAAGCTATTAGCCTAAAGTCTATTGATTTAGGGCATCAGAATAGTAGTTATATTTTTAAAAAAAAATTGTGAAATAAGGTGAAGATATGGAAGATTTAAATCCAAAATATACAAATAAGAAAAAAAAGCTTATTAGATGGGGTATTGTTTCAACCATTGTGATAGTTGTAATTGCATTCTTTGCATTTGCATACACTGATGGTAAGCAAACAGTTAATGAACCAGTAGTCAGTTGGGTATCCCACACTGAATATTGGAGAGATGACGTTGCCTCAACAATAGTAAGACTTGCTGATTTTAGAGGAGACCCCTATGCAGTTGACTCATGTAACGTAACTATCCTAAAACCGGATAAGAGTACATTTGTTGATGATCAGCCACTAGCTTTATCAAATATCCCAGGAAACTGGTATAGAACAGATTCACTTGCTGGTGCTCCGCTTGGAACCTATGAACAGGAAGTAACCTGTCTTAAGGGAACACAAACAATTAAAACATCTCAATCATTCCACTTAAACCCAGCTCTTGAGCAGGTAAGAATAGTTACTGAAAAGGTAGATGCACTTGATGCAAACCTTGGATAAGTAAATGTTTCTTTAAGTGCACAGATTGCAGACACAAACGAAATATTAACAACTAATATCTCAAATATGAATACAAACTTAAATGATTTAATAACAGATGTTAATGCAGGTGTAACAAACCAATTAAATGAAGGAATTAATACACTTGGAACTCAACTAGATGCTGTTAATGTAAGTATTACTGGAACTGTTGTAACCACAGGACAGGAATTACAAACAAGTATAAGCACATCTAATACATCATTAACAAGTTTATTAAATTCTGTTAATACTAGCTTATCTGGTCAGATGTTAAGCGAATTTAATGCATCAACAGCACAACTAAATGATGTTAACTTAACAATCATGGCTAAGGTTGCTGAAACTGGACAAATAATAACCACAAACCTAAGTGATGTAAATGCATCAATGACAAGTATCCTAAACACAGTAAATACAAACCTTTCAAACCAAATGGGTTCTGAATTTGAGACTCTTGGAAATAATTTACAGGACATTAACTTAAGTTTAGATGGTAAGATGGAAGCAACAGGTGATTCAATAAATGCTCACTTAACAAATGTTGATACATCTTTAACAAATCTATTGAACACAGTAAACACAAACCTTGCAACACAAATGACAACCAAGTTTGCTGAGCTTTCTGCTCAACTTGAAAATGTGAATGTAAGTTTGAATGCTAAGGTTCAAGATACTGGTGACGAGATAAACACAAATTTAGCAAATGTTAATACAAACCTAACAGGAATTTTAGATTCATTGAACGTAAGTTTATCAAGCCAAATAACAAACCAATTTAATAACACAAATGCTTTAATTGCACAGAAATTCTTAGATTCAAATAATTTCCTAAGTGCAAGACTTGATAGTTTAGAAGTTAGTGTTAATGGACAGGTTGTTATAACAGGACAGGAAATTAAATCTGATTTAGCAGATGTTAATGCTTCTTTATCAGATATGATTATAGGACTTGTTGCTGGAGATCTTAACCTTCAATTAAACGCTATGCTTGATCAATTATCAACTCAGGTACAGAGTGTTAAGGATGATACCACATGGTTAACAACACATGCTATGAATGATACAGATAGAGCAGCAATTGACCAAAGATTTGAAAACATTGATGGAAATATTACTTTACTTGAACAGTTTTGTTCAAACCCAGAGACCGACTCAAGTGCTCTATGTCAAGAAATATATAGTATCAAAGCAGCTGCTGTTGTAATGCATGATGAACAGGTAGCAAGACTTGATGAAATAGATAATACAACAACAACAACCTGGGAATACCTTTCAGGAAGTGTGTCATCAAGAATTGATACATTATTAACAGACATTGGTATTATTAAGGCACAAACAACAGACATTAATTCTACAGCTCACAATATTTTAGATAATCAAGAGAGCCAGATTGATGTAAGAATAATATCATAAATGAATTTGGTTTATGGAAGATCAGGGGGATAAATTGAAATCCCCTGGTTTTTTATACTTTTTGTTTTTATATATTAACTATATAATATAGTCATAATCTCTGAGTTGAAATAATAATATGATGTTTAGACAGCATATGCATGAAAGTAGAAATAGAAAAAGAATATACCTAGTAATAGGTATAGTTGTTCTTCTTGCAATAGGCATCTTTCTTATATTTTACTTTAAAGGAAGGGGAGTAGCATCAGATCTTATGATGGTATCTGGAACTGAATACATAAGTAATGAACAGGGTCAGATTATTGTTAGGCTACAGGATGCCAAAGGAATATCAATAACTGATGCAAATTGTATTGTATCCTTACTATACCCTGATAAATCTTTCTTCTTTGTGGATAGGGAAATGGGTCCAACCACAGTTCCTGGGAACTATTATGTTTCATTCATTACTCCTGAATATGAAGGAGTGTATGAAGAAGCAGTAAAGTGTACAGTAATTAGAAATGGAACCCCAAGGGTATTGCAAATTTCATCTTCATTCCACGTTTCAACAGGACTTAATTTAATTGTTGAAGTTTCAAGATCCCAGAGAGAACAGTACGTTGCACTTGTGCAGAGATTAGATGATTTGGATAATAATCTAACTGAAAGAATAAGCTCAGTTGATGCAAGAGTGTATGATGTGCAAAATTATATTGATAATAATATCATGAATGAATTCAATAACGTAACTACTCAATTTGATAATGTTAATTCTCAGATTAATGATATTAATATAAGTATATCTGATTCGATGAATGGAATTGAGGGTAGACTTAACACAACCATGTTAACTAATTTTTCTGAACTGTATTAAAGATTTAAATCAAGCTATAATGCAATGGCAAACGTGTTTGATATTAATTATCCTTGATTGTTTTATCTTTATTTGAGTTTAATTATTTTTTAATTATAGGAATACAAATATTAATAATTTTATTCATGAATATATCTGTGATTTATCTAGATGTATATTAAATTTAAAGATGAAGACAAAGCTAAAGTACTATCTACGAGAAAAAATAAAAACCTATTTCTTAATTGCCCCTATGAATTTAAAGTAAGAGATGCTCTAATTGTATTTAATTGTAAGAATTGTGAAGATGCTCCCTGTTTAGGTGCCTGCAAAACAAATGCAATCTACTTCTCTGCAAAGGGGGTTGTATCTATTGATCCAGAAAGATGTACTGGATGTTTAGAATGTATTGCTGTTTGCCCACACAATGCAATTGTAGTTAAAAAGAATAAAGCATATAAGTGTGATCTATGTTCTCAACAATCATTTAATAGATATTGTTTAAAAAACAATCCAGATATTTTAGAACTGGTTAATGACACTAGTGAAAGTGATGAGTTAGAAATAATTAATAAATATCTAGGCTATAGAATATTTGAGTTTAATAAAAAAAACCTTTCTAAAAACGTATATATAGATGATTCAAATAAAAAATATTATTTTATTGAGGAATCCATTCTCTCAATTGATGAGATTGAAATAATTAATTTTGTTATAGATGAATACAGGGATAGGTTTGATATTAAAGATGATAATGAAAAACAGGTTAGAATAAATACTCCTGATAAACTACCAGGAATTGTAAAAAACGAACTTGAAGAAACACTAGTTAATTATTGCCTTAGAGAAAAGATAGAACTGGAATCTGATCAATTCAATTATATTCTTTTGATTGCCTATGGTAATCTCTATGACTATGGGCCTCTATCAAACCTACTTGTGGATGATAGTCTAGAAGAAATCTCAATAATTGGAGAAAACAAACCAGTCTTTGTGTATCATAGAATCTTTGGGTGGCTTGAAACAAACTTAGTATATACGTCTTCTAAAATAATTAAAGATTTAATTAATAAATTATCCTGGGAAACCAATAAGTATATAACTTTGAAGAATCCACTTTTGGATGCAACCATTGGTGCGTCTAGAATGAATGCAATAATTTCACCAATTACTGAAAGTGTGTGTGTTACAATTAGAAAATTCTCAGAAAAGCCATTTACTATTATTGATTTAATTAAAAGAAACACGTTGTCCATTGATGCGCTTTCATTTTTATCTCTGGCTTTTTTAACTGATTCAAATGTGTTTGTTGTTGGGAATACAGGTTCTGGGAAGACCACAACTCTTAATGCTCTTCTTTCTTTTATTCCACCTGATGAAAGGTTTGTTGTGGTTGAAGAGGTTAGAGAAATAAACATACCCCATGAGCACAAGATATTTACTCTTGTTAATCCTGATTTGGGAGTTACTCTTGATTCTCTAGTTATTAATACACTTAGGATGAGACCCGATAGGGTTGTTATTGGAGAAGTGAGATCAAGGGATGAATCAAAAGCGATAATTGATTCTATGCTCTGTGGGCAAGCAAAGGGAACCTATACCACTTTCCATTCTCAAAGTGCAAAGGAAGCACTTTTAAGATTAGTTTCCTATGGTGTTATTGAGAATGATTTAGGAGTTATTGATTTAATTATTGTTCAAAGAAGATATAATAAATATAATAAAGGTAAGGTATCAGATCTAAGAAATGTAACTGAGATTTGTGAAGTTATCTTTGAAAATAATAAGCCTGTATTAAATAGATTATTTGAATTTGATATAAATAAAGATAAGCTTGTAAAGGTTGGAACTTCCAAAAAATTGTTTGATAAATTTAGAATTGCTTTTGGAGTTAAAAATCAACTGGAATTAAATAAACTATTTAAAAAACAAAATAAAAGCTTGCTATATTTCTTGGACAAGTGTGCTTCCAAAACCACCACCCCCTCCCCAGAGGATGTTCTTTCATTTTTCATTCAAACCATGAGTGCTAAGGGAGATAAACGTAAATGATGCCAAAGATTATTGAAGAGATTTTTTCAAGAAAGAACTTAATTCTCTATTGTGTTCTCTTTCTTTCGTTGTTTCTTATATACAAGCTTGTGGATTATAGTTTATTTGAATTATCATTTAATAATTTAATTTATATATTTATTCTTTCATTTATAATTTTCTTTTCAATAACTTTTTTTAATAAAAAAATAGTTTTAGAAACCAGAAGAAAAAAAATACAACAGGAACTTCCCTTCTTTTTAAATAATTTAGCAACTGATCTTTCAAAGAATATTCCGCTCAAGATTGCGCTTGAATCAAGGTGTGATAATAGTGAGATTGGGAGATTGATTGGAGAAGCTTTGTATTTGGTTAGAAATCATGGTTTTAATTTACAGGATGCCTTGTTTTCAGTGTCCTCAAGTTATCCTGAACTTGAAAGAGTTTTTTATCAAATTGAAGATATTATGGATTCAGGAGTCAGGAATAAGGAGTATTCTCTAAAAACATTATCTGACACCATTTTTGAAAATCAAACCCAAATGGTTAGGAGATTCTCAACTAAATTAAATTTATTAACATTATTGTTTATTGTTTTTTCAGCAATCATTCCATCCATGTTTCTAATGTTTTTATTGGTGGGAAGTAATTTTCTCGAACTTAGTTTTTCTCCAATTACAATTGTGTTTATTACAATCGTACTTTTCCCGTTAATTGATATGTTGCTGCTATTAGTAATAAGATCCAATAATCCTCTATAGGAAGTGAAATAAATAAATATGTTTAATTTATTTGAAAAATATTATTTTTCTCTTGAGAGAAGAAAATTAGAAAATGCATTGGTTGATGAAATACTTAAGCTTTCTTCCATTCCCAAGAGTAATGATTTAAAAATAATTCTTGAAAAACTCTCTAAATCAAGAAATAAAATAATTTCTAGAAACTTTACAGATATTCTATTAAAAATAAATAAAGGCCACAAACCTAAAGAGTTGTTTGATATTTTAAAAAGGAAATATAATTCAGAGATACTAAATAGATTCCTAGATTTAATCTATTTATCTACAACAAGTGGAACCATTTCCTTTTCTGACTATAAGTCTGTTGCTGATAATTTTATTAAAACCAAGCAGGTTCTTGATGAACGAAACTCAAATCTTCTTATGCAGAAGTACACCATTCTCTTCTCTAGTAGTTTGATTGTTCCTGGTATACTTGGAATTGTAATCTCTCTAATTAAGAGCTTAAAAACATCTGTTCCTGAGATTAGTGAAACAGTTGGTATTTCTTTATATTCCATTACCTATTATTGTGTAATCATCTATATTGTTGAATATATTATAATTTCTTCAATATATTTATCCATTTTAGAGGATAATAGGAAAAAAGCAATCATTTATTTATTAATTCTCCTTCCCGTAAGCCTTTTAATCTTTTTCTTATCTATGTTAATTTAATAAGCAAAACTATTAAACAAAAAAAGATAGATTATGGATTTTATTTTATTATCATTAAACACTTTGATGTTTACTTTAGGCTACTTTGGTGTTTTCCTATTAATGACCCTGGAAAGTTCATTTATTCCTTTTCCTTCGGAGGTTATATTAATTCCTGCTGGGTACCTAGCATCAACAGGGCAATTTAATTTTTGGATAATTATAATAATTGCAATAGCTGGTTCTCTTCTAGGAGCAGGAATCAATTATACTATTGCAAGATACTTTGGAAGAGAATATTTACTATCTCATTCCAAAATGTTTTTTATAAAGAAAGAATCTCTTCTGAAGATTGATGATTATTTTATAAAACATGGAGGGAAAACCACATTTATTGGTAGACTAATTCCTCTGGTTAGACAATACATTTCTCTTCCTGCTGGGTTTGCAAAAATGGATCTAAAGAAATTTATTTTATATACTGGTCTAGGAGCAGGTATCTGGTGTTTATTTTTAACAAGTCTTGGATATTTTATTGGTGAGCAGGTATCTGAAACAATAGTGAAATCTTATAACCTAATATTACTTATATTAATCTTTGTAATTGTTCTAGTAATTGGTTGGATTTATTTGAAAAAGAAGGTCAAGATATAAATATAAATGTTTTTGTGGTTAATTATATAAGTAAATAAACTCTTTTTTATAAAAAGGGAATATGTGCCCTGGTAGTCTATCGGTTAGGATGCGACCCTGTCAAGGTTGCGGGGCGAGTCCGACTCTCGCCCAGGGCGCTTAATATTCAATTTCTCATTTTTTTAGGATACAATACTATTTTTATATGTATTTTAACATAAAATATAATGTATCTATTATAAATATTTGTGATTTTATGTACAACTACAAAGATTTTGAAAAAAAATGGCAAAAAACCTGGGAAGAATCTAAAGTTAATTGCTCAGAAATAGATATAAATAAACCTAAGTATTTCATTATCTGGGCTTATCTAACTGTTTCTGGATTCCAACATGTTGGACATATGAGAGGATATTCCTATGCTGATGCAATCTCAAGATACAAAAGAATGAGAGGATACAATGTTCTTATGCCTGCTGGTGGACACGCATCAGGAAATGGTGCTGTTGCTAAAGCACAAAAGGTAAAGGAAGGAGATCAAGAAGCCATTGAATACTATAGGGATAGAGGCCTTAGTGACAATGATCTTAAAAAAATTTCAACTCCCGAAGGATTTGTTTCCTATTTCTCAGAAAAATATATACAAGACTATAAAGATTATGGTTTCATTGTGGATGATAGAAGATTTACTGTAACCACCTATCCAGATTATAATAAATTTATTGAATGGCAATTTAAAAAACTTAATGAGCAAAAGCTATTAATTCAAAAACCATATTTTGCAACTGCCTGTGTTAAGTGTGGGCCAGTTGCTGTTGATCCATCAGAAATGGATCTATCTAAAGGTGGAACTGCAGAAAAAAATGAATACACTCTTCTTAAATTAAAATTTGAAAAGGATAATCAGTTTATTGTTGTTGCTACTCTAAGACCAGAAACCATTTTTGGTCAAACAAACATATGGCTTGATTATTATAATGATTATGTTAAAATCCAAGTGGGAAATGAAGTTTGGATTGGTTCACAGGAGTTTGCAGAAAAACTAAAATATCAAAAAGATGATACAAAAATCATTGGAACAGTAAAAGGAAAGGAACTAGTAGGTAAATATGTAACCTCCCCAAAAATAAATAGAGATATAATTATTCTTCCATCAAGTTTTTGTGATCCAAAGATTGGAACTGGAATTGTTACAAGCGTTCCATCTGATGCACCCTCTGATTATATGGGGCTCTATGATTTACAAACGTCTGAACTTGAGTGTAAGAAATATGGGCTTAATTATTCAGATATTAAAAACATAAAATTAATCTCAATTATTAAATCTAAAGGGTATGGGGACTATCCAGCAAAGGAAATTTGTGAAAGATTAAACATTAGATCCCAAAAGGATGAAGAAAAGCTTGAGGAAGCAAAAAAAGAAATTTATAAGATCGGTTTTCATACAGGAATTATGAAAGACAATTGTGAAGAGTTTGCTAATCAAAAAGTTGAGGCCGTAAAAGATAAAATTAAAGATGAATTAATTAAAAATAATCAAGCCTATTTGTTTTATGACTTATCTGAAGAAGTTCTCTGTAGATGCGGAGAGCAAGTTATAATTAAAAGAATTGTTGATCAATGGTTTATTAAATATTCTGATGAGGAATTAACAAAGAAAACACTTAATCACACAAAAGAAATGAACATTCTTCCTGAGCAGTTTAAGCATAACCTTTCAAACATTTTAAATTGGTTTGATGATAGGGCTTGTGCTCGTCAAGGAAGATGGCTCGGAACTAAATTACCATTTGATGACAGCTATGTGATTGAGCCAATATCAGATAGCACATTGTATCCTATCTATTATTTAGTTTCATTATATGTAAATAGGGGAGAACTTAAGGTTGAACAATTAACAGAAGAATTCTTTGATTTTGTTTTCATTGAAAAAGGAGATATAAATAAAATTTCTAAAGATACAGGAGTTTCAATAGAACTTCTAGAAAAAATAAGAAAAGATGTTGATTATTGGTACCCACTTGATATTAATCTAGGAGGACAGGAGCATCAAACAGTTCATTTCCCAACTTTTCTAATGAATCACGTTGCTCTTCTACCAGAAAAATATTACCCACAGGGAATATTTGTTAATTGGTGGGTTGTTTCAAAAACAGGAAAGATATCTAAATCAAAAGGTGGAGTTGGATCAATTGGAAGAGAAGCAAAGAAATATTCAATTGATGCAATCAGACTATTCTATGCAAATGTAGCATCTCCTTTTTCTAACATATCCTTTGAAGAGGATGATCTATTAATTTATAAAACAAGACTTGAAAAAATATTTGGTTTTGTTGAGTCCATATTAGAAAATAAGGATCTAATGGATAAGAAAGAGGACAAACTTGATTTGTGGTTGGAATCTATTTTCAATATAAGATTAAACACCATTACCCAGGCAATGGAAAAGATTGAGTTTAAGGTTGCAACCGATGAAATTTATTTTAATTTTTATAATGATTTAGTTTGGTATCAGAGAAGAGGAGGAAATAATAAAAACATATTCAAGAAAATATTACATAAATGGATAAAAACAATGGGTTTGTTTACTCCGCACATGGCTGAAGAACTAAATAGTTTACTTGGCTATGATGATCTTGTGATTAGTTCTCATTTTCCTGAGATTGATGAGATAAAGATTGATTTTGGTTTAGTTGAAGCAGAGAAGAAGATTGATGATCTAGCTGGTGAAATTAGAACAGTAATTAAAATGGCTAATCTTGAAAAAGTGAGTAAAGTTACCCTATTTGTTTCCGATGACTGGAAATATAAATTTTATAAAGAATTAATTGAGGAATTAAAAACAACAAAGAATGTTGGACAGTTAGTGTCCCTTTTCATCTCCCGCTATGAGGAGCATAAAGAGGATATTTCAAAAACAATAACTAGGTTAATGAAGAATCCAGTTACTGATGTAATTACAACCCAAAAAGAGGAATTTGCTTTCTATAAGGATATAGAAGGTTTCCTTGAAAATATATTTAATTGTGATATTTCAATTAAGAAAGCAGAGGATTTTGATAATCCAAAAGCAAGAGTTGCAAGTCCTGGAAGACCAGGAATACTTGTTGAATAGATTTTAGGAGTAAAGAATATTTATGAAAAACAGAGTTGTAGGAATTTTAATAATAATTATTGCGCTATTAATTGGAGGAATAATTTATTTATTCAATAACGCAATGACTGATATTGTCACTGACTCCTGTACACATGGTTCTAGTTGTACCATGTGGGATACAATTAATTTTCAAACAAACATTAGTATAGGAATTATGATCATTGTTATTCTGATTGGAATTTATCTGATTTTCTTTGGGTGGGAGGAAAAGATAATAACCAAAGTGGAAATCAAAAGAATAAAAGAAAAAAAATCAAACAAAACACCCAAAATGGATTATACAAAAATACTTTCTGAGCTTGCAATTGATGAAAAACTGGTTCTTGAAAAAATTATTGCAAATAAGGGTTCAATTTATCAATCAGATCTACTTTCAAAAACTGGTTTTACAAAGGTTAAGATCAGCAGAATTCTTGATAAGCTTGAATTCAAAGAATTGATTGAAAGAAAAAGAAGAGGAATGACAAATATTATTGTTTTAAAAAATTAATATTTATTTTTTTTCTTTATTTCACCTAATTTTACACATCCTATTCTAATCTATTCATGAAACTAGTTTCACAAGTACCTATATAAGCGGTTTCTGATTAAGCCTACTAGGAATTAATTGATTAGTTATAAAAAAAAGGTGATTAAAATGGATGTAGAGTTTGATGTGAAAGGAATGCATTGTAAAAGCTGTGAGTATTTAATTAAAGAAGGACTTCTTGAAAAGAATGGAGTCTCTGAGGTTAATGTGTCTTCAGCTAATGGAATTGTGAAAATATCATTTGATGAAAATAAAATTAATGAACTTAAAATAAAAGAGATTATAAGAGACAAAGGTTATAGGGTGAAATAAATTTGAGCGAAAACAATAATTTTGAAATCGAAAAAAGAGCTGTATTGATTATCCTACTAACATTTATAGTTGCCTCAATAATTGAAATTGGGATTCATTTTGTGTTTTTAAAAAATACAGGAATAATGATTAGATATGCTCTCTGGTTCTTGTATTTAAATATCAGTATTGCATTTCTCACTGGTAGCACCTGGCATTTTTTAGCATACAAAGTAAAAATCAATTGTATGACTGGAATGATGATTGGAATGACACTTGGAATGCAGGCAGGAATGATGATTGGAGCAGTTATTGGGATTACCAATGGTTTCTTTATTGGAGCCATGGTGGGGACCATAATAGGAGTAGGAATTGGATTTTGGTCAGGTCTTCACTCAAAAACAACAATGGGTGCACTTCAGGGAATGATGTCTGGAATTATGGGTGGAACAATGGGCCCCATGATAACAGTTATGATGTTTACTGATCACATAAAATTTTTCATGCCTATTTATATGATAATTAATGTTGCTATCCTAGTTGGGATGTCATACATGTTCCACGAAGAAGCAATTAAAGATAATCATGAAGCATATAAAAAAACACCAATAAACATTTCAACAGTAATGTTTGTTACAATAATTGTTACATTTATTTTAAGTGCAATTATTTTGTTTCTACCAAAATCAATATTTTTTACATAATAAATAAAAAAAGAATAATTAATTAAAAAGGAGAAATAAACTATGGAAAAAAAAGAAAAGAAAAGAACTCTAGTTTTGGGTTTAGTAGTTATTGCAATAATTGTAGTTTTTGGAATTATATCTGCCTATGCATTCACTACTCCATCAAAAACAATCACAAACAATAGTACAACAAACACAACCAATACTCTATCAAATTCTACAACTTTATCAAACACTAGTCAATTAAATGCAAAACAAGAAACACAAACAGCAATTTTGAGGTTTGAAAACTATGAATATGTGCTTACCCCAAATACATTGAAGAAGGGTATTCCTGTAAAAATCACAGTGGATACTGAAACTGTTGATGGGTGTATGAGAAGTGTAGTTATTGGAGATTTCGGTGTTAGAAAATATGTTACTCCAACAGATAACATAATTGAGTTTACACCTAATAAGGAAGGAACCTTTCTAATTGCATGCTCAATGAACATGGGAAGAGGTTTCTTCTCAGTTAGTTCTGAGGGTGTAACAAATGCAATCACAGAAGCAGCAATCTTAAATGCGAAAGAAACAAGTCCACCATCAACAGGAGGATGTGGATGTGGGCAATAAAATCAATTGATCTTTAATTAAACAAAATAATATGCTAATATGATGAAAGAGGGAATTTATGAACAAAAAAGAGATTAATATATCAATTAAAGGAATGCATTGTGCGAGCTGTGCAACAATAATAGAAAACGGACTAAATAAAAAAGAAGGCGTTCTTTCATCAAATGTAAATTTAACTACAGAAAAAGCAACCATAACCTATGATGAACAAATAATTGTTCCATTAGATATTATAAAAACAATAGAGGGAAGAGGATATGGTGCGAAATTAATTAATCAGGATCAGGATACAAATAAACTAAAAGAAGAAAAAAAGAAAGATTTTAATAAGCTTAAAAAATTATTTATGTTTTCTCTAATGTTTGCAATCCCAACTCTAGCTATGATGTTTCTAGGATGGTTCTCCATAGAAGTTCCATACATGGATTATATTTTATTTCTACTAGCCACTCCAGTTCAATTTATTGCTGGTTGGGGATTCTATAGAGGTGCCTGGGGTGCACTTAAAAATAAAAGTGCAAACATGGATACTCTTGTATCCATTGGAACCCTATCAGCCTACCTATTAAGTGTGTACAATGTTTTATTTAATCCAGGGAGTATGCAATATTTTGAAATATCAATAATATTAATTACTCTTGTGTTGCTAGGAAAGCTTCTTGAAGCAATTGCAAAAGGCAGAACAAGTGATGCAATTAAAAAATTAATTAATTTGTCTCCAAAGACTGCTATTGTAATTAAAAACAATAAAGAGATAATTGTTTCTGTTGAGGATCTAAGGGTTGGAGATGTCTTTTTAGTTAAACCAGGAGAAAAAATACCAGTTGATGGAATAATTATAGAAGGAATTTCATCCATTGATGAAAGCATGATAACAGGAGAAAGTATACCTCTAGAAAAAAAGAAAGGAGACTTTGTTATTGGTGCAACCATTAATAAGCATGGAAGTTTAAAAATTAAAGCAACAAAAGTTGGAAAAGATACAACTCTTGCACACATAATTAAGCTTGTTGAGGATGCACAAGGAAAGAAAGCCCCAATTCAAAGGTTTGCAGATAATGTTTCATCCTATTTTGTTCCCATTGTGATTGGGATTGCTTTGGTGTCTGGTCTTATTTGGTATATATTGATGGGTGAAACCCTTGCGTTCTCTATACTAATTGCAGTTGGTGTTCTTGTTATTGCATGCCCCTGCGCTTTAGGGCTTGCTACCCCCACAGCAATAATGGTTGGAACAGGTAAGGGTGCAGAAAATGGCATACTAATCAAGGGTGGAGATGCCCTAGAAACTGCGCATAAATTAAAGTACATGATATTTGATAAAACTGGGACAATAACCATAGGTAAACCAGTTGTTACTGATATTCTTACAAGTAAAGGAATAACAAACAATCAATTTTTAGAAATTGCAGCAAGCATTGAAAAATATTCAGAGCATCCTCTTGCAGAAGCAATTGTTAATTATGGAAAAGAGAAAAAAATAAGTTTTAAAAATACAACAAACTTTAAAGCAATATCAGGTTATGGAATAACTGCAAAATTAAATAGTAAAACCTATTACTTTGGGAACACCAAGCTTATGACACAGAAGAATATACCACACAAAATGTTTTTAGAAAAAATGCAGGAGCTTGAAACCAAAGGAAAGACAGTGATGATGCTAAGTGATGAAAAAAAAGTTCTTGGAATTATTGGAGTTGCAGATGTAATTAAAAAATCATCTCCAAAAGCAGTTAGCGAGCTTAAGAAATTAGGAATAATTACATACATGATTACTGGGGATAACAAGAGAACTGCAAATGCTATTGCAAAGCAGGTTGGAATTGATAATGTGTTTTCTGAAGTTCTTCCTGAAGACAAAGCAAGCTATGTTAAGAAGCTCCAGGAGAATGGAAAGTACAAGGTTGGAATGGTTGGAGATGGAATAAATGATTCTCCAGCACTTGCCCAGGCAGACATTGGAATAGCAATGGGTTCAGGAACAGATGTTGCAATGGAAACAGGAAACATTGTTCTAATGAAAAGTGATTTGCAGGATGTTCCAAAAGCAATTAGGTTATCAAAACAAACAATGAGAAAGATCAAACAAAATATGTTCTGGGCTCTTTTCTATAACGTAATTGGAATACCAGTTGCTGCAGGAGTTCTTTATTTATCAACAGGTTGGCTTCTTTCTCCAATAATTGCAGGAGGAGCAATGGCCTTAAGCAGTGTGAGTGTTGTAACAAACTCATTACTTCTAAAAAGAAAAAAATTGTAAAAATGGTTGCTTATTTTCCAGCAACTATTTTTTCATAAAACAGCTTTGCGGACTTATAATGTGGGAGATGATGCTTTATAGCCACATCTTTTGCAATTTGTTTATATCCAAAAATAGCAATAGGCTTAATCTTAACCTTCATTTGAAATATTGCTTCATTATATTCTACAAGTTTAAATTTGGATTTTGAAAGTTCCTTAAATCCATTTTTTTTTCTGAATTTGTTTATTTGTTTCCATGTATCTGTTGGTGTTTTATGTTTTTTAATCATTTTTGTAAAGTCTTTAAATATAAATTTTTCAGCACCTTTTATCAGGTTATGATTATAATAAATATGTAGATTATTCTGTATTCTATAATATTGAACTACAATATTGTTTGCATTTGTTAATAATATTATATCAAAAGGAGCAATGTAATTAGGGGTTTGCTTTGTTTGAAATATAATTCCTTGAGAACGATAGGTCTTTGTATAGTTTTTGTCAAGAAGAGTACATGCAAGTCTTTTTATTCTTCCAAAGCTTAGTGTGTTTGGAATAATGGTGTTGATTTTAATAATATTATCAATAGTTTGGCAATTAACTTTTTTCTTACCAATAACTGTTTTAGTAGCAAAATCATCTTCCAGTGATTTAACAAAATAGACTTGTTTCATAATTCTCTTTATTTTCCAGCAACTATTTCTATGCAATCATTGTTTTTTAATGGATGATCTTTTCCAAGAAGCATTTTTGTTTTAACATCTATTGCTTTTATGAAGTTTTTTCCAAAGTCAGTGTGAAGCTTGTAAGCAAAATCAATTGCCTTGGTTCCTGGAGGCATTAGAAAACAATCAGGAAGAATATTTCCTTCCTTATCTCCTAATCCCTTTGTTCCTCCTGGATATATTGCAATATATTTTAATACATCAAACACAATCTTATCAATTACACTCTGAACTCCAGTTTCTTCATAAACATCAAGAATATTTTTTTGTATAAATTCAAGAGCATTCTTTTGCTTATCTGAAAGATCTTCCTTTAATAGCTTAAATGATTTAGCTCCTGGAAGATAATCAATGACATGTGCCTTATCTGCTGCCTTTAGTGCATATTCAGATTCAGCAGAGCAGGGAATGATTGTGGTGTTAGGAAACTCTTTCTTAACTCTTTCATAAATGTCTTTTGCTCCAGGAACATCAATCTTGTTTGCAGCAATAATAATTGGTTTTGATCTTTCTCTTATTGTTCTTGTGAACATCATTAGTTCTTCTTCTGTCCAATCAATTATTTCTTTATCTTTTAGTTTAAGCTTAATTAATATTTCTTCTAGATCTTCTTCCTTGGTTCCAAGGGTTGCATTCATAAATGACATAAGAGTAGTTACTGTTTTTGTTTTTCTCATTTTTTGCTCTCTTCCAAGCTTTTCGAAGTTTTTCTTGAATATGCCATATAACCATTGTTCAATCTCAGTTAGAAGAAATTTAATTTCAAGAGAAGGATCATAGGATCCAGCCTTTACACTTCTTCCTTCTTCATCAGTTCCACCAGAAATATCAATTACCTGAATAAGAGCATCTGCTTGATTTAGGTCTGTTAAGAATTTATTACCTAATCCTCTTCCTTCACTTGCACCAGGAACTAGTCCAGCAACATCAATAACATCAACAGATAGGTATCTAATATGATTTTTACAAAAGCCTGTTCTTGGATTGCATTGCGTATTAAAAAGAGAATCTATACAATTATTTCTAACAAATCCAACACCTTTGTTTGGGTCTATTGTTGTAAATGGATAGTTTGCTGCTTGAGCATCCATCATTGTTAAAGCTTTAAAGAAGGTTGTTTTACCAACGTTAGGTTTACCCACAATTCCAACTAACATAAATATCACTTTTCTAGATATATTTATGTCAAGAAAGGAATATAAAAGCAAACTATTTTATTTAATCTCAAAAATCCAAGAAACAAAAGATACACAAAATAGAACTAATAGTATCCATCCAAGGAATGCACTTATTGGAACTCCATAAATTGAAAAAAGTCTAAAGGGTAAATTAAGATAACCCCATTCCCTTCCAAATATATTTATTAATTCATGTGTAATAAACAAGATTATTGTAGTTATAAGTGTTGTAAATATTGTTAATTTATCTTTAAATATTCTAAGAATATAGGGGGTTTGATATTTAGATAAAAATAAATCCGATAATAGTAATATGGCTATGAATGGTAAAACCATTACTATTCCTGTTCCTTTACTTATATTCACGAAATAAAAATAAGGTAATACTAAAAATAATATCCCAAATAACCATAGTTTGTTTTGAATTTTATTTTTTTTATAGTAGGTTAGTTTAATTTTTTTTCCCCTAATCTTTTTCTTTAGCTTGTATTTTACAAAAACAAATAATTCATAGCAGATAAGTATGAAAAAGAAATTAATTAAAGTATATAAAATTATATAATTAAAGGTTGTATAATACTTCCATATCCAAATATTGAACAATAGTACTCCATAGAGATAATCTACAGCAAATGCAAACAATAGAGAACCAGCAAGGAAATAATAAATCTTATTTTTAGACTTAATTAATTCTTCTAGTATGGATTTTTTTTGGGTTTTATAGTTTATGTAATCTAATATAAGTAAATATCCTAAGCAAAAGAATACATAGAATCTATTATTATTAAAGAAAATTGCTGTAATTATACTGTATAGAAATATAATTAATCCAATAATAAATGATACTTTTTTAATCATAGTTACTTAATTATATAATAAAATCTATTTAAATATCTTATCTTTGTATATATTAGTTAAAAATCAAAAGAGATGGTGTGCTTTGCAAGAAGATTTAGACCCAAATAAAAAACCAAAAAGAAAGATTCCTATTTCTGCGTATATTTTTGTTGCAATCCTAATCATTTTAGCTGGAGTTTATAGTTATTATATGTCTTTACCTGATGATCTAATGGCTAATAAAGAAGTAGCAAGCATTGATTGTGTTAATTTATGTATTAAAGAACAAAGTAAAGGAACAATACTTTCAGAAGGTCCTTGTTTATCTGATGAGATTGTAGAAGGGTGGGCCTGTGATGTTGTTCATAATCCAAGAGTTAAGTTAATTGATAATAAGGAACAGAATCAATGTCAAAGTTGTATAACTGGAGAAGTTAAGCATTTTGTTGAAGTTAATCAGGAATGTAAGTTTGTTAGAGCAGTTTAAATCAAAAATATATTATGATAAACAACTCTGGGTTTACTATTTAAATTTTTAATAATTTTATTATATATCTTTAATAAGTTATATTAGATATTTAAAGGTTAATTTTGGGATTTAGTTTGATATAGACGGTTTAAATTTATTTAAATTTAAAAAAAAGGTTTAATAAGGCTCCTTTTAATTAATCTCTAAAAATCTATGAGGGAAACAGCAGATACCTTTTTAAACATTCCTACTCCAGTATTATATTACCGCGCTGAGTTTTTTCAGGCCGTAAGGTAATTAGGCGGTTTTGACTGTTTTTTAATATCAAACATTTTTTGACTATCTTAAAACAGGATGAAAGAAGTTGTGATATTTGTAGTTGTAATGCATGTTCTATATATACGTCAAATATAAGAATTCTTGCATTTTCTTTGATTTCAATTAAGCTAATTAGTGGATAACTTGGCTTGTAAACCGAGTAAGAGCGTGGCAAGCTGCGATAAGCTTGGGGTAGGCGCATGCAGCCTTTGATCCCAAGATTCTTGAATTATCCAATCTCATAAAGGAGGTTGGAGGGTAACCTAGGGAATTGAAGCATCTTAGTACCTAGAGGAAAAGAAAACAATAGTGATACTGTAAATAGGGTCGACCGAAAGCAGTGAAGAACAAACCGAATCTCATATAGTAATATATGAGACATGTGGTGTTAAGAGGTAGTTACATCTAGTGCACTCAAATCGAAGTTATCTGGAAAGATATACCATAGAGGGTGATGGTCCCGTAGAAATAAGGTGACAATAGATGATTGCTACTGTTCGAGAGTACTGCGCGTCGGATATCGCGTAGGAATACAGCAGACATTTACTGCTAATTCTAAATATATTACAAGACCGATAGTAAACGAGTACTGCGAAGGAATGTTGAAAAGTACCCCTAGCGGGGGGTTAAAAGCACTTGAAACTAATTAGCAACAGTTCGGGTATGGCATGAAAGGAATGAAGACAGACAATAAGTGAGTGTTGGTAACAGCATAAGCGTGTTCTGTTTGATCAATGTCATACTGTCCGTCAAGAAGCACGGGCGAGGGAGTTTGTTTATGTGGCAAGATTAAGTGATGAAGTCACTGTGTCATAGGGAAACCGATTTTGCGCAAAATTTCCAGGCAAGAGGTGTTAATGTGCCTTTTAGTCATATGAACAAGACCCGAAAGCAGGTGATAAACGCTTGAACATGGTGAAACCGACCGTCTGGTTGGTGGAGGCCAGCAGCAGTTCCAGTCTAACTGTTTGTGTGATTTGAGTGTAGGACTGATAAGGTTATCTAACCTGCTGATAGCGGGCTCCTATCAAAATAACTCTTAGGTTAGCCTGGCTGGAGAATGATAACGGGGTAGAGATACTGATTAGGAAGTACTGGGGAGAAATTCTTACCTTCCTTGTCAAACTCCGAATCTGTTATTCTTCTTAGAAGGCCGGAGCAGGGGGTGGGGGATAAGCCTCTATTCCAAAAGGGAAAAAACCCGAACTACGATTAAGGCCCTTAAATACTAGTTAAGTGTGAACTTGAAAGGAGTGATTTACCAAATACAATTGGGAGGTTGGCTTAGAAGCAGCCATCCTTTAAAGAGTGCGTAATAGCTCACCAATCTATGGTATTTTGCCCTGAAAATTAACGGGGCTAAACTAGTTGCCGAAATCGTAGAGCACAGATAATCTGTGATCTGGTAGATAGGTGCTTTGATAGAGCAGAAGGTAGGCGGTAACGTCTACTGGATCTGTCAAAGATATGGATCCTCGTGTCAGTAACATCAAAGAAATGTGAGAATCATTTCCGCCGAAAGGGCAAGGGTTCCTTAGCACTAATTTTTAGCTAAGGGTAAGTCGATCCTAAAGATCTTCGTAACTCGAAAACATCTGAAAGGGAAACAGGTTCATATTCCTGTACCAATAATGCACGTGTGGCAACGCAAGTATAGTTTTTAACGCTTTTGGCAAGGTGGAGTATGAAAGTCTTCATATCTAAGTGCCACAAATCTCTGGAGAATTGTAATAATGAGAAAGAGATTAATGTACGAATGGGGGAAACCTTTCATTGTCGTCAAGGGCCCATGAAAAGAAAACTATACAGTGTTTTATTGCTCGTACCAAGAACTGAGAAAGGTGTCCCTAGCTGAGTAGGCTTAGGCGTAATAGGAGAACCAAACCAAGGGAATTCGGCAAATTAGCCCTGTATCTTCGGTACAAGGGGTGCTTACGGTTATGTAAACTGTAAGTTTTAATTACAAAGATGGTCCGACTGTTTAACAAAAACACAGGTGACTGCTAGCCGGAAACGGTGTGTATAGTCACTGACTTCTGCTCACTGCTAGTACGTGAACATCAGTTCCAACTGATCTAAGCGCTGGTAAAGAGCGGGCCTAACTCTGAGGCTCTCATGGTAGCGTAATACCTTGCCGATTAAATGTCGGCTTGCATCAAGGAAGTAACGAGATCGTCACTGTCCCTGGTTTGGACCTAGTGAACGTGCACTCGTGGTGAATACGCCACGGACAACCAAAGGGAGGATAAGACCCCACGGAGGTTTACCACAGTCTGATGTTGTTGTATTATTCTTGCTATAGAGCGTAGATGGGAGTCGCTTAAGCTACTTTCGCTAGGGAGTAGATAGACACCAATGTAACACCATCTAGTGGGAAAAATACATCTTACGTCTCTTGGAGACGGACAGCATTTGATTTGGTGGTTGGACTGGGGCGGTACACCCCTGAAAGGATATCAGGGGTGTCCAAAGGTCTGCTCAGACTGGTCAGAAATCAGTCGTAGAGGACAAAACCAAAAGCAGGCTTAACAATGTTCCTAAAAGCACGGAACGTTGGAAGGAAACTTGGGTTTAGCGAACGCTAGTGTCCCTATTTATGGGGGCCTAGTCTGACAGTGAACTTACCCTGGGGGTAACTGGGTTGTCGCGGGTAAGAGTTCACATCGACCCCGCGGTTTGCTACCTCGCTGTCGGCTTACGGCATCCTGGCTGTGCACAAGTAGCCAAGGGTGGAGGTGTTCACTCATTAAAGCCGTACATTAGTTGGGTTAAGAACGATGCGAGTCAGTTTGGTTCCTATCTTTTGGTTGTGCAGGTTGTCTGAGGGGAAGATTCCTTTAGTACGAGAGGAACGAGGTGTCGCAGTCTCTAGTCTATGGATTGTCTGACAAGGCACTGTCCAGTAGCCACGCTGTTGCCGATAAGTTCTGAAAGCATCTAAGAACGAAGCGGTCCCTAAAACGAGACAGCCATTCTTCTCGAAAGAGAAGACAAGGACTCCGGAAGAAGACCGGTTTGATAGGTTAGTGATGTAAGTTTCTAGTTTCGACGAGAGATTAAGTCTACTAATACTAATAGTCCGAGGAAATCAATAAATATCAAAAAATAAATGCATGCAATTCTTTGTTTGTCTAATATAGTGCAAATTACAACTACAAATATCACTCTTTTTTCTTGTCATTTTTTTTCTAATTTTATTTTAAATTTTATTAAAGTACAGCTATCAGTCTGGATATTTTTCAAAGTATTAATTTTATCTTATTCAGCCTAGGCTCTTTCTATTTATATAATTATTGATTCATATTTATTTTATAAACGTGAAATATTATGGACTATATTGGATTTAGAAGAAAGATTGTAAATAGATTACGCGAATTAATTAGTCATGAAATGATCTATGCACAGCAAATGCAGATATATGATAATTACGTATCTCAAATTTATAGCTATTTAAAATCAAATGAACAACAAGAATTATTACATTATTTAAATAAGTTTGATGTAAATAAGTTTGAAATATTTTCAAAGGTTATTGAATATGAGTTTACTATTCAAAAAGATCTTAAGAAAATTAATTTGATAAGAGAAGCAAAAAGAATTGATTCAGGATTAGTAAATACAAAAATCATAAATAAAATATATCAAGTAAAATGTGAAAACACCTATGGTGATTTTCTACGTGCATTAAAGCTTAAGTCTATTTTTTTTGTAAAAGCTGAGCTTAATGGTACTGAAAAAGTATTTCTTGCAAAAGCAGATATTGGAAAACGTTATTTTCATAAAAAATTTGGTGGACTAGAGGGTTGGCATAATCTTTTGCTTGATCCAGTTACATTGGATGTGTATCAATATAATCGTAGAGGAAGTAAAAAAATTGTTCTTGAATCTTATCATAGGATTTTAACTCCTCCAAAAAAAACAGGTTCTATTACTTCTGATGGTATTGATTTTGATCTAATTAAAGAAATTAAAAAAGAAGTTAGAAAATACATTGTTCAACTTAAGAAAAATTATATTAAACATTATTCTGATCCTTTGGTTATAAAGAAAGAAAGCACAAGACAAATTGCAAAAAAAAAAGTTGAAGAAATCTTTTCAAAAGAAAACATAAAAAAGAAGCTTGGAATAACCATATCACATTCTAGTCATAAACTTAAATAAACTTATTTATGAAAAATAAATTAATTTCAAAACTATATTCTACATTATATGAAGAATATGGCCCACAAGGTTGGTGGCCTCTCTCGACAATCAAAACAAACAATGGGTATCACCCAAACAACTACAAATATCCAGTAACAAATCAAGAAAGATTTGAGATCTGTGTAGGAGCAATCTTAACTCAGAACACTTCTTGGAAGAACGTTGAGAAGGCAATAACTAACCTAAAAGAAATAAATGCACTATGTATGTTATATTTCTTGGACACTCTAGAAGTAAAAATCAAGAAAGCGATCCGCCCAGCTGGTTACTTTAATCAAAAATACAAAAAGCTAGTTGCATTCACAAAATTCTTCCTATCTCTTAAGAAAAGAACTCCAATCAGAGAAGAGCTTCTTGGAATTTGGGGAATAGGACCAGAGACTGCTGATTCAATTCTTCTTTATGCATATAACCAACCAATCTTTGTAGTAGATGCATACACAAGAAAACTTCTTCTTAAAAACAAGATAATAAAAGAAAAAGAAAAAGTAAGTTATGATTATATCCAGAAGATATTTATGGATAATCTAAAAAGAGATTATAAGCTTTATCAAGAATATCATGCCCTAATTGTAGTTACTGGAAAAGTTAAGAATAAATAATTCTTGTTTTTGCTTGGACAGCCATCCTCCCGAAAAGGATATATCTAATTTAAATCCCTTTAACTGTTCCAGATCCACTAATATTTGTGCTAACTTTTGGATCTCCGGTGTATTGTAAGTTACCTGATCCAGATATCTTAATATTTAATTCATCTATTGCATTAACTTTTGCGTCTCCTGAACCAGAAATCATAACATTTGTATTATTTGTAAATAAATCTAATGCATCTACGTCACCTGATCCAGAAATGTATAGATTATGAGTATTTGCAATTCCATTTACTGTGATTCTTCCTGAACCGCTTATCCCTGTTTCTAGGTAATCAGTATTTGTGTTTACATTAATGTTTCCTGAACCACTTATTTTTAATTTTAATACATCAGTTTCTATTAATGAGTTACTAATAATATTTCCAGACCCAAGAACTACTAGTTCATTAACATCTTTCATAGTTACATAGATATTAATTGGTTTATTTTTAATTATCCAAGTAAGTGTATATCTTTCCTTATTAATAACAAGTTCATTATCAACAACTTCAGTTGATAATAGAGATAAAATATTATCTTCAGCTTCTATTCTAAGAGTATTAGTTTCTCCTTGAGTAACATAAATGTTACCTATATATTTTAGTTCTACTTTATCAAAATAACTTATTTCCCTTGTTTCAGAGATTAGGTTACCAGATCCAATAACTAATCCAAAGATTTCATTAGAATAATTTTGTTTTAGGTTATAGCAGATTCCCATTATTGTAATAATTAGGATAAGAATAATAACAAGAGAGACAATAAGTCCTTTATGTTTTCCTTTTTTTCTTTTTTCAGTTTTTCCTTTTATTTTTTTTATTTTTTTAACCATAATCATCAGCAACTCCTTTCTATTATCAACTATCTTTTATGATTTATATTAAATTATTTTAAAAAGACATCATAGGCATCTTTTTTCTTAAAATGAGCAATAACTTTTTTTTCAAAAATTAGTTTTGCTTTGTCTATTCTTTCTTCTACTATCTTAACTTTATCTTTGTCTATTCTTGCTTTTAATCTTGTTTTTAATTTTATTTTTTTAAATTTCTTGTTTTCTGGAATGATTGAAAGAAGATTGTAGTACCATGTGCTTCTTGCTTTTATGAAATTGGATATGATTAATGATTTGTAAAAGAAGAATGCTAACCTATATTCTTGAATATGCATGCAATTTATGTGTTTAATGTCTGAGACATAATTTTTGTGTTTATTTGTTATTGTTCTCCTAAATAAATCTCTTGGGAACTTTGCTTTTGGAAACCTTTCATAGGCGTATCTTGCATCAATTATGTATTCTAGTTGGAGATGCTCACTTGTATCTACGTTGGTTTCTAAATAGGAATGGACCTCCTTATCAAGAATTGTGTGTGATAGGAAACCAATTGCAAAAGAAACCTCATCTCTGGTTTTTGCTTCTCTCAATAGATCCTTTGCGAAACCTATTCCCAAATCATAATTATGATGCATAAAATGAAATATCTTTACTTTCTTCTTTCTTACAAAGTAATCTATGTCTGGAATTATTGATCCAAACTTTAAAATAGATGAATTTAGTTTTTTTAGATCTTTATTTTTGTTTATTTCTTCATCTATGAAATTAAGATGTGTAAATAAAGAAGGCATTATTTACCTATAGTGTATTTTTTAATAAATAAGGCCAACGAATTTGTTGAATATAATAAAAATAAGAATAAAAGTATGTATCTAATTATCATGCTTGCAATTTCATTATACCCAAATATAACATAGTACAAACTATCAACTAGGAAATAAATTATTCCTAGAATGATTGCAATAATAATAATAAATCCAATTAATAACCAAAATCTTTTTTTAAGAAACTTCCAAGCTTCATTTAGGCTTTGATTAATTGTTGTTCCATTTAAGCCCATGTAAAAGATACTCAATGAAAACGTAAGTGCAATTACAATACTAAATATTGCTAAGAAGATTAATAATATCAAGAATAGGATTGCAAGTAATAGGGATGATTCAATAAATGATAAGAATATTGCTCCAATAACACTAAGAACTGCGAAAACAAAGAAAAAAACTATTGAATAAACAATTGTTTTACCAAGCCCATTTCCTGTGGTTCTTACTTTCCTATCAGCATTTGATCTTGCTATCACATAGCATAAATAATTAATAATTATCATTGCAACAAACCAGTAAAGAGCAATAATTATAATTTCTTTATAAAAGTAAGAAAAGAAATGTATTGTTTTAATATTTACTATTTGCTCACCCATGATGGAAATTATACTAGTAATATATCCAGAAAAAATAACTGTGAAAGCACCATAAAATAGAGCTATTAAAAAAGCATATAATAGGTATGCTTTTTTGGAAAAGAAATTCCATCCATTAAATAAAACATCTAACATTCTTGATTTCTCCTTTTATTTCTTAACAGTTAATTTAATTCTTTTAAAACTTGTTGTTTCATTTAGCTTATAGGTTAGATCAAAACTATAGGTTCCTTCCAGGAGGCTATCAATCTCTGTATACCTAATATCACAATATATGGTTCTTTCATTACCTGATGCCATCTTATTAATTGTAATTGTTCTATTGTCAGGAGCATTTGAGTCCTCACAAAATACATTTAATGAATCTTCTACAGGAGTAACTGTAACCATTGAGTTAACTGAATCCATTTCACTATCGTTCTTTACAGTAATTTCAAGAATTGTATTCTTATTCTTTGATAATACTAGTGGATTATCACTAAATCTAGCAGAGATGTTAGTTCCACCAAAACTTCCAAAGTCAATGCTTCTAATTAGAAAGTATCCTCCAATAATAACAATAATTATAATTATTCCAATCAATATTGGGGTCTTCCAATTTCCATCAAAAAATCCATTACTATATAAGCTCATAAAGTTTCTATCCACTATAATTACTATATTATGTTATTATATTATAAAAGAATATATTTAAAAGACTTGATAACTACTAATTTAACATATGGTAACTAATAATTTAGTGAAAGATAAGAATAAAACAGAAAAGTCAAATAATTATGATAGTTTATCAAAAATCATAAAAGAGTTTATTCCTTTTGTAATTAAAAAAGATATAGATGGGATGCATGCTCTTGAAAACCAAACTCTTGAGCTTACCATAACTTTTGATAACAGAGATTATGCTTCTTTTTGTATTATCATGTATGGGCTAAGAAAAATGATTTCCAAGCCACACATATTTTCTAATCAGATTTGGAAGAAGGCCCAAAACTCAATTCTTAATCAATTAAATGATTGTTCATTTATGCTGCAATCAAAGAAATTTGATGAATTTAGGAAAACAGTTAGTGATATTGAAGAAGAAATTAGACAAAAGGATAAGGAACTAGGACATTATATTAATCAGATTATTGATGATGCAAGAATAAAGCTTGCTTCTTCAGCCTATGCCTATGGATTGTCGGCTGCTCAGGCTAGTGATCTTTTCTCTATTTCAAAGGATCAGTTAATGAACTTCATTGGGGTTACAAGAATGCCAGATGAAGATCCCATGTATAAGAGTATAAAGGAAAGAATACATTTGCTTGACTTAGCTAAAAATAGATAAGGAAAAAAATTATGAAAATTGTTTTTGATTCAGGAGTTTTAATTAGTTTCTCAGAAACCTGTTATTTATCTTTATTTAAATCCCTAAAGGATTCAATTGGAGAGTTTATTATTACTAAGAATGTTCAATATGAGTGTGTTGGCAAGGTTGAGCACGTAATGAGATTTAAATTAAGTTCAATTAGGATTTTAAGAGAAATTAAAGATAATATATTTACAGTTTCATCAACATCAAAGGAACTAGAGGAAAACACAACTAAGATAATGGAGCTCACAAATAATATGTTTCTGGTGAGACATCAACCAATTAGGATAATTCAAGCAGGAGAAGCTGAATGCCTTGCTCTTTTAGGTCTAACTGATGCTGATTACCTAGCTGTTGATGAAAGAACAACAAGAATGCTTGTTGAGCAACCACATGCCCTCATAGATATTTTCAAAAGAAAGTATGATACTAGTGATGTTCATATAGATGAAGAAAAGTATGTTAAGTTTAGAGAACTAATTGGTCCAGTCTCTGTTTTAAGATCAGTTGATTTACTTGCCTATGCACATAAACATGATCTTCTGTCTTCTGATTTTAAATCTCCTGATAACCTAAAAGCAATAATGTATTCATTAAAGATCAAAGGTTGTTCAGTTTCATTCCAAGAAATAGATGAATATATAAGCTCTTTGTACAAATAATATTTCTGTAGGGAGAGATTATGAAGATAGTTAAAAAAGCTAAGACTTATTTTATAAATTATGTTCCTGAAGAGGTTGAATTACTTGATAAACTTAAGGATAGTAATCTTGAATTCAATGAAATTACTTCAAATGTTTATTCATTGGTAGTAAATAAGCATATGCAAAAAGAAGAAAATAAAGCTAATCCAAAGATAGATATTAAAAAAAAAATCATATCTCTTTTAAATGATAAAGCAGTTTCCGGTGGAGATAAGATTGAAGGAAACTTTGAAAAGCTTCTTAGGAAAGAAGATCTATCTATTTTTCAAGAAATGCTAAAGGATAAAGAAATAATTATTTATCATCTTCCTAAGTACAAGAAAGGAATATATCAAATAAATACAATCTCAACAGAAAAGAATGCTTCTAAGTCAACTTTTGAAAAGCCAATTAAAAAGGATTTTACTTCTGCTAAGGAAATGGTTGAAGAAACAAATGATATTATATCTTTTTTTGAATCAAATGGGTATATTATAATTAAAAATCAAGGGGATGCAATGGTGTTTACTGATAAATATTCTGATAGGGTTAAGGCAGGAGAAATAATTGGTCAAAAATCATTTGATGGTAGCTATTATGTTATTGATTCAGATAATTATAAAAAAATTAAAAACAAATTACTTGCCTTTAAGATTAAGGATGCATTCACAATTGATGAAATAAAAGATAGACTTAGTTTCCCTGATGATGAAATTAAGGTTGTTCTTGAGATATTGAAAGAAGAATGCCTTGTTATTGAAAAGAGGAAAAGTAAATATCTATTGGTGTAAAACAAATCTAATAGGATATGAAGAAGGAGAGATTATTATGGTGCTTATAAATATTTTATTGATTATAATTCTTATTTTTGTTCTTGGGAATCTAATTTTAGCGTACCTTTTGAGAAAAAGTGCACTGAGGTACATGCCTATTGGTAATTTTGCTCCTGGAGACACAAGATTAGATGTTATGGATTCAAAGATTGATCTTCTAAACAAGAGAGTAACAAAATTAGAAAACGATTTAAGATATAAAAAGAAAAAATAAACTAACTTTTTAATTTATTTTTAAGTAGCTCAGCCCGCCCATCTATCATCATGATTTTCAGCAGGTGTTCAAATATCATCATTGCTATATATACTTATTCTTCAACTCCTTTTAAAGCTTGCTTTTCAGGTGAAAACAAAACTTTTAAAAAACAAACCAAATAAACTATTAGGTAGATAAATATGAATGTTCCATTAATTGTATCTGAATTTGTTAAGCTAGTAAAACCCAATGATGTTATATCCATGGGTACCTGTGATTTTGAAAAGGAACTAATTGACGAGCTTGTTAAGGATCTACTATCTAATAAGCTAGAGGTCTATTTCATTCCTACAACTGTTCTTCAGGCAAAGCATTTACATGATCTTGGACAAAAGTGTGTTTCTCTAAATGATAGAGAGATAGATTTAGCAATTGAGTTTGTTGATCAAATAGATCAATACTTTAATTTTAATAAGCTATCCACAAAATCATTTATTAAAGATAAGATGATTAGTCAATCAGCATTAGTTTTAGTGGTGATAGGCACTGGTTATAATCTTGTTAATGAGATTACAAATGATATTTTTGTTGAGATGTCAACCTTTGCATATCAAAGAACAATTATGAGTTTACAAAGCTATGGTTTAGCAAGAATAGTAACCGATACTAATAATAATCCAGTAAAGACAGAAATTGGACATTATTTAGCAAGAATTGCAATTGATAAGAATATAAGTCTAGAAGACTTTGAATATTCAGTAAGAACAATACCAGGGGTTCTTGAAACAGGGCTTTTCCTAGGTTTAGCTGATGTGGTTTATTTATATGATCAATCAAAAAATCACATAAAGGTAATCACAAGAAAATGAATAATTTAGCCTAAAGATGTTTCATTTCAAAACATATATAAATAATTTGTATCTAAATTATATATAGTTCTAATTTTTAATAAGAGAGTTCTTTTCTTGAGCTTTCTTTTAAAGAAAAGAAAAGCAAATTAAAACGCCTCGGTAGCTTAGCGGTTAAAGCGCCAGACTCATAATCTGGAGACCGCCAGTCCAAATCTGGTTCGAGGCATCTC